>JAAUXY010006003.1_pt1 | contig 87700 bp, 84 predicted proteins | sample 7278121 | NCBI WGS metagenome assembly JAAUXY01 (sample SAMN14350117, study PRJNA611818) | marine sediment metagenome | isolation source: surface marine sediment (1.8m) | place: French Polynesia: Moorea | collected 2018-08
AGCGATCGCGACAGGATCAGGTCGTTCTGCGGATCCGTCCCCATGTAGAATATCTTGCGGCCGAATTCACTGAAGCCCCAGCGTTCGTAGAATCGGATGCCGCCCGCGTTATTCTCCCACACCCCAAGCCAGACGTTGTCGAAACCAGCCGCCTTTGCCGCGGCAAGGCATTCCTTCATCAAGGCGGACCCGATCCCCTGCCCGGTCGCCGCCTGGTCTGCATACAGGCGCTCGATCTCGATGGAGTTCTCTGGCAACACGTAACCGCTGACGCCACCCACGCGAAGTTTCGCATAACCGACCGGGGCGGCGTCTCCATCACGGTATGCCAGCAAGAATGTGCTTGCCGCATCGAGCAACTCTTCATGAACCCGCTGCTCGTTGAAAGATGCTTCGATGTACTCCTCGATATGCTGCGCCTCGTTGTCGGCGGCGAAGGCATCGTGGAAGCTTCGCCGCGCAATGTCGGCGACCGCGAACGCATCGTCCGATGACGCGGTAGAGATTCGGTAGCTTTTCGGCATGTCAGTCATGTGCGGACAGAAGGCAAGCGATGGACCTTGCGATCGGTGACGGAATCGGGCTAGTCGCGAACCTCTGCGCTCGCATCACGCAGCGCCTTGAACTCACTGCCGTCCGCCCAGTTGGGCCACGCCCCGCTGCTGCCGAGTCTTTCGGCGACCGCGTAGATCAGCTCGGCATCGCGAATCATGCCGCTCAAATCCCAGTCGGGTGAGTATTCATCGCTTTGCTGGTGATAGTCGTTCGCGGAATAGTCCGCTCTGATCTGCGCGGCCCGCTCGGTGCCGCCATCGACCAGGTCGCTGCCCGAGCGGAAGCTGACGGCCGGTACGCCGGCCTGCGCGAACGGGAAATGGTCGGAGCGGAAAAAGCTGCCCGCTGCCGGGTTGGGGTCGGGCGAATAGCGTCGGTCCAGCTTGGCCGCTTCTTCGGTCATGATGTCGAGCAGACCGAGCTTCGCGCTGCCCGAGATAGAGAAATCCCTTGTCGGGCCATGCACGCCGGGTGCATCGGTGTTGATCACGCCGACCGTCGTCTCCAGCGGATACAGCGGATTAGCGGCATAGTACTTCGCGCCCAGAAGCCCGCTTTCCTCCGCGCCGACGGCAAGGAAAACCAGGCTGCGCCCGGTGCCTCCGGCCTCGACGAATGCCCGGCCCATTTCAATCATCAGCGCCAGTCCCGTCGCATTGTCGATCGCGCCGTTGTAAATCCTGTCGCCCGTCTCGTCGGGCTCGCCGACGCCTAAGTGATCGTGGTGACCGGTAAAGAGGATGTGCTCGCCGGGCCGCTCGGTACCCGGCAGGATGCCGACGACGTTCTTCGCGGCGATCCGCTCGCTGCGGGAGACCAGGGTGGCATCGATGGTCGCGCCCATCTCCATCGGCTGGAAGTCACGCCGCTGCGCCATGGCCTTGGCGTCTTCATAGCTCGTGCCCGCTGCCTCGAAGATCCGGCTGGCGATATCGACATGCATCCAGCCCTGCAGCGCCGTATGCGCCGCCGCGGGATCCTCGCGGACAATGTCCAGCGTCACGTCGTTGCCGTTGGCGATGACACCCCACGGATAGCTGGCCGGCTCGGTCTCGTGGACGACCAGTATGCCCGCCGCGCCCCGTCGAGCGGCCTCCTCGTACTTGTAGGTCCAGCGACCGTAGTACGTCATCGCCTCGCCGCCGAAATCGCCCTCGCCGACTTCGAAATCGGGGTCGTTGACGAGCGCGACGATCACCTTGCCCGTCACGTCCACGTCTTTGAAGTCAGACCAGTCACGCTCTGGCGCGTGAGTACCGTATCCGACGAACAGCAGGGGTACGTCTTTGAGCTCGACCTTTTCCATGCCGTTGACGGGTGAGCGCACGGCGAGATCCTGGTCCTGCACCATCGCGACGCGTTCGCCGCCGATGTCGATGGACAGCTGCGGATCTTCAACCATGGTCGATCGATTGAGGATCACATCCTGCGTCCAGGCGCGCGTGCCGTCGGATCGCAGGTCACCGCCCGGCTGGAGCCCCACGCTCGCAAAGGCGCCAGACAGGTAGGCGACCGTCTTGTCCTCGCCCGGCGTACCCGGCGCGCGGCCCTCGAACCAATCGTCTGACAGGGTGCGGATATGCTGGTCGATGCGCTCAATGGAAAAGTCCTGCGCGGCGACTGGGAGCGAAGCTGCAAACGCGATGGCGCCGGCAGCGACAAGCAAGCGGTTCATAAAGTTCTCCTGAAAATGGATCGCCACGACCTTGTGGATCGGGGATTCGGTCGAATGGCGTCAGTCCGTTTGAATGTATGCCGCACGCATAGTGCACATAAACGGCCATAATGTCAGGGGCGAAGGCGTCGGAGCGAGTCAAAAGCATGCCGAAATGCGCAATGTGCGAAGTGCTCGTCCTCGAAACCGACGAGCTTGACGTCATGCAGCGGATCGGGGCGCTGCTACCGCCAGAGATCAGTCGGTCGGTTGGCTAGTCCAGCCGAAACCCGGCTTGCGCCAAAAGCGCCGCATGGCGGTCGAAGTCTTCCCGGCCCTCGTAGCTCATCACGACTTCGAATTTTCCGGTATCGCGGCGGAACCAGTCGAGATTCAGATCCGGGGCGCTGGCCTCGAGGCGATCGATAAAGGCAGCAGCGCGATACGGCTCACCGAAGGTAACGAGCGTGGACTGTCCGAGCGCCGAGTAGAGATGCTCGCCAACCTGCGACTTCATTCCACGCGCTTTGCCGTCACCGAGCACGTAATTCAAGTGGCGATAGATGTAGCCGGAATACCAGCGCGCTCCGGAAGGAATCTCGGTCGCCCGCGGCGGGATTCGGTTCGGACCGTAGTTATAGGCGGCCAGCGCGAGGTGCAGGTTGTCGTCGTAGCGTTTCAGGAGCTCCTTCAGGTAACGGGTGCCGGCTTCGATATTCGTACACGGATCGTAGAGTTCGCTGAGGCGATGAATGCCGAGGTGCCTTGCAGTCACGGGCCAGAGGATCTGCATAACCCCGTGCGCGTTGGCCCGGGATCGCGCCGCGGGCTCGAAGTCGCTCTCGCCCCGTGCGACGGCGAGCAGCAGCGTTTTCGGCAGGCCGTGCGCTGCTGCCGCTCTGTCAAAACAACGGTTGTGCGGAAAGGTGTAGGCCGGATCGAGGTGCGAGTTCGTATCGAAGTATATCTGCCAGGCGCGTTCGAGGTCGGTCGGCGTTTCGGCAGCGTACGCACTATTCCACAGCGACAGGACCGCGAATATCAGTAGGCAAGCGATGCGCATCACGGCTGACCCGGCAGCTCGAGGCCGGTTGCCGCAGAAATCGTCGACAGGTTCAGGTCGATTTCATCGTTGTTCGAGTAAGCGAACGCGACTTCGTAGACGCCGGGCTTGAGTTTGACGACGCGGTAATCGAGACCTGTCATGCGCTGCAGTTGGCTGACGAAACCCTCGGCAGCAACACGGCTTCGGAACGGACTCCAGAATGCGAACCACTGTGGCTCGGGATCCAGTCGTGCGGGCGAGTGGTTCGTAGACGCGTCGGCGGCGCCCGCTGCGAAACCGGTCGCGACGCTGTTTCGATGTCTATCTGCGTCATCGATCGGATCGACGTCGATGTCTCCCGGGTTGGTGGGATCGACGATCGGCGCATCGCCACTCTGCGCCAGGGCCGGCTCCTCCAGCAGGGCCGGCAAGTCGGATCCGGCGTCCACGTCATCGTCCTGTCCGAATGGAGGCCGTGCCTCCGTATCGGCGGCGATGCCTTCGACCTGTTCGGCGTCGACTGCGTCCACCAGCGGCGGGGCGACAGCGGGCGCGGGCCGCTCTGCAGTGAACTGCGGAATGCCGACAAACCAGATCAACAAGACGATGGCAATGGCGGCTCCGCTAATGACTCCCAGCATTCTTATCATTCATTCAAACCTAGTAGATCGGGTTGACCTCGAGCGCGCGCCATTGCGCGCGCTGTCCCAGCGCCAGCATCAGTTGTGACAGGCGGTCGAGCCACTGCTGCAGCTCGATACCCGACAGGCCGGCTCTTGAACGACCTGCACAGGCAGCAGGCAGTTCGTCAATAATGCTCGCGACGCGTCGCGCGTCGTGCGCATTGTCGATTGCGATCGCGTAGTAGGTCGTATTGGTCGGGCTCAAGAGCCAACGGCCTGGCGGTACCGAGGAGCGCACTGGTCCGGTATAGCCTGGGACCGGGAACAGCGCGGAATGCCCGCGCGTCACGACCCGCGCGGCGGACCGCGCGCGACAGGCATCGTCACCAAGCCGCTTCAGGCCGCGACCCACAGTGTTAACGAGGGTATAGACGATGATGTCATCCGAAGCACGTGCCTGCAGTACGGAACAGTCTCGATCGCGACAATTGCTGTCTCGGTACACCTTCAGCGGCTGTAGGAGACGGCGCGGCTCACTGCCGGGCATTTCGACGCCCTGAATGCGAGCGGCCCGAGACGTTGCGCTGTGTTGCTCGCGCGCCGGCGCCAGTGCATTCGCCGCAAGAGCCGCCTCGTCGGCGCCGTTTGCTCGGGGCAGGTTAACGTAGACGCTGCGACTGAGGCTGTCGAGATCGGCATCCCTCGAGAGTGGCGTAATGCTGAGCCAGTACTGATGCAGTCCGCCTGCAATGGGATGCGCTTTGCCGTGAACCTCGGCATTGGCGGCACCGGGTTCACCTGTCAGGGCCAGCGCGTTTTGCTGGTCGAGATTTCGCGCCGCGAGCGTAACGGCACCGGGGAGTACCTCGTTGCTGCCGTCGGCATCGCTGTCGAGTGAAACGACGTAGTCATCGCGGAACGAGCCGTGAATATCGCAGGCAAGTTGATGCGACAGATGCTTTGCAATCAGGTCCACCTGGTCGGCGTCGTAGGGTACGTCGCGGGTACCGAGGAAAGCCGGATCGCTACTGGTCGCTCGAAACGCCGCGAGTTCACGGGAACTCAGCCTGCCACGCCACACTTTGCGAAAACCGCTGACCCACGTAGCCTCGGCGACGTCCAACGCGCGTATAGACAGCGCATACTGCCCGCCGCTCAGTTCACGCGAGATTTCGAGACCGATCATGTAGTCGACGGCGTCTTCGCGACAGCCGCCGCGGTGACGCTGCTGCCAGGCAATTGTGACGCCCGGTGTATCGACGGCCGCTTCGAAGATGCGGTCGCGAAGGCCAATGGCGAGGCTATTGCTGACCGGCGCAGGTTCGTTGTTGGCAAGCACAACAAACAGCAGCGTCTCATCCTTGAAACGCGGGTGTGTCGATATCGTCGCCGTAAGCTCGGGGATGAGCTCCTGGTTCATCCAGTCGTCAAGGTCAAGAGCGCGCGCATACGTGCCGCTGGCGTAAGCCGAAAGGACAACGGCCACGCCGATCAGCGTAACGCGCATTACCCGGGCTCCCTTTGCAGGCTGCCGTCCTTACGAATGATCAGGGTCCCGCCCTGGAACTGGCTCATAATGCGGTCGAGCTCGCCGCTCAGGCGAGCCGGCAACGTAACGGCCCACGTTGTCCCATCTGTTGTGCGCCCGGTTCGCGCGAGCGCATCGCGCGCGGCCGCCGGCACCGTCGATCGATCCATCTCGTGAAACTTGCGCGGCACCGGAGCAGCCCAGAAGCTGATGCGGCTTTCCACTACGGACATACGCTGTGCGCTGCCGTCGTTCAGCGCGAAGAGGCCCACCTGGCCGGTCGCGACGAGCCTCGACAAAGCGAGATCGGACTCGAAACGGAGTGTGAAGCCTGGCTTGTCATCAGCGGGAGGCGGCGGCTCCGAAACGGGGACGACGGGCTGTTCGGGCTGCACGACCGGCCGAGGTTTGGGTCGCGTGAGTACGACCGGCTCCGCGGCTTCGCGAGCCTGGGCCGGCGCCGGGCGCGTGAGCTCGACCTTCGCGGGCATCGGTGTCGATGTCGGTGCCGGCTCGAGACTCGCTTCGGTAACGACGGCCGGGGAATCGGGCGCTTTCTCGGGCTCGCTGACGGCTCCCTCTGTTTCTGTTGCTACCGGCACCGGCGGCAGGCTTTGAACGAGCGCGAAGATAGCGAGCAGGCACAGAGCGAGAATCGCCATGAAGCGCATGATGTCGGTCTGCAGGTCGGCAGCGCCGCCTGCGTCGCCATCGACAGGGCGTACCAGCGGATAGGCGAGATGGCCTCGACTCACGGCAGCGTCTCCTCCGCGGCTTCACTACCAGACGCGAGGTGTTTCTCGATACGCTTCAGGCTGTCGCGCATCTCCGTCGTATCTGCGCGGGCGGCCTGATCGTAGCGACGCATCAAATCGGAGCCGATGCTCATCGTCTTGTACACGCGCATCAGGTAGCCGCCGGCACCGCCGACAATCGTCGTAGAGAGCGCCAGCAGGATACCGCCGTCAATCAGGCGTTCGAGCATGGCGAATGCGCCGGTGGACATCGCGACATCCTTGTCGCCGAGGGCATAGATCAGTGCGCTCCGCATCCCGATGGCGGTCCAGATAACGCCTGTGCCGAAGAACAGGGTAGTCCAGGTATCGGCGAGTTGATCGAGCTGCACGATGGCGTTGATCGGCGCGTCTCGTTCGAGGTTCTTCTTGAGTCGCACGAGTGTCAAGGCGAACGCAATGAGCAGCAGCACGAAGACGGGTATCGACCAGCCAAGATTGTGAAATGCCCAGCCAAACCAGGCGACTGGGTCGGCGCTGTGGCCCGGCGGCAGTTCTACGATCTGCCAGTGGCTCAGCAGCAACAGGGTCGTGAGTCCGACAACGAGCGTCCCGATTGCGCCGGCCAGAAACCCTTTCAGGAAGCGCAGGCTGTTTTCCATCGGTCATGGCCTCTCTTACCGTCCTGCGTTGCACGCCGTGCATGTGGCTTCGAGTACGAGCTCGACCTCCTGGTAAAGGCGATCGGCCCGGTAATAGCCGTTACTATCGAGGCTGACCTTGAGCAGGCCACGTTCCTTGTCGGATAGCTCGCGTTCCATGTCCAGGAGCACCTTTCGCTTGCTGGGGCAAGTGTGCGAGCAGGTGTTGTAGTCGCTTCGAAGCGACATAAACTTCACGTTGAAAAAGCGGTTGTAGTACTCCTCGGCCTGCCGCTGGCTCAGAATGCCTGCATCGGCCGACCAGACGAGGAACTCGCTGAACACGCGCTTGTTCTCGGGCTTGGGATCGCCCTCTGCGATCTTTAGAAGATCGTCGTAATAGCTGTCGTACCGCGCGTGACAGCCCTCTGTGAGCGCGGCCTTGACCGACGTAACGGCCGTGTCGAGACTCCTGGTTTGCGGTGAGTCGCAGACCGGCGTGGGCGTGGCACAGGCTGCGAGCACGAAGGGCAGAAGCGCGAGCATCAACGGGAGGGGAGAGCGATTCAGAATGCGATTCATGGCGGGCTCCTTACTGTTCCAGCGGGCTGCGATAGGCTTGCTCGACGTTGCCTGGTGGCGGGCCTGCAACGAGCGTGCGCGCCTCTTCGTCACCAAACAGGATCGATTTGACGCCGCCAACGACTTCCATCATTTCGGGCGTGATGATGCCGAACGACTGGTTGAGCTGCTCCATTAGCGTCGCTCGGGCGATCTCCTGCCGCGTACGCTGGATCAACAGGCTCGTTTCTTCCATGTCCAGGTAAATGTCCGACGCCAAAACCGCAAGCGACTGGTCGCCCCGGCTGCCGGACGTAGCGACCAGCTGATAGTACTGTTTGAAGCGTTCCGACAGGCGCATGCCGGAGCGGCCGCGGAGCGTCGGCGAATCGCTGTCTCTGTTCGATGCCGTTCCGCCCTCGCTGCCAAGCAGCGTCTCCTGCAGCGTCCACGAGGTCATCTTCTTGCCGAGTTCGCTGCGAAGGCCTTTCTCGAGACTGAGCCGCGTGTTGTTCACGGTGTGTTCCATATCGGGCAAGCGTTCTTCCATGATCGTCAGCATCTCGAGGTAACTGGCGCCAATCTGCCGGGCGAGCCGCTGGCAACCCGGGTCGTTCTCGGCACCATCGCATTTGCTTTGCTCGTACAGCGTGCGCTGCTGGTCCAGACGGCCGATAACTTCCTGCAGGCCGGTCTCCATGTCGCGGGCGACGTTGCCGGTCTGCCTCAAGTCCTCGACAACGGTCGTCGGAAACAGCCGGATCGTCGGCGTATTGGCGCTGGCCGTGTTCCCCAGCGGGAGGAGCAGACTTAAGATGAGGGCGCTGGCCAGCATTGCCGATATTGCCGGGCGCGGCCGGCGTAACGGTAAGCAAAGCGCGTTGATGGTATTGGAGTGCATCATGGGGTCCTTGTTTATTGGGCTCGTCGGCCGGTTTTTCCGGTCCATGCCCTCCCAGAGTAGGCCCATTGACATGAATGCAAGCTGAACGCCGCCTTGCGCGGCTTGATGCGAATCACTCCGACGGCGTCATAGGAAGCGCACGGGTTCGGCAGCGCGCAGCCCTCCGACGGTTCAACTCGCACTGCTCGAACTGGCCGGGCTGCTACAAGCACGTAACAGCATGTGGAAAGTGCCTACGGGTAAGCGTTGCAATCGCTGGACGGAATACTGAAAATTTCAACTCGCCGAGACGCGATTGCGAAGGGCCTCACCCGAAGCTCTACGCAATGCGCCTCGCGACGAATCACGCACGTCCCGGGCGCGTCAGCGCCGTCGGGTAATCGACAGGAGAGACCAGCCATGGCAACAGCCGGCTTAGACGTAGTTCGTGACACAATCGGCAGTGCGGAATCCGCCTGGACGGGCTTTGCGCCCGGCGACTGGCAGACGCGCATCGACGTGCGTAATTTCATCCAGCGCAACTACACGCCGTACGAGGGCGATGAAGCCTTCCTTGCGGGGCCGACCGAGAGAACGCTCGGCATCTGGGACAAGGTTCTCGATCTGTACAACCAGGAGATCGAGCAGGGCGTCCTCGGTGTGGATCCGGGTGTTGGTTCCAGTCTGACTGCCTTCGGGCCGGGCTACATCGATCAGGACAACGAGAAGATCGTCGGGCTACAGACCGACGCGCCGCTCAAGCGCGCCGTGTTCCCTAACGGCGGCATCCGCATGGTGGAGTCCTCGCTGAAAGCCTACGGCTATGAGCCGGACCCGGAGCTGCACAAGATATTCACGACCTACCGCAAGGACCACAACCAGGGTGTCTTCGACGCGTACACGCCGGAGATTCGCGCCGCGCGGCGCTCCGGGGTCGTGACAGGACTGCCGGACGCATACGGGCGCGGGCGCATCATCGGCGACTATCGCCGCGTGGCGCTCTACGGTGTCGACCGGCTGATCGAGGACAAGCAGGCCCAACAGCAGTCCCTGGAAGTCGACGTGGTCGATGAGGAAGTGATTCGACTGCGCGAGGAGATCACCGATCAGATCCGCGCCCTCGAGGAACTCAAACAGATGGCCGCGTCGTACGGCTCCGACATCGCAAGGCCGGCGGAGACCGCTTATGAGGCGGTGCAATGGACCTACTTCGGCTATCTCGGCGCGATCAAGGACCAGAACGGCGCGGCGATGTCCGTTGGACGCATTTCCACGTTCCTCGATATCTACATCGAGCGCGACCTGGCCAGCGGCGCGCTGACCGAGCAGGAGGCGCAGGAACTGATGGACGATCTCGTCATCAAGCTGCACATCGTGCGCTTCCTGCGCACGCCCGAATACAACCAGCTGTTCACGGGCGATCCCGTATGGGCCACCGAGTGCATCGGCGGAATGGGTGAGGACGGTCGGACGCTGGTCACAAAAAACAGCTATCGTTTTCTGCAGACGTTACACAACCTGGGCCCGGCGCCAGAGCCCAACCTGACCGTGCTGTGGTCGGGCGAGTTGCCGCGAGCCTTCAAGGCCTTTTGCGCGTCGACGTCCATCGCGACCAGCTCCATCCAGTACGAGAGCGACGACATCATGCGGCCGATGTGGGGCGACGACTACGCCATCGCCTGCTGCGTCTCGGCCATGCGCGTCGGCAAGCAGATGCAGTTCTTCGGCGCCCGCGTCAACCTGGCCAAGTCGCTGTTGTATGCGATCAACGGCGGCAAGGACGAGAAGAGCGGCGTCCAGGTAGGCCCGGTGCTGGAGCCGATCACGAGCGACGCGCTCGATTACGATGAGGTGGTCGAGAAATTCGACCAGGTCCTCGATTGGCTTGCGAGGGTCTACGTGCAGACGCTGAACATCATTCACTACATGCACGACAAGTACAATTACGAACGCCTCGAGATGGCGCTACACGACCGGGACGTCTACCGGACGATGGCCTGCGGTATCGCGGGACTCTCGGTCGTAGCCGACAGCCTGTCCGCCATCAAGCACGCAAACGTGAAGGTGCTTCGTAACGAAGACGGCATAGCGGTCGACTACGAGACGGAGGGCGACTTTCCCAAGTTCGGCAACAACGACGATCGAGTGGACGATATCGCGGTATGGCTGGTCCGGACCTTCATGGAAAAGGTGCGAGCCAATCCAACCTACAGGGACGCCGTGCACACGCAGTCGGTGCTGACCATCACTTCCAATGTCGTTTACGGCAGCAAGACCGGGGCAACGCCGGATGGACGCAAGGCGGGCGAACCCTTTGCGCCTGGCGCCAACCCTATGCACGGCCGCGATAATCAGGGCGCTGTAGCCTCGGTCGCCTCGGTGGCGAAGCTGCCTTACGAGGACTCGCAGGACGGCATCTCGTACACCTTCTCGGTCGTGCCCAGCGCCCTCGGGCGGGCAATGGAGGACAGGATCAACAACCTGATCACCGTGCTGGATGCTTTCGCCGATTTCAAAGGACACCACATCAACGTCAACGTGTTCGATCGAGAGACGCTCGTAGACGCCATGGAGCATCCGGAGAAGTATCCTCAGCTCACGGTTCGGGTGTCCGGTTACGCGGTGAATTTCGTCAAGCTCACTCGTGAGCAGCAGCGTGAAGTCATCTCACGAACGTTCCACGAGGTCGTTACCGCACGGGAAGAGTGCGCCGTCAGCCACGAAGCCGATGTGGGCCGTGTCGACACAGGCGGCGAGCGATACGACATTAGCGCGCGCTAGCCGGAACCCGGCGACGGCAGGCCAGTGCCCGAGAACACCGAAGACGCGCAGCCACTCAAGGCAAGCCGCTTTGCGCTGCGCGTCGACCAGGGCGAAACCCACGCCGTTGCCGATGTGCCCGAATCGGTGCTGGATGAGGTCACCGGGCGCCTGCATTCCTACGAGACCGCCGGCACGCTTGACGGGCCGGGCATACGCTTCGTGGCCTTTTTAACCGGTTGCCACTTTCGGTGCCTGTACTGTCACAACCCGGACACGTGGCGCGCCGGAAACGGCCGGCGTGTCACCGTGCATGAAGTCATGGCCACGGTCGAGACCTATGCGGACTTCCTGATCAAGTACGGTGGCGGCGTGACCCTGAGTGGCGGCGAGGTGCTGGTCCAGGATCGCTTCGCCGCGAACCTGCTGCGGCGCTTGAAGGAGCGTGGCCTGCACACGGCCCTCGATACCAACGGCTATCTCGGCGACAAGGTCACACCGCAGATGATGGAGGACGTAGACCTGTGGTTGCTGGACATCAAGTCTTTCGATCCGGACATCCACAAGGCGGTCACCGGCGCCGACGTCGAGCCGGTGCTCGAGTTTGCGCGACGGCTGTCTGACGAGGGCCGGACCCTGTGGGTGCGTTTCGTGCTAGTGCCGGGCCTCACCGACGACATCGACAACGTGGAAGGTCTCGCCGACTTCGTGGCCTCACTACAGGGGGTTAAACGAGTAGAGGTCCTACCGTTCCACAAGATGGGTGAATACAAGTGGCGCGAGCTGGGACTCGAGTACAAGCTCGCGAATACCACAGAGCCCGACCCGGAGCTCATGGACAGGGTCTATCACCAGTTCGCATCACGCGGCCTGTACGTAGTGTAGAACGTCGCGTCAGGCTACTGAAACGCCGTCAGTTGACGCGAGACAAGGCGCGCGCCGACGAAGGCGCGCAGCGTACACAAGTACGTGAGCAGCCTGAGGAGAAGCGCAACGCGGTATCGCGCGAACTGACGGCGTTTCAGCCCCCGAAGTTAACTTTGGCTTCGAGGTTTGCTCGCGAATCCGCATGCGACATCGCCTCTTCGAGCGTGATCGTGCCCGCCTTGTACAGCGCGAGCAGTGCGTCGTCGAAGTTCTGCATGCCGGACTCGCCGGATTCCTTGTGCGCCTCTTTCACGCCGGAAATGTCGCCTTTCAGAATCAGCTCGCGAATGTGCGGCGTGTTGAGCATCAGCTCGACGGCCGCGACGCGTTTGCCCGTGCGTGAACGGACCAGGCGCTGCGACAGGATCGCGCTCAGGTACTGCGCGAGATCCATGAACACCTGCGCGTGCTGCTCTTTCGGGAACATGTTGATGATGCGGTCGAGCGTCTCGGCCGAGTTGTTGGCGTGCAGTGTCGCCAGCACGAGGTGACCGGTACCGGCCATGTCGAGTGCCGACTGCATAGCTTCACGATCGCGAATCTCACCGATCTGGATAACGTCAGGTGCCGCGCGAACCGCACTCTTCAGGGCCCGTGCATAGGACTTCGTGTCGAGCCCGACTTCGCGCTGGTTGACGATCGACTGCACGTTCGGATGCAGGAACTCGATCGGATCCTCGACGGTAATGATGTGCGACGACGTGTTCTCGTTGCGATAGTTGACCATCGCCGCAAGGGTCGTCGACTTACCGGCGCCGGTCGCACCGACCATCAGGATCAGGCCACGGCGCAGCAGCGTCAGGTCTTTCAACTGCGGGGGCATGCCGAGGCTCTCGAGCGTCGGCAGTTCCGACGTGATGTACCTTAAGACCATCGCGACATTGCCGCGCTGGTGGAAAACGTTGACACGGAACCGTCCGAGACCCGGCTCTGAGATCGCGAAGTCGATCTCCAGTTCCTTCATGAAGTATTCGAGCTGATCCTCGTCCATCAGCTCGATGGCGGCCTGCTTGACCATCTTCGGCGTCATCTCAAGCTTGTTGACCGGCATGATCTTGCCTTCGATCTTGATCTTGGCCGGCGCGAACGGTGCGAAGAAAAGGTCGGACGCCTTTTTCTCGACCATGAGCTTGAACAGGGGTTTAACGTTCATCTATCCGGGCTTCCGTATTGTCGACTCAGAAGTGGCGAGCCGTGTCTTCTTCCATGATGTGCAGGCTCTCCGACTGCTGGTCGGCAATTGCAGAGTCACGCTTACTCTCGAGCTTGATCCGCAGGCGGAGCTCGTTCTTCGAGTCGGCATTGCGCATGGCTTCTTCGTAGGAGATCGTTCCCTCCTCGTACAGCGCGAACAGCGCCTGGTCGAAGGTCTGCATGCCGAGGCGCGTGGACTTGGCCATGATCTCCTTGATCTGGCCTACCTCACCCTTGAAGATCAGGTCCGCAATCAGCGGCGTGTTCAGCATGATTTCCATCGCCGCAATACGGCCAATGCCGCCCTCGCGCGGAATCAGGCGCTGCGATATCAACGCCTTGGTGTTCAGCGACAGGTCCATCAGGAGCTGCTCGCGGCGCTCCTCGGGGAAGAAGTTGATGATGCGATCCAGCGCCTGGTTGGCGCTGTTGGCGTGCAGCGTCGCGAGACACAGGTGGCCCGTCTCGGAGAACTGGATGCCGTATTCCATCGTCTCCCGGTCACGAATCTCACCAATCAGGATCACATCCGGCGCCTGGCGCAGCGTGTTCTTCAGCGCCGCATGCCAGGACTCGGTATCGACCCCGACCTCTCGCTGCGTGATGACGCAGCCCTGGTGAGGGTGTACGTATTCAATCGGGTCCTCGATGGACATGATGTGGCCGCGTGAATTCTCGTTGCGATGGCCGATCATCGCTGCAAGAGTCGTCGACTTACCGGAGCCCGTACCACCGACGACGATCACGAGACCTCGCTTGTTCATGACGACGTCTTTCAGGATCGGCGGAAGATCGAGCTCGGCAAAGGTTGGAATCTCGGTCGTAATCGTACGTAGCACGGCGCCGACGCAGCCCTGCTGAATGAAGGCGCTGACGCGGAAGCGGCCGATGCCCTGCGGCGAGATGGCGAAGTTACATTCCTTCGTCGCGTCGAACTCCTTGATCTGCTTGTCGTTCATGATGGAGCGCACCATCATTGCAGACTGTTCCGGCGACAGCGGCGCGTCGGTTGCCTTGTGAATCGTGCCGTCGACCTTGATCGCCGGCGGGAAACCGGTCGTGATGAACAGATCAGACCCGTTTCGCTCGACCATCTTCCGCAGAAGATTCTGTGTCAGTCGTACCGCTTGTTCGCGTTCCATCTCTTAGATTCTCCCGGTCACGTTCAGACCGCTAGAAGTTTTCCTTGTTGACCGCCTTGAAGCGGGCCTCTTCCTTGTTGATCAGTCCCTTCGCCATCAGCTCCGCCAGGTTCTGGTCGAGCGTCTGCATGCCGTTCTGCTGGCCGGTCTGGATAGCGGAGTACATCTGCGCGATCTTGCCCTCTCGAATCAGGTTACGGATCGCCGGCGTACCGATCATGATCTCGTGCGCCGCGATACGACCGCCGCCAACCTTCTTCAAGAGCGTCTGCGAGATCACGGCGCGCAGTGACTCGGACAGCATGGCGCGAACCATCTCCTTCTCTGCCGCCGGGAATACGTCGACGATACGGTCGATGGTTTTGGCGGCGGAACTGGTGTGCAACGTGCCGAAGACCAGGTGACCCGTCTCGGCCGCGGTCAACGCAAGGCGAATGGTCTCGAGGTCACGCAGCTCACCGACGAGCACGACGTCCGGGTCTTCACGCAGCGCTGAACGAAGCGCCTCGTTGAACCCGAGCGTGTCGCGATGGACTTCGCGCTGGTTAATCAGCGATTTCTTGGACTCGTGAACGAACTCGATCGGGTCCTCGATCGTCAGGATGTGATCCGGCTTGTTCTCGTTGATGTAGTCGACCATGGCCGCGAGCGTCGTCGATTTACCGGAACCGGTGGGACCCGTGACGAGAACGATGCCGCGCGGGTGCATCGACACGTCCTTGAAGATGGCCGGAGCTCCGAGGTCGTCAAGTGTCAGGATCTCTGAGGGAATCGTCCTGAACACCGCGGCCGAACCCCGGTTCTGGTTGAATGCGTTGACGCGAAAACGCGCGAGCTTCGGTATTTCGAAGGAGAAGTCGGTTTCGAGAAACTCTTCGTAGTCCTTGCGCTGCTTGTCATTCATGCTGTCGTAAATCATGCTATTGACATCCTTGTGGGTCAGCGCCGGCATATTCACGCGCTTGATGTCGCCATCAACGCGGATCATGGGCGGCACGCCACCGGACAAATGGAGGTCGGATGCGTTGTTCTTTACCGTGAACGACAATAGCTGGGCAACGTCGACGGCCATGTTTCTCCCTCAATACAGTTGGGGCCGGACTTACCATAACCCGGCGTTAATTGAAGCCTAGTATAACGGAGCCCCCGGACCAAAACGTGATTAGAGTCACGGAAAACCTCCCAGTTATCCGAGATTTACTGGCTAGTGCTGCGAAAGAGGCTGGGCGAGATCCGGACAGCGTCCGCCTGCTCGCCGTCAGCAAGCGACAGCCGCTCGAGAGGGTGGTCGAACTGGCCGCCGCGGGACAGCGAGATTTCGGCGAAAACCACGTCCAGGAAGCGCTCGATAAGATGCCCGACCTGGACGCCTTTCCAATCGCGTGGCACTTCATCGGGACCCTGCAGAGCAACAAGACGAAGGCCGTCGCGACGCATTTCGACTGGGTGCATGCGGTCGACCGGGTCAAGATTGCGAAGCGCCTGAGCGACCAGCGACCCGAGGAACTGGGTGATCTCAACGTTTGCCTGCAGGTCAACATAGACGATGAGACGTCGAAGTCGGGCGTCAGGCCCGACGAACTCAACGCGCTGGCGACCGCCTGCGCCGAATTGCCCAGACTGCGGCTACGCGGACTGATGTGTCTGCCGGCGATTCGGGAAGACATTGATGAACAACGAAAGCCCTTCGCGGAACTGCGTCGCCTGAAAGACGAGCTGGCGGAATCCGGCATCGAGATGGACACGCTGTCGATGGGCATGTCGGGCGATTTTAAGGCCGCGATCATCGAGGGCGCCACGATCGTCCGCGTCGGCACGGCTTTGTTCGGGCCGAGGCCGTATTAGTGGGCGATACGATGACGGTCGCTTCGGCCAGCGTTGTAGACTTCGTGTAGAGAACATTATCACTGCAGGCGACTTGAACTTATGAACGATTCCGAGACGTGTGAGTGGGACTGCTACAGTTCATTTTGACTTGAGTCTGGATCTGGGCCCTTTAAGACAATCCTCTACAGTTGTTTTAACGGCATTGGCAAACTGAAAGTTATGAGTAACACCACTACAGTTGTCTTGACTTGAGGCTGAACCTGACCCCTTTAAGCAAAACCTCTACAGTTGTTTTAGCGGCATTGGCAAACTGAAAGTTATGAGTAATTCTTCTACGGTTGTTTTGACTTGAGGCGATATCTGCGCCCTTCACGCAAAACCCCTACAGTTGTTTTAACGGCATTGGCAAACTGAGAATTATGAGTAATTCCTATCTGGGCTTTATCGGCGGCGGCAACATGGCCACGGCGATCATCCGCGGGCTGCTGGATGACGGCATGGAAGCGGAGCGCATCCTCATTAGCGAACCCGGCGCCGAGCAGCAGGAGCGCCTGCGAGCCAATTTCCCGGACTGCCACGTTACCGAGTCCAACCAGCTTGTTGCGTCTCGATCGAACACCCTGATACTCGCGGTCAAGCCACAAGTCTTGTCCGACGTCTGCAGGCAGATCGCGACCGAGGTCGGTGCGACCAAACCCCTCGTCATTTCGATTGCCGCGGGCGTTCGGACGCTGGACATCGATGACTGGCTGGGCGGCGGACACTCTATTGTCAGGGTCATGCCGAATCAGCCGGCGCTGCTCCGACAGGGCATCTCGGGGCTCTTCGCCAACGACGCGACGACCGCCGAGCGCAAGACGGTCGCAACGGACATCATTGCGGCAATCGGCGATGTCGTCGAGGTGGACCGCGAGTCAGACATCGATGTCGTGACGGCTGTCTCCGGCAGTGGCCCCGCCTACGTGTACCTGCTGATCAAGATGTTGACCGACAACGGCGCGGCGATGGGTCTCGATGCCGACAAGGCCAGGCAACTCGCCGTCAAAACGGCGACCGGCAGCGCGCTGCTCGCCGAACGAAGCGATGACAGCATGGATGAACTGATCGCGAGGGTTCGCTCGCCCGGCGGCACGACGGCCGCGGCGCTCGACAGCCTCGATAATGACGACGTTCATGCTATGTTTCGCCGAGCACTTCGAGCGGCGCGGGACCGTGCCGTGGAACTGGCGGACAAGGCGCAGGACGAAAAGGCTAACCCGTGACCAGAGCAATCGTTTTCATCATCGACCAACTGACGTCGCTTTACCTGCTCGTCTTGCTGCTGCGCTTCTGGCTGCCCTGGGTACGCGCCGATTTCCGCAACGCGTTGGCCCAGGTCATCCTCAAACTGACGTCGCCGCTCGTGATCCCGGTCAGGCGCGTGATCCCATCTATCGGCCGACTGGACACCGCGACCGTTCTCGTTGCCTTCACAATCCAGGCGGCGGCACTCGTCCTGATGCTCGCGATCCTGAACCTGTCGCCGAGCCCTGCTGCTATTGCGATCACGGCCATTGTCGAGCTCGGCCTGTTGAGTGCCGTGTTGTTCCTCTTCGCCGTAATCATCTACGTCATCCTGAGCTGGTTCGCGCCCGGCGCCTACAACCCGGCTGTCGCGCTCTTGACGATGCTGGTGCGTCCACTGCTGGACCCGTTCTCACGCATTATTCCCAGGCTGGGTGGTATCGACATTTCACCGGTGATCGTTCTCATCCTACTGCAGGCGACGATGATGGTGTTCGCGGAGTACCGGCCGATCAATATCTCCCCATAACGTCAATCCAGGAAGGTTGGCGCAGCGACCGACTACGCGTTCAACGAATAACTAGGCTATAGTTAGCGAAGCTGAACAGACGCGAGCACAACGGGGAGCCGCAATGATTAATGCACGCACACTGATCGCCCTGGTCCTGGTCCTGACGATTGCCGGCTGCGGTGGCGGCGGTGGTGGCGGCGGTGAGACGAACGCGCCCCCGGCTCAACCGGCCGACGCGTCCTTCGCAGAAATCGGCGATCACGTCGTGCACTTCAACGCGCTGGCAACGGATCAGCTCTCGGCGGACATCGCAAAGGTCTACAGCATCGTACGCAGCAAGAATCGCGCAATGCTGAACGTCTCCGTGCTCGGTCGCGAGGACAACAAGGCGGTGACGGCTGATGTCGTCGTCAAGACCTCGAACCTGACGGGTCAGGTCAAGAGCGTGACGATGCGACAGATCAATGAGGGCGATGCGATCTACTACATCGGCATCACGCCGGTCGCCAATCGCGAAACCTTGATCTTTGATTTGAGCATCACGCCGGAAGGCAGCGGCGAGACTCACGAAGTTCGATTCCAGCGACAGTTCTACACCGACGACTGATCCTTAAGCCAGCTGTTCAGGCACGACGCACTGCGGCTGAAAGCCGCCATCCCGCATACCACTATTTTTAAAGCATTTCAGCGTTACCAAAGCACGAAAGTTGTGCTATGGTCGCGCAGCTTTTGTCGCGGGTTCTGCCCGTTTTTTCTTTTTTTAAGGAGTTAGTTTTTCATGGCCGCAAACACCAAGAAGCCGCCGACCAAGTCGGAAATCTATGCGAAGATCGTTGAAGACACCGGGCTGACCCGCAAAGACGTGGCAGCCGTATTCGATTCCCTCAACGCTCAGATCAAAAAGAACCTCGGCGGCCGTGGCGGTCCTGGACTGTTCACGATGCCGGGTCTGTTGAAGATGCGCGTCGTCAAGAAGCCTGCCGTCAAGGCTCGCAAGGGCGTCAACCCGTTCACCGGCGAAGAGATGATGTTCAAGGCGAAGCCGGCCAGCAAGGTCGTTAAGGTTTCTGCACTGAAAGGCCTGAAAGACATGGTCTGAGGCTGACCGGGCCGAAGCCTCTGGCATGCCGGAGGCTTCGGTTCACTCCGCCACCTCCCCCGTCGGCGCCGTCAGCGCGCTGACTGAGCCCGGGTCACGAACTCGACGATATGCTCCCGCAGTTCGACGAGCCTTCCATGAAAGAAATGGTCTGCATCCGTCATGACCAACAACTCCGGCCCAGGCGATAACGAATCTACCCAGTCCACCGTCTCGTCCACCGGCACGAGCTCGTCCTGATCCCCATGCACAATGAGCCACGAGCAGGTTGGCTGTGACGGCAGCTCGTTGGCAAATCTGGCTACGGCCGGGGCAATACTGACGAGGCCGTCAGGCTCTGCGTCGAATGAGCCGCGAATCGTCATGGCAGCGCCGAAAGAAAAGCCGCCTAACCACAGTGTTGGAACGTCGAAGCGTGACCGGGTCCACTCGACAACCGCCAGCGCGTCGTCAACCTCGCCGATCCCGTCGTCGTACTCACCGTCGCTTGCTTCCACGCCACGATAATTGAAGCGAACGGCCGCCAGCTGGCAATCGTTGAACGCCCTCGCGAGCGTGTGCGCGACCTTGTTGTGCATCGTGCCACCATGCAGCGGGTGCGGATGACAGACGACCGCGGCGCCGGCCAGGGCATCTCCGGCAGGCGTCTCCACGATCGCTTCCAGTCGACCCACCGGGCCGTCGATGAACAGATTTTCTCTGGTTGGGCGTCCCGACATGCTTTGACTCGTTGACTATCGCGGCAACACTATCGGCAAAACGCGTCGAATTAAAGCCGGGTTATGCAGTCTTGGGTGGTTTGGGCGGTGCCGTGTGGCGTAGTATTGGCGCAATTGAGTTACATCGGAACGGGGGGCGTCATGAACACAACGATTGACCTCGAAGAGAAGTACTGCGCGCACAATTATCATCCGCTGCCGGTCGTTCTGACACACGGCGAAGGTGCGTTCGTCTGGGACGAAGACGGCAAGAAATACCTCGACATGATGAGCGCCTACTCGGCGGTCAGCCACGGTCACGCGCACCCGAGATTGGTCCGGCTCGTGCAACAGCAGGTCGCCAACCTCAACATTGTCTCACGCGCGTTCTATACGGACCGGCTCGGTCCCTTTCTGAGGCGAGCCTGCGAGCTGACCGGCCAGGACATGGCGCTGCCCATGAACACCGGCGCCGAGGCCGTGGAGACGGCCATCAAGGCCGCGCGCAAATGGGCCTACACGGTCAAGGGCGTGCCGGAAGGCAAGGCCGAAATCATCGGCATGTCCGGAAACTTCCACGGCCGCACGATCGCGATCGTCGCCATGTCAGACGAGCCGCAGTACCAGCATGGCTTCGGACCATTCCCGCCCGGGTTCCGGATCGCCGACTACGGCGACATCAAAAGCCTGAAGCGCACCATTAACGAGAACACGGCTGCAGTCATCATCGAGCCCATCCAGGGCGAGGGAGGCATCATCATGCCGCCCTACGGCTACCTGAAGGCCGTGCGCGCACTGTGCGAGCGGCACAACGTCCTGATGATCGCGGACGAGATCCAGACCGGCCTCGGCCGCACCGGCAAGTTACTCGCCTGTGACCATGAGGATGTCCTGCCCGATGGCCTGATTCTCGGCAAGGCACTCGGCGGCGGTGTACTGCCGGTGTCGATGTTCCTCGCCAGGCGCTCCGTGATGGAAGTATTCCGTCCCGGGGACCATGGCAGTACCTTCGGCGGCAATCCGCTCGGCGCCTCCGTCGGGCTCGAAGCGCTGAATATCCTCGTCGACGAGGGACTGGCAGATCGCAGTGCGCGGCTGGGCGAGCACCTGATCTCGCAGCTGGCGACGATCGACAGCCCGATGATCAAGGACATTCGCGGTCGCGGCCTGTTCATCGGCATCGAGATCGACTCGAGGTACGGGCGCGCACGAAGCGTCTGTGAAGCGCTGATGGCTCGGGGCCTGCTGTCGAAAGAGACGCATGAAACCGTCGTCAGGCTGGCGCCGCCATTGATCATCGGTCAGGCCGAAATTGACTGGGCTTTCGAGCAGATTCGCGACGTCATCGCCGAGATGGACGAAATCAGGATGGCCAGCTGAGCAACTTGCCCGACACGCTGGTCATCCTGGGCGCCTTTGCCTTCCTCGCAGCTGGCTGCATTGTCGGCTGGCTCATAAGGGCCGCTCGCAGCCGCGCGGAAAAAGCCGCCATCAACAGCGGCTGGCGTGACCAGTTCGATGCGCAGGCGACAGAGCGCAAGAGAATCGAGCACCAGAACCGATCGCTGATGCGGCAGGTCAGCGAATTACAACTCAGGGTCAACGAGCAGAACAGCAGCGAGCAGACGCCTCAAGCAGAAGCAGCCGCCGAACCGGCCGCGCCTGAGGACGCGAACAACACCCAGAACGATGAGTTGACCGCCAGGCGCATCGCGAAACTCGAGAATGAGATCCGGAACTGGCAGGCACGAGTGCCGCCCGTCATCGAGCGCTTTCGGCAGCGCGACGCGGATGCGAAGCGCCTCGAAGGCGAACTGGCAGAGGCGCAGGCGCTCATCGCTCGCTACGAACAGCAACCTCGATTCGACGAGACCCGGGCTGGCGCGTATCCCCCTGGAGACCCGGATACCGGTGCCGCCGCATCAAACGACATGGTGGCGGCCGAGCCGGACGACTCACTGCGGCTCGTCAGGGGCATCGGTCCCGCGACCAACCGACGGCTCTCCAAGCAGGGCTTCCGAAACCTCGCAGACCTTGCCAATGCGAGTCCCGAAGACCTCGAGCGAATCGAAGAGACGGTCAAAGGAGCCCGTGGCCAGACAGACAACTGGCAGCGACAGGCGAGGGAACTGCTGGGTACTAGTGACGAATAATGTTGCTCTTCGCCGGCATCCTTCTGCTGTCCGGGAGCGCGGCACTTTCCGCGCCGGTCGGTGACTGGCCCTCAGCCGGGTTTGTCGCCGAGAAGTCCCGTCACTCGGTCGCCATCCGCGGCCATTTGCCGTCAGGCCGCGCCAGAGACAGCCTGCTTGCCGAATCTGCGAAAGACGGCATCTACATCTCCGACGTCGAGTATTCCCGTCATATCGTATTGCCGGACTGGTGGGCGCCAGCCGTTAGCGCGCTGTTGCGGCTTGCAGACACGGCCCAGTCGGGCCAGTTTCACCTGGCGCGGAACGAACTCCGCGTTCGCGCAGTGAGGGGTGAGGATGCGGCCTGGCCGGATGCCATGACGGCGCTGAGACAGAAGCTGCCGGAAGACTTTTCCGTCGAAGAACAGGTCAATGTTGTCTCTGCCGTCGACAAAGCCGCCGTCTGCGACACGCTGTTCGGCAGCCTGAACTTCGAGCCCCTGCTGTTCCGGCGTACTTTCTCGTCGGTGAAGACCGAAGACTATGCGCGCCTGAGCCGGCTTGCGTTGAGCCTGAGACGGTGCCCCGGCATCGCCGTCAGAATCATCGGCCACTCGGACGCCTTCGGGATGAGCGCGCGGAACCAGGTCGTCAGCGAACAACGCGCAGAGGCCGTGGCAAACTACCTGCTATCGCTCGGCGTGGCTGAGTCGCAGCTGACGTGGGAGGGCCGAGGCGATCGCGAACCGGTCGCGTCGAACGAAACCTGGGAAGGCCGTAACCTGAATCGGCGAGTCACGATCGACCGCCGCGACTGATTATTCCGACCCCGACGCCTCGTCGCCCGGGCCCTGCAAACCGAGCAGCTCGACGTCGAAGATCAGCGTCGAGTTCGCCGGAATCGGTCCGCGGTCGCGAGCACCGTAGGCAAGCTCCGGCGCGATCGTCAGCACGCGTTTCTCACCGATCAGCATACCCGCAACGCCCTGGTCCCAACCGCTGATGACGCGCCCCGCCCCAAGCGGGAACGTGAACGGGCTGCCGCGATCGACGGAACTGTCGAACTTTTCACCGCGGTTGTTTTCGGCTTCCGCGTCAAAGAGCCACCCGGTGTAATGCACCTCGGCCAGGTCGCCCGGTACGGCCATGCGTCCGCTGCCGTTTCGGGTCGTGACGTAGGTCAACCCCGGCACGAGCTCCACGGGCTCAGCGGATGCGTTGGGTTTCTGCTGCGTCATTGCTGCGGGATCGTCGGCGGGCGGCTCGCTCTGCCCGCAGGCGACGAGGAACAACAAGCTTGCCAGACCGATCAGGCGGTTCTTCATACAGGTACTCCTTGGTTTCTCAGGAAGACGCTTCAGGAATTCTCGTCTTGGAAGTCGAGCGACGCGGAATTGATGCAGTAGCGAAGGCCCGTGGGCTGCGGCCCATCCTCGAACACATGACCGAGATGCGCATTGCACTGGCTGCAGACGACTTCCTCACGAATCATGCCATGACTCGTGTCGCGGATCGTTTTAACGGCGTCGCCCGCGAGCGGCAGCCAGAAGCTCGGCCAGCCCGAACCCGAGTCGTATTTGTGCTCAGAGCTGAAGAGTTCGCTGCCACAGACGACGCAGGCATAGGTGCCGTCGGCCTTGTAGTCCACATACTTGCCGGTGAACGGGCGCTCGGTGCCCTTGTTCTGCGTTATCTCGTACTGCTCCGGCGTCAGTTTGGCCCTGATCGCGTCTTTGTCGTTGTCCCGGGTCATCATTGGTGCTCCTTGAGCAGGAGTATCAGCTGCGGTCGGCGTCGGAATCAAGTTCGAGCAGCAGGTTGTTCATCCGACTCACGTATTCCGCCGGGTTGTCGAGCTGGGAACCCTCGGCGAGCAGCGCATGATCGAGCACGATGTTGGACAAAGCCGTGAAGCGTTGATCGTCGGTCTCGCGATCCAGCCGCTTAAGGAGCGGGTGCGAGATGTTGACCTCCAGTGTCGGCTTCGATTCAGGCAGTTCCTGCCCGCTCGCTTCCAGCATCTGCCGCAGTCTCGGGCTCAGGTCGTTCTCGCCCGCGACAACGCATGCCGGCGAGTCGACGAGGCGTTGGCTGATGTTGACCGCTTCGACGCGATCTTTCAGCACCTTCCTGACTTTCTTGAGCAGCGGCTTGTGCTCCTCGTTGACCGCTTCCTGCGTCATCTCGCCCGCCGAATCCGGAAGGTCGAGCTTTTCGCGGGCGGCGTCGACGAAGGTCTTGCCCTCGAACTCTCGCATGCTGTCCGCCAGCCAGGGGTCGATCCGATCGGTCAGCAGCAGCACCTCGATACCGTCCGCCTTGAGTTTCTCGATATGCGGGCTGGCTGCGGCCGTCGCGTAGTTTTCGGCCAGCAGGTAGTAGATCTTGTCCTGCCCATCTTCTTGCGCTTCGACATACTGCGAAAGCGTACGCGTCTGCGCGTCGCTCTCGAGCGCCGTCGACGAGAAGCGCATCAGCTTCAGGAGCTTGTCCGAATTGGCCGGGTCTTCGACCACGCCTTCCTTGAGGACCTCGCCGAACTGCGTCCAGAACGCATCGTAATCATCGCTCGAGCTGAGCTTCTGCAGCATGTCGAGCACGCGCTTGGTCAATGCCGCGCGCATCGACGACAGGTCCGGATTCTGCTGCAGCAGTTCGCGCGAGACATTGAGTGGCAGGTCGGAAGCGTCAACGACGCCTTTAACGAAGCGGAGATACAGCGGCAGGAACTGCTCCACCTCATCCATGATGAAGACGCGCTGGACGTAGAGCTTCAGGCCACGCGGCGCTTCACGGTTCCACAGGTCGAAGGGGGCGTTTGTCGGAACGTACAGCAGGCTCACGTACTCCCGCTTGCCCTCGACCCGGTTGTGACTCCAGGTCAACGGATCCGCGAAGTCGTGTGACAGGTGCTTGTAGAACTCCTTGTACTCATCGTCAGAGATGTCCGAGCGAGACCGGGTCCACAGAGCGGTCGCCGAGTTGACTATCTTTGCTTCGTCCTCGCCGCCCTTGAGTGACACCGGGAAGCCGATGTGATCGGAGTATTTTCGAATCAGGTTTTCGAGCCTGAAGGCGTCGGCAAACTCCTTCTCGTCGTCTTTGAGGAACAACTGGATCCGGGTCCCACGCTGCTCGAGCTCGGCCGGCGATACTGTGAACTCGCCCTGTCCGTCGGACTCCCAGCGGACGCCGTCAGACGCTTCGAGCCCGGCTCTGCGGCTTTCGACGACGACGCGGTCGGCAACGATGAATGCGGAGTAGAAACCAACGCCGAACTGGCCGATCAGGCTGGCGTCCTTCTTGCTGTCCCCGGACATCTGCTTGAGGAACTCGGCGGTTCCCGACCGCGCGATCGTGCCCAGGTTTGCGATCAACTCGTCTCGGGACATGCCGATGCCGTTGTCGATGACGGACACGGTACCGGCTTCCTGGTCGTATTCGATCCGGATCGCTAGCTCGGCATCGTCGCCCAGGAGATCGGGCTGCGACAGTGACTCGAACCTGAGTTTGTCAGCGGCGTCGGATGCGTTCGAAATCAGCTCGCGGAGAAAGATCTCCTTGTTGCTGTACAGCGAGTGGATCATCAGGTGCAGCAACTGACGGACTTCGGTCTGAAATCCGTGCGTTTGCACACCTTCCGTGTGTTGTTTGGATTCTTCGATTGTGTCGCTCATCTTTCCCTCAAAACCCGTGTGTTACGGGGAAGGAGGATGGCGGCGAAACGACCTATTTCAAGGGCGGGAGCGGCCCCAATCAGGCCTGCTCGAAGTCGGGGTCACCGAAGGTCTTGCGTAGCACCAGGCCGTAGGTCATGACGGCTGCGATCACGAGGGCCGAGGACGGGTTCTGCATCGCCGCCAGGACACTCAAGCCCGCTACGGCGGTGATCACGGCGAGACTGGTCAGTGCGAAAAACGAGCGTCGTATCCGTTCCTTCAGCGCGGGCACCAACCAGAACAGGTCGTCGAGTTCATCCCAGTATTGCAGCAGGCATTCCATGGCTTCAGCGCACGATCGTCAGAATCGGGCCGGACGGTTTGCTCTTGCTGGACGTCAGATCCGACTCCTCGAGAGAGGCGTCATTGGTCTGCTTCGCATGCGCGATCGCGCGATGAAACAGCTCCCAGCGCTGTCGTGTGAATTCATTCTTCAGCATTGCGCCGCGAACATCCGTGTTGTCGTGCTTGCTTGACATACTCTTGGTTACATCCAGTTTGTAACGTGTGTTTTAACGACTATAGGAGCATCGCCGAACCCCCTCCGTGAGGCGGTTCACAGCTTCAGTCACGAATTCAAAATCGAGTCGATATTTGCTCAGAAATCAGACGCAGTTCCGGTCGTCGAGTGCCTACTGACTACGCATGGAATGCCGGGCATTTAACTAAAAACGCCGGCGTATCGCCGGCGTCTGAGAATCGGGTTTTAAGGGTCGCTCAATCGTCCTCTTCATCGGGCCAATTGCGCTTCACGTCCTCGGTCCAGCTGCGATAGCTGCGCCACGTGTAAAGACTCGGGTCGATACCCACGCGTCGTGAACTCGGCGCCGGCGCCTTGGAGATCCAGTGACGATATTGCTGCCATCCATCGGCATCGTTAGCCGCCGGCGCGTCAGGCGTAATCGCTTCGGCCGGTTCCTCGGCTTGTTCCGGGTAGTTACCCAGCCACTCCAGGTTCTTGCTATCAGGCATATCCCTTGCTCTGTCATCCTGTGTGACAAAATACTAAGCAACGCCGAACCTCAAGGACAGGAACTGAGTCACAACGTCATCCCTGTTTTTTTTCATTAAAAATAGTAACTTACGGCCGTTTTTACTTAATCACAGGCCGTACCCGGGACCTGCGTCACGATTTCTTAAGTCACATACGGGAAATCGGCGCGTCAGGTGATGACGCGATAGCAGGGTTGGTAGTCCGCGGCTGACAACTTCATTCGCTTCTGCTTGACGAAGGAGCGAAGCAACGCGTCCAGCAGCTTCATGATGCGGTCTGACCCGTTGATCATGAACGGACCGTTCTGCTCAATCGCAGCGGCCGTATCTTCGCGAACGTTGCCGGACACAATGCCAGAGAAAACGCGTCTTAAGTTCGCGGCGAGCTCATGGGTCGGCAGGTCTTCTGAAATGTCGAGCCCGCTCATCGACTCATGGGTTGCCGTGAACGGCCGCTGGAACTCGTCGTCTATCTTCAGTCGCCAGTTGTAATAGAACGCGTCGCCGTGCTCGCGACGAAACGCGCGCACCTCTCTCATTGCCGTGTGAACGGTCCGCGCGACCTCGGGCGGGTCGTCGATGATGATCCGGTAGCGCGATTGCGCTTTCGCACCCAGCGTCTTGCCGACGAAGTCGTCTATCTGATCGAAGTAGGCAGCGGCCGACGACGGCCCGGTCATGATCATCGGCATCGGCTGGCCGGCGTTGTCCGGATGCAGCATGATTCCCAGCAGGTACAGGATCTCTTCGGCCGTGCCGACACCGCCGGGGAACACGACGATGCCATGGCCGAGCCTGACGAATGCCTCGAGTCGCTTCTCCATGTCCGGCATGATGACGAGCGAGTTCACGATCGGGTTCGGCGACTCGGCGGCGATGATGCCGGGCTCGGTAATACCCAAATATCGGCCGTTCCTGACGCGCTGCTTGGCATGCCCGATCGTGGCGCCTTTCATCGGTCCCTTCATGGCGCCCGGCCCGCAGCCGGTGCAGACATCGAGGCCCCTGAGTCCGAGTTCGTAACCGACGAGCTTGGTGTAGTCGTACTCTCCGCGAGCAATCGCGTGACCACCCCAACAGACGACCAGGTTCGTGTCGACCGGGCCGGTCAGCATGCGCGCGTTCCTGAGTATGTGGAACACCGCGTTGGTGATGCTCGACGAATCGGTCAGATCGAAGCGCGGATCCTCGATGATCTCGTTGCGCGTGAAGACGATGTCCCTGAGCACCGAGAACAGCAGCTCGCGCGTTCCGCGGATCATGTTGCCGTCAACGAATGCGATCGACGGCGCGGACTTCAGTGACACCTTCAAGCCGCGGTCGTGCTGGATGAAGCCGACCTCGAAGTCCTTGAAACGCTCGAGCACTTCGCGCGTGTCGTCGCTCTCGCTGCCTGAGTTCAGTACCGCCAGCATGCACCGGCGAAGCAGCGGATAAAGTCCGCTCTGGCCACTGCTGCGCAGTTGGTCGACCTCGAGCTGCGACAGAACCTCGAGGCTGCCCTCAGGCCATACCTCGGCGTCGACGAAGTGCATATCTCTCGGGTGAAGCACGAGATCAGGGGGTAATTTCGATGGGCGTGTTCTCGCCGGTCATCAGCCAGATATCGATCATGTCCGAATTCGACACGGCGATGCAGCCGTTCGTCCAGTCCTGCGTACGGTAGTAAGCCTCGGACTTGGTCGGGATGTTGGGCGTGCCGTGGATCATGATCTGGCCGCCGGGGTCGACGCCCATCCGGGCCGCCTCAAGACGGTCGTTGGCATCCGGGTAGGACACGCGGATCGACAGGAAGAACTCACTATCAGGATTACGCATGTCCAGCGTGTAGCGGCCCTCCGGCGTTCGAAAATCGCCTTCGGACTGCTTGTCGCCCGTGGGTCGAATCCCGAGAGCGATGGGAAACGTCCTGAATATCTCGCCGTTTCTCATCAGGTGGAGCTTTCTCTCGGCCTTTTCGACGAGGACGAAGTCCGCAACGGGGAATTTACCCGTCGCCGCTGTCGGGGCGGACAGAATGAAGGCGAGCAGACCAGCGATGCAGATTCGAAGCGTCACGGGCGAAGAATATCAAAACCTCGCGGCTCTTGAAGCCTGCGATGCGGCAAAAAGCGTTCCGCCATTGTGACCGCTTACACATTTCTGCCAATAATCCAGCCGATGGCGAAGCCGATCAGGCCGGCGACGCTCGTGTAGACCGGCAGGAACCGGAACAACTCGCCCGGCCGCGTCGCATCGGTGAACAGGCCGTCGAGGTTGACCGCATAAGCATAGTGCAGGTAAGTCGACAGGCCGATCGCCGGTATCGCGTAGCCGACTGTCGCCAGCGGCAGGCGCCAGTCCCTGATGCTCCATGTGCCACCGGTCTTGATGAGCACCCAGGCGGCCAGCACGAGGACAAACCCGGGCGGCAGCAGGTTTCTGACCACGTAGGGACCATTGCGCTGCACATCCGCGAACCAGGCGCCGATAATGATGACGCCGAGCACCAATGGCAGCAGCCGGACGAGCCCTTGCCGGGTCATCAGCTTTGCTTGGCGAATACCGGGAAGCGAATTCTCGTGCCGGGCTGCACGCGCTTGGGATCCAGCCCCGGGTTGTATTGTCGGAACAACCAGATCGGCACATCGTAATCTCGCAGCGACAGCAGCCAGACCGATTCGCCGCGGCGTATCGTGTGCTCGGCGACGCCGGTGATCATGTGCTCTCGGAAGAACGCGTCCTGAATCTGCCGGTGATAGGCGATTCGGCGGCTCTCGAAGGTCTTTCGATCGACGTCGTCAAACCTCAGGCGAATTCGCTTGCCGACCTCGACCGGCGTGCGGAACGCCATGCCGTTCAGGTCACGCAAGCGCTGCGTGCGAATTCCCAGCCAGTCGGCATAGTGCCCCAAAGTCTCCTGCGGGTGGACCTCGATCGTATTGTCCTCGGCAACCGTGTAGTCGCTGGGGTCGGACAGCAGTTCCGTCTGCGTCGCCACTGTGCTCGTCGCGGCAACGGCTTCGACGGGGTCACCGCTCATCACCGCCGGCTCGAGCTCGCTCACGTCGGCGACCTCGACATTGGCGACCGCGGTCGCTTCGGCGTCGACTTCAGGAGCGGGTGCCGCGGCCACCACCGCCGGCGCGGGCCCGGCCGCCGGCAGACGAATCTGCTGACCGATTCGAATTCGATGACGGCTGCCAAGTCCGTTCAGGGCAACCAGCGTCGAGACACGGGTCTTGTACGTCTCCGCGATCTCGGACAGCGTGTCGCCGCGGGCGACGCGATGGAACATGTCCGGCAACTGCTCGCTCGCCCAGATGCCGTCGCCCGCCGACGACAGCAGTTCGTCCAGGGATGCGTCCAGCGACGCCGACGGCAAACGCACCGTCTGCCCTTTTGGAATGTGCTTGCTGCCCTGCCAGATCGTCGGCTGCCATGACGGATTGTACCTCGCGAGGCGCCTTTCACTGATGCCGGTCGCCGACGACAGCTTCGCGACGGGCAAATAGCCGGATAGCTTCGTCGTCGAATACGCGACGGGATCTTCGTACCTGAACCCCGGGAAGTACTTGTCCGCGTTGCGATCCGCCTCGCGCGCCGCGAGGAAAGCCACGTAGAAATTCCTCGACGCAAAGCCAAACGTGCGGCCTTTGTACTTGCGCATGATGTCGACGTAGGCCGTGTCGCCGAATTTGCGCATTGCACGGCGTACGCCGGCCAGCCCGTGGTTGTACGCGGTGATCGCCATCGGCCAATTGCCGGTGATCGAATAGTTGTACGCCAGCAACTCGGCTGCGGCGCTGGTTGCCGCGAAGGGATCGTTGCGCTCGTCGACGACGTGATCGACCTGCATGAAACGTCGCCCGGTGCTGCGGGTGAACTGCCAGATACCGGACGCCCCGACGTGCGACCGGGCATCCGGGTTGTACGAGGACTCGACGTGCGGCAGCGCGACGAGATCGATCGGTACGCCGCGCGACGACATTTCCGATTGAACAAAGGAGCGCCAGCGGCCCGATCGCTCGAGCCCCTGTCTGAATCGGTCGGACAATCCGAGCTGAAAACGAATCCGGCCCTTTGCTGCCCGGAGCGTGTCGTTCGATACGTTGTCGGACCAGAGCCCGAGTATTCTCGCCTCTTCCGCACTCAGGTTGTCACGTTTTCCAGACGCCAGGCGCTCGAGTACGGCAGAGATGGCCTTCCTCCGTTGGCCGACGATTCGATTCCTGTCACGGCGGCTGGCCCCCGGAGGCACGTCGATGCGTTCGTACACGACGCCCAGGTTCCGGTTGTCGTGCAGTACGCCCTCGCTGGTGCTGTAGCGCGTGAAGATGGACAGCCAGAATTCGACATCCGGTTCCAGTTCAGGCGGCAGCGGAAAATCCTCCGCGCGTGCGGGATGCAGGATGAACAGGAGCGCGAGCAGCGCGAACAGGAATCTGGACAGCTTGGTCACCGCAGGTCGAAGTCAGAAGAATGACGGCATGCTATAAAGCTTTGCCGGCAACAGCAACGAGCTTCGACTGCGACCGGCCGTGCTTGTTCCCGTCGCGCTTTACACCGGGCCGAGAGGTTCATAAGCTTCCGGCGCATGGCTGAACCACGCCGACCTCTGCGTAGCTTCATCGCGCCTTCGACCTGGCCCGTCTGGCTTGGCCTCGGGGCGTTGCGACTGATCTGCCTGTTGCCTCACCGGGTCGCGCTCAGCATCGGTCGCGGCATCGGGCGGCTCGCGCATTGGGCCGCCGGCAGCAGACGCGCGGTCGTAAGGAAGAACATCGGGCTGTGTTTTCCTGAGCTCTCCGACAGCGAGAGAGACAAGCTGGCCCGCGAACATTTCGAGGCGCTGGGCATGTCGCTGATCGAAATGGGGCTCGCGCGCTTCGCAAGCGATGCTCATCACTCAAAGATCGCCCGACTCGAGGGCAAGGAACACCTGCTGCGCGCAACAGAGGCTGGCCAGGGGGTGATCCTGTTGTCCGCTCACTTCACGACGCTCGAAATCAGCGGCCGCCTGCTGGCGATCGAGTGCGGGGAGTTTGACGCCGTCTATCGACGTAACCGCAGCCCGTTCATCACCGAGATACTGCGCACCGGTCGCGAGAAAGCGGCGGCGAACACGATAGAGAAGAGAGACATCAAGGCAATGGTGCGAAGCCTGAAACAAGGCAGGCCGGTCTGGTATGCACCGGACCAGAGTTACGATCGCAAGGGCGCCGAGGTTATCGAGTTCTTCGGCGTTCCTTCGATGCACACGACGGCGACGTCAACGCTGGCACGACTGGGCAAGGCGACCGTGCTGCCGTTCTTTCCGCTGCGCAAACCGGACGGCAGCTACGTCTTCGAGATTTTTCCGCCGATGCAGGACTTCCCGAGCGGGGACCCGGTGAAAGACACCCGGGCTTATGTCGCCTTACTGGAGCAGCAGGTGCGCAAGTCGCCGGAGCAGTACTTCTGGGTGCACAAGAAGTTCAAGAATCTTCCGCCGTCTTATCCTGACTATTACTCAGACCTGGATTCGCTTAAGTAGCAGTACTCTTATCCTGACTATTATTCAGACCTGGATTCGTTTAAGTAGCAGTACTCTTACCCTGACTATTACGCAGACCTGGATCCGCTTTAATAGCAGGTGGAATGCCCCTGACTACTGCTCAGACCTGGATTCGCTGAAGTAGCCTTCCAGCAGGGCGTTCCAGTCGCTTTCGTCGAAGTAGACAGACGGATCCATCAGCTTGATCTTGTCCAGCGATCGATGCAGCCGCGCAAGCGTCTGCTGTTTCCACGCGCCCGGGGCGGCCAGCCTGCCCTTGTCGAAATCCAGCATCCAGAGATCGCCGTCCGTATCGATCTGCAGGTTGTAGGCATTCATGTCGGCGTGCAGCACGCCGAGGTTGTGAAATTCGGCGATCGCCGCCCCGACCGATGCCCAGAAATCATGATCGCGGTCGACGTCAGCAATGTGCATCGACAGCGGCTCGACGTTCGGAATGCTGACCGTGATGATGTCGGCCCGATAGAAAGGACCGCTGCGCTGGTAGCGAGCGGCAGCCGGTCGGGGGACGCGCAGTCCGTTGGACGCTAGCTTGTCCAGTAGCCGCCACTCGGCGAAGGAACGCGTGTCGTCCTCTCCGGTAAACAGGTACCGGTCATGAGCGATTTTGCCGATCAGACCGCCACGAACGAAATGGCGCAGCACGAATTGCCGGGGGACGTTGCCGACGAACTGTGTCGTGCCGCGTCCCGCCGAGCGCAGTTTGCCGGTAACCGGCTCGGAATGACGCCAGCCGCTCGCCGTGAACTGTTCATCCGATATCTGGTTGATATTGGCCTGGTCGTATAGGATGGCCCCGGAGTCTGTCCTGATGACGGTTTCGGTCAACGCGAAAGCCCCGGTGAAGTCGACATGCTAGCGTCCCAACCCGACACGATCTGCGTCGTGCGACTGTCTGCCATCGGTGATACCTGCCATGCGCTTGCGGTCGTGCGTCGTCTGCAAGACAACTGGCCTGGGTCGAAAATTACGTGGATCATTGGTCGGACAGAAGCGGCATTGATGGCGGGCATTGAAGGCGTCGAGTTTATCATCTTCGACAAGTCAGCCGGACTGAGCGCCTACCGCGACATTCGCCGTCAGCTCAAGGGCCGCAGCTTCGACGTGGCGCTCTGTATGCACGCGTCGATGCGGGCCAACATTCTCTACCCACTCATCGACTCGCCGCTGCGCCTGGGCTTCGACAAATCCAGGGCCCGCGACTTCCAGTGGCTGTTCACGAACAAGCGCATCCCGGTCGGCGAGCGAGAGCATGCGATGGAAGCGATGATGGGATTCGCGACTGCGACAGGTGCACAGGAGACGCCGCTGCGCTGGGACATACCGGTCGGTGACGAGGACAGGGCCATCGCCGACGACCTTGCGTCGCAGCACGGCAGGTTGGCCGTCATCAGTCCGTGCACCAGCAATCGGGCGCGCAATTTCCGCAACTGGCCGGCGGATCGCTTCGTTCACATCGCCCACTTCCTCGAGCAGCGCGGGCTGCATGTCGTGCTGACCGGCGGTCCGACCGACGTCGAACAGCGCTACGGGACGGAGATCGCGGCGGCGTGCAGGGCGACAAACCTGATCGGCAAGACCTCATTGAAACAGCTGATCGCGGTCTTTGCGGCGGCTGAGCTAGTCATCTGTCCCGACTCGGGGCCTGCGCACATGGCGACGGCAGCCGGCGTTCCGGTCGTCGGCCTGTACGCCACGTCAAACCCGGATCGCACCGGTCCGTATCTTTCGCGTCAGTGGGTCGCCAACCGTTATCCCGACGCCCTCAGGCAGTATCTCGGCTTTGACGTCGACGAGGTGCGGTGGGGCCAGCGGGTACGCAATCCGGACGCGATGGCGATGATATCGGTCGATGACGTTGCGCAAAAAATCGACGATCTGCTGTCCGAAGCCTGATTCATCGGCTTTTAACGTCTTTTAGAGAATTTTAGATAGATTTTCTACGATTTTAGCGCACTATACATGGTCGGTTAGCAGCGTTTTTGCGCGATAACAGCACGAGTATGACATTCACAGACTGAATCAGATACTTTACGGTTTTTCGCTACTTTTAATCGATTTAGGCGGATATTTAACGGCTTTTAGCGAAAATTGTCGTTAATTTCAGGCGAAAAACTCGAGCGTAACAGCCCTGACGAGTACTGGAAACCAAACCAGTTCTTAATACTCGAATTTCGCCACATTTAAAGGCGTGATCGATGCATTTAACGAGATTAGAGCCCGTACCCGCATTGTCGCGAAACAGGCAATTAGCCGACGATCGGCGCCGATAGCGACGCGTTACGCTCAATCGATGCAAATAGTTGCGCGACTTCAATCTGCCGCAGACAATTCAGGTGTTCCAGCGGGCATTCCCGCTTGAAGCAGGGGCTGCAGGACAGGCCGAGATAGTGGATATCGCGCCGCGCCGTCAGCGGCGGCGTAAAACCCGGCGATGACGAGCCGTAGATTGCGTGCACGTGACAACCCACCGCAGCGGCGACGTGCATTAGCCCTGAGTCGTTGCTGACGACCTGGCCAGCCATCGATAGCAGGTCGATCACGTCCTCGAGACTGGTCTGCCCGCAGACGTTCTTGGCCGCGCTGTGTTCGGCGATGCGCTCGCCCGACGGCCGGTCCTTTTCCGAACCGAGGACCCAGACCTCGTAGCCGGCTTCGTCGAGCTCTGCCGCCAGGCGGGCGAAGTACTCGATGGGCCAGCACTTGGCCGGACCGTATTCGGCACCGGGCATCATCGCGACGACGGGTCGTTCGGCCTGCAGCGACAGTCGTCGCATCGCATCGGCGCGCTTCTGCGGATCGACCTTCAATTCCGGCGGCTCACAGTGATCCGGAAAATCCCCGGCTTCGAGTCCCAGCGCAACGAAGCGCTTGACGGTCTGGTCGAGTAGCGTCTTGTCGAAGGCTCGCATGTCGGTGATCAGCCCGTAGCGCATCTCACCGCGAAAGCCTGTCCGCACCGGGATGTCCGCAAACCACGGCACCAATGCAGACTTCAGCGAACGCGGCAGGACGATGGCGCGGTCGTAGCGCTCCGCTTTGAGCGATTCACCCAACGCGCGGCGAGTCTTCCAGCCAAACTCGCCGTGCCCGACGTCCAGTGCAATCCCTCGCCGGATCTCCGGCATGCGCGCGACGATCGGCAGCGACCATCCGGGCGCCACGACATCGATGATGGCATCGGGACGATCGCGTTTAAGTGTTTTGAACAGTGACTGTGCCATGACCATGTCGCCGACCCAGGAAGGGCCGACGACAAGTATCCTGGTCACAGCCATGCCGTCAGTCGGCGATCTGGTCGAGATAGGCTTCCACGCCGTCGGCGACTTCGCGAAACTCGACATCGCAGCCGGTCGCTCGAAGCGCTGTCAGATCCGCCTCGGTGAAACTCTGGTACGCGCCCTTTAAGTGCTCGGGAAACGGGATGTAGCGAATCTCGCCGCTGTCGTGCCAGTCAATGACGGCGTTGGCGACGTCGTTGAAGGTCTGCGCGACGCCGGTGCCGCAGTTGAAGATGCCGCTCTTGTCGCCGTTCTCCAGGAACCAGAGATTGACGTCGCAAACGTCGTCCACATAGACGAAGTCCCTGAGTTGCTCACCGTCATCGTATTCGTCGTCGCCCTCGAACAGGCGCGCTTCGCCGTCTTCGATGACCTGGTTGTTGAAGTGAAACGCCACGCTCGCCATCGAGCCCTTGTGCTGCTCCCGCGGCCCGTACACATTGAAGTAGCGCAGGCCGACGACCTGCGACTCGGGCTGCACACGGCGTACATAGCGATCGAACTGCAGCTTCGAGTAACCGTAGACATTCAAAGGCACCTCATTCTCGGCTGTCTCGGTGAACTCCGGCGACGCGCCGTAGACCGCAGCTGAAGAGGCGTAGATGAACGGGGTATCGCGGTCCATGCAGTGGTGCAGGAGACGCTTCGAGTACTCGTAGTTCGTCTCCATCATGTAACGGCCGTCCCACTCGGTCGTCTCGGAACAGGCGCCCTGGTGCAGTATGGCCTCGATGCCGTCGACGAACTTCCTGTCAGAGTCCATGCGCTTCAGGAAGTCATCGCGGTCGAGGTAATCAGCGATCTCCAAATCGGCGATATTGACGAACTTGTGGCCATCCGTCAGGTCATCGACGACGACGATGTCGTCATAGCCCGCGTCGAGCATGCTGTTGACGAGGTTGCTGCCGATAAATCCGGCCCCTCCGGTCACGATGTACATAGATATCCTTAGCCTAGCTCTCTTCGTCGCTCAAATAATACTGTGCACCGCAGTACGGACACTTTGCCTCTCCGGTTTCCTCGATGGGCAGGTAGACCTTGGGGTGCGAGTTCCACAGGTACATGCCCGGCATCGGGCAGGACAGCGGAAGATCGGAGTGACGAACGCGGTAGCGATGCTGTGCATTGGCTGGGATCAGGTCCTGATCCGCCGTTCCCATTTTCACTGACACTAAGAGCTCTCGGTTACTGGTTGCTGGCTCAGGATTATACGCCGTTCAGATGCGGCATCCATGTCAGTCCGCGAAAACCGATCGCCACAGGTCTGCCACGACCGCGCGTTCCTCGGCGAAGTCTGAACCGGAGACCCGTTTGTCGGCACCGTCCAGCGTCCGGTGATGCAATACGCGCCGATATCGCCGGTAGATATCCTGCAGCAACAAGGCCTGCTCGCGGTCGAGCACGCGGGCTTCGGCGAGCGCATCGAGCTGGCGGATGTTGTCGGAGAACTCGATGCACGACGGGTGCTCCGCCGCCTGCTCCAGCACCAGGTACTGCACGATGAATTCGATATCGCCGATACCGCCCTCGCCCTGCTTCAGGTCAAAGGTCCGGCTATCGCTGCTGTCCAACTGCTGCCGCATCTTCTGCCGCATCGAGACAACATCGGCCTTCAGCGTGTCGCGACGCACGAATTCCCGCAGCGTTCGGTCCCGGATGACGTCGAATCGCGCTCCGACATTCACATCGCCCGCCACCGCCCTGGCCCTCAGGAGTGCCTGGTGCTCCCAGGTCCATGCATCGTCACGCTGGTAGCGCTCGAAGGCATCGAGACTGGTGACCAGCAGCCCGGAACGGCCGCTGGGTCGGAGGCGCGTATCGATTTCATACAGCACGCCCGAACTCGTCCGCGTCGTCAGGATGTGAACGAGGCGCCGGACCAGTCGAGCGAAGAACACGGCATTGTCGATCTGGCGCTCGCCGTCGGTCACCTGCTTTTCGCCGCGCGAGTTGTGCAGGAACACGAGATCGAGATCGGAGCCGTAGGACAGCTCGAGGCCACCGAGCTTGCCGTAAGCGATGATGCCGAACCCGGCGTTCTTGGTCGCGCCGCCGTCGACGAAAGTCGGCTCACCGTGACGGCTCGCCACGTCGGTCCAGGCAACTTTCAACGCGGCGTCCAGTACCAGTTCCGCGAGCCAGGTCAGGCTGTCGCTGGCTTTCATCAACGGCAGACCGCCGCCGATATCGGCGACGGCAATACGGAACAGGCTGACGCGCTGGAATCGGGCTAACTCTTCAGTGACGCGCTCGGTATCTGACGGGTCGACCGGGCCGAGCCGCAGTTGAAGGTCTTTGGCGAGCGCTGCCTTGCTGTAAGCCTCGATGGACACTTCCGGATCCAGCAGCTCATCGAGCAGCACCGGGTAACGCGCCAGTTGTTCGGTGATAAACGTGCTGCGCTCGCACAGCGACATCAGTCGTTGTGCAGTTGCCGGGCTCTCATTCAGGAGCGCGATGTACGCGCTGCGCTTCAGGATCTGTTCCAGTATCGTCAGTACGCGCTTGATGGCCACCGCCGGCGACCGCGCTTCGCGCGCGAGCTCGAGGAGGCGCGGCAGAAACAGGGCCAGGCGCTTTTGCGATTCGGCATCGGGTTTCAGTCGTATGCAGGTCTTGCCGAAGCTGGCGAGCTCCTGTGCGACAGGCTCAGTCCCCGGCAGCCCCTTCTCCTCCATCAGGTTCAGCCAATGCCGCTCGTCTGCGATCGCGTGCCACAGGTTGATGACGTCGTCGGTCTCTTCCGTCACGTCGTCGACGTGCGCGACTGACTGGAACTCCTCCGCAACCGCCTCGCGGTGTTTCTCGAGCTCGACAGACAGCTGCTCGAAACTGTCATAGCCCATGGCAAAGGCTGCCGCAGCACGGTCCGCATCGGTCGTCGGGAGGTCGTGCGTCTGACGGTCGTTACGCGCCTGCACGACGTTCTCGAGTTTGCGGAGAAAAAGGTAAGCGTCATCCAGGCGCTTCGACGACTCCAGGGAAAGGTCGCGCTCGCCGGCGAGGCTGTTTAAGGCGGAGCGCAGGCTTCGCGTCTGCAGCTCAGGCCGCGAACCACCGCGCAACAGCTGCAACGACTGGACGATGAACTCGATCTCCCGTATGCCACCACGTCCCAGCTTGACGTTGTCAGCCAGGCCCCGCCGCTCTGCGTCGATCATCCGGTGCATCTCGCGCAGCGATTCGAACAGGCCGTAATCCAGGTAGCGTCGATAGACGAACGGTAGAAGCAGTTCTTCGAACAAGGTTCGCCTGTCCTCATCGGTCGGCACGGTGCCGACGATGTTCGCCTTGACGTAGGCGTATCGCTCCCAGGTTCTTGCGTGTTGCAACAGGTAAGCTTCGAGCGCTGAGAAACTGGTGACCGGCGGGCCGCTGTCACCGAAGGGTCGCAGTCGGGTGTCGACACGAAACACGAAGCCATCGGTCGTGTTGTCATCGAGCAGTCCCACAATCTGCTGCGACCAGCGCATGCAGTATTCCTGCGCTGACACTGAGCGACGACCGTTGCTCTCGCCGTCGCGCGGGAACAGGAAGATCAGGTCGATATCCGACGAGAAGTTCAGCTCCCTGCCGCCGAGCTTGCCCATACCCAGCGTGATCAGCGGTATCGGAACATCGTTCTTGTCGAACAATTCGCCGAAGCGTTCCGCTGTGTACGCCTTTCCGAGGCGCATCGCGACGTCGATCAATCGATCGGCAAGCAACGACAGTGACTCGAGCGTCTCCACGGTTGACGCCCGCCCGTTGAGCTCGTCGGCGAGGATGCGAAACATCATCCGGTGGCGGAACTGGCGCAGCTCCCGTTTCGCGGCCATAACGTCCTGTCCGGAATCGGTGAGCCGGCCGGCGAAGTCGTCGATGAGTTCGGCTAGCGTCCGCGTCCCGGCAATCTCGCCCGACAGGCAGGGCCACTGCTTCACAGCCACGCCGGCGGCGAATTCGCTCGCGGCAACCGTGCGCAGCACATAAGCCGAGAGCGCATCGGGGATGCTGTCCAGCCCGTGCGCCTCGTCGAATCGCTCGCGCCAGTTTTCGACCCCGCGCGCCAGCAGGGGGTCCAGCTCGTCGAGTTGTACCGCGGCCTCCATCATGGCGCCAGTCTACCGTGTAACGGATCGGGGTAAATGAGGGCATTCACGGTAAACTGGGCTTACGATGAGCGACGGCGGATTCCATGTCCAGACAACTTCTGATCGTCTACCACTCCCAGTCCGGAAGCACGGCGCGTATGGCAGAGGCCGTCATCGACGGCGCGCGCGATGACGCCATCGACGGGGTCGACGTCGTCGTTCGCGATGCCCTGGAGGCGACCGCTGAAGATCTCCAGTCGGCCGACGCATTCATACTCGGAACGCCGGAGAATTTCGGTTACATGAGCGGTGCGATGAAGACTTTTCTCGACCGTGTCTTCTATCCCTGCGAAGGCAAGGTGGAGGGCAAGCCTTATGCGTTGTTCATTCGTGCCGGCAACGACGGGACGGGTGCGATCACGAGCCTGCACCGCATCCTGACTGGGCTGTCGGTCCGCGAGATACAGGAGCCTCTTTTAATGGCCGGCGAGTTCGACGAGTCGCGTCTGCCCGAATGCCGGGAGCTGGGCATGACGCTGGCCGCCGGGCTCGAGGCCGGAATCTACTAAGCAGTGCCAGGGCGTCAGGCCAGCCAGGTGCGATCGAGGTCTTCGAGTTGCTCGAGCACGTCCGCGAGTGGCGCCGGCTTGCCGATCGCGTGGCCCTGGGCGTAATCGACGCCCAGCCGCTCGATCAGGTTCCGGATTTCGTCTGACTCGACATACTCGGCCACGGTCTCCAGTTCCATGACTTTGGCGACCTGCGTAATCGCCGCGACCATCGATTCGGAGATCCGGTTGTCGGTGATGTCCCGGATGAATCCGCCGTCAATCTTCAGCGCATCGACCTTGAAGTTTTTCAGGTAGGCAAATGAGCTCAGTCCCGCTCCGAAATCGTCGAGCGAAATACGACAGCCTCGCTCGTGCAGGGTGTCGATCAGGTGCTGGGCACGCTTCAAATTAGAAACGGCGGCTGACTCCGTGACCTCGAACCCGATACACGAGGCCGGCAGCTCGGCAGCATCGAGTTCCTGCTGGATGAAGTCGAGCATCTCGTCGTCGGACAAGGACTGGCCGGACAGGTTGATGGAAAATCGTGCGTCGCGTTCCGCCAGCATCTCCGGATGCTCGGCCAGCAGTTGCAGCGAGGTCGACACCACCCAGCGGTCGATCTGCGGCATCATCTGGTAGCGCTCGGCCGTCGACAGGAAGGACTCTGTCGGGACGTCCTCGCCCTCGGTCTCTCGCATCCTCAAGAGGATCTCGTAGCGAACGGCGCTGTCGCCCTCGGACAGTCCAAGTATCGGCTGCGCCATCAGGTCGAAGCCGTCGGAGTCCAGCGCCTTTTGCACGACGGCAACGAGGTTCATGTCGTCGTAGCGCCTGACCATGCTCTGGTTGTCGCCGTCATAGACTTCGACGCGATCCCGGCCGTGTTCCTTCGCGGACTCACAGGCCATGCGTGCATGCGTCAATGCGCCGTTGTCCAGGCCATTCGCCCGGTTGAACTCGGCGATACCGATGCTCATCGTCACTTGCAGACTCGAATCGCCCTGCAGGTATCGCAGCTGGTCGCTGGACGAGCGGACACCGGAAGCCAGCGCCATCGCCTGGTCGCTGTTTGCGTGTGTCAGCAGAATGCAGAAGTCGTCTTCACCGAGGCGAGACAGAACCGCCGTCTGTGGCAGGTTTTCCTCCAGCAGCACGGCGAGACGTTTAATGACCTCGTCACCGGCGTTCCGGCCGAACTTGTCATTGACGAGTTGCAGGTTGTCCAGATCGAAGTAGATCAGCTGATGCGTGTCCTTGTCGTCTTCAAGCGCCTTCCACGACTCGTGCATCTGTGCCTCGAATCCGCCGCGGTTCATTACACCGGTCATCGTGTCGAAGGACTGTTGTATGACAAGCTCTACCTTCCGGGCGATGTGCGCCATGAATCGCCGGTGGCTGTCTTCGAAGTGCTTGTTGTTGACGCGACCGAGAAGCGCCAGTACGCCCTCGGCATTGCCATGACGATCGACAATCGGGCAGAGCAACGTCTGGTAGCCCGTATCCTGCTCCGGTCCGGCTTCCGGCGACGCCGGTATTTCGAAGACGACCGGATAATTTCGGCCGTCGAGTTTCGGCATCATGTGATCGATCAGGTATCGATCGAGGACCTTCCGGTTGACACCCTTCCATGAAGAGTGCGTTGCGCTGATTCGTATTCGCTTGCCCGGGATCAGCAGCACGCTGTAGGCAATCTCGAGGAAGCGTCCGCTCTGTCCGACCAGCTGCGCAAGGCCCGCATGACTGTGTGAGCTGCCATGCACTTTCTCGTCAACTTCATAGACCAGTCGCAGTTCCTTGGCCGAGTCGCGCGTGTCTGACAACGCACGCTGCAGGCGTCTCTCGGTGTCCAGACCCTCGGCGACGACATCGATCGCGGGTTTCAAGATGTCGTACAGCAGGCTCGGGTTGAACGCCGATGATTTACCGGCATTGCGCGAGAAGACAACGACGAGACGACCCAGCGCAGACTCGTTGGCCGTCAAGACCGGCATAGAAAAAATGGTGCGGCCCGATTTCAGCGTCCGGCGCAGGTAGGGTTCGCCGCCCTGCTCGCCGCGGAGTACGGCCCCCGGCAGCTCCTCGATGAAGCTGTCGACTTCGTAGTCCTCCGCGCCGTCACTGCTCCAGACGCACTGTCGTTCGCCATCGTAGAAGCAGAAGCACTGAGCGCGCGGAACGAGCGCGTGCAGCAAGGCCCTGGCCTTGCCAACGTTTTTCATGGCGTTGAATTGATGCAGGTCGGCCGTCACGCGAGCCTCGAGGTTATCGAACAGCCCATAGCATGCCAGCTGGTCAATTTCTCAGGTGTGACTAGGTTCTCAGGCAGGCACCGTCATCGTGCCGACCATATACGGTTCCGGCGGGTGCAACCCTCGTGACAAACGGCCTGAAGCCTGGAAAGAGCTGGACTACAGGGACTCCAGCCAGCCGTCATCGGATCCCTCGTTGACGCCTTCGAACAGCGGCGTACTGAGATAGCGCTCGCCGGTATCCGGCAGCATGGCGAGAACGACGGAGCCATCCTCAGCTGACTCGGCAACGTCCAGCGCGGTCGCGAGCGTGCCGCCGCCCGAAATGCCGGTGAAGATGCCCTCTTTTGCGGCGAGCTCTCGCGAGACCTCGATCGCACGATCGTCCGTCACGGTCAGCAGCTGATCGAACACGTCGCGATCGAGAACTTCGGGTATGAAGTCGGGCGTCCAGCCCTGGATCTTATGCGGCGCCCAGTCGTCTCCAGACAGCAGCGCGGCGCCGGCGGGCTCGGTGGCAACGATCTTCACGTCGGGACGTGCGGTTTTGATCGTCCTGCCCGCGCCGCTCATCGTGCCGCCGGTGCCATAGCCGGTGACCCAGTAGTCCAGGCGATGACCGGCAAAGTCGCTGAGAATCTCGGGCCCGGTCGTGCTCGCATGGTAGGCGGGATTGGCCGGGTTCTGGAACTGGCGTGCGAGGAACCAGCCGTGTTTTTCCGCCAGCTCTTCCGCTTTACGCACCATGCCGCTGCCGCGCTCGGCGGCCGGCGTCAGGATCACCTTCGCACCCAGGCCGCGCATGATTTTGCGCCGCTCGACGGAGAATGACTCCGCCATCGTCGCGACAAAGGGATAGCCCTTGGCCGCGCAGACCATTGCGAGTGCGATGCCGGTGTTGCCTGACGTCGCCTCGACGACCGTCTGCCCGGGCTTGATCAGCCCGCGCTGCTCCGCATCCGTGATGATCGCGTAAGCCAGGCGATCCTTGACGGACGCCATCGGGTTGAAGGACTCAACCTTGACGTAGAGGGTGACGTTATCCGGCCCCATGCGATTGAGCCGGACGACCGGTGTCCTTCCGATCGTGTCCAGTATGTTGTCGTAGATCATGTTCTTGTCTCTTTTTGTCTCGTTCGGTGGTGTGGATTACGAACCAAAGGCCGATAGCCGCTCGATCCTGCACGGGATTCGAGGCGATAGCGGTCAAGATCGGGCGCCTGTCTTCAGGGCGTGCGGGAACGCGGACTATATCGAGCAGGATACCCGGCAAAAAATACGCTCTGTTTCTGGCTTTATTACATTGTGTTATATCTATTCAGACCCTACAGGATACCAGTCGTGCCTGGCCGCACCGGTGAAAAAGGACCCGGGCCGGGTGCGAGATCAAAACCGGGCCACGCACGAATTTGATGAAACCAATGGCGCGCTTTGCCGGTCTGAGGACACAGCGTGTTGCGATACGGTGCTCAATGAAACTACAACAACTTAAGTACCTGCTGGCGATTGTCGACAACGGCCTCAACATAACGGCGGCCGCCGAGCGCATGTACACGTCGCAGCCCGGTGTCAGCAAACAGCTCAAATTGCTCGAAGAAGAGCTGGGCCTGCAGCTTTTCGTCCGCAAGGGCAAGAGCCTCGATGGCATTACGCCGGCCGGACTCAAAGTCATCGACCGCGCCAGGGTCATCATGCAGGAGGTCGACAACATCCGGAGCCTCGCCTCCGACTTCTACGAAGAGGAAGAAGGATCGCTGTCCATCGCGACAACGCATACGCAGGCCCGTTATGTGCTGCCGGACATCGTCGCGGAATTTCGCAAGCAGTACCCGCGCGTCAGCCTGAACCTGCACCAGGGAACCTCCGAGCAGATCGCTGACATGATCGCCTCGAACAAGATCGACTTTGCGATCGCGACGGGTTCTCGGGAATTGTTCGACGAGTTGTTGCTCGTACCGAGTTATCACTGGGAACGCACCATTGTCGTGCCTAATGATCATGAGCTGACGAGGCTCGACCGGAAGGTCACGCTGCACGATCTCGCCGAGCATCCGCTGGTCACGTACGTCTTCAGTTTCGGTGGCGAATCTTCACTCAAGCGTGCATTTGCCGACGAGGGGCTGGAACCCGACGTCGTGTTCACCGCGCGCGACGCCGACGTCATCAAGACCTACGTGAAGATGGGGATGGGTGTGGGCATCGTCGCGAGCATGGCGGACGACTGCGCTGACCGGAAAGACCTGACGTCTATCGACGCGGCCGGACTGTTTCCGAGAAGTACAACCTGGATCGGTTTTCGAAAGGATGCGGTGCTCAGGCGCTACATGGCCGATTTCGTCAAACTGTTCGCGCCGCACGTATCCGACAAAGACCTCGAGCAGGCGGTTGAAGCGCGGAGCCAGGCCGACGTCGACAGCCTGTTTGCCGATGCGGAGCTGCCCATGCGCAGCGGCTGCGGCAACAACGTCAACGCCGCCGCCTGACAGGCAGCACCGCCCGCGGAGCACCCGCTGTGGGTAGCCCCGCGGCTACAGTCGATGCGCGTCCGCCTCGTCGCGATGTTTCTTCAGGTACTTCATGAACGGCGTACCGCCGGTCCCGACGTCCGGCGCATTGCCGACACCGGCCCGTGACTGCTTCGCGATATAGCTCGCTGCATATTCGAGATGGCGGGTGCGGAAGCGAGTCAGCGCCTCGAGGCATTCGTTATACGCTTCGGTCAGCGAAGGGTCCGCCGCCCGCTTCACGACATCACGAACGGTGCTAGCCGCCCGCACCTCGTCGATGAACTCCCGGTGCTTCGGCGGCCGGTAGATGTGCAGTTCATCGAGATAGCCTCGCAATGGGTCGAGACCGTGTCCGACACTTAAGAATGCGTCCATGACCGGGACGATTGACGACTGAGAGCCGGTCTGTCCACGAAACGACTGCGGCTTGCCCAGTGTCTCCTCGACACCGTCATAGAGAATGCCGTTCGGCAGGGCCGGGTTGTCTCTCCAGCCGTGGATCCACGGACGGACCCGCTGGAAGTACATGTAAGGGTCACAACGCTCCGGCATGCGATTGAACACGTCCTGCATCCGGCCCCACACGCCGATCATCTCGTCAAGATGCTGAGCGAGTGCCTGCGTATCGCCGTCATTCGCCGCCCGGATTGCGTCGGGGATGCGCCCGAGCATGCGCCCGGCCTCTGCCTCGATGCCGACATGGATCAGCACGAACCAGGACTCGTCCATCCCTCCGTCGAAATGCTGCGGCATGGTGATGTTGCCGAGGTCGATCGGGCCCGGTTTGTCGATCAGTGACCAGTTGTCCAGCACATACTGGGAGTAGGTCAGTATCGGCGGCTGACCCAGGAGGTCTGCCAACAGCCACAATGGGCGGGAGACCGCCGCGGGCAGTGAAGAAGGCACCTTCTCTTCGCACCAGACGTAGGCCTGCGCCAGGAACGTGTAGTGAACGAGTGCAGTTCGCAGAACGGCCTCGTCGTCGATCTCGTTCAGGTTCTTGAGCGATACCGGTTCCAAGACCTCGATATCCCGTCGCGCGCGGCCGGCGACAATTCGCTCGGGCAGTGACAGCGCCAGTGACCGGACCGGCTGCAGGATATCCGGCAGCGCGACGCGCGCCGGGTCGTACTTGCACAGAAAGCCTCGATCTGGGGACACATCGTAGGACTCGAGCGGACGAAGTTGCATGACCCTCTCTCCAGGTAGCCGTATAGAATGGCTACATCATAGTTGTGCAACTCCGCAATTTTTCTGCTATTTATGTCTCCATACTCATTTTCAATGCAATGATTACTACTGATGGACAGAATAGACGCTCATATATTGCAAATACTCGATGGCGACGCGAGGATCAGCAATTCGCTGCTGGCAGAACGGGTAGGCCTGTCGCCTTCCGCCTGCCTGCGACGCGTCCAGGCAATGGAGTCGCGCGGCGTCATCAAGGGCTATCGCGCGATCCTGGACCGGGCGGCCATGGGCGGCGGGTTCACGATTTTTGTCTCGGTCGGGCTCAGCAACCAGAGCCACGCGTCCGCCGCCGCCTTTGAACGAGCGGTGCTCGCAGCGCCGGAGGTGCGAGAGTGTCACAACGTTACGGGATCGATCGAATATCTGTTACGGGTCGAGGTAGCCGACCTGGCGGCGTACAAGAATTTTCACGCCAACGTCCTTGGTGAAATGCCGAACGTGAACAGCATTACGTCGCACATCTGCCTAGCGTCGCCGAAAGACGAGCGAGCCTGACGCGTTCGTTTTCACCGGTCTGCTTGCCGGGACGACCGGTGTCTAAAAGCGCTGGTAGTCCGCTCGTTACCCGCCGCAACGAGCCAGCAACATCAGCAGGATGACGCCGATGATCGAGCCGACGTAGACCTTCATCGACACGGTCTTACCCTCCATGCTGTCGAGCACGTCGGTGGCGCTCTTCTTCACGCCGGCAAGTGGGTCCGGGCTCTGCGTGAACGTCGGACCCGACTGGGCCGAGTCTTGAGAGGCCGATTCTGCAGAACCGTCGCCGGCCGCGTTGTTGTTTTGCTCTTCCGGTTTTTCCGGTGTCTTGTCGTCACTCATTATTATTCTCTCCGAATCCCGCGGCCGTTCGTCTGTCGGCACGCCTGCGTCAACGTCAGGCTACAACCATATCCGACCTTCTGACCTTTTGGGTAGCCTGAAGCCATTTTCAACCGGCCGACCGCCGTCGCGGTCAGTAGATGCGGATGCCGCCGTGACGCTTGCGGCTGCGCTGATCGACCCACCACAGGCCGAACAGGAAGCCGCCGATCAGGCACGCGATGATCGCGGCGAGGACCCAACTCACCGGCAGGCTGTAGCGATACTGTTCCTGGCGCGACTCGAGTCGTTGCCGCTCGGCCTTCTCGCCGTCGAGCTGGGCATTCGCCTGAGCCAACGATTCCGTCAGCCCGGCGACCTCGGAATTCAGCGCATCAATGGTCTGGGCCGGGTCGGCGAGCGCCGCCCTGACAGCTTCCAGCTCCTGCTGAACCTGCGCCGTCGCTGCCTCGGCCTCGGCGACAACGAGCCTCGCCGGCTTCTCCGACACGAGGTAGGCCGCTTTGACGTAGCCCTGCGTGCCATCCGGCAGCTGCACCTGCGCGTATAGGCGCGTCCTCGACAGGATTTCCATCTCCTGGCCGCTTTCCAGCATGCGGAACGCACGGTCATTCGTGTCCTCGGCCTGGTGCAGGCCGAGACGCAGCACGTCAGTCACATACGCCGTTTCCGCCGACACCAAGGCGGGCAACGCGAGAAGTATCAAAGCTATCGATCTCATCGGCGCAGTGTAACTCAAGCTCACTTGTCGTTAAGCCACTTCATCAAGGCAATGTGAACCTCGTCACCCGGGCCACGATGAATGTCTTCGGCGTTCTGCAACACGACGAGCGCAAAGCGCCGACCGGATCGCGACTGCATGTACCCCGAAACGGCCGACACATGGTCCAGGGACCCCGTCTTCAGGTGCGCAAGCCCGGACAGGGACGGATCCCTGAAGCGGCGTCTGGCAGTGCCGTCCAGGCCGGAGAGCGACATCGACGCAAGAAATTCCGGCATGTAGGGCTGCTGCCAGGCATACGACAGTATTCGGCCGAACTGCCTGGCGCTGATCCGCGACTCACGAGACAGGCCCGCACCGTTCTCCAGGACGAAACCGCCGCCGTCCAGGTCACGCTCCTCAAGCCATGTCTTGATCAGGTGCCGACCTGCCGCTTCGGTCGGCGGCAGCTTCTCGTCTTCCGCCGCCAACGTGTACAGCATCTGTCGCGCCATGACGTTGTTGCTGTACTTGTTGATGCGCTTGATCAGGTGGCCGAGGGGCAACGAGCGAAACTCGAGCAGTGGCTCGACCTCTTCCGGCGCCATCTCTCGACGCCAGTCACCGTCGAACTGGCCGCCAAGTTCCCGCCACAGTGACGAGACGAGGCCGTAGGCGAACTCCGCGTGATCGAGCACGGACCGGTCCATCGCGTATCGCTCACAGCCGCTCGGGAATCGACCGGACAGAGCGATCTCATCGAAGGACTCGTTTGCGCTGATACTGATACCGCGCTGGTAGCCACGGCAGCTGCCCGGCTTCAGGGACAACCTGTTATCGACCTTCAGATTGTCCAGCGGCGGGTCGACGAGGACGCGCACAGCGTTCTTGTCGAAGTCCGGTTCGAACCAGTAGCGCACAACCTTGAAGTTCATCAGCAGTGCGTTGGCACCGACGTTGTAGGCCCGGAGCGGCTGGTTGTCGAACGCAGCCGGATCGAAGTCAGGGACCTGGAAATACGAGTCATCGATCAGCAGGTCGCCGCCGATCTCCTGGATGCCGTACTGCCGAACGAGGCGCAGCATTTGCCACACGCGCTCGGTGACCAGGAACGGGTCGCCGTGTCCCTTGATCAGCAAGTCACCATTGAGCCGACCGTTCTCCACCTCGCCCAGCGCGTAGATGTCAGTTGTCCACGTGTAAGCCGGGCCGAGGACGTCGAGCCCGACCAGCGTGGTGATCAGCTTGATCGTCGAGGCCGGATTACGTGGTTCATCGGCGTTCCATTCCAGAACGACCTCGCCGCTCTCGATGTCGGTGACGTACAGGCTGATCTCATTGTCCTGTATGTCCCGCACATTCAGCACGCTGCGAACGCCCGGGGGCAGGGCATCGCCTGCCGCCCAGACGGGTGCAGCCAACAGCAGGATCCAGCAAACGATGGTTCGAGACACAATCATCCTTCTTCGCTCAGTCGTTCCTTGAGCGCCTCATCGGCTGCTTTACGAATGACTCGCACGACGATGACGATCGCGATAATCGCGACGCCGATGGCGACCCAACTCGATGCGTCCAACGAGCGCTCCCGGGATAATATCTGGGCGATGTCATCATTCAAACTGCCGAGATAAACATACAGCGCGATCGGCGGCAGCATCCCGACGGCGGTCGCCGCTGCATAGGTTCGGGCGGACACGCGGGTGGCGCCGTAAACGTAGTTCAACAGGTTGAATGGCAGCACGAGCGCCACCCGGGTCAGGAACACGATGCGAAACGAACGATTCTCGATCGCGTGGTCCAGCGCCTCCAGCCGCGCATTCCCGCTGATGCGGGTACGAACCCAGTCCCGCGCCAGCGTCCTGCCCACGAAGAACGACGCCAGCGCTCCCAGCGTTATCGCTATCGTCGCCAGTGCTACGCCCTGGACGACGCCGAACATAAGCCCGGCCATCATCATGATGACCCATCCGGGCGACATGAGGGCAATCATCAGCACGGCCAGCGACACGTAGACGATGGCGGCGAGCAACGGAGACCGGGCCTCGAACGCCGTGACGGCGTCCAGCATGTCTCTTATCGGCAGAAATTGAAGCAGCGCAATGCCAGCCACGAGCGTGACCAGGACGAGCAGTCGCAAAGCCTGGCGTCTCGTCATGTCCGACGCGGCTTCTCGATCTTCATGGATCGGATCCGGTCGGCCAGGGTCGTCGGCCTCAGGCCCAGAAGCTCTGCGGCACCGCCCTCGCCAGAGACGCGCCACGCCGTCGCCTCCAACGCCCGAATCGTGTTCCTGCGTTGCAGCGACTTCAGCTCGGCCTCGGTCATGATGGTGTCCTGATCGGCTTGCGCCACGGCCTTCAGCATACGACGCCCGGACGTCGGTAAGGAAGCCTCCAGCCGCAGCACGTTGCCGGGCGACAGAATGACCGCACGCTCGATGACATTCTTGAGCTCCCGGACGTTGCCGGGCCAGTCGTATTGCATCAGCTGGTCGGCCTGTGCCCGCGTCAGCGACAGGCCCTCGCGTCCGAATTCCTGGCAGGTCTGCTTCAGGAAGTCCTGGGCGAGTTGCACGACGTCGTCCCCGCGCTCGCGCAGCGGAGGCACATCGATCGGAAAGACGCTGAGCCTGTAGTACAGGTCCTCGCGAAACTCGCCGGCATCAATCAGCTGGGCGAGGTCCCTGTTCGTCGCAGCGATTACGCGAACGTCAACGCGGCGCGTCTCATCGTCGCCAACGCGTTCGAACTCACTCTCCTGCAATACGCGCAGCAGTTTGCCCTGCAGCTCCAGCGGGATTTCACCCACCTCATCGAGAAACAGAGTTCCGCCATCTGCGAGCTGGAAACGCCCAACCCGATCACGATGCGCACCCGTGAATGCGCCTTTTACATGACCGAAGAACTCGCTTTCGAACAGTTCTTTCGGGATAGACGCACAGTTCACTTTGACCAGCGGACCCTCGGACCGCGGTCCACGCGCGTGAAGTGCGCGAGCGACCAGTTCCTTGCCGACGCCGGACTCACCCAGCAGCAGGACGCTCGCGGGCGTCTGGGCGACTGCCTCGACCCGCTGCAGCATCCGTTTCAAGGACGGGCTGTTGCCGACGATGCGCCCGAAGTTCATCGCCACGTTGACCTCCTCGCGGAGGTAGTCGCGCTCCCGTTCGAGCTCTTCGCGGAGACGTGCGTTTTCTTTAAGCGTCTCGCGGAGCTCCCGCTCGGCCGCTTTGCGTTCCGTCAGGTCTTTGGACGCGATCAGCAACTGGTCGACGTCGCCGTCCTCCCCCCGATGCGCGATGGCTGACATGAGCAGGTCCAGGACCCGCCCGTCCTTGGTCACCATCTGGCGTTCGAGGTTGTTGAAGTCGCCGGCGTTGATCAACGCCTGCAGTCTCCCGTCGGCCCATCGCGCCCGGTCCGCTTCGCTGTAGAACTCGATGACCGGCCGTCCGATAACCTCGTCCCGTTCGTAGCCGAGTTTCGAGAGCCAGCGGTCCGTCACGGTGACGAGCCGTCCGTCCGGATCCAGCGTATGCAGCATGGCCGGCGTCTCGCGGTAGAGGTCGCGATACTTGAAGTTCGTCCGCGCCTCGTCCGATATCTCCCGGTACATCGCAACGGTCCGGACGAAGACGTCGTCCGGGTCCAGCTCGACGATTGCGTTCGCGACACATTCAACGGTCTCGCCGTCACGCGAGACGAAGCTGATGGGCTTTCGTTCGAGCTTCCCCGTTCTGCGGAGCGCCGGCCGGAATTCCGTCCTCGCGCGCTCCGCGCTCGCGGATGTCATGAATGTGTCGGGCGATTTTCCGAGAATCTCGTCTCGCGCGTAGCCGAGGCGCCTTGCGAACGCATCGCTGACGTCGAGGTATGTCCCATCCTCCCCGATAAACGTCGCCAACGCCGGCGCACGCCGGAACAGCCAGCGGTAATGGTCCCGGTCGCTCATGCGGGGAGACTACGAAAAATCGTTACTTGATTCACGTTTTTCCGTTATTTACGGAATACCGTAGAATTATCGGATCTCTAACTCATTGTTCGTGCTGGCTTTTTAGTCTTGGCACGCATCATGCAATGTTGATCTGTGTATGCGCCACGTGCGCACTGTTTCTTGGGCAAAGGAATTGAATGTGAAAACTCGACTCTGGACACAGGTTGCGACGATCGCGGCGAGCGCCCTGCTCTTCGTCGGTTTCGCGATCTTTGTCGGCATAGCGTTTGGAGGGCGACACTTCTAAATGGGCGCGCTTCAGCTTCTCGACTGAGAGCTTGAATTCCCTCCCCACGCACAAATATCGAAATTTCGTTCGGCAGGATATCGACTCTACCCTCCCCCCTTGTTTGAGTCGGTGTTCGGTCGATAACACCGGCCAGTCGGCCGGTGGCGAATACGGACCTTTTCGGTCCGGCGGCACTCCCCTGCCGTTACCCCTCGGGCGCCGGAGTCCGTTCCGTGTCGGATCGGCCCGCTGACAATCACTAGTTTCAGTACTCCGGCGCCTGTTTTTACCGGCAGGCCGCCCTCAAACCGAATCCGCTACCTGCGCCGCTGCTCGATCTTGTTCGACTGGAGTTGGGCGGTGCCGTTGGATATCTGCTCACGCAGCTTGCGCAACCAGTGTCTCGCCCAGGCGAACTCGATGCTGAGAATCGCCAGGCCGAGAGGGATCACGACAAAGGCGGGCCCGGGCGTCACAATCATGACAACGCCAACGAGCATCACCGTCGCGCCCACGACAAGGATGACGATGCGCCGCGCCATCTTGTAAGTCAGGTGAATGGTCTTCAAGATCATCGTGCATCAGTAGACCGCGAACCGGTACGATAGTGCAAGACAAGCCATTGACTGGAACCCTCGAATGCCGAAATCACGACTCGCTCTCGTGCTGCTAACGCTTGCGCCCGTCGTCCACGCGGACGACGGACACTACGTCCTGTTCAGGGCGCAGCCGGCCGTCGCGGAGATCGGCGTGTCGGAAACCCAGCAGAAGGACATGCCGACGCTGACCTTCCCGTTTCGTCTCGACGCAGCCTGCGCAGGCCCGGCCCAGTCAGCGCGACTGAGCCTCAACGTCGCGGACGTCAGGAAATCATGGTCGTCGACCGACAGCGGCATGTCGGTTGAAGAATCACTGGTGATTCCGGCGAGACAGACGGCGCCGGTCATGGCGGACTTCTGCATCTCCGGTGACTACGGCGTTACCCAGCTGGTGCGTTCGGTATTCACCGCCCAGATCGCACTGACGTGCAACGCCGATAACTCCCAGACGATCCGGTACCAATCGAAACCGCTCGACGTGGAGCTGGCCTGTGTTCAGCCTCCGGAGGAGCTCTCGGCCGAGGAGCCCGACGGCTCGTCAGAGGCCTCAGCCTCTTCCGACGATACGACGAGCTCCTGACGCAGGAACTCGAGTGTCTTGCCCCAGGCATCGTCGGCCGCTTCGGCGTTGTAGTTGCGGCCTGTCGGATTTGCGAAGGCGTGGCCGACGCCCGGATAGACGTAGATTGAACCGTCCTTGCCCAACTCATCCATAGCAGCCTCGAAGCCTCGAACCGAGTCGACGCTGATGCCGCGATCCTCCGCGGCGAAAATCCCCAGCACCGGACTCTCGAGTGCCGCAAGACGCTCGGTGTCGCTGGTCACCTGGCCGTAGTAGATCACCGTCGCGTCCAGCTGCCCGGAGAATTCCAGCGCGGCATTGAGTGACCAGCCGCCGCCGAAACACCAACCGAGGGTCGCTACCTTCGGCGCCTCAGCGACGTCATCGACAAAGCTCAGCGCCTGCTGCAGGTTGTCGATCGCCTGGGTGGGATTCTCGATGACCTGCTGCATCTTCTCCCTGCCTTCCACCGGCGTGCTTGCGACCTCGCCACCGAACAGGTCGACGGCTAAGACGATGTATCCCTCACCCGCGAGCCGGTCTGCCATAGCGCGTACGTTGTCATTCAGGCCCCACCATTCGTGGATAACGATAATGGCTGGCAGTGGTTCAACCATGTCCTCCGGGAATGCGAAGTGGCCGTAGATCAGGTCGTTGCCAACCTCGGCATACGGCAGCACTTCCGAGACAACCGCACGCGCCGGCGCCTCCTCGACAGCTGGCGTTGCCTCGGTGGTGTCTGTCGCATGCACCTCTGACATTGCATCGAGGTTCTCGCGAGCAGCGGCCTGCTCGGCGTCTTCGGTACTTTCTCCTGAGCATGCGCCAAGCGACCAGATCAGGGCAAAGGCTGCTGAGAGTCGGAGAGTCGTGGTCGAGTGCTTTGAAATCATCGCTGCAGTGTAATGCAATCCGCCAACATGTCGAGGGCGGGCAGGCCGGATACACCACCCTGACAACGCTTTCGGGCTCGAAAACGGTGGGCCATTCGCGAGCGCGCCTGTGACCCGAGTCGCTCGACAGAGCGGGGAGCGATATCCAACGCCTGCGCGGTCTCTGCCGTTGTCAGGCCGGCGAAGTAGCGGCATTCGAACACGCGTGCGAGGCGTTCATCTTCAAGCTCTAAGATCTTCAACATCTCGTCGACCTGGAGCAGGAACTCAGCCTTCTCATGCCCGTCATCGCCGATCGCTGTCTCGACGAGCGTGACGTCCTCGCGCGCACGTTTACCCGCGGTTTTGACTGGCTACGAGAAGATCCCGTCATGCGACGCGAACTCGCAGCACGATTAAGCAACTCGGAAACGCGTACAATCGGGTATATGAGCACGCTCCGATTCCTGTTGCCTGTAACGCTGTTGCTTCTGTCCGGCTGCGGCCGCCCGACTTCCCAAGAGACGTTTCCCGTCGCCGACCTGCTGCTGGTCAATGCCGACGTAGTTACCGTTGACCCGGACGTTCCAGACTCCGACGCGGTCGCAATCGACGGCGAGCTGATACTCGCCGTCGGCACGGCCGAGGAACTGTCGACGTATCGTGGCGAGGACACCGAGGTCATCGATCTCGGCGGCCGGATGGTCATCCCCGGCTTCATCGAGGGGCACGGTCACTATACGAGCTTCGGTGGCTCGCTGCTGATTCTCGACTTCCGCTATGCAGAGAGCTTCGCCGAGATCGTCTCCATGGTCGCCGACGCCGCGGCCGAGACTCCTGCCGGCGAGTGGATCGTTGGGCGTGGCTGGCACCAGGACAAGTGGGCAACGAAGGAAGACCTCCTCTTCGAAGGCCTGCCTGTTCACGACTCGCTGAGCGAGGCGACACCCGATCACCCGGTCATGCTGATTCACACCAGCGGTCATGCCGTGTTCGTCAACGAGCGCGCAATGGACCTCGTCGAGGTCGATGGCAGCACGACGCCCCCGCCCGGCGGCGAGATCGTCGTCGACAGCGACGGTCGGGCGACCGGCATGATGCGAGAGGCTGCGCAGGATGTGTTCCGCACGGCTTATTCCGGTCACCAGGGGCGCCGCCCGGCAGGCGTTGCGGAGGCCGAACTCCGGCGCATGATCACGCTCGCCGGTGAGGAGTCGCTGCGTCACGGCATCACCTCCTTCCAGGATCTCGGCACGACGTTTGCTGAGGTTGACCTGATCAAGACGATGGCCGAGGAAGGCAACCTGCCGGTTCGCCTGTTCATGGCCTTCGAGGAACAGGCTAGCGAGATGGAAGGTCGTCTCGATGACTATCGAATGGTCGGTTACGGCAACAACTTCCTGACCGTGCGCACGATCGGCGAGAAAGTGCTCGACGGGGCACTCGGCACTCACGGTGGCTGGTTGCTCGAGCCCTATTCAGATAGGCCGGACAGCTACGGGCTGAACGTCGTCTCGGTCGAGGAGATCGTAAAGTCGGCGGAGCTGGCAATGAAGTACGACTACCAGATGGCGATTCAGGCCATCGGCGATAGAGCCTATCGGGAGCTGCTGAACATCTACGAAGCGGAGTTCGAGAAGCATCCGGACAAGACCGACCTCCGCTGGCGCATCGAACATGCGCAGGTCATTCATCCTGACGATGTCGCTCGAACCGTCGAACTCGGCGTGATTCCGGCCGTACAGGGCATCTTCGCCTGTTCTGACGGTCCCTGGGTCGTGGATCGACTCGGCGAAGAGCGTACGCGCGAGCGAGGCTATATCTTCAACACGCTGGCGGAAGCCGGCCTCGTACCGACGAACGGAACGGACCCACCGGTCGATGAGATCAGCCCGATCGGCAGCTTCCATTGTTCGGTCACACGTGAACTTCCGGACGGCACGCTGTTCCAAGCACAGGAAGTCTACTCTCGCGAGCGCGCGCTGTACTCGTACACGATGGGCAACGCGATCGCCGCTTTCGAGGAAGACATTAAAGGCTCGATCACGCCCGGCAAGCTCGCAGATCTTGCCGTGTTGTCGCAGAACCTGCTGACAGTGTCGGATGACGACCTGATGAATACCGAGGTAACCATGACGATCCTCGGCGGCAAGATTCGTTACCGCGACGGCGAGATCCTGCGCGACTAACACAACACGGAATTTCGGATTATGCGAAAGAGCAACTTTTTCTTTGCAGTCTGCCTGACGCCGCTCGCGCTGCAGGCCTGTTCAACACCGCAACCGCGCGCCGAGACTGAGGCTGTGCGCGATTACATCGCCGCGGCTGAGCTCGAGGAGACGGACCAGATCCGCTACAGGACGATGAGCAACTTCGAGCACAGGCCGATCAATGAGGAATTCGCGGTGCTCGCGACGCACGACGAGCACTACCTGCTCGAATTCCGGCGGCGCTGCTTCGCGCTCTACGACACCACGTTCATCACTCCTGACGTTCGCCGGGACAGCAATACCCTGCGTGCAGGTTTTGACACGATCCGCGGTTGCGTCATGGAAAAGATCTATCCGATCGATGAGGCGCAGGCCCTGGAGCTCGGGCAACTGGGCGACGCACCGGGTGACGAAGACGTTGTGGTGCATCCCTGAGACAGCTGCCCCCTGCGACGCCCCAAACGACTCTATCTCGACAATTCCGATCGCAGATCCGCTTTAGAATTGCAGCACTGATTCAACAGCAACTCGTGAAAAAGCCGTGATCTCTGCGTGAGATCTCGCGCAGAGACTCTCTCCTGACCCAAGTACATTCGATCAGGAGAGAACGATGAAGAGAGCACTCATAGCAGCAGCACTCGCGGCATCCGCACTGGCCCCAACAGCCGCAGACGCTACAGACTTCGATGTAGAAATTACGAACCTCACGAACGGCATCTACTTCACGCCGTTTCTGGCTGCCGCGCATCCTGCCGGTACCAATCTGTTCGTCGTCGGACAACCGGCATCGGCCAACCTCCAGGCGATGGCAGAAGGCGGCAGTATCGATGGTCTCGTTGCCGACGTGACCGCGCTTGGCGCGACCTTCGTCGCGAATCCCGCTGCAGGCTTACTGCCGCCAGCAACTAGCACTACTTTTAACCTCAACACGGATGGCACGACCAATGATCGGCTCACCATCGTCGCGATGCTGCTGCCAACCAATGACGCGTTCGCCGGGCTGAACGCGATCGAGATACCCACAGAACCAGGGACATACGTCTACGACGTTCCCGCCTATGACGCGGGCACAGAGGCCAACGACGAACGGCTGACCGGAGGCGGCGCGCCGGGTGCTCCCGGCATGCCGGCTGACCCGGGTGGCCTGACCGGCACAGACGGCACCGGTGCGGCAGCCGCGGATACGAATACCAACGTTCATATCCACCGCGGCGCGCTGGGCGACAGCGACGCAACCGGGGGCAGCAGTGACCTCGACAACCGTGTGCACCGCTGGCTGAACCCGGTTGTGCGCGTAACGCTTACAGTGCGATAGGAGAAGGTCATGTTATTCGATCAACCTAGATTGCTCACGGTAAGCGCGATTCTCGCCAGCGCACTGCTGATCGCAGGATGCAGCAGCAGCGATGATGACCCGGCGCCGGCGCCCGATCCGACACCGGCACCACCTGCGACGACGACGTTCGAGGTAACGGTCAGCAACCTGACTAACGCCCAGCCACTGTCACCCGTCGCGATCATCGCTCACCGGGATGGTTACGCGGTCTTCACCGTAGGGGCGCCGGCAACGGTCGGCCTGGAGACGCTGGCAGAGGGCGGCGACAACGCCGCGTTGATCGGCGAGGCGGATGCTGACGCACTGGTGCTGGCTACGGCTTCAGGAATGGCGCCGATCGGTCCGGCTGCCAGCGAAGCCATCACTTTTGAAGTCCTCGAGAGCGAGCTCCCTGGCTTGCTGCTGAGCACCAGCACGATGCTGGTCAACACGAATGACGCCATCACCGGGTCAAACAGCGTCACCATTGGCGACATGGCTATCGGTGACGTCATCTCGCTTCGGACCATAGCGTATGACTCTGGCACCGAGGCGAACACGGAGCTTGCGATCCACATCCCCGGTCCTGCGGGCGGCGGCGAAGGCTTTAATGCCGTAAGAGACGACCTGGCAGACCGCGTGACGATGCACACCGGCGTCGTAAGCCGGGATGACGGATTCGCTATGTCCGATCTAACGGACCAGCACCGCTTCGACAACAGCGTCGCAGCGTTTCGTATTGAGCGCATTAATTGATTCACCCTTGGTTAAGAGGCACAGGGACGTGCCTCCCCCCTCCTGTGATAAATCTGTGAAATTTTCGGTCTACTCTGCCAATACCCACTCAAGGGAGGCGGCGATCCATGCAAGCCCGAACGTGCGACAAGTGAATCAGCGACGCATTTTGCTCGTGGAAGATGAGCACGACATCGCGGATGTCGTGGCCCTGCATCTCGCTGACGTCTGCGACGAGGTTGTTGTAGCGCGCGACGGCTACGACGGATTGCGCCTGGCCACGGCAGAGGACTGGTCGCTAATCATCCTTGACTTGCGACTGCCCGGCCCGGACGGCCTTGAGATCTGTCGCACGGTTCGTCGAGATCGCCCCTACCAGCCGGTGCTGATGCTCACGTCCAAGTCTGCCGAACTGGATCGCATACTCGGTCTGGAGTCTGGCGCCGACGACTACCTGACCAAGCCCTTCAGCGTGCTGGAGCTCGCGGCCCGAGTCCGCGCGATCTTCCGCCGTGTCGACAGCCTGGGCAGTCAGCCAGCCTTTCGGGGTGATTCGCCGGCAGCTATCCAGAGCGGCGCTGTCAGGATCGATCCGTCGCGGCGTGAGGTACAGCTCTCGGGCGAGACCGTAGACCTCACCGCCCGCGAATTCGACCTGCTTGAGCATTTCGCGAGACATCCCGGACGCGTTTTCCGCCGTGCCGACCTGCTTGACCAGGTCTGGGGCTACGGGCACGAGGGCTATGAACATACGGTCAATTCGCACATCAACCGGCTGCGCGCGAAGATCGAGCGCGATCCGTCGAAGCCCGAGATGATCGTCACGGTCTGGGGTGTCGGCTACAAATTCGAGGCCAGGGCGTGAACAGCCTTCTCGCTAAACTGTCCGTCGCGTTGGTCACGCTTGTCGGACTCATGGGCGTTTCCTTTTACTTTGTAGACAGAGTGAATACGCGGGTCTACTACGAGGAGTTATCCCAACACCTGAACGCGCCCATCGCGATGTACGTCACGGAGCAACGCCAGCTAATAGACAACGGTGTTGCTGACCTCGACAGCCTGCTCGAGCTTGCTGGCCACGCGATGGTGATAAACCCGACTGCCGAGATCTATTTGCTGGATGCTCAAGGCAACATTCTTGGGCACAACCAGCCACCGGAGGCCGTGCACGGCACGCGCGTGGACCTCGCGCCGATTACAGCGCTAATCAGCGGAGAGGCACAGCCTCCGGTACGAGGCATGGATCCGCGCAGCGTCGACAGCGCAAAAGTCTTCTCAGCGGCAGAGGTTCAATCCGAGGCGGGCCTTGAAGGCTACCTTTACGTCGTCCTCGGCGGCCAGACCTACGAGACACTGGCCAACAACGTTGGCGATACCTACACGGCAAAGGCGAGCGCCGTCGCGGTGGCATCGATCGTGTTGCTGACGGTCGCTATCGGCCTCATCGTCTTTCGCGTTCTGACACGACGCCTGAAACGCCTGAACTGCGAAATGCAGCGTCTCACAGAAGCAAGGTTTGCCATCGAACCCACGCTCGTCCGCCCCGCCGACGGTGGCGATGAGATTGATGAACTCGGAGCAGCGTTCCTCGATATGTCTTCGCAGATTCGCCGCCAGATTGAGCAACTGAAAGAGACCGACAAAATCCGCCGCGAGCTCGTATCGAACATCTCGCACGATTTGCGTACGCCGCTGGCGGCGATACAGGGCTACATCGAAACGCTAATCTTAAAGAGTGAGTCGATGTCGGACGCCGATCGCGATCGCTTCCTGCGCATCGCTCGCAAACACGTTGTGCGCCTCGGCGTGCTGGTCGGCGACCTGTTTGAGCTCTCTAAGCTGGACTCAACCACGGTGACGCCAAAGCTCGAGCGCTTTTCATTGCCGGAACTGATTCAAGATGTCTCACAGGAGTTCGCGATTGAGTCCAGTAAGAAGAATATCGACCTGGAGATCGAAGTCAGTGACGCAAGCGTGTTCACGGTTGGCGATATCGGACTCATCCAGCGCGTGCTGGAAAATCTCGTCAGAAATGCCATCCGCTTCACGCCCGAGGGCGGAGTAGTCACGCTGTCGATTGCCGAGAAACCGCAGACAGTTACCGTCGCCGTATCGGATAACGGCCCGGGTATCGCTGAAAAGGACGTTCCGCGAATCTTCGATCGCTTTTACCGAGCACTCGACGGCGAGGAGGCACGTTCTGACTCGTCCGGTCTCGGGCTCGCTATCGTCAAGCGCATTCTAGATCTGCACGACAGTCGAATTACCGTATCCAGCAAACTCGATGTCGGCACGCGATTCGAGTTTGAACTACCGCTTATTCAGCAGGCAGCCTGAAATCAGGCATCCGGCTCGAAACCGCTTGGCCTGCGAGTCACCTTGCTTCGACCCGCTTTTCGGGGTTGCCCCGATATTGCCGTCTAACCTTGCAGGCCAGGTGTCTGCCGACGCCACCAATAACTGACAAGTGATCGGTGCTGCGTTAAGTTTGTGGCGTCGCCATAACGAGAACAACAATGACGTACCGCAAACTCCTGTCCACGGCCGCGTTTGTGGTATTGCTCGCAGGCTGTGGTGCCGAGCAGACGGACCCCCCCGCTGAAGACGGCGCTGATCTCGTACTGACCAACGCCCGCGTCTACACGCTGAACTGGGGCGAGCCCGGGCCGGACGGCGAAGTGGCCGCCGACGCGCCGGTTTCAGACGGCGGTTGGCAACCGGACGCCGAAGCCGTAGCGACAAAGGGCGGCGACATTCTGTTCGTTGGCAGCACGGACGAGGCCTTGCAGCTCGCTGGTGAGAACACACGCGTCGTCGACCTCGCCGGCGCCACACTGATACCGGGCCTGGTCGACTCGCACACGCACATATTCGATCTCGGCGCGAAGCTCGACACGGTCAACCTGAGGGGCATAGAAACCGAGGAGGAAGCCGTCGCGCTGGTCGCAGAACGGGCGAAATCCGTGCCGGAGGGAGAATGGATCATCGGCGCCGGCTGGGACGAAGGTGCGTGGGCAAATCGCTACCCGGACAAAGCACTGTTGAGCGAGGCCGTCCCCAACCACCCGGTGTTCCTCGACAGCCTGCACGGCTTTGCGGCCTGGGCGAACCAGGCGGCGCTCGATGCCGGCGGCATCACGGCGGACAGCGAAATCCCCGTCGGCGGCGAGATGCGGCTCGGCGAAGATGGCGAACCCAATGGGCTGTTCATAAACCGTGCGACGACGATGCTGGACGCCATCGTGCCGCCGCCGCCGAGAGAGACGCTGATCAATCGCGTCCTGCTCGCGCTCAGGCAGATGGCGGAAGACGGCTACGTCGCCGTGCACGATGCCGGGCTGGACTCGCGAATGATGGATGTCCTCGAACAGCTCGAGAAGGAAGGCCGACTCCCAATCCGCGTGTACGCGATGCTGTCGCTGCGGGATGAGCCGCTTATTCGGAAGTGGATCGACAAAGGACCCGACACGGACAACGACAGCATGCTGGTCACGCGAACCGTGAAGGCCTACTACGACGGCGCCCTCGGCTCTCGTGGCGCGCGGCTGCTCTACGACTATGCAGACATGCCCGGGCACCGCGGCGTCAGCGGCGGTGACTACGGCTTCGACCAGGCGCTGAATGCCGAGGCGATGAAGGTCGGATTCCAGGTCGCGATTCACGCGATCGGCGATGCCGGCAACCGCGAGGCGCTCGACATCCTCGAAGGCGTGTTCAGAGAAGAACCAACGACACGTAACAATCGTCACCGCATCGAGCACGCGCAGGTCATGCACCCGGACGACATGCCGCGGCTCGGCCAGCTCGGCATCATCGCGTCGATGGAACCGCCGCATGCGATGGAAGACAAGCGTTGGGCCATGGCGCGCCTCGGTCCCGAGAGGATCCTCGGCGCCTACGCCTGGCGCTCGCTGCGTGAGTCGGGCGCCGACATCACCTTCAACTCGGACAACCCGGGCTCAGATCACAGTATCTTCTACGGGCTGCACTCGGCCATCACCCGGCAGGACAAGAACCTCGAACCTGAGGGTGGCTGGTACGCGGAACAGCGGCTCACGGCCGACGAATCGGTGCGTGCCTACACGAACTGGTCCGCCTACGCGAGTTTCCGCGAGGACGATACCGGCATCATCGAGGCCGGCCGCTGGGCCGACCTGACTGTCATTGATATCGATCCCTTTGTGCTGGCCGACGAAGACCCTGCTCGGATACTGAACGGCAGGATCCTGATGACGATCGTCGACGGCAACATCGTCTTCGAACGCTAGACAGTCTCCCAAGCCCGCCGCGATGCCCGCAACGGACTACCCGAAGCTCGAGCTGGATAATGGCAGGCTTCGCGTGTCGATCTACGTGCCCGATGCCGAACATGGCTACTACCGCGGGCCTCGCTTCGACTGGTCCGGCATGATCGATCGTGTCGACACAGGCAAACATCGCTTTTATTCGCCGCTGCACGTGACTCACGACCCGATGCGGCACGACTGCGTCAGCGGCCCGGCCGAGGAGTTTGCGATGTTCGAGCCCATGGGGTTCGCCGAGGCCCGGCCCGGGGAGACTTTCGTCAAGATCGGCGTGGGCCTGCTCGAAAGGGGTGATGACGACGAGTATCAGTTTGCCGACGCCTATCGCATCGTGCGCGCCGGAGAGTGGGACATCGAGCACGCTCCGGAACGCGTGGAGTTCTCACAGGAACTCGCTGGCGATCGCGGATGGGGCTACCGCTATTCAAAGACCCTTCAGCTCGTCCGTGGGAAAGCGGAACTGATCATCGCTCACCGGCTGGAGAATACCGGCGACAAGAAGATCGACATCAACAACTACAATCACAATTTCAGCCTGATCGACAATCTTCCGTACGGACCGGACTATCGCGTCGAATTTCCGTTTTCGACGATGATCCCGATACGTATCAATCAGCTCGCGTGGTTCCGCGGCAACGCCGTCGAAGTCCCGGAGCCCCTGGGCAGCAACTCACTGTGGATTCCGCTCTTCGAAGGCGAGGGGCGCGTCGAGTACAACCGGGCGTTGATCAGGCACGAGCCAAGCGGCGCATCGATCGAGTTCGTCGGCGACGCGGCCGTGACCCGCATGGTGTTCTGGGCCGTCGAACGGGCGGCCTGCCCAGAGCCGTTCATTCGACTGAAGATCGCGCCGGGCGAGACGGAAGAATGGTCCAGCCGGTATCACTTCAGGGATGCCCGTTAGCACGAGTTATATACTGTGCCCGACATGCTCAAACGCCACACACTGCTCTTGCTTGCCTTGCTATCGCATTCCGCCCTGGCGGAACTGTCTGCCGAGGCTCATCTGTTTTCGGACGTCGTTGTTCGTGGCCAAAGCCTGACGGACGGCGGCGCAGCCATTGGCGCGAACGTAAGCTACGACGCTCCCACAGGCTGGTTCGCGGGTGTCAGCGGTTTTTACTCGAATGACTCGCCGCTGGACGCTTCGAAGACGCGGAACTGGAACGCGTTTGTCGGCTGGTTTCGCGAGCTCGACGGTGATCGTGCTGTCGAGATGTCCGTTGTTCGGTCAATGTTTCTCGATGTGTCCAGCTGGGACTACACGGAGCTTCAGGGCTACTACCACCTGAGCCCGGAATTGTCAGCGTCGCTGACCTGGTCGCCCAATTACTACGGCCGGGATGCCGACAGCGTTATCGTCTCGGGCAACTGGCGGCCCGAGCTGTCGGCATCTGCCTACCTCTGGCTATCGGGCGGCGTCGGTTACCTGTCGGGACCGTGGGACACCAGTTTCTATTACGCGGAAACGGGCATCGGCTATCGTGCAGGTCGCTTGGATGTGTCACTGATGCTGAGCGCCGTTGACGACGATTCAGAACGCATATTCGCGACGGACGGTACTTCGCTCGCACTGCGTCTGAGCTACCTCGTCCACTAGCGGCATCGCGCGCTGCCTGCCGCTGAGTTGACAGCGGCGCATGCGTCGATACTGGCCCCGTCCCCGCTCGAGCGAATGCTGTCGACGAGCATCGCCGACGCTGCAACGACGTCTACGTCGGGATTCGCCTCCAGCATCAGCGCGACCACGCCGGAAACATGCGCAGCGGATAACGAGGTGCCGGTCATGTAGTCGTAGGAGTGCCCCGGTTGTGCTGTCAGCACAGCGTCGCCCGGCGCAAACACGCCGCGTTCTGTCCTGGCCGTCTTGGACCCGTCACGCACGGTCACAATACCCGGGCGCGGCGACGGGAACCGGTTGCCTGCCGGCGCTTTGCCATCATGGGCAACAACGATGATCGAGCCATTTTCGAGGATGCGGTCCACGAGCTTGTCCAACAGTCGATCTCGCGGACCGGTCAGGCTCAGGTTGACGATGTGCGGCGAGTCGTCGACGACCTGATCGAGCGCCAGTGACAGCGTCAGGCTGTTGCAACGCGTCTTGCCATCGTCGGATTCCCAGCACGCCCGGTACGCGTGCAGCTGCGCACCCGGCGCAACACCGCTGATGCCAACGCCGTTTCGATTGTGCGCGACGAGTACGCCGGCGATGCCGGTTCCGTGTCGTTCGGAACTGCTGCCGGTGCCAACGAAGTCGTGATGCTCGGCGAGCGCGTGCTGAATATCCGGATGATCCCGCTCGACACCCGAGTCCACGACGGCAATCTGAACCCCCGCTCCGCTCAGTCCATCGCCCAGCGCGGCGATGTTCATCATGTCCAGTGAGGATTGAAGATGCCGGTAGGGCTCTGCCTCGGGCGCTGGATTGCCCAGTGCTGCCGCCAACCCTTCAAATTCGTGTAGCGGCTGAACCCACTCGACGCGCCTGTCGCCCTCGAGCGCAGCGACGGTAGCCTGCACGTTGTCCTCTATCCTTACGACGACGCAATGCACATTGAGCGCTCGCACCGGCCATTGGTCTTCGACTTCGAGCTTGTAGTCACTGGCGAGTGTTGTCGCAAGACGCCTTAACTTCGGGTCGTTGGCATAGTTGTAGCTACCCGAGTAGCCAACGCCGGATGACCAGCCTTTGCGCCGGCTCGATCGAGTGTCCGTCATGACGACGATCCATTCGCTTACCCCTGGCGGTTCAGCATCGTCCGCCGCGGCTACGCGCAGGTCGACGACGCCGAGGGCCAGTCCGACAACGAGGCAGGGAACGATAGTGCGCCAACTCAACATGGTCTCAATCGTAGCGCACCGGCTCGGCAAGCTCGATACGCGCGTCCTGCCGCCACTCGCGCAGTCGCTCCTGGCTGACCAATGACGACGACTCGACGACAAACGCGCCGCCGGCGCCAGGACCCGAGACGATGTCGAATCCAAGCGCTCTTGCGGTGGCTTCACGAGCAGACGCATCGACGCTCTCGGCGAAGACGATGCGATACCGGTTATCAACTTCGACCGCCGTTGCACCATCGTTCGACAGGGTTTCAAAAACGTCGCGCTCCAGCGCCGATTCGTTTGGGCCCTGCATCAGGAAAGCGACGGCGATGACGGCGACGATACCCGCAGCGATTGCCGGCAGCCACAGAGAGCGTTTGGGCCCATCGTCGAGCTTGCCTGCGATCGCTTCGAAAGCCCTGGCTAGCGGCATATCGCCGGTTTCGAGCATCTCGAGAGAACCGCGTAGCGCGCGTTCCTCCTCGAGCATCGCGGCCAACTCGGGATCAACGGCCAATCGCGCCTCAAACGCCCTCGCCTGCTCATCGCCCAGGCGACCGGCCGCATAGTCAACGATTTCTAGCTCGCCGTCGATTTCCTCGCGCGAGTGCATCTGGCTTATGTTGTCGCTCATCTTCATTGTTCCTCTGCGGGAGCACGCTCTCCGAGCTCGGCCATGATGGCCTTCAGCCGGCGCCGCGCGTGAAATACCCGCGTCTTGATGGTGTTCTCGGGACAGCCTGCGATCTCTGCGATCTCGCTGTAGGTATTGCCCTGAAAGTAGGACAGCTCAATGACGAGCCGCTGTTCAGGTGAAAGGCCGGCGATCGCGTGTACGACGAGATCCTGTCGTTCGAAGGATTGTCGATCATCGACGCTGTCGTGCATCGAATCGTCAAGCTCCACCGTCGGTTTTCGGCCACGCAGGTGCTTCAGGCACTGTCGGTAGGCGATGCCGAACACCCAGGTTGAGACCTTGGACTTGCCGGTGAAGCTCGCGGCATTGCGCCAAACGGCCAACATAACGTCGTTGAATACTTCGTCGTTGGCCGACGCGTCGCGGATCATGCGATAGACAAACGGACCCAAACGGCGACGGTAGTCGTGATACAGCCGCTCAAAAGCAGCCACGTCACGTGCATCCGCAATGCGTGCGACCAGGGATCGCTCATCATTGTCTGTCGTCGCGGGCATCATGCCTGAAGCGTGTTCCATATTTGCCAATGACAATGCTGTCATCGTGCCATTCCAGTGACTTCCTTGCACGGTAGGTACCCAATCATCAGAAAAGGTTCAACGGATCTGCACAGAAACCTCCTGAAACAACTGCGACCGTGCCGCTTTGAACCATTTCCGTCCTCGAGGGCATTAACGCAGACATCAACCACAGCGGGCGATGCTCGCGTACTGCCACGAGGACATGACCATGATTGCTTCGACACGGCGCCACCTGGCGCTTCTTTTTGCGACTGCAGGCGTCTTGCTTGCCGGTTGCTCCAGCTCGTCCGACGACTCCAGCTACTCACCGCCCGCCGATAATCCGGAGCCAACCGTTACCAACACGCCACAGGTCGAGGCGCCGGGCACTACGGCGACAACGACGATCGGCGATGTTTTCAGCAAGGCCAGCGACGGCCTGACGCTTTACACGTTCGAGAACGATCGCAACGACGCCGACGGCGACGGCAGCGGCGACTCGGACTGCAACGATGCCTGCGCAACGACGTGGCCGCCGCTGCTGGCCGATGCGACGTCGGTCGCTGGAGGATTCTTCACGATCATTACGCGTGACGACGGCACGAGCCTGCAGTGGGCGTTTAAGGGACTGCCGCTGTATACGTTTTCTGGCGATTCTGCGAGTGGCGATGTCAACGGTGAAGGATCCGGCGACGTTTGGTTCGTCGCACGCCCGAACCCGTACCAGCAAGCCTCGGTCGATGACACGGCAAAGGGCATCCTGTTTGTCGGCCGCGGCAGCGTCCTGGCCACAGACGGCAGCGGCGGCCAGGCGACAGAGCGAACTGATCGCGAGGGCTTCACGCTCTACACCTTCGAAAACGATCGCAACGATACTGACGGTGACGGCGCAGGCGACTCGGACTGCAATGCCGGCTGCGCCGAGGTCTGGCCGCCGCTGTACGCCGATGCGGCCGCGACCGACGGCGGTGCATTCACGATTGTCGATCGCGATGACGGCACACGACAGTGGGCGCTCAACGGACTTCCCCTGTATTTCTATGCGCCGGACCAGGCACCCGGCGAGACACGCGGCGAAGGTGCAGGCGATGTCTGGTACGTGGCACGCCCGGCGCCAATCGAGGCGTCCGACTCCTCGCTCGGCCCGATTCTGAGCGGCGCTACGTCCGTCCCGGGCGTCGATGCCAACGGCGAGAAGACGTTTGACCGCGCGGAAGTCACCGGCTTCAGCCTGTACGTGTTCGACAACGACGCCAACGACACAGGTCTCGACGGCACCGGCGATTCGGACTGCAACGGTGGCTGTGCCGTCACCTGGCCACCGGTTTTCGCCGACGCCGGCGCGACGCCGACCGGGAACTTCTCGCTGGTTACCCGCGACGATGGAAGTCGTCAATGGGCGTTCAAGAGCGAGCCACTGTATTTCTTCGCCAACGACCTCGCTCCTGGCGACGTGAACGGCGACGAGGTCGGCGGAGTCTGGCACCTTGCGCGCACGGCACCGCTGCAGCTCGTCACTGACGGCACCGCTGGCACCATCTTCGAGGCCCGCGGCATGATTTACGACGTCGACGCCAACGGTGAGCAGGCAGATACGCTTAGCGATCGCACTGGCTTCACGCTGTATCGTTTCGACAATGACCGCAATGACACTGAAGGAGACGGCGCGGGCGATTCAGACTGCAACGGTGGCTGCGCGGTGACCTGGCCGCCGCTGTACGCCGGCGCGAGCGACAAGGCGCAGGGCGACTTCGCGATTATCGACCGCGAAGACGGCTCGCGTCAGTGGACCTACCAGGGCGACCCGCTTTACTTCTTCTCCGGCGACGCGACAACGACGGATGTGAATGGCGTTTACGGCACCTGGTTCACGGTTAGTCCGGCCGAGACCCGGGAACCATCTTGAGGCGGCGCCTACTATAGGTCTGCTACCAAAGGGTCGAGTCGCACCTGCGGCTCGGCCCTTTGTTTGCGTTCTACAGTAGAATCGGGCGGATGAAGTCCGTGTCCGCCATCTACAACTACGACAAGTACTGGGCCGAGTGCTACGGCACGGCGCCGTTTCTGCCGATGTCGCGCGCTGAAATGGACGCGCTCGGCTGGGATTCCTGCGACATCATCATCGTCAGCGGCGACGCCTACGTCGACCACCCGTCGTTCGGCATGGCGATCATCGGGCGCTTGCTCGAAGCCCAGGGTTTTCGCGTTGGCATCATCGCGCAGCCGGACTGGCGTTCGAGCCAGGCCTTCGAAGCGCTCGGCAAGCCCAACCTCTTCTACGGCGTGGCGGCCGGCAACATGGACTCGATGATCAACCGCTACACGGCGGATCGAAAAGTCCGCAATGACGACGCGTACACGCCGGGTGGCATCGGCGGCAAGCGGCCTGACCGCTGCTCGCTGGTCTATTCGCAGCGCTGTCGCGAGGCCTACGGCGACGTTCCGATCATCCTGGGTGGCATCGAGGCGTCGCTGCGTCGCATTGCCCACTACGACTACTGGCAGAACAAGGTTCGACGCTCGATCCTCGTCGACGCGCACGCGGACATGCTGGTCTACGGCAACGCCGAGCGAGCTATCGTCGAGCTCGCGCACCGTCTCGCGCGCGGCGAATCGATTGGCGATATCACAGACGTGCGTGGCACCGCCTTCCTCCGGCAGGACACGCCGCCGGACTGGTGGGAGATCGATTCCACGCGCATCGACAGGCCCGGCCGCGTCGATGCGATCGTAAGCCCATACGTGAACACGCAGGACACGGAGGCCTGCGCGACCAAACAGAAGCAGGCGGAGGCCGAACCGTCAAACGTCCTGCGCTTCGTGCCGGACGCGAAGAAGAACCGCTCGCGCTCGGTGATCCGCCTGCCGTCATTCGAGAAGGTACGCAACGACCCTGTCCTGTACGCCCATGCCAACCGGGTGCTGCACCTCGAAACCAACCCCGGCAATGCGCGCGCACTGGTGCAGGCGCACGGCAAACAGGAACTGTGGCTGAATCGTCCGGCCGTGCCGCTGACGACCGAGGAGATGGACTACGTCTTCGGCATGCCGTACGCACGCGTGCCGCATCCCGCCTACGGCGACGCCAACATCCCGGCCTACGAGATGATCCGCTTCTCGGTGAACATCATGCGTGGCTGCTTCGGCGGCTGCACGTTCTGCTCGATCACCGAGCACGAAGGCCGCATCATCCAGAGTCGCTCGGAAGAATCGATTCTCGAAGAGGTTGAGAAGATTCGCGATACCGTGCCGGGCTTCACCGGCGTCATCTCCGACCTCGGCGGGCCGACGGCGAACATGTACCGGCTGGCCTGCAAGAGCAAGGAGATCGAGGCGGCGTGCCGCAAGCCGAGCTGCGTGTTCCCCGGCATCTGCCCCAACCTGAACACGGATCACTCGTCGCTGACGAAGCTGTATCGCAAGGCACGCGCGCTGCCGGGGATCAAGAAAATACTGATCGCGTCGGGGCTTCGCTACGACCTGGCGGTCGAAGACCCGGAGTACGTCAGGGAGCTCGTCACCCACCATGTCGGCGGCTACCTGAAGATCGCGCCGGAGCACACCGAGCGTGGACCGCTGGACAAGATGATGAAGCCGGGTATCGGGACCTACGACCGGTTCCGGGAACTGTTCGAGAAATACAGCTTGGAGGCCGGTAAGGAGCAGTACCTGATCCCCTACTTCATCGCGGCACACCCGGGAACGACAGACGTCGACATGGTCAATCTCGCGCTGTGGCTGAAGAAATACAACTTTCGCGCCGACCAGGTGCAGGCGTTCTACCCGTCCCCGATGGCCACGGCCACGGCGATGTACCACTCATCGAAAAATCCGTTGAAGAAGGTCACGTACGCAAGCGAGAAAGTCGACATCGTCAGGAGCAAGGTTCAGCGCACACTGCACAAGGCGCTGCTTCGCTATCACGATCCGGACAATTGGCCGATGATCCGTGACGCGCTGAAGGACATGAAGCTTCAGCACCTGATCGGCAGCGGGCCGGAACAGCTCGTTCCCGCGCAGCAGCCGAAGGGGTATCGGGCGAAGTCATCGCGCCGAAAAAATACGAAGGAAGCGCACCGAAAGCGGATTCGCAAAGGAAAACTCCTGACACAGTACACGGGGCTGCCGCCGCGCGAGCAGCGCTAGCGCGGCAGCACAGCTTATGGCTTAAGCCTCCTCCGCATGTCCCGACCACTCGGCGGCAAGCTCGGCCTGCAGCGTGTCCGGCGTCCGCTCGTAGTGGCTGAAGACGACCGTGTAGCTGCCGTCGCCGCCGGTCAGCGACTTGAAGCGGCCGGCAAAGTCGCTGATCTCTGAAAGCGGTGCCAGCGCCTTGATGCTCAGGTCGCCGCTCGGCAACGCCTGCGTTCCCATGACCTGGCCGCGCCGCGACGTAATGTCACCGCAGACATTGCCCATCGCATCGGCCGGCACGGCGAGTTCGAGGTTGACGAGGGGCTCGAGCACAAGCGGTTTTGCGGTAGCAACCGCAGCCTGGAAGGCACGCTTGCCCGCAGCGACGAACGCAATCTCCTTCGAATCGACCGGGTGATGTTTGCCGTCATAGACCGTAACCTCGATGTCCTGCATCGGGTAGCCGGCGACGGCGCCTTCGGCCATCGCCTGCTGTACGCCTTTTTCAACCGCCGGGATGAACTGGTGCGGGATGACGCCGCCCTTGACCTGGTCGACGAAGCGAAAACCGGCGCCGCGCTCGCGGGGCGCCACGCGCAGCCAGACTTCGCCGAACTGGCCGGCGCCTCCGGTCTGCTTCTTGTGGCGGTACTGGCCGTCGCCGTTCGACGAGATCGTCTCGCGATACGGGATGCGCGGCGGGCGCGTATCCGCATCGACATTGAATCGACTCTTCATCTGCTCGAGCGCGATGCGCAGGTGCAGCTCGCCCATGCCGCGCAGGACGGTTTCGTTCTGCTGGATGTCGTGTTCGATCTTGAGGCACGGGTCTTCATCGGCAATTCTTTCCAGCGAACTGGACAGGCGTTGTTCGTCACCGCGTGATTGCGTGCTGACGGCGAGCCCGAAAATCGGGACCGGGAACGGCAGCGGCACCAGGTGCAGGTAGTCTTCCTCGTGCGAATCGTGCAGCACGGCATCGAAATGCAGTCCGTCCACCTTGGCCACGGCGCAGATGTCGCCCGGAATGCCGGCGTCGACCTCGACCTGCTCCTTGCCGACCAGCTTGAACAGGTGCGCCACCTTGAACGGCTTGCGCCCGTCGTTGATGAACAGCTGCTTGTCCTTGCTTACGGTGCCCTGGTGGATGCGGAATATGCCGAGCTTGCCGACGAAGGGGTCCGCCATGACCTTGAAGACATGCGCGACGACGTGCTTGTCCGGATCCGGCTCCGCCGTAAAGTCCTGAGCCTCGTCGCCCTCGCCGATCTGGAACGGCCTCGGGTTACCCTCGAGCGGGTTTGGCATCAGCCGTTCGCACAGCGACAGCAGTTCACGCACACCGGCGCCGGAGGTCGCCGACGTGAAGCAGATCGGCACGAGATGACCCTCGCGCAGCGCCTGCTCGAACGGGTCATGCAACTGCTCAGGCTGCAGGTCCTGTCCCTGCTCCAGGTACAGCTCCATCAGTTCCTCGTCGACCTCGACCACCTGGTCGATGATCGTCGAGTGGGCCTCTGCGACCGATGAGAAGTCAGCATCGCCATCGGGCCGGTAGAAACAGTCCACGACCTTGCTGCCGCCGTCTGCGGGCAGGTTGATCGGCAGACACTCGGTACCGAACTCCTCGCGAATCGACGCGACAAGCGCCGGCAGGTCTACGCCCTCGGCGTCGATCTGGTTGATGATGATCATGCGGCAAAGCTTGCGCTCGGCTGCCCACTCGAGCATGCGCCGGGAAACGAGTTCGATGCCCTCCTGGGCGTTGATGACGACGGCGACGGCCTCGACGGCGGGGAAAGACGCAATCGCCTGGCCAATGAAATCCGGCATTCCCGGCGTATCGATCAGGTTGATGTGGATGTTGTCGTGGTCGAAGCTCACGACGCTCGACGACAGGGAGTGCTGGTACTGTCTCTCGAGGGGATCGAAGTCGCTGACCGTGTTACCGCGCTCGACGGTGCCTTGAGTCTTGATCACCCCGCCGGCTTCGAGCAACGCTTCTACCAGGGTGGTCTTGCCGCACGCGGTCTGCCCGACGAGGCAAATGTTGCGGATCGCAGTGGAGGAATAACGTGGCATCAACACCTCCGTCGTTCTAAGTGTTTGTTGAGGAGCCTTTCTACCGAACTGTAACGATACGACGCTCTCGGCCTCAAAGAACTAGGTAGTCGTCGCAATGCAGGCGCGGGCTCGCGGCTTTATCATGGTCGTGACGCGCCCGGGGTGGGGGTGGAACGACCGCGCCGCCATGCCTGGCCAGAGAACATTAAAAACGCTACAGGAGATCGAGATGTTTGGTGACCGCCATGATCTGCCGACCGAGTTCCCGGAGCACGCTGCCCTGATCGAGCAGCTGCACGAGAGCAATCAGGACTTCGCCGCCCTGATGGATGAATACACAGCCCTCGACGCAGAGATCTACGAAATCGAGGAAAACGGTACCAACGTGACTGACGAGCATGCCGAAGAGCTCAAGTTCAGGCGCGTTGCGCTGAAAGACAAGCTGTACGCAATACTGCAGGCGAACGCAGCGTAGCGGACGCCGCCCCCCCGGGGTTTGGTAACGCTGTAAACACCCCCGAACCGAGCTCCTTCGCCCTGAAGGCCCGGCGACGTCCGACGCACGTCGGTTCTCACTGGTAGGATAAGGACGAACAATTCGTCATGCGCCTTGGCATCGTCGTACGGGGGTCGTCGATGCTGCTCATCGATACGGCGTAAACAGGGGGAGACGAGGATGAAAAAGGCACATCAGTTTTTTGCGTTGGCCGTTCTGGCAGCGACGGCCGGCTGCGGCGGCGAGTCGCCTGCACCGACTGACGAGGCGATACGCGAAGAAGCAAAAGGCCCGGAAGTCACCGAAGTCGTCGCCGCGCGCATCGTCGCGGCTGACGACGAGGCGCAGAACTGGCTGAGCCACGGCCGGACGTATGACGAACAGCGCTTCAGTCCACTCGACGACATCAACCTCGAGTCCGTCGGCGAACTGGGGCTGGCGTGGTATTTCGACATACCGACCCGGCGCGGCATCGAAGCCACGCCCATCGTCGTCGACGGCCGAATGTATGTGTCGGGCGCCTGGAGCATCGTCTACGCGCTCGATGCGGCCACCGGTGAGGAGCTGTGGCGTTACGACCCGGAAGTGCCCAGGTCATGGGCCCAGTACGCCTGCTGCGACGTCGTGAATCGCGGCGTCGCCGCGTGGGGCGACGCCATCTTTGTCGGCACGCTCGACGGTCACCTCGTGTCACTGGATGCCGCGACGGGCGACGTGAACTGGCGAGTCGATACGATCGACAGGAAGCCGCCGTACACGATCACCGGTGCGCCACGCGTCATCAAGGGTCGTGTCATCATCGGCAACGGCGGCGCCGACATGGGCGTGCGCGGCTACGTCAGTGCCTACGACGCAGAGACCGGCGAGCTCGACTGGCGCTTCTACACGGTGCCGGGCAACCCGGCGGACGGTTTCGAGAACGAGACGCTCGAAGAGGCGGCAAAGACCTGGACGGGCGAATGGTGGGCCTACGGCGGAGGCGGCACCGTCTGGGACTCGATGGCCTTCGACCCGGAGCTGGATCTCCTGTACCTGGGCGTCGGCAACGGGTCGCCGTGGGATCGCGACGTGCGCAGTCCTGACGGGGGCGACAACCTGTTCCTGTCTTCAATTGTCGCGGTGCGACCGGATACCGGCGAATACGTCTGGCACTACCAGACGACGCCGGGCGACACGTGGGACTTCACGGCGACGCAACACATCATGCTCGCTGATCTCGAGATTGACGGCGAGACGCGCAAGGTGCTGATGCAGGCGCCGAAGAACGGCTTTTTCTACGTGCTTGATCGAATCAGCGGGGAATTTATCGACGCGGAGCCCTTCGTCACCGTCACATGGGCGACGGGCATCGACAAGGAGACCGGACGGCCGATCGAGGTGCCGGGCGCTCGCTACGAAGAGCAGCCTTTCCTGATGATGCCGACCGGCTTCGGCGGCCATAACTGGCACTCGATGGCCTACAGCCGGAACACCGGCCTCGTCTACATTCCGGCGCAGGACCTGCCCGCCATCTATGCGAAAGAAGCGGACTTCGAGTTCACGCCGGGATTCTGGAATGGCGGAACCGAGTTCGAAGGCCTGCACCTGCCGGACGACCCGGCCGTCGTCGGCGAAATTCTCGCATCCATGTCGGGGCGCATCGTCGCGTGGGACCCGGTCGAGCAGCGTGAAGCCTGGCGCTATCCGCACGCCGGTATATGGAACGGCGGCATGCTGGCCACCGCTGGCGATCTCGTCTTCCAGGGCAGCCTGATCGGCGAGTTCGCCGCCTACAACGCCGGAAATGGCGAACGCGTGTGGCAGTACCCGGTGCAGACCGGGGTTGCCGCGGCACCGGTGAGTTACGCGGTCGATGGCGAACAACACGTCGCGATCGCTGCCGGCTTCGGCGCGCTCGTACCGATGTTCGGCGGCAAGCCACTGGCCGCCGCTAACTTCAAGAACTACAGCCGCGTTCTCGCGTTCAAGATCGGTGGTGAAGCCAGCCTGCCGACGGTCGAAGTCACGGCGAAGGCGCCGGTGCCGGAGCCGCCGGCCAGCGACGGAGATGCCGCCATGATTGCGCTCGGCAAGGACAAGTACTACGAACGATGCGTTGTTTGCCACGGTGCGGACGTCGCCAGCGGCGGCGTCGTGCCCGATTTGCGTTATTCATCGCACGCTACGTTCGCCGCGTGGGATGGCATCGTGCTCGGCGGTGCCTACAGGGACCGGGGCATGCCGGCCTTCGGCGGCATATTCTCGAAAGACGATGCCGATGCCGTGAAGGCCTTCGTCATCCAGGAAGCCAGGAAGGCTTACGAGCAACAATCGATGCTTGAATGACGCCATCGCGGGCCGGCTCTGTCCGCAACGGCTGTGTTCGCGAAGTCCGCGAGACCTGCGTCGATCAGGCCGCTGCCTTCTTTTTCGCAGGGCGTCGTCGCGCCGCCTCTGTATTCAGCAGTGGCGTCGTGTATTCGCGTAACAGCTTTCTCCACGGACCGGTCGCGCGCAGCGCTCCGAGGTTGCCGAACAGGCCACCCAGAGTACGATCGATGAAGATCATGTCGCGAGGAAATCGAACGTCGCTGGCCTCGTGCCAGTTCGCCATGCCGAGATCGTAGATGGCCTTGTAGAACGCGCCGTCGTCGCCAAAGGTATAGGGTGGTGACGCTCGCACAATGTCCTGCATCAGGTCGACGTAGGGATCCGTCGTTTCCCGCGAGATCGAGGCGCCGCCCTCCTTGTACACGCCCAGCTCCTGCAGCAGCGCCGGGAACGCCGTCTTCTTCCGCTTCAACAACGCATCGATCAGGCGCGCGTAGCCGGACGCGATGCGTTCGGGCACGTGCTTGATACAACCGTAGTCATAAACGACGACCGAGCCGTCCTCGCGAAAGGCGAAGTTCGCGAAGTTGGGGTCTGCATGCAGGAATCGATGCTGGAAGAGTCCGCGCATCGTGAATTCGAACAGCGTAGTACCCCACCGGTCTTTGAGCTCCTGGGCGTAATCATCCGACATTGCCTCGGAGGGTGGGATCGCTTCGACGAACTGCATCGTCAGCACGCGTTGCGTCGTACCCTCCTCGATCACCTCGGGAACGATGATCGTCGGAAGGTCCGCATACATCTGCGCCGCACGCCGGAGGCTCTCGGCCTCCTGGTCGTAGTCGAGCTCCTCCACGAGGCGCTCCCGGACTTCCTTCCAGATCGGCTCGAAGTCGATGTCGGTGAACAGCGCGACCAGGTTGCCCAGCAGGACCTTCATGTTGGTTAAGTCCGCCTTCACCATCCGGTCCGCGTCCGGATACTGGATCTTGACGGCGACTTCGCGGCCGTCACGCAGGATGCCGCGATGCACCTGGCCGATGGACGCCGACGCGAAGGCCTCGGGCTCGATGTACTCGAACAGCTCGTCGAAATTCGCAAGCTCGCGCTTGAGCTGTGCTTCCATGCGCTTGTAGGGCACACTCGGTGCGTCGTTCTGAAGCACGCTGAGTACCGCTGCGACCTCCTTCGGCAACATCCCTTCGTGCAGGCTGAGCATCTGACCGACTTTCATCGCCGCACCCTTCATCTCGCCGAGCGTACTGGCAATACGGGCGGCGTTCCGGACCATGTTCTCGGCCTTCTTGAGGCGCTTGGTCGGGCCGTCGCGCAGCAGGCCGGCCGCCTGACCGGTGATCATCGATACGCCGACGCGCCCGACCAGCCCGCCCATCCTGGCGAAGCGGCCCAGCGTCGACGTGTTGAGCTGATCCCGGCTCATGTTCGAGCCTGCGCTTCCAGATCGAATCGTTCACGAAGGAAGTGGGCAATACCGTCCTCGTCATGATGGCCGATGACGGCGGTTGCGGCCGACTTGATCTTGTCTTTTGCGTTGCCGGGCGCGTAGGCCTCGTCGGCCGCCTCGAACATGCTGAGATCGTTGTCGCTGTCGCCAAAGCAGATGACACGCTCGAAGCCGAGCAACGCTTTCATAGACTCGATCGCGCCCCCTTTGCTGGCATTGCTGTGATGCACGTCAAGCCATCGCCAGTCTTCACCTTCGAGCGCAATGCCGGAGTAAGCGACAAGATGCTGCTCGTCGTCCACGCGCCGAAGCACGGCTTTGATGGCGTCGCTCGAGCCGATCGCGTTGACGTGCGTGACGACGGCGTCGCTCGGCAGTTCGTGCAGCGACCGAATCCTCTTGTGTTCATCGAGACTGATGCTGTCCACGAGCTGGCGTTCAACCTCCGAGACCAGCGGCGGATGATAGACCGTGCTCTCCTGATCGTCGTCCATGGTGAAGACAAACGGCGTGAGACGCTGGTCAACGCAGGCCGCGACGACATTGTCGAGTTCACAAGGCGAGAGCGTAGCGCCGTTCGAATATTGCCCGGACTCCGGGTCCCAGATCATCACGCCGTTCTTGTAAGCCTGCGGCAGCGGGAAGTGGTGGCCGTCCAGGATCCGGCGCGCGCCGTGCAAGGTTCGGCCGGTCGCAACGGTGTAGGCGATGTCTTTCTCGCTCAGCAGGCGCAGCGTTTCGCTCGTGAAATCAGAGATTTCGGACTTGCGATTCAGCAGCGTACCGTCGAGATCAAACACGACGAGCTCCATCTCGGGGACTCCTTCAGATCGGAGAAACAGTCTGATCACTGCCCGCAGGCGGCACAAGCACCGCCGCGTAAATTCTTGTAACAGTCTGTACTTGCGCAGGAAGTCGGTTCGCCTCCGAGACTCCGGCGATGGGCGCGGGGCCCAGTCGGCTTGCCGTGTGCAAGCCCGCGGTGTTTTAGTGCCTGAGCCGCCTCGCCGCCGCCTGCAGCAGGGCCCGGGAATAGAGACGGTGGAAGCCCAACAGGGCCCGGTAGGTCCATTTCATCTTCCTGGCCGAGGATTCGTCCTCGTCGAGCATGACTGCGGACCCGAAGTACAGGCGAGTGCCGTTCTCATCGGACCCCAGCATGAACCAGGAGCACGTCTGCTGCCTGAAATCCATCATCACCAGCTGATCGTCACTGCGACGGTATTCCTTCCAGGCGGCGAAACTGTCGGTTTCGTTGCGCGACAGCCGGCGCGCCTGTTCGTCCGACGACGGTCGGGAAATCAGCCACTTCAATATCAGGCGTTCCAACCTGAACAGGCGAGTCGTGTAGAACGTCTCGACGTAGGTCGGAAACGTGACCGTGTTTTCGATCCGGGCGACGAAGCAGTCCGTGTATTCACCGCGATCCGTGAATTCCTGCAACAGGGCGCCGCCGGGCAACGCCGTTTCTTCGACGAGTGAGAACAGCCTCATGACGACATCCTGTGCACAGCCCCGATGCGGCAAACAGCAAAAACGATGATCCGTGAGAGTGTACGCCGCTTGCTCGCATCGCCAGCTCCGAGTCGAGGACGGCCGGCCCCTCGATTCACCAATGACAGCGAGTCTTCTACGAGAGACACCAGGAACACCCCGACCTCAACGTAAAACGTCCGAGTCTGCAGAGAGCGCCTCGTAACGCGCCAGCGCTTCGGCCGCGCGCCGTGATCTGCGATTAGCTGTGTCATCCAGCACCATGAGCGCCTCTCTTAGCAATGGCTCCGCCTCCTCAAACCGTCCGAGTCGCGAAAGTGCGTCGGCATATTCGACCTGGGTGGCGGCGACCAGCATATGTTCCCGAGGATAATCCTTGAGCCGGATCCTGAGGGCTGTTTCGAGCAGCTCGAGTCCCTGCTCCGCGCGACCCGATGTGTTCAAGACGGCCCCGAGCTCGGTAAGCGCCGACGCAATGTACTGATGGTCGTCGTCGAGAACCTGGTCGAAGACCTGTAGTGCCTCCCTTAGCTCCTGCTCGGCATCGCGTAGCGCGGAATTGTCATGTAACAGCATACCGAGAATGGTCTTGTGCAGGCCAAGCCGAGGGTGCGTAGTCCCGTGGATCTCTATTCCGAGCTCCAGCGCCTGACGAATCATGCGTTCAGCCTCGTCGTATTCTCCCTGCATGTGCAAGACCCTGCCCTGATCGACCAGCGCAACCGCCAGCAGGTCGTGCTTGTCACCGAGAATTCGGTGAATGGCATCGATTGCCGAAGCCAGTGTCTGCTCCGCGGCATCAAGATCTCCCTTGGAACGCTGTAGCACCCCGAGGTTTTGCAGGTAGTAGGCCATGTAGGGATGATCCGGACCCTGCGACGTGTTGATGATATCGATCGCTTCGAGCAACAACGCCTCTGTCTCATCGAGGTTCCCCCGAACCTGCAGCACCCGCGCCAGGGCTCCGACGGCTTCGGCCAGATCGAGGCTGTACTCGTCGCGAATCTGCCTGAATATCGCGATGCTCGAGCGTACAGCGGATTCGGCTTCGTCGAGGTTCCCCGTTGCCAGGTGGACGTTGGCCAGGTTGAACAGGTTGGTCGCGACCAACGGAGACGTCCCGTCATTGCTGAGCTGGTTGACCGCCAGTGATTTCTTCAGCAGGTCGGTAGCCCGGCCGTACTGGGCACGCCGTATCAGTACTTCAGCCAGGTCGTTTCTCGCGGCGGCAACCGCGGGATGCGACTCGCCGTAGGTCCTGATCCGGAGGTCCAGCGCCTGCTCGAGCATGTCTTCGGAGGGTTGATACTCACCGAGGTTGTAATACACACGTCCGATCGTCCCCATCAGTGACGACTGGATCTCGGGTCGGTCACTCAGATTGTTGCGGATTCGCGTCGCGCCTTCCGCGAGGATCTCTTCCGCGGTCACTTCGACGCCGCGAGCTCGCGACGGATCGTGGGCCATGAAAATGTCCTCGAGGAACTGGATCACTGCGCGGGCCGTGTCGCGCTCCTCGATAACCGTCCTGTTCTGTACCGACAGCAGCACCGTAAACGTAGCGAGCATGGCGACAACGAGCACCGACGCTCCCACGGCGGCGAAGTGTCGTTGCACGAATTTCCCGGTGCGATAACGCCATGAATCGGTTCGTGCGACGATCGGCATGGCTCTGAGGTGCAAACCGATGTCATCGGCGATCGCGTTCGCTGATCGATACCGTCGTTCCGGCTCTTTGCGCAGGGTCTTTGATACGATGACATCCAGATCACCGCGGAGCTGGCGCTGCAGGCGCTCCAGGCTCGTGCTGCGGTCGGATGCAATTTGCTCGAGCTCTCGAAGCGACGCGGCATCTTTCTTGTCTCGAGCAGCGGCCTTCTTTCTCGCCAGTTTGCGGCTTGGAGCCGGCGCTGTTTCTTCTGCGATGACGCGTGCCGCCTCAGCCGGCGTGATCCCGTCGGTTTCATAGGCCCGTAGTCCCGACAACAGGTCGTACAGCAACAGACCGAGACCGTACACGTCGGTAGCCGTCGTGATGTTCTTGCCGCTGATCTGCTCGGGCGCGCCGTTTGCAGGTGTCATGATGACGGCCCCGTCGCGCGTCAGGCCGGCGGTCGCAGCGCCCTCCGCATCGCTCAACTTGGCGATGCCGAAGTCCAGCAGCTTGGGCGTACCGTCCTGTGCAACGAGTATGTTGGTCGCTTTGATGTCCCGGTGAATAATCAGGTTCTGGTGCGCGTAGTGGACCGCGCGGCAGATCGTCTGAAACAATTGCAGCCGCTGGGTCACATTGAGGCGGTGCAAGTCGCAGTATGTATCGAGTCGAATGCCGTCGATAAACTCCATGACCAGGTACGGCACGCCATCATCCGTCGTGCCGCCATCAAAAAGCCGAGCGATGTTCGGGTGGTCCAGGTCAGCCAGAAACTGGCGCTCGTGGCGCAGGCGAAGCTCGGTCTGTGGATCGACGAGACGATGACGACCGAGCTTGATCGCGACCTGCTGGTCGAATTGTTCGTCCGCGCGCCGCGCGAGATACACCAGGCCCATACCACCGGAACCGAGCAAGCGTTCGACCCGATACGGACCGATCATCTGCCCTTTCATCTGTTCCGGCTTTGCCGCGTCGTCGACAAACGCGTCACGTACGGTGTTGACGATCGTTCGCTCTACTACCGTCTCGACGGTGGCATCTGCCCGCAACAGGTCCCTGACGTATTCAAGCAGCGTGCTGTCGTCGCTGCAGGCTGAGTTGAGGTAGTCGTCCCGTTGTGCGGGCTCGAGCTCAACGGCACGCGAGAAAATGTCGGCAACCCGACGCCAGCGCTTCGCATCCAGCTCAGATGTCTTTGAGCTCATTGGCCAGCCACGCTTTCGCGAATCGAAGGTCCCTGTCGACCGTTGCTGTCGAAATGCCCAGCGCCTCTGATGTTTCTTCGAACGTCATGCCGCCGAAATAGTGCAGGACCAGCACGTCGCACCGGCGAGCATCGACCCGTTCCAGCCTGCAGAGCGCGTCGTCGATATCCACGATGTCCGTTGCGCCACCATCGGCAACGAAGTCTTCCTGCAGGGTAACGGGCGACAGGCCGCCGCCGCGCTTCTGACTGCGCCGCGCGCGGCCGTAGTCGGCAAGGATGCGACGCATGGTTCGCGCTGCGACGGACAAAAAATGTGCACGGTTCTGGAGGTCGAGCTCCGCCTCGGACAATCGCATAAACGCCTCATTGACCAGCGCGGTTGCCTGGAGCGTGTGCCCCGACCGTTCCGATTGCAGGTGCCGGGCAGCGATGCGTCGGAGTTCGTCGTAGACCAGCGGTGTGAGTTCGTCCAGTGCCCTCTCGTCACCGGCGCACCATGCTTGTAAGAGTGTCGTGACGGAGGGCGGACTAGTCATCGAATGCGTGTCAGTGAAGACCGGGATGCCATCTTGATAGCAAATCAGCCAATGCACCGCAACGCGGCGCCCAGGCTGGCAGGCAGCCACGTCTGGAATTAGACTGGCAACGTCTTTGATGTCATTAAATAAGGAGTACCACCATGCCAGAACCCAGCGAACCGCCTCCACCGTCAGGAATTGCACTCGCCGCCGCCGCTGGCGGTTTCGGCGGAGCGGTACTCGGTGTCATAGCCGCGACGATGATAATGGGCAACGGCGACAACGACGCGCAGGTCGGGAATGCGCCCGTCGAGAAACCAGCCACCGAGCTGGTTGCCGCCAGGGCGCACGACGAAGAGTAGTTTTTTTACCGCCGTGTGAGGCGATTGCGCCGCCTTTTACGCTTTTAGTCGTGAAAGTGCCCTCGACAGGCACGCGAGTAGCGCGATGGCAAAGAGACAAGGCGGCAAATACTGCACGGTTGATCACGCCAACAAGATGGCGGATCGGCAGCGAAAAAACCCTAACCGCAGACTGCTGCAGTTGAGGCGGGCGAGTATCGGCGTGCCCGACGCCTGCATGGTCGACGGCGACGACGCAGGCAAGTCCACGAAAGACCCGAAATAGGCTTGTCGGTTAACGGACCTCGCTCGCTCGTCTGGCGGGCTGGTGTTTTCTACCCTGCCATCGTATGGAGCGGGCGCTCGGCGCGTGCCTCAGTCGTCGTCTTCCCATTCCTTCAGCTTGCTCTTGTCGACCTGCTTCCACTGCTCTTCGCTGATGCGCGCATAGGTCACGACCTTGGCGATGACGTAGACGACGATCACCGCGATCAACAGGAGTATGGGCAGCAAGCCGGAAGGCACGATGGTTCCCCTGGGCAACGATGCCTCGAATGATGGCATATCGCCGCGGCGAAGCCACGCGTCGCGCTGACTCGCCCTCTCGGATAGACTGCCGGGCGGCGGTCATGCACGCTGAGCCAGGCAAGCGTTGCAGGACCATGAATCGAAACCCCGGGCAGCCGATGCAAGACGTACCGCTCATCGAGATTCGCAATGCGACGCTTTGGCGCGGCTCAACGCGAGTTTTCTCCGGACTCGACCTGACGATCGAGCAGGGCGAGCGCGTCGCCATCCTCGGACCGAACGGCTCCGGAAAGACGACGCTGTTGAAGACCCTCAATCGCGAGATCTATCCCGTCGTGCAGGCCGACGCTTACGTCAAGATCCTTGGTCGGTCGGACTGGAACGTCTGGGAGCTGAGGAAACAGATCGGCATCCTGTCGAATGACCTGCAGCAGCGTTATCCGTCCGGGACGAGAGCGATTGACGTCGTGACGTCGGGCTTTCACTCGAGCATCGGCGTGCATGGGACCATCGCGACGATGGTCGATGACGACCAGAGGTCCCGGGCGGCCGCGGTTCTCGACAGCCTCGACATGCAGGAGCACCGCGACACGCCTCTCAAGAAGCTGTCGACGGGGCAGCAGCGGCGCTGCCTGCTCGCTAGAGCGCTGGTCCATCGACCGAAGACCCTGATCCTCGATGAACCGACATCCGGCCTGGATTTCGCCGCGAGTTTCGATTTCCTGAGTCGAATCAGGAAATTAGAGGACTGCAACGTCATCCTCGTGACGCATCACCTGAACGAAGTGCCGCCCGAAATCGACCGGGTCGTCGTGCTCAAGGCCGGCGAAATCGCGGCCGATGGCAAAAAAGGGGACGTCCTGACCGGCGCATTATTGTCCGACGTCTACGAGACCCCCATCAATGTGGCCGAAATGGACGGTCATTATCTCGCCTATCCCGGCTAACCAGGCTTATTTATCAATGTCTTGAAACGTGATCTGTATCCTGATTGCGAGGTGCTGACGCGCTTATGCTCAGCTTATGTTTCGTGCGATCACAGCCCTGCTCACCGCCCTTCCGCTCATCATGACGCCGGCCATGGTCGCGCAGGGCATGAATGACGCCGACGGCATCGGGTTTGCGGGCGCACTTTTCGCGATCGCCGTCGCGTTAATCCTCACATTGCTGCTGAGACGTTCAGCGTTTCGGCTCTTCAATGCCGCCGCGGACATGCTCGGCGAGTATCGCCTGCAGAGGATGCTGCTCGACAACAGCGACTTCCTGATGAGCGACTTCATTATCCCCGGCGCGTATGGCGGCCTGTCGAAGATCGACCACGCGCTGCTGACGCGAACCGGGCTGATATGCATCCGCGCCGCACACCAGCACGGAAAAGTGTTCGGCTCGGCCGATGACGCTCAGTGGTGTCACGTCAACGGCGGCCGACGACGCAGGTTCTTAAACCCGGTGATACAAAACGAAGGGCGCGTGCGCGGGCTGTCGTCGGCCTTGCCTTCAGTACCGGTCACGAACCTTGTCGTGTTTACCGGGCCCGCGCAGCTGATCTCGGAGACGAAACCCAACGTCATACTGCTGTCAGAGCTCTCGGCCTGGATCGACAAACACACGAAAGCGTCTGATCCTGTCGACGACCTCGGCGGAGCCTGGCAGAGACTCCGCGACGTTGCGATTACCGACGAAGACACGCGTAAGGACTACCAGGCACAAATCGGCTTCTGTTAGAGGCGCCGGACGCCGATGATCTATACTCGGCCGGGATGCTGATAACAAAGCCTCACCAATGACGTCCGTAGATCCGAGCGTAGTCATCCAGAGCCCGCTGGGCGTCTTCTCTATGCTGGCCTTTATCGCGGGCTTCTTTTTCTGGCTGGAAAAACAGTCCAACGCGAAGCTGTTTCACTACCTGCCGCCGCTGCTGTTCATCTACGCAACGCCCGTCATCCTCGGCAACCTGCAATTCAGCTTCGGCGGCGAGCCTCGCGTCATGATTCCGAACGCATCGATCGTCTACGCGGGACTGAGCCAGTACGCGCTGCCGGCCTTCATCGTCCTGATGCTGATCAAGGTCAACATTCCCGCAGTCATCCGCGTCATGGGGCGTGGCGTACTCGTCATGCTGATGGGCACGGCCGGTGTCGTCGTCGGCGCCGTCGTTTCCTACCTCATCGTGCACCAATGGTTGTCGGACGATGCGTGGAAGGGCTACGGTGCGCTCGCCGGCAGCTGGATAGGAGGCACCGCCAACCTGCTGGCGACCAGCCAGATGCTCGGCACGTCCGAGGAGCAGATCGGGCTCGCTGTCATTGCCGACAACGTCATCTACGTCGTCTGGTTGCCGATACTGCTGATGTCGCGCAATTTCGCCGACCAGTTCAATCGCTGGGCGCGCGTGCACCCGGAACGCCTCAGCATGATGGACTCCGCCGCCCAGATGCACGTCGAGGCAGACAAGGCGCCGGAGATGCGCGACTACCTGTTTATCCTCGCTATCGTTTTCGGCGTAACCTGGCTCGCCCAGACGATCGCCCCGGCGATAACGGCGGGGATCGCCAACAACGCCGAGTTCTTAAAGCCCGTCTTTTCTGAATCGACGGTCCGGGTACTGATCGTAACGACGATTGCACTGATTCTGTCGACAACACCCATCTCGAAGCTTCCGAACACGACGGCCATCGGCACGGCGCTAGTCTACCTGTTCGTCGCAGCCATGGGCGCACGAGCCTCCGTCTCCGGCCTGGCGGAAGCTCCGGCTTTTGTCATGGGTGCCTTTATCTGGATCGCGATTCACGGCGCCTTCTGTCTCGCCGGCGCCTGGTTATTCAGGGTCGACGTGCACAGTGTTGCTATCGCGTCGGCAGCGAACATCGGAGCAGCGGCATCGGCACCCATCGTCGCCGCTCACCATCGTCCCAGCCTCGTGCCCGTCTCGATACTGATGGCGCTGCTCGGGTACGCGCTGGGTAATTACCTCGCGCCGCTGGCCGCCCATCTCGCTCGCATCGCTGCGGGGCAGTAGGCTTAAGCATGACATTTGACCGGCTGAAACTGCTGGCAAAGCGCGCGGCGCTCATCGGTTCATTCGTCGTGCTGATCGGCGCGGGCTTCCTCGCGTGGGCATGGCAACAGCGGGACCTCGTCGAGGACATTCCACTGCCTGACTGGCCGTTCAGGGAACGCGCACCGGACAGTGTCACGGTGACGTGGCTGGGGGTGACCACACTGCTGTTTGACGACGGTGAAACCCAGATACTGATCGACGGTTTTTTAAGTCGCCCGACGCTTACCGACCTGCTGTTGCGACGGCCGATCCAGAGCAGCGCCGCCGACGTCAACCGGGCGATCAACCGGTTTCGCATGGATCGGGTCGCAGCGATCGTGCCCTCGCATACCCATTTCGATCATGCGCTGGATACCGCGGCCGTCGCGAATCGTACCGGCGCGATCGTCTTTGGCTCGCCGTCCGCTGCCGAGCTTGCACGCGGCGCCGGCGTGCCCGAGGACCAGATCTCCATCGTCACGGACACGGCGACTCGTGAGTTCGGCCAGTTCTCGGTGACGCTGATCGAGACACCGCACATTCCCTTCGGCTGGCGCGGCACGGTGCCCTTCGACGGCAGCATCGAGTCTCCGATCGTCGGCCCTGCGCCTGCCAGCGCCTGGCGCGTCGGCAGGAACTTCACGATCGTCCTAGTCCATCCACAGGGGACGACGCTGATCCAGACCAGCGCAGGATTCACGGAGGGGGCGCTCGCGGATATCGATGCCGACGTCGTCATGATTGGCACCGGGATGCTCGAGAGTGTTGGCCGGGAGTACGCCGAAGCCTACTGGTTGAACCTGGTGACATCGACCGGCGCACACACGGTCGTTCCGATGCACTTCGATGACTACACACAGGCGTTCGGCGAGGTCCGGCTGCTGCCGCGTTTCATTGACGACTTTTCGGAGACGGTGAGCTGGCTCAAGCAATTCCAGTCGTACTGGGACAATGACGTCCGCCTCTACCTGCCGGATTTCGGCGAGACCTTCGTCCTGTATGAGCGGGAGATGCCGGAAGCCTGAGTAATCTCAGCACCGTCAGGTCACGGCCAGTTCTGAGAGACTCACCGAGCCGGCGATCAGCGAAAGTTTGTCGGCCCGACTCAGGCGCTTGAGCCTGTGCTCCGCCCGGCTCGCCTCGGAACGGTCGCCGATGACCGCCTCGAAAACGAGCTCGAAGGGCTGACGCCCGCGCAGGTACTTCGCGCCGTTGCGTCCCGTCTCATGCTGTTTGAGCCGCTGACTGACGTCCAGCGCAATGCCGGTATACAGACTGCCGTCCGCACAGCTCAGTATGTAGAGACTGTAGCAGCCGGGCGTTTGCTCTCTGTCAGGCATGGCCTCCTGACAAGGAGTCGCCCAGTACGCGGAAGGCACCGGCCTCGATGCTCGCAAAATTCTCGGCGGTCTCCTCGAAGGTCAGCACGAGTTCGCGGGCGCCCTTCCAGTCGGAGACCGAATGATCCAGCTTAAGCTTCAGCGTGTTGCCGATCAGCTGTGCATCTTCGATTAACTCCGGGCCGCTGACCTGTTCTTCGTTAATCTCGATGGTCAGTGTCTCATCGAAGTCGTCGCCAATCGTGCGCATCAGGAGCAGGTAGTCGTTGATATCGCCGGGCTCCGCGGTCTTGGCGAAAAACAACATCGTCGTGTTGTCTCTGACGTCGAAGGCGACGGTGTCGTAGTGGTGGTCTGTCGACATGGCGGTTCTCGAAAAACTGACGGCGCACAGTCTACGATACGGAAGTATCGCTTGGCGAATGTCCGGCAGCATCGGCCGTGCCCGCGAGTCGGCTGAGCCTGTCGTCCTTCTCCGCCCAGATGTCCGCCAGCCACGCATGAACCTGTTTTCGGAAATGTCGGTCGTTGGTGTAGTCGCCATCGAGCAGACTGTCGTCGATGGGACGCTCCTCGACGTGGATGTCCGCTCGTATGAAATCGCCGCAACACATCTCCCAGAAGGACCTGGGTCCGTCGGCATAGTAGATAGTGACATCGAGGACCGAATCGAACATGTGTCCCATTGAATCCAGGGCGACGGCGATGCCGCCCGCGCGCGGCATCAGCAGGTGCCGGTACGGCGAACGCCGCTTGTCGCGTTTCTCCACGGTAAACCGCGTGCCTTCGA
>JAAUXY010127007.1_pt1 | contig 83700 bp, 70 predicted proteins | sample 7278121 | NCBI WGS metagenome assembly JAAUXY01 (sample SAMN14350117, study PRJNA611818) | marine sediment metagenome | isolation source: surface marine sediment (1.8m) | place: French Polynesia: Moorea | collected 2018-08
CGTACGTGCAGGATCAGGAAAAGCAGGCCCGTACCGTCGAGATCGAGGCTGAAATTACCGATCGCGACGGCAACAATCTGTTGCCGGGCTATAGCGCCGACGTCGAGGTCCTGCTTGATACACGCGACAACGTGATTCGCGTACCGACGCAGGTCGTAATGGACGGTAGCCGGGTCATGATCCTCGACGAAGACGGGATACTGCGCACGCGTGAAATTTCGCGTGGCCTGTCCAATTGGGAATTCACCGAAATCACGGCTGGCCTGGACACGGGCGAACGAGTGGTCTTGTCGATCGATCGCGAAGGGGTCGCCGACGGCGTCGCAGCGGTGGCCGAGTAAACGCGTGATCAAACTCCGCGATTTGTGTCGGAATTTCCAGGTCGGCACCGAGACGGTGCATGCACTGGATCATGTGACCTTCGATATCCCTGACGGTGAATATGTGTCCATCATGGGTCCGTCAGGATCTGGCAAGTCGACATTGCTGAATATTCTTGGTCTCATGGACCGACCCAGCAGTGGTACCTATACGCTCGATGGTGTCGACACCTCCACGATGACCGATAACGAGCTTGCGGAAACGCGGCAGCAACAGATCGGTTTCGTGTTCCAGTCCTTCCACCTTGTGCCGCGCCTGACCGCGTTCGAAAACGTCGAGTTACCGATGGTGTTGGCCGGTGATATGCCGTCGGAACGACGTGAACGCGGCTTGCAAGCGCTGGACGGCGTCGGACTGGGTCATCGCAGTGACCATCGGCCGAGCCAGCTGTCGGGCGGCGAACGTCAACGTGTGGCGATCGCGCGCGCTATGGTGATGCAGCCAAAGCTGCTGCTCGCGGACGAACCAACCGGCAATCTCGACACGCATTCCGGCCGGGAGATCGTTCGGATCATCGAGCAGTTGAACAGTGATGGACTGACGCTGCTGGTTGTTACTCATGATCCGGCCATCGGCGGGCGCGCCAGCCGGCAGCTCAAATTTATCGACGGGCGGCTCGACCAGGATCAGCGCCAGCGAGAATCCGCGGCATGAGATTCATGGATTGCAATCGCATGGCGGGCGGCACACTGTCGCGCGCGCCCGGCCGGACCTTCATGATGCTGCTCGCAACTGCGATCAGCGTCGCCGCCGTGCTGGTGCTCACGTCGCTCGGTGAGGCTGCGCGTCGTTACGTGACCGACGAATTCCGCTCGCTCGGTACCAATCTGCTGATCGTGATGCCGGGCCGTTCGGAAACCAGCGGCATGGGGCCCGGCTCCTTTATTTCGGAAACCAACCGGGACCTGACGCTGGACGACGTCCGCGCGGTCCGGCGCAGTCCGAATATCGAGCTGGCCGCCCCGGTCATTGTCGGTGCCGTAGCGGTTAACCGCGCCGGCCTGGAGCGGGAAGTCACTGTGTTCGGCACCATCGAGGAGTTTCGGGAAATCCGGCAGTGGACGATGGAGATTGGTGAATTCCTGCCGAACGTCGGCATGGACAGGGCAGCACCTCTCTGCGTGGTCGGCGCAACGATTCGTGATGAGCTGTTTGGAAACGAGCCGCCGATAGGCCAGTGGTTGCGCGTCGGTGACCGCCGGTGTCGGGTTACGGGTGTGCTGGCCGAGCAGGGCACTGCGGTGATGATCGATGTCGATGAAGCGGTGCTGATTCCGGTCGTCATGGCACAACAATTGTTCAACTCGCCAGGACTGTTCCGCATCATCATGCAGGCCACGAGCCGTGATTCGATGGATGCGGCCAAACGCGACGCGCGACGCATCATTACCGAGCGGCATTACGGTGAAGAAGACTTCACGGTCGTCACCCAGGACGCGGTGCTGTCGACCTTCGATGGCATCTTCGGCAACCTGACACGCGCGCTGGCCGGGATCGCATCCATCAGCCTGGTCGTCGCGGGCGTATTGATCATGAATGTCATGCTGGTGTCCGTCAGCCAGCGCACGGCCGAAGTCGGTTTGTTGAAGGCGCTGGGCGCTACCCGGCAGCAGGTCATTGCACTCTTTTTGACCGAGGCGCTTTTCCTGGCAAGCCTTGGCGGGATTCTTGGAATAGGCGTTGGCTATGGGGTCATCGCAGTTCTTCGCGGGGCATACCCGGAACTCGACTTCGTGCCGCCGCTGTGGGCTGTCGGTGGCGCGCTGGTAACGGCCGCAGCGTGTGGTTTGTTCTTCGGCATTCTGCCAGCGCGCCGTGCCGCGGACCTGGATCCGATAGTTGCGTTGACCGGGCGTTGACCATGACTCTCAATGATCTCATCCGCTACACATCGACATCGGCCTTGTCACACCGACTGCGTAGCGCGTTGACAGCGCTTGGTATTGGTATCGGCGTTACTGCGGTCGTCATTCTGACGTCGATCGGCGAGGGTCTGCAGGACTACATGCTGGACGAATTTACGCAGTTCGGCACGAACATTATTGCCATCAATCCCGGCGCCAACCTGACGTTCGGCGCGCCGACGGCGGCCATCAACACGGAGCGCCCGCTGAGCATAGACGACGCGCAGGCTCTCGAAAGACTGCCATACGTGATTGCGGCAATGCCCATGGCGCAGGGTAATGCCTCCGTTTCGGCCAACGGTCGCGAGCGGCGCGTGACCGTGAGCGGTGTCGGCCCGGAAATGCCCGACGTGTTCTCATTTCCGGTCGCCATGGGTGAGTTCCTGCCGCCCGACGATCCCCGAGCGCCGCGCGCATTTACAGTGCTTGGCAGCAAGGTCCGTGACGAGCTCTATGGAGACCGCAGTCCGTTGGGTGACCGGATTCGTATCGGCGACGACCGCTACCGGGTTGTTGGCGTGATGGAGTCGAAAGGTACCCTGCTCGGCTTCGATCTCGACGACACGGTGTACATTCCGGCGGCCCGCGCCATGGAGATGTTTGATCGCGAAAGCCTGCTGGAGATCGACATACTCTATACGGAGGGCGCGCCGGTCGACGAGTTGATCAAGACTCTGCGGCGCGTGCTGGTGGCGCGCCATGGTGGTGAAGACTTCACGATTACGACCCAGCAGCAGATGCTCGATGTCCTCGGCTCGGTGCTAGACGTCGTGACCTTTGCGGTCGGCGCGTTGGGGAGTATTTCGTTGCTGGTCGGCGGCGTCGGGATTTTTACCATCATGACGATTGCCGTACGCGAGCGCACATTCGAGATCGGGCTGCTGCGGGCGGTCGGCGCGCATCGCTGGCAGGTACGCAACCTGTTTATCGGCGAGTCGATCCTGCTGGCCGGTGTTGGCGGACTTGGTGGTCTTTTGCTGGGCGCAGCAATCTGCGAGATTGCCTTGCTGTTTGTGCCGAATTTGCCGCTGTCTTACTCGCTGCCGTATGCGGCGGCCGCTGAAGCCATGGCGTTGTTAATCGGCCTGGTGGCCGGCGTTCTGCCGGCCCAGCGCGCCGCGCGGATGGATCCCGTGCAGGCCCTGCGGGCGGAATGACGGTGCGGCCGGCAGAGAATCAGCCGCGGCCGCTCAACATACTGATCGTTTGCAGGCGCTGGCGCGCGACTGCGACTATCTCAGCGTGATCGAATGCGAGTTCGGGCAGCGCGTCGAGGTTGAACCAGCCGGCTTCGTCCGCATCATCACCCGCTCGTGGCTCACTGCTGTCGGCCGCCGCCAGCATCCCCAGGAACACGACCGTAATCACCCGTTCTCGGGGGTCCCGATCCGGTCGCCCAAACGTCTGTAGCTGCACCAGATCGCCCGCGTGCAATCCGGTTTCTTCGTGCAGCTCGCGCCGCGCGGCGTCCTCAAGATCCTCGTCGATATTCACGAAGCCGCCCGGTAACACCCAACAGGCGGCGAATGGCGGCTGGCCGCGCTTGATCAGCAAAACTTGCTGAATGCTGTTGATTTCGCGAAATAGCGCGACATCCGCCGCGACCGCGGGATGTGGATAGTCATAGCTGTAAGACATGCGACTATTATGAAGCAATGGAGAAATTTGCTTCGATTCACGAGCGCGCGGCGCGCCGTCAGGGAGGCGAGAGGGTTTTGGCGAAAATGATGCCGAAGCCGCGCAGCCAGGCCGCGTTACGCAAGCTCGGTGACGATTTCATTCTCGCGGAAATGAGTCGCGCCGTGTTTCGGTCCGGGTTCGTGTGGAGAATCGTGCAATACAAATGGCCCAGCATGGAAGAAGCGTTGCACGGCTTCGACCCCGTGGCCTGTGCGTATCAGTCGGACGAGGATCTCGAGGCACTCACGCGCGACGAACGGGTCATTCGGCATTACAAAAAATTACTGAGTGTGCGTGACAATGCGGCGTTCATTCTCGATGTCGAGCGATCTCACCAGGGTTTTGGGCGTTTCCTGGCCGCCTGGCCGGCAGAAGACATCGTGGGATTGCACCTGGAGCTGAAAAAACGCGGCAGTCGCCTCGGCGGCAGGACCGGCCAGTTCTTCTTGCGCGCCGTTGGCAAAGACACGTTCTGCCTAACTCGCGATGTCGTCGGCGCGCTGATCCGCCAGGGCGTTGTCGACAAGAATCCAACCTCACAACGGGATCTGCGCGCGGTGCAGGACGCGTTCAATGAGTGGCGAGCGCAGAGCGGCAAACCCCTGTGCCAGGTCTCGCGCACCCTCGCCTGCAGCATCGACGGCTAGTCCATTCACCCGTCGGCGGCAACAATTTCTCGCCGTATTTCGGTAATGTCGGCGGCGCGTCGCGCCGCCGGCAGACGCTCGCAGGTCGGCGTCCGCGGGCAGGCCGTGCTGCGCGGGCAAATGATACGGGCCGGCGACTCCAGCGCATCCGCGACCCAGCTGATGTTCAAGACCCGGCCAGCGCTTTCGATTGCGGCAACGCCGTCGCCGGGAATCTGGCCCTCGCCCTTGTTAGCAAGACAGGCATCCGCAATTTCGGCCACGATCGCCTCGGCGTCGAAGCCCTGTGACTTGAGTGCCGGTACCAGGTCGATCCCGACCGACAACACGTGAGGATTGCCGGCCATGTCACGGGTTCGCAGCGAGTGACAGCAGTAGAACAGCGATCGGTCTCCGTCCTGCAGGATTGACAGCTGTGACGTCGGTTTTTGCGCGTGCGGCCGGTGCAACATCCAGAAGACGGCCCAGCGGGGGCACGGGTCCGTGACCATGGTCATGTTGCCCCAGGGCAGTGGAATGCCGTTGCCCCGATAGACCGCGCGCAGGTAACCGGGTGGGTAAGCATCGAAGTAATGCCAGTACGCATAGGGTGACACAGACGTCATGCGGCGCATGACGACGGCCGGCGTGAGATCGAGTTTCTCGCCGGCGGCAACCTGGTAACCCTCGCGCATCAGAAAGCGACGAAATGGCCGCTTCGGGCACAGTAATGCGCCGGCGAAAAAACTGCATTCGAAGTCGCGCCACGCAAACAGTACGTCTTGTGTATCCATTCCGCCGCTGACTGCCTGGCTGCCTTCTGCGAATCCGCCAATCGATCCGCCCGATGCGTGCGCCGAGCGTTGGCCGTCACCACCGTGCAGGACTTTGTGGCCGAGGTGAGCAGCAAGGTCATACTTCAATCTTGCCGGCTGCTTGCGCAGACCCTCATTCACATAGACGCGCCCGGGCGCTTCGAAAAATGAGCGCACAAAAGTCTTGACGGCCCGATCCTGGTCACGCACCCGCTCCGGCGGCCGGTCGAACCAGTGAATCTCCAGTCCGTGCTGCTTGTAGAGCCGTACCAGGTCGTCCACGCCCAGCGGAAACTGCCGTTTGCCGATCTCCTCCGCGGAGCGTTCGAGATCGGGAAAACGATTGCGGTGCTTCTCCTGGTACGAGCGAATCAGCAGGTGGGCGAACTGTCGACCGGTGGTGCCGGTTTGGGACAGCAGCTCGGGGATCGCGGCTTCCAGCTGGTCTTTCGTGAACAGGAATCCGGGCTCCAGCGGGATGCGGGCCGCCCCGCCGACCGGCTCGGCGCCGCCGCGCGGCCGGGTCACTTCCGTGTTCTCGTCAAGGAACCAACGGGGATCTTTCTGGAACACGGCGGCCAGCAGCTCCAGCACCTCCCCGGAAGGCGTGCGTTTACCCGTTTCGATCATGCTCAGGTAGGACACCGACGGGGCGTCCTCGGCGTTGAGCTGAATACAGCGCGATGACACATCCTGCAGGGTCAGGCCGTTGGCCTTGCGCAGGCTGCGGAATTTCGGGCCCAGGAAATGGCTCTTGCGGATCAGATTCGACATAAGCCCAATGTGAAATTCACAGTGTGAAATTTCTCTTGTGCAATTTTTCAGTATTCGGACTGTATGCTCGCGAAAACTGGATATCAAGCCAGCTTTTCAAACCCTTACAAGAACCTTCAAGGACACTGAAATGAGCGACCAAGAGACCATACGGGCCATCGAGCAGGAATGGCAGGACAGCCCGCGCTGGGCCGGCATCGAACGGCCGTATTCCGGCGCAGACGTCCACCGGCTGCGCGGTTCCATCCACATTGAACATAGCCTGGCCCGGCACGGCGCGGAAAAATTCTGGCGCATGCTGAACTCGGAAAAGGTCGTGTCCGCGCTGGGTGCGCTGACGGGCAACCAGGCGATCCAGGAAGTGCAGGCCGGTTTGAAGGCCATCTACTGTTCCGGATGGCAGGTCGCGGGCGACGGTAATTCCGCGGGCGAGATGTACCCGGACCAGAGCCTGTACCCGGTGGATTCAGTGCCGAAGATGATCGAGCGCATCAACAATGCCTTGCTGCGTACCGACCAGATTCATCATATGCAGGGCGACGATTCCATTGACTGGCTCGCGCCAATCATCGCCGATGCGGAAGCCGGGTTTGGCGGCAACCTGAATGCCTTCGAACTGACCAAGGCGATGATTCGTGCCGGCACGTCGGCCGTGCACTATGAAGATCAGTTGTCGTCGGCCAAGAAATGCGGCCACATGGGCGGCAAGGTGCTGGTGCCGACGCAGGATGCAATCAACAAGCTGATCGCCGCGCGCCTGGCTGCCGATGTAATGGGTGTGCCGACGGTCATCATTGCACGCACCGACGCGAACGCTGCCGGGTTGCTGCAGGCCGACTACGACGAGCGTGACCACAAGTTCCTGACCGGCGAGCGGTCCAGCGATGGCTTCTTCCACGTGCAGGCCGGTCTCGACCAGGCGATCGACCGGGGTCTGTCCTATGCGCCGTATGCCGACTTGTTGTGGTGCGAGACCGCGCGCCCGAACCTCGATGAAGCGCGTCGCTTTGCGGAGTCGATTCACGAGAAATTCCCGGGCAAGCTGCTTGCGTATAACTGCTCGCCGTCGTTCAACTGGCGCGCCAACCTTGGCGAGGAGGAGCTGCGTGGCTTCCGCGAGTCGCTCGCGGAGATGGGCTATCGCTACCAGTTCATCACGCTGGCCGGCTGGCACGCGTTGAACCTGTCGATGTTCGAACTGTCACGCGCGTATCGCGAAACCGGCATGTTTGCCTACTCGGAAATGCAGGAGCGGGAATTCGCCCGGCAGGACGACGGTTTCCGCGCGGCGAAACACCAGGGTTTCGTGGGCACGCAATATTTCGACGAGGTGCAGACCGTCATTTCCAGTGGCCAGACATCGACGACGGCCATGGAAGGCAGCACCGAAACCGAACAATTCCAGGCCGCCGGCTAAACAAACCGCAACACAGACGGCCGGTGGAGAACAGCCATGTGCATTAAACCCATTCAGGAAGGTTGGCTCAGGATCGACTATCGCTTGCACGAATTCGTGCGATCCGAGCTGTGTCCCGGCACCGGCATAGGACCGGCAAACTTCTGGGCCGGGCTCGCCTGCCTGGTAGATCGCTACGGCGGAGAAAACGCGGAACTGCTGCGTCGCCGTGACGAACTGCAAGCGGAGATCGATACCTGGCTGCAGCAACAGTCGGACTCGCGCCCCGATACGCAGTCACAGCGCGATTTCCTGGAGAGCATCGGCTACCTCGTGCCGGACGGTCCGGATTTCGAGGTCAGCGTCAGGAATGTCGATCCGGAAATCGCCAGTATCGCCGGACCACAGCTGGTCGTGCCGGTCGACAATGCGCGGTACGCGCTGAATGCAGCCAACGCGCGCTGGGGTAGCCTGTATGACGCGCTGTACGGCACCGATGCGATTGCGGAAACTCCCGGGACCGAGCGTGGCTCGATCTATAATCCGGAACGCGGTGCGCAAGTCGTGCACCGTGCGGCGGAATTCCTGGATGAAGCCATACCGCTGGCGAAGGATTCGCACGGGTCTGTCGCGGCCTACCGCATCGACGGTGCTGCGGATGATTATCGCCTGATGGCGCGTCTGCAGGACGGTCGCGAGGTCGGCCTGTTGGCACCCGATGCGTTTGTCGGTTATCGCGGTGAATTGGCCAGGCCGGAAGCCTTGTTGCTGCGTCATCACCGGCTCCATATCGAACTGCAAATCGACCCGGCACACCCGGTCGGCGCGGCGCATCCGGCCGGACTGAAAGACGTAATCGTGGAGTCGGCGGTCTCGACGATTCAGGATTGTGAAGACTCAGTCGCCGCGGTGGACGCGGCCGACAAGACGCGGGTTTACCGCAACTGGCTGGGATTGATGCGCGGCGATCTGGAAGCCGAGTTCGAGAAGAACAACCGGCGCATGACGCGTTCACTGGCGGGGGATCGCCAGTACCGAACTCCCGACGGCGGTGAATTGACACTACCCGGCCGCAGCCTGCTGCTCGTGCGGAATGTCGGTATGCACATGTATACCGATGCGGTGATGACCGCGGACGGTGAACCAATCCCCGAGGCGTTCCTGGATGCGATGGTCACGGTGCTGGCAGCGAAGCACGACATTCTGGGTAGCGGCCCGCTGCGGAACAGTCGCTGCGGTTCCATTTACGTCGTGAAACCGAAACTGCATGGGCCGGCCGAAGTCGAATTTACAGTGAAGTTTTTCCGGGCCGTGGAGCGCGTACTTGGCCTGGCGCCGCGAACCGTGAAGCTCGGCATCATGGACGAAGAACGCCGCACGTCGCTGAACCTCGGCGAGTGTATCCGGGCCGCGAAGCACCGCGTGATCTTCGTGAATACCGGTTTCCTCGACCGCACCGGCGACGAACTGCACACGATGATGGAGGCGGGCGCGGCACTACCGAAGATGGAGATCAAGGGCGCCGCATGGATGCAGGCGTACGAAGATCGCAATGTGGACGTGGCGCTGGCTGCGGCAATGTCCGGCCAGGGACAGATCGGCAAGGGCATGTGGGCTGCGCCGGACAACATGGCGGCGATGCTCGAAATGAAAACCGCGCACCCACGGGACGGGGCAACCACCGCCTGGGTTCCGTCGCCGACGGCCGCGACGCTGCATGCAATGCACTATCACATGATCGACGTGAGCGAGCGGCAACAGCAGCTGGCGAAACGGCCCATGGCCCGGCGGGATGAATTGCTGCAAATGCCGTTGCTTGGAGACCGAAAGCTGGACGCTGCCGAGATACAACGTGATCTCGACAACAATGCGCAGGGCATTCTCGGTTACGTGTCGCGCTGGGTCGAGCTGGGTATCGGGTGTTCCAAGGTACCGGACATCAACAATGTCGGCCTGATGGAAGACCGCGCGACCCTGCGTATTTCCAGCCAGCACATCGCGAACTGGATGCGGGCCGGCCTGGTTACGCGTGAGCAGGTGATCGACACCTTTGAGCGGATGGCGGCGCTCGTCGATCAGCAAAATGCCGGCGTCGAAGGCTACCGGCCCATGGCGGCCGACCTCGCCGGCAGCATTGGTTTTCAGGCGGCCCTGGAGCTGGTGTTCACTGGTCGCGAGCAGGCGAACGGCTACACCGAAGCAGTGCTGCATCGACGGCGACGTGAGTTCAAGGCGCGCGAAAAACAGTGGGCAAAAGCGGGTGAACCCCAGGCCGCGGTGGCTGGCGCAAATCACTGAGTCGCTCGACACTGAGGTTCTGACACTCTAGTCTCGAACCCCACGGCGCTGTTTGTCGGCGCAGCGGGGTTCGGGACAGTGGCCTATGCCAGAATCGCCGGAACGGGAAGCTACCTGCCAGGCAGGGTCCTGACCAACGCCGAGCTCGAAAAGATGGTCGACACGACCGATGAATGGATCGTGTCACGCACCGGCATTCGCGAGCGGCGTGTCGCCGCCGATGATGAAGTCACCAGCGAGCTTGCGGAGAAAGCCGCGCGGCAGGCATTGGCAATGGCTGGCGTTGGGCCGTCGGACATCGACCTGATCGTGGTTGCAACTACCACACCGGACCAGGTATTTCCCAGTGTCGGGTGTTTGTTGCAGAATCGCCTTGGTATTCACAACGGCGGCGCTGCCTTTGACGTGCAGGCAGCTTGCGCGGGATTTGTTTACGCGATCGATGTTGCCAACCGCTATTTCCATACCGATGGGGCGCAATGCGCGCTGGTGGTCGGTGCCGAGACTTTCACGCGCATCATCGACTGGGACGATCGCAATACCTGCATCTTGTTCGGCGACGGTGCCGGTGCGGTGGTTCTCCAGGCGGCGAACGAGCCCGGGATCATCGCGACTCACCTGCATGCGGACGGCAAATACCACGAGTTATTGAACGTGCCGGCCGGCGTGTCGGCGAACTACGCGCAGATCCTGGAGGGCGAGGCTTATACCCGCATGCAGGGCAGCGAAGTATTCAAATGGGCCGTGAAGGCGCTCGGCGATATCGTGGTCGAAACGCTGGAACAGAGCGGTTACGGCAAGGAAGATATTGACTGGCTCGTGCCTCACCAGGCCAATATCCGCATCATCCGGGCCACGGCGAAAAAGCTCGGGCTTGGCATGGACCAGGTCGTCGTGACCGTCGATCGGCATGGCAATACCTCGGCCGCGTCGATTCCGCTGGCGCTGGATGAGGCCGTGCGCGATGGTCGCATTCAGCGCGGCCACAAGATCATCCTGGAAGGCTTCGGTGGCGGCTTTGCCTGGGGCTCTGTGCTCCTGGCGTTCTGATTGGCAAAAAAAGACCCCGGGCCGGCGGCGCGGGGTCAATACCGTCCTGTGTTTGGGGGCCGGGCAACGGGCTGGCAGCGGTCAAGGGTTCGCTGTTCGGAGGGGCTCCGTCGACGGCCCATGCGCGTAATCTAGGCCGCGCGCATTGCAGTGCCGTGATGCTTCGTTGAAATTTATTTGACAGTCTCAGAAACCTGCCAGGCCGTCGTCGAGGGGCGTCTGAAAGGTCTTCAGCGCCATGGCGATCAGGGTGTACTGACCGACGGCGAACACCACATCCATGAGTTGAAGCGTGTCGTAACGCCCGGCCAGCTCGGTCCAGGTCGCGTCGCTGATGCACTGCTGGGCGTGCAACTCGTCCGCGGCGTGAATCAGCGCAGCATCAAAGGGGTTCCACCCGGCGGCCTCCGGGTCTTCGCGGCAGCGCTCGACATCCGCGTTGCTGACGCCGGCTTTGCGCGCGATTTGGACATGCTGTGCCCATTCGTATTCGGCCTGACATAGCCAGGCGGTTCTTAGGATCAGCAGCTCCCGGTCGCGCGGCGGCAACGTCGAAGTCGGCCCGAGCACATGTGCGCCCATTTGCCCGAGGCGACCTGAGGCCTCCGGGTGCCGGGCGAGCGTGCCGATTACGTTATAAAAGCCGCCCTGCCGGTATGCGTATTCCAACAGCTGTCGCTGATCGTTACTCCACTCGTCCTCGCGTAATGGCGGGATTCTTGGTTTCTTATTGTCTGCCATGGACTTATGTTACCGCGCCGGCTCGCTAGCCAAGTGTTATATTGGGGGGGAACCGCATGGAGGCCCGTCGGGCCTTCCCCGCCATAACTTTGAGAAGAGGGGGTAACCGTGACGGCGCCTGCCAGACTTCACGACACCGCACACGTTAGAAACATCGCCCTTGTTGGGCATGCCGGCTCCGGCAAAACCACCATACTGGAACAACTCCTGGCTCGAACCGGTGCCATCCGTGCGGCCGGTAGCGTCGACCGCGGCAACACGATTTCCGATTACACCGACCCCGAGCAGCGACTGAAACACTCGCTCGAAACTTCTGTTTGCCATCTGGAGCACGATGGCGTCTTCATGAATCTTCTCGATACGCCCGGATACCCGGACTTCATCGGCCGGGCGATCAGCGTGCTGCCGGGCGTGGAAACCGCGGCCGTGGTCATCAACGCGCAGGCGGGCGTCGAGCTGGTATCCCGCCGGATCATGCGATTCGCCCATGAGCAACGCATGTGTCGCATGGTGATTGTCAATCACATCGATGCGGCCGATGTCGACTTGCAGGCGATTCTCGCGGACGTCCGCGAGACCTTTGGCAAGGAATGCCTGCCGTTGAATCTGCCGGCGGATGGTGCTGCCAGCGTCGCCGACTGTTTCTTTGAACTGTCCGACTCGACACCCGATTTTTCCTCGGTCGAGACTGCGCACACGGAAATCGTGGACCAGGTCGTGGAGCTCGACGAGGAACTGATGGAGCTGTACCTGGAACAGGGCGATGAACTGAGCCCCGAACAATTGCACGATCCGTTTGAGCGCGCGTTGCGTCGCGGCCATCTGATCCCGGTGTGTTTCGTCTCCGCCGAGACCGGCTCCGGTCTCAATCAGCTGCTGAACATCTTCGCCAAGCTGATGCCGAGCCCGCTGGAAGCCAACCCGCCGCAGTTCCTGAAGGGCGACGGGGAGGACGCCAAGCCGGTCGAGGTCACCGCGAATCCGGACGACCATTTCATCGGCCACGTTTTCAAAGTCAACGTCGATCCCTACATCGGCAAGATTGGTGTGTTCCGCGTGCACGAGGGCACGATCCGTGCCGGTGACCAGGTGTTCATTGGCGAGCGACGCAAGGGGTTCAAGGCCGCGCACTTGTATCGGCTGCAGGGCGGTGAAACCCAGGAAATTGCGTCGGCGGTGCCGGGCGATATCTGCGCCGTGGCGAAAGTGGACGAGCTGCATTTCGACGCGGTGCTGCATTCGAGTCACGACGAGGACCAGTACCACCTGAAGTCGGTGGCGCTACCCGAGCCGATGCACGGCGTGGCGATCGAACTGACTCGGCGTGGCGATGAGAAAAAACTTTCAGATTCGCTGCACAAATTGGTTGCCGAAGATCCGAGCCTGCGGATCGAATTTAATGCGCAGGCCAATGAGACAGTGTTGCGGGGCATGGGTGAGCTGCATCTGCGCCTGATTCTCGAGCGCATGCGTGACGAGTTCAATCTGGAAGTGGAGACGCACCCGCCGCAAATCGCCTACCGCGAGACGGTCACGAAGCCGGCCGAAGGCCACCATCGGCACAAAAAACAGACCGGTGGTGCGGGCCAGTTTGGCGAGGTCTACCTGCGCATCGAGCCGCTGCCGCGCGACGCGGGTTTCGAGTTCGCCAACAAGGTCGTGGGCGGTTCGATTCCATCGCAGTTCATTCCGGCGGTGGAGAAAGGCGTGCGGCAGGTCTTGCAGGACGGTGCCGTAGCCGGATTCCCGCTGCAGGACGTCAAGGTCACGGTGTACGACGGGAAACATCACTCCGTCGATTCGAAGGAGGTAGCGTTCGTCGCCGCGGGCCGGAAAGCCTTCCTGGATGCTATCGGGAAAGCGTCGCCGCAGGTGCTCGAGCCGATTGCGCACATCGAAGTTACCGTGGCCGGCGATTATGTTGGCGACATCACCGGCCACCTGGCCGGCATTCGGGGCCGCATCGAGGGCAATGACAGCCTGCCGGGCAACCGGGTACGCATTTCCGCGCAGGTGCCGGTGGCCGAGCTGGACGACTACCAGACCACGCTGAAGTCACTGACAGGTGGCGAAGGTAGCTTCACCATGTCCTTCGATCACTATTCACGCGTGCCCCCGGATATCCAGAAACGACTGGAGAGCACGCACTCCGGCTCAGATTAGGGACAGTGACCTTAACTCTGTAACGTCGCGCCCGTAGCTCAACTGGATAGAGTATCGGGCTTCGAACCCGAGGGTTGCAGGTTCGAGTCCTGCCGGGCGCGCCACCAATTCAGGATCAGCTCATGGGCAAGTCCTACGAATCGATTAATCCGCGTATCCGGAAATGGATCGAGAAACAGGAAATGTTTTTCGTCGCGACCGCGCCGATGGCGGCGGAAGGCTCAGTCAATCTCTCGCCAAAAGGCATGGATACGCTGCGCGTGCTCGACGAGGATACGCTTGCCTTCCTGGATTCCGGCGGCAGCGGTATCGAGACAATTGCGCATCTGCGCGAGAACGGCCGGATCGTGGTCATGATGTGTGCATTTCGCGGACCGGCAAAGATCTATCGGTTCCATGGTCGGGGTTCGGTCGTGTTGCCTGGCAATGCGGAATTCGATGAACTGGTTGCGCAGTTCGATCGCACGCACGTGGGAATTCGCTCGATCATCAGGATCGACGTGACCCGCGTGTCCGATTCCTGTGGTTTCGGCGTACCGCTCTATGACTTTCGTGCGCAACGGAAAGAATCCACCGGATACATTCGGCGCAACGGAGTCGATTATGTGCGTGCCCATTTCGCGGAGATGAACGGCAAGAGCATCGACGGGCTGCCGGGGCTGACGGCGGAGGAATCCGCGGCCTATGTCGGGCCCCGCGAGGAGCAGGGGCCCGATTAGTTACTTGGAGCTTTCTTCGCTATCGAGGAAATTGATCAGCTTGTCGACGCGATCGGCCTGCAGACGTTCCCTGATCTGGCCGGCTGTCGGGTGATTGATGATCCCCGCTCGAATTTCCTCATTGCTGAGCGAGCGCAGATGCTCTATCGGCGGACCCATGCCCTTGCCGTGGCAAGCACTGCAGTTTTCCTCGAACAGGTCCTCTCCCGATAGTCCGCCTGAAACCGGCGGCGCGGATTCCTGTGCGCACGCCGCAAGTGCGGCAATACCGATGGCAAGCAGCGGCAACAGGGACCTGGATGAGCGTTTACTAGGCATTACGTGGCTCCCATTTTCGTGAGGAATGCACCGGTGACGGCGGGTTTTTGCGTGGCGCCGCCAACATGGCATTATCTTGTGACAGGCCTCACACTTCTGGTCTGATATTTAACATATTTTAGACTGGATTAGACCCTTGGTAACCAGCGCAACGGACTGATGCTGAATATTCCCGCCCACCCGAATCTCAAGAAGATAGTCGTGCTGAATTCGAAGGGCGGGGCCGGCAAGTCCACCCTGGCCACTAATCTCGCCGGGTTGCTCGCGTCGCGCGGCCAGCCGGTCGCGCTCATGGATTTCGATCCGCAGGGGTCATCGACCCGCTGGCTCCAGAAACGCCCGGCGACTGCCGCGCCGGTGCACGGTGTGTCGGCATTCGAGAAGGACCCGTCCGTAACTCGCAGCTATCAGCTGCGGGTCCCCGCCGAGATTCGTTACCTGGTGGTCGATACGCCCGCCGCGTTGCCGGTGCACGAACTCGCGAATTTCACCCGCGGCACTCACGCGCTGTTGATGCCGGTGCTGCCATCGGACATCGATATCCATGCCGCCACCCGGCTGATCGCCGATCTGCTGTTGGTCGCCAAAGTCAGTCGGCGCATGGGTCGCCTCGGCGTCGTCGCGAACCGGTTCCGGGAGAATACGATCAGCTATCGCAAGCTGATGAAGTTTCTCAATCGACTGTCAATCCAGTGCGTTGGCCAGCTTCGCGACACGCAGAACTATGTGTTTGCCTCTGACCACGGCTTGAGCGTCCATGAGTTGCCGCACTCTCGTGTCAGAAAAGACTTGCAGCAATGGTCGCCATTGGTGGACTGGCTCGCATTGCGGCTGGAAACGCCGCTGACGGCCCGCGACCTGCTGCTGCCAAAAGATAAGTCAGTGGAACCGCCGGCGAACGAAGCGCAGTTTGCGGACAATGTCATCACCGGCGTCACGTTCCGCCGTAACGACTGAACCTGCCGGCCAAATCACGGCCAATACTTGTGTCAGCTTGGCGATGCGCCTTCAGCGACGGCGTGGCCCGGGTTCTGGGCAGACGATAGTTCGACGGCCTGACGGACCCACTCATCGCGCGCCGGCAAGGTTGGTGCGATGGCCAGGCGGTCCGCGAGGCCCTCGAGCTCGTCCGGCGACATTGCCGCCAGCTGCGCAAAATTGTGCACGCCCTGGGCGCGCAGGCGCCGTTCCAGCGCCGGCCCGATGCCGCGAATCTTCTGCAGATTGTCTCTTGGCAGATCTTCTTCTGGTTCCGGTTTTTTTGCCGCGTCGGCGCCGCGCCGAATGATCTCTTTGTGCTTTTGCAGCTGCCGCGCCATAGGTGCTAGGCGGTGTTTCCAGGACTCGACTTCTTCGCGCAGTTCCTCGATCCGATGATCGCGCTCCGTAATCTGGTTCTCCAGTTCACGCACGCGGCGCTCGCTGGACGTCAATCGATCGCGAAGTTCGCCACGCTCCGCCTTCACTGTCGCCTCGGCTTCGGCGTCGCGTTCCTCGGCAGCCCTCGCGTTGGCATCTGATTCCGCTTCGAGGCGTTGCACACGAGCGAGCAATTCATCGCGCTCTATCCGCAGCAAGGTGGAATCCTGCGCCGTGCCGTCGTTGGCCCTGGCCGTAATAGTGTTTTCGGCTTCCTCTAGCTTCTGCTCCGCGCGTGCGCGCCGCTGTTCGGCTGCAACGTGAGCATTACGCAGATTCGCCACCTCTTCTGCGCGTTCCGCGAGTTGCTCGGTCATCTTGTCGAGGTGTTGTTTCTGGTCGGCGAGTTTCGCCCGGACCTTGTCGCGTGATGACTCGTGGTGTTTTACCAGTGCGTGAATTTGCTGCACGCGTTTGCGATACCGGCTGCGCTGGGCCTGCAGCATGTCGTGGTGCTGCCGGCGCGACACGGTCCCGCTGGCACTGGCCGCCAGCCACGCGCGGCATAACAGCCAGCCGGCGGGAAATGCGACCGCGAAAGTCACCAGTAATGTGATTACAACGCTCATCAGCCACAGCCACTGCGGGCCCACGTCCGCAGATTCGAGGCTAGGAGAATTCAGCTGTCGGCGCGTTGCACCGGGTCACGCTTCGGCGGCCTGAGGCGGTGGCAGTTGCCTCAGCAGATGCGGTAATGCGGCGCAGCAATCGGCGCGCAATTTCAGGTCCAGCATATTGTCCGCCCGGGTGCGTCCCTGGTTGATCGCGGCTATGGGCAGCCCCCGGCTGTGGGCCTCGCGCGCGAAGCGAAATCCGGAAAACACCATCAGGGACGAACCCACGATCAGCAATCCATCGGCATCGGCCAGGGCTTGCATGGCACCGCGGACCCGATCCGGCGGCACGTTTTCACCAAAGAAGACGACATCAGGTTTGAGCGTGCCGCCGCACCGACGGCAGTCCGGCACTTCGAAACCCCGATAATCCTTCTCACTCAGGTGCACGTCGCCATCCGGGGCAATGGCGCCGTGCGCAGACCACCGTGGATTGGCGGACCGCAGTTCAGCCTGAAAGACTTCTCGCGGCGTCGCCGTGTTGCATCCCAGGCAGCGCACCTGGTCAAGGCGACCATGGAGATCGATCACCCGTCGTGAACCGGCGCGCTGATGTAATCCATCAACGTTCTGTGTGATCAGGGTCACAATCCGGCCGTGTTGCTCCAGCTGTGCCAGCGCCCGATGGGCCGCATTCGGGCGCGCGGCCGAGATGCGCGTCCAGCCAATGGCGCTCCTGGCCCAGTAGCGCTGTCGTACCGCGGCATCCTGGACAAAATCACCAAACTGCACTGGGCGCGGATGCTTCCAGTCGCCATTCTCATCGCGGTAGTCGGGAATGCCCGATGCAGTGCTGCAACCCGCGCCGGTCAACACCACCAGGCCCGGATGCTGTTGAAGAAACCGGACGAGGTGTTCGACGCTGGTCGCGCCGGACCTGCTCGCGATGTTCCCTGTCACCCGCCGCGCCCGTCAGGAGGCCGCGGCCCGTCGCTCCCTGACGGCCGCCATCATCCTGCGCTGTTGCGCGATGTGATAGTCAGCCGGCCGCAGGGTGCCGTTGACGCTGTCCCGGGCGCACATTGCGTCAAGCCACGCTGCCAAACGCGGACAATCCGCCGGAATCCGGAGACCGACCAACTCGTCGTATGCGGCGAAGCGTTCGAAGAACGGCAGGTAATGAAAATCCACGAGACTGGGCCAGTCACCAAACCAGAACGGACCCGGGCCGCACTTCGCCAGTCCTTCGGATTCAATGAAATGCAGCATCCCGGTGACGGTTTCCAGGTGCGTACCCCGAGCGTCGGCATCGTTACCTGACCAGACAAGCTTGTGCAGGGCCGGCAGAAAGCGTGAGTCGCAATAGTCGATCCAGATCCGTGCCTGGGCCCGTGCCAGTTTCGTCGCCGGCATCAGCGGCGGTTCCGGGTAGGTTTCGTCGAGGTATTCGTTGATGATGGCGGATTCGTAAATCGTGCCGCCCTGGTCACGCAACAATGGCACCTTGCCGTACGGCGAGATCTTCTCCCAGCCGTCGGGTTTGTTGTGCACGTCGATCTCGTGCAGGTCAAACGGCAGGCCCTTTTCCGCAAGGACCATGCGCGTGCGTTGCGCAAATGGACAGGCGTCGTAGCTGTAGAGCTCCATCTCTACAGTCTATCAGCGCAACGGTATGGCCTGCTCCAGGGTGTGGACGTTGTGCGGTGCCGGTGCGGGTGGCAACGCGCGGGCGATGTGGCCGTCCAGTCCACCGGCCAGCAGTCGCGGCTCTTCCGCCGGCACGCCCTCGTCGTCCTCGGTTTGCAGGATCAGTGGTCGCAGCGGCCACTCCGGGTTCTGGCCACAGACGACGCCGACGTTGCCGTCCATCATCATGACGCGCGTACCGGTCGGATAGACACCCAACGCGTGAATGAACTCGCCAACCAGGGCAGCGTCATAGGCCTTGTCACGCTGCCCGTTCAGCACTCGCAGTGCGTCGTGTGCGGAGATCCCAACTGCATAGCGCCGATCGAGCGTCAGCGCGTCATAGCAATCGACGATTGCAGCGATGCGTGCATACAGCGGGATTTCGGTGCCGCGCAGGCGTCGCGGGTAGCCGCTGCCGTCGAGCCGTTCGTGATGACCCAGTAACATCTCCATCACGCGCTCGTGCGCATCCTGTCCCAGGCGAACCATCGTGAAGCCCTGCCAGACGTGGCGCTCCACAAAGTGCTTTTCCATCTGGTTCAGATCACCAGGCTTGGCCAGGATGGGCACCGGTACCGAGGTCTTGCCAATGTCCAGCAGCAGGCCGCCGATCGCCAGATGGAGCAATTCGTGTTCGTCGAATCCTAGATGCTTGCCGAACACCACGGCATGCAGGGAAGTGCCCAGCGCACGACGGTACAGGAATCCGCGGCTGCCATTCAGGTGCAATAGCCACAGACAGGCTTCACGATGCTTCAAGGCCGTGTCGACCACCATTTGGGCCGCGCGAGTTACCGGCCCGAGTTCCACGCGTCCGTGTTTACGCGCCGCCTGGACAGTTTCCGCCAGCCATTCGGTGACCTGGCCAAGCGCTGTCCGCGCCTTTGCCAGCGCATCTTTGCTGTCGATCACTTCAGGGCCCGGCAGATCGAACATGCCATCGAAGATGCCCGCTTCGCTGCGGAGTGGATCGACATAGACGTAGTTGCAGCAGCGGCGCAGGCTCTCGATCTGCGCGGATGAAGAGACGAGCAAACCCGGCCCGGCGAACGGAGTGTGCAGCCAGGATCGATCGAGTTCCGCTACGTACATGCCCGTTTCGAGGCGTTCGCACGGCAGGGTTATCAGGTGTTGGGCCAAGGCTTGCCCTCGGCATTGTAGTTATGCGAATTATCGCAGCTTATCAGGCAGGACACTCCGGAAACGTGATCGGAACCACGCGGTGCGGCCGCGTGCGTGCTTATGTCAATGATCCACATCCGCGGTTGCGTTACGGACTGACATAACGCCGGACGGTGGCCCCGGTTTAGTCCTCGACCGGCTCGCTGATTTCGAGCTGCTCAATGAGGTTGATCGCAACGCCGACGAAATCCGAGTCTGTGACGATACCGTGCAAACGGCCGTCGGTGACTACCGGCAGGCAACCGTACTTGTGACGCTGCAGGAATATTGCCGCCTGCCGCAGGCTGGCGCGCTCATCGACCGTCGCCACATCGCGCGTCATGAATTCGCCTATGCGAATCTCCGATGGGGTTCGCTCGAGTTCCTTACCCGAGAGATTGGAGGCCGACGCGGCCAGCACGTCGGACTGGGTGACCAGGCCCAGCAACACATTGTCCGAGTCGATGATGGGGATATGACGGATGCCTCGCGAGCCCATCAATTCGGTCGCATCCTCGAGGCTGTCGTCCTGGCTCAGCGTTGCCAGCTCGGTGGTCATGATTTCGTCGATCGTAAACATCTTCTTATTCACCCACTGCTGTCTGATATAAGATGGCAAAAACTCCGGTTCCGGGCATCTGTGGGAAACCACTATTGAACCGGCGGGCCTGGCGGCGCAGCCTGATTGATACCCGCATATACAGAGTCATGCCAGAACAAAAGCTACGTCAACTCGTTGCCAGCCTGCACGATGAACTCAGCCAGACGTCGTCGGTTGACGATGAATCCCGGGAGTTGCTGCGGGAGCTCACTGGTGACATCGACAAGCTGGTCTCGGCGGATGCCGTGGAGCACCGTGCGAGCGCCGCGGGACAGGTCAGCGAGGCCGCCGCTCGATTCGAGTCGGACCACCCGCGGCTCGCGGCCGTGCTGGGAGAAATCGTCGACACGTTGGCGAAACTCGGCATCTGAGCCCCACCACGATTACTCGGCCGCCGTCGCCCGCGGCAGCGCCGGCAGACCCTGCAGATAGGTTGCAATAGCGGCCCGGTCACCCGGCGTCAGCAGGCCCGTGTTGTCATCGATGACCGGCGCCATCGAGCCGCCAACGAAGTCGCCGTCCGGTAGCAATCCCAGTTCGAGAAATAGCTCGATTTCCCGCTTCCGCCATTTGCCGATGCCGTCATCAGGATGCGGCGTGATATTCGGCGTACCCTTGTTGTCGCCCCGCGGCGGCACGCCGGCCATTTCCTGGCCACTGATGGTTGCGCCGAGACGGTCGCGCGGCGTGTGGCATTCGCCGCAATGACCGAGATGCCGCACCAGGTAAGCGCCGCGATTCCATTCATCATTCCGCTCGGGATCGCCCGTGAATCGACCGGCGCTGAACTTGAGCGACTGCCAGGCCGCTGCGGCCAGGCGCGTATCCAGGTACCACGGCAGTTCGTGCTCACGGTTTTCCGCAGGAACTGGCTCCAGGCTGAACAGGTAGGCCTTGATCGCCAGCAAGTCATCGCGCGTCATCCCGGTATACGACGGATAGGGAAATGCCGGGAAGTAGTACTTGCCCCCCGGCCCCACGCCTTCCCAAAACGCATTGACGAATTCCTCGTCGGTCCAGTTGCCGATACCTGTGTCGCGGTCTGGAGTGATGTTTGGTGCGTAGAATGTGCCGAATGGTGACTCGAGCGCGCGGCCGCCGGCCAGCGGAATTGCATCGTCCGCTTTGGCCGTGTGGCAGGTAATGCAGCCGCCGGCCTGCAGCAGGTAGGCGCCGCGCTGAACTTGCGTGTCCTGTGCAGCAGCCGTCGCGGCCAGCAGCACGCCCGCCAGAGCGAGCAGGCGCATGGTCAGTATTCTTCGGCGCGGAAGCTCTCGTGACAGCCCTTGCAGGAATCGCCGGTGCGCTTGAACGCGGCGGCCATACTGCGGCGGTCACCAGACGCGATCGCCTCGCTCAGCGAGCGGCTACTGTCCTCAAACTCCGTCACCGCGGCGGCAAATTTGTCCGGTTGTTCCCAGATTGCCGGCAACGCGCCAGTGTCGTCGCCCGAACCGGCCGGGAAGATCTTGCCGACCTCGGTTGCGGCCTCTGCCAGCCCGTCGGCATGTGACTGCAGGTGACCGGTGTCCTCCAGCCCTTCGAACAAGACAACCGACATTGCCGAGATATGACCTTTCAGCACGTCCATCACTCCCTCACGATATTTGTGCCAAATCTCAGCATCGGCATCGTCGGCATGGGCCGGTATTGCCAGCACGGCGGCAGCGATCAACAAAATCACGAAACGGGGTGCGGCTCGCATCGGCTTCTCCGATTGTTATTCTGGGGACCCGGAGAATAGCAGGCCGCGATGTTGAACAGAAACGGCGGACTTACTCCGTCACGGTGCGGCAGGTCCAGCTTGCCGGGTCGCAACGGATCACGCGTGATTCCGCGCTGGTCGTGGGCGCTGCCGCATCCTGTTCGATTATCGTGCTGCCGTCGGGGCGGGTCACGGTTATTTGCGTGCCACGGCGAAAGTCTTCGCACTTGTAATCAAGCCGGTAGCGCCAGCTGCCGATCCGCAGGGCTTTGATTATCGTGTTACCGTCGGGACAAGTCTCGATCTCAGATGTGACGTCCACGGCGAGAAATTCACCTTTCCGGTTATAAACCGGGCCGAAGCGCCGGCCGCCGTCATATACACGCAGCGTCAGCTCAGACTCTCCCGGCTCAACGGCTGGTTCACGGTCTTGTCCGGCAACGGATGCGGACCAGCCTGACTCGGATGATTGCCGGTTGTAGCTGACTTTGGGTGATTCGTCGGTATCCGTCGCGGTTGCTGCGGTGGCAGCGAGACTCGCCATACCGGCGATCAGCGCATTTTGAAGACGGCTTAGCATCACCGGAATCTATCACAGGAACCGGCGCCGCTCCGGGAACGGCCTCACGTTCGAGCACTATGTCAAGCCGGCTGCGGTGCCGCTCACGGCGTATCCGCCGTGACGAGGGAACCACGCCGTTGCGACAGGACCTGATCGATGGCCTCTACGTAGGCGCGGATAAGTGGTTCGTTGTAATTCCCAACGGGCACGCCGTTATAGATGATTATCGTGCCTTCGTGTTCGATTTGCCGCGTATAGGGAACGTCCCAGTCGGCATAATCGATCGTGTCGTACACGTCGTATTCCTCAAAGCCCTCGAAATTTGCCATCGCGTGGTAATAGAGCGTGTCGGTGTTTTCGGCAAAGAACTCGATGGGGACATTGATGACATAGTCGTACCCGGCTTCCACGCCTTCCCAGAATGCCTGGTTGGTCGACAGGTACCGGTTCTCCGGATCGTTGATGTGATCGGCAAAATGATCCTGCGTCTCGACGATTTCCGTGCGCCCGAATTGGTACGAGTCAAGCAAATCCTGTAATGCCGTCATGGTGCCCCGTATGTAGCCCGGCGACAGCTCGATCCAGGCTTCGTGCGGTACCCGGTCCCAGGGCATGCCGTGCATGGACATTGCAACTTTTACATCGACGCCCGCCGGCAACTGGTCGAGGCGGTCACGCAGCATGTTGACCCAGGGCTCGCGAGTGGCCTCGAAGTCGCCGAGCTGCCGGGTCATGATGACCTTGACGTGCTTGTCATTCGCCTCTTCCCATTCATGGATGTAATGCATCGCGTGTTTGAACGCACCATTGAATTCCTCGTGATGGGAGTACACGGCGGCGGGCGCTGACAGGACTACGGTGTCGATACCTTCGTCAAGCAGGCTGAACATCGCCGCGCGGGCCCGACCGAAGTTTTCTGCCGTAATCCACCGATACGGAATATCGCCATACCGGGCGCGAATCTTGTCCATCGCAGCTTCGACGATGATGCGCATGCCGTGTTCGTGCGGCACCTTGCCCTGGACCGACGCTTTGCCGGGGGTGTAGTAGTAGGTGCGCGCCTTGTTGATGAGCTTTGCAGCGACGGACGGCATGCCGCCGCCGCGCCCCTCGAGCAGAAAATACCCGTGGTCGAGATGCCGGCTCGGGTTGGGCGGCACCCAGGCTATCTCCCCGCGACGCCATTTCTCGATGTACGGCAAGCCGTCTATGTCGGCGGCGCTGCCGTAAGGGTCTACCAGTTTCGTTGGCTTGAATTCCTCGAACTCGTAATAGCGATCAGTATCGAGTAAGACGATACCGCGATCTGCCCGGACGACATTCCTGATGGGCCAGGGAATGTATTGCAGTGATTTCAGCGCCATGTTGTAGAAATCTGTCGCTTCCATCTCCTCCGGCATGACCAGGTGACTGATGAACAACCCCACGCGGCCTACCGGTACGGTATCTTGCTCCTGGTAATAGACGTAGTAGTTGGGCTCTTGCAGCTGCGGCGGTGTGCGATTCATGTAGCGGAAGGTGCCGTAGGCACCGGCCACGAACACCAACGCGAATCCGCCGGTCCACGCCAGGAGTTTTCCCAACCTACGCATGCTCGATCATCCCTGGTCCGAGCTGGCGACGCTCTCTTCCTCGACATCGCCGTCCAGCCACGCGCGGACGTCGCGCGCAATCATGCTGCCTGCTTCCTGGACGGCCATATGGCCAACGCGCGGATAGATGATCATGCGCACATCCGCCTGTTCCAGCAGTTCTTCCAACTCGTAGGCCTGCTCGACTTTCGCCTGCGGATTCGCTTCTCCCCACAACAACAGTGTTGGCGTAGTAATGCCGCGCACCGCGTCTTCCAGATCACCGGAACGGTATTGGCCCAGGCGGGCCAACTGAGCCGCGCGCTGGCCTTCTCGCAGCCACATGTCGTGCCAGCGGTCGATGACTTCGTTCGGCAGGCGGCGGGTGTCACCCCAGGCGCTGCGCAGCATGAAGGCCGGTAACGCGCGCGGCAGGATGTACTCCAGGATCCGCGCGGACTCGGGAATTTGCCCCCGCGATCCCGATGTCTGCTCGCGGCCTTCCAGTGCTCCGGGGCTGAGCAGAATCAGTTTGTCGACGCGTTCCGGATGTCTCGATGCGTAGTGCAGCGATACGGTGCCTCCCAGGGAAGTGCCGCCGATCGTCAGGGTTTCCAGCCCGAGCGCGTCAATGAATCGCTCGGCCAGGTAGATGGTCCGCTCCAGGCTGTAATCGCCGGTCGGGTCCGGACCGGTGAGCCCGTGACTGGTCATGTCGAAGCGGATCACGCGGTAGCTGTCTTTCAGCGCCTCGACCCACGGGTCCCAGCCAATGAGGCTGGCGAAATTGGCATGTATCAGCACCACGGGTGGGCCGCTGCCCTCGTCGCGATAATGAATCCGCACGCCCTCGATGTTCATGAAGCGGGAGGCGTCGCTGGTGTACCTGGCTTCCAGGATCTCGGCCGGGATGTCGCGATAGGCCCACAGGGCCGCCAGGAGCGCGACCGTCCCGAGCCCCAGCACGGTCAGAAGGCTGTAGCCCAGGAACCTCAATAACCGCATGAAACCGCCAGATTTTCTGCTTTTTTCCGACATCCGATCCCGGCGATGGGACGAAATCTTGACTGTCAGATGGGGATTTTGCCAGTGATTACAAAGATCTTGGATATCTCGAAGAGGCTGCGCCGCGGGCCGGTCGTCATCCTGCTGGGAGCCATCCTGGTCAGCGGCATATTGATCGCGACCCGCCCCCAGAGTGCGCCAGTACAGCTGCCCGAGCGTGCGTGGAGCGTGGCAGTCATGCCGGCGCGCGCAGAAACTATTCAGCCCACGCTGGAGCTTTATGGACGGGTGGAATCCCCGGAGGATGCCGAACTCACCGCGGCGGTTGAAGCGGACGTTATCCGGGTGCTGGTAAAGGACGGCGACTCGGTTGCGGCGGGCACGCAACTGTTGATCCTGGACGACCAGGACGCGCGACTGGAGTTACTGCAGCGCGAGGCCGACGTGCAGGAAATCGACGTGCAGATTCGGCTGGAGCAGCGGCGGTTGGTGCGTAATCGTGAGGCGCTCGACAAGGAACGCGAGCTTTTGGAACTCGCCGAGAAGAACGAGGAACGGGTTCGTAGCCTGTATGACGATAAGCTCGTGTCGCTCGCCAATGTGGATGACAGCACCGAGGAATTGAAGCGGCAGCAGCTGTCCGTGACGTCGCGCGTGCTGGCGATCGAAGAGAGTGAATTACGTATCGGCCAATTGCGAGCGCAGCTCACCCGAGCCCAGGCGCTGCGGGAGAAGTCCCAACTGACCGTCGATCGCACACGGATTGCGGCGCCATTTGCCGGGACGATTTCCGAAGTGGAAATCTCCGTCGGCGATCGCGTGCGCGTCGGCGATTCGCTGATGCGTCTGCACAATCCCGACAGTCTCGAACTGCGCACGCAGATTCCGACGCGGTTTGCGAACCGTATCCGGGCGGCATTGAATCGATCCGAAACACTGGGCGCCTCGATCGACACCGGTGGCGGCAACTATGTCGCAACGCTCGAGCGGATTTCCGGGCAAACGCGGCAGGGCTCCGGCAGTGTCGATGCGTTCCTGCGCTTCGATCAGGCGCCGCGTTCGACGCAGCTCGGCGCGACCGTGCAGGTCTTGTTGTCCCTGCCGGCCGAAGGAGACGCGATAGCAGTCCCGGCCGAGGCGATCTACGGGCGTAATCGCATTTACACCGTGCAGGGCGAGCGGATGATGTCGCTGGATGTCGAGCGTCTCGGCGAGCGAACGCTTGGCAGCGGCACCAGCGAAATCATCATTCGCAGTGAGGAGCTCACTGCCGAAGACTTGATCATTACAACCAAGGTCTCGACCGCGGCGGACGGTCTGCTGGTCGCAGTGCGTGAGACGGATGCCGGTGACGGCGGGTCGCCGCTGCTCGCGTCGCGCGAAGCCGAGTAACTCGCATGCGTCCCGGCATCATCAGCACGTTCGTGCGGCACCCCGTGGCGCCGAACCTGGCCATGGCTGTGATGATCCTGGCCGGGATCTGGGCGCTCGGACAGCTCACGCGGCAAATTTTGCCGGCCTTCGAGTTGTCAGTCGTGAACGTGCAGGTTGCCTGGCCCGGCGCGTCGGCCGAAGACGTGCAGATGGCTGTGACGCAGCCACTGGAAGACCAGCTCCGCAGTGTCGATTCACTGGAAAAGATTCGTTCAACCTCGCGAGAGGGTGCCAGCCAGATCTCGCTCGAGTACAGCGAATCCACGGATATGGGGCAGGCGATCGACGAGGTCAAGCAAAGTGTCGCGCAGGTGCGCAATCTGCCGGCGACTGCCGAGGAGCCGGTAGTCACGCTGGTCGCGCGCAATGAACCCGTGGCCCGTTTGGTGCTGACCGGTCCAGAGCTCTCGGCGTTGCGTCCGCTGGTGCGAACTTTTGAGCGCGAGCTGCGCGCGCTGGGGCTGGCGCGTGTCGGAATCGAAGGGCTGCCGGAACAGGAAATTGCCATCAAGGTCGACGGCGAGCGCCTGAACGAACTCCGGTTGTCCCTGCAGGACATTAGCCAGCGGGTGCGCCAGGCCAGTGCCGACGTGCCTGCCGGCTCCGTCGGTCGCGCCGAATCCGCGCGACAGCTTCGCAGTATGGACCAGGCACGTAGTGTCGAGGATTTCCGGAATTTGCCGGTTGCCGCGGACGCGGACGGTCGACTGCTGACACTGGCGGATGTTGCCGACGTGGAACGGCGCGCGCGTGCGGATCAACCTGCGCTTTTCGTCAACGGAGCGCCGGCAATCGAACTGCAGGTCTCCCGCGCCGAAACTGAAGACGCTCTGGATGTTGCCGAAGTACTGTTGGCCTGGGTCGATCGCACCCAGCCCACGCTCCCCGCAAACGTCGAGCTGCTGGTTTACGACGAACCGTGGCGCCTGGTTGACGACCGTATCAGTTTGATGATCAAGAATGCTGTCGGCGGCCTGGTTCTGGTCGTGATTGCGCTCTTCGTCTTCCTGAATGGCCGGGTCGCATTCTGGGTTGCAGTCGGCATCCCGGTTGCGGTGATGGCCGGGTTGATGGCGCTTTACCTGTTTGGCGGCAGCCTGAACATGATCAGTCTGTTCGCCATGGTCATGGCGCTCGGCATTGTCGTCGACGATGCGATCGTGGTCGGCGAAGAAGCGGTAACGCGTTACCAGTCGGGCGCGAAACCGTTGGAAGCGGCCGAACAGGCTGCTTATCGCATGCTGGCGCCCGTGACGGCTGCATCCCTGACCACCGTGGCTGCATTCGTACCTTTAATGACCATTGGCGGTCCCGGCGGCAGTATCCTGTTCGCGATACCACTGATCATGATCTGCGTCGTAGTCGCGTCACTGATCGAGTGCTTCCTTGTGTTGCCGGGCCACCTGCGGCACTCCCTTGAAGCGTCATCACACCGCCCGCCGGCCGGCTGGCGTCTCAAGTTCGACGTCGCCTATGAAAACTTCCGCTGTGGTGTGTTCCGTAATGCGGTACAGAAGGCCGTCGCGAATCGCGGCACAACGTGGGCGCTCGCGATCGGCGGACTGATCTTGACTGCCGGGTTGATTGCAGGTGGCCGCCTCGACTTCACGCTGTTTCCGCAACCCGACAGCACCAAGCTACAGTCGATCATCCGGTTCAGTGCCGGTACTCCGGCCGACCGGGTCGAAGCATTCGTGAACGATGCGCGTCAGGCGCTGCGCGATGTCGAAGCCAGCGCTAACGAAAAGCTGGTGGAACTGGAAGTCACCAAACTGGGTCTTGATCCGCGTGGAACGCGAGCCAGCAACGTGGCGACCATGACCGTGCAGCTCGTTCCGCAGGCGCAACGCAGCCTCTCAAACGCGCAGTTGATCCGGCAGTGGCGCGCTGCCGTGTCGCGGCCGGGCGGGCTGGAGAGCTTCTTTATTCTGAATTCGGTCGGCGGTCCGGCTGGCAATGACATTGAGCTCAGCATCGCCGGCATGGATCCGGAGGCGCTCAAGACCGCGTCGATCATGGTGCAGCAGGCGCTGCGCGGCATTACCGGGGTGAGCGGCGTGCGCGACGACATGGCCTGGGGCAAGGAGCAGCTCATTTTCGAGCTGTCGCCGACGGGTGAGGCGCTCGGCCTGACGGGCGACGGTTTGGGGTCGCAACTGCGAGCAGCTTTCGAAGGGGACCTGGTGCAGATCTTCCAGGACCAGGGCGACGAAGTCGAAGTGCGTGTGCTGGTCAGCGACCGCGAACGGGATAGGCTCAGCGCGTTGGAGACTCTACCGGTGGTGCTGCCGACCGGGGAAACCGTGCCGCTCAGCGATGTCGCGCGATTGAATTACGCGCGGGGCTTCGAATCCCTGCGCCGTGCCGGCGGTGACCTGGCCGTGCAGATTACGGCGGATGTCGACGAGCAGTTGAACAACAACAACGCCGTGCGCGCCATCCTGAATGCAGAATTGCTGCCGTCGCTGCTGGAGATGGACGGCGTCAGCTATTACGAATTCGGCGGTGATGCCGCGAGCCAGCGGGAGACGCTCGGCGACGTCGGCACCGCACTGCCGCTGGCCTTCCTGTTGATCTACATCATCCTCGCCTGGGTGTTCGAGTCTTACCTGTGGCCCGTGGCCGTGCTGTCCGTCGTGCCGTTTGGCATCGTCGGCGCAATGATGGGGCACTGGTTACTGGGCGTCGATATCACGCTGATGTCGATTTTTGGCTTGTTCGGCTTGATCGGTATCGTGATCAATGACTCGATTATCCTGGTCAGCGTATTCAGGGAACTCACTGCGCAAGGCAAAAGCGTGGTCGAGGCGGCGACCGAGGCCGCGGTCAAACGCAGCCGCGCCGTGATCCTGACGTCCATTACGACCGTGTTCGGCGTGATGCCGGTGCTGTTCGAAACGGACCTGCAAGCCCAATTCCTGCGGCCGCTGGTGGTGTCGCTGGCCTTCGGACTGATGTTCGCCACCTTTATCGTGTTGTTCCTGCTGCCGACAGTCCTGGCCAGCCTGGACGCGCAGCGAGATCGTTTCGGCCGCATCAAGCGGATCTTCATTGCCCCGCCAGACGCCGCAGCATCCTGACACCGGCCGCTAACCGGCCCCCTTCAAATACCCACCAGCACAGGGCTCCAGGGTCTTATTGACACCCTGTCGGCAAGTATCCATGATAGCGACACCCTGTCGCTAAATACCGGACTGTCATGTTTATAGCCCTGCGGGACCTGGCCTACGCGAAGGGTCGCTTCGCCCTGATGACGCTCGTGATCGCGCTGATCGCGTTGCTGATGACGTCCCTGAGCGGGATGTCGGCGGGGCTGATCAAGAACAATATCTCGGGCCTGATGGAGCTCGACGTGACGCATATCGCGTTCGAGTACGACGACCGGCCGACGTATCGCAATACGATGATCGAGCGCGCTCAGTGGGAAGAGTGGGCCGAGCAAACGGGTGTCAAGGCCATGGAGCCGATGGGCCATACCATCTTCACTGCGCGTACGCAGAAAGACGATCCGCTGGAACTCGTACTGTGGGGTATGCGCCCCGCGTCGTTCCTGGATCCGGGTACCGACCTGGGCGACGCGATCGGCAAGACCGAAAACGGCGTGGTGATCTCCGGGCTGCTCGCCGAACGTGACGGCGTGGAGATTGGCGACACCATCACGCTGGATCGGGTCCTGACCGAGCTCGAAGTGATCGGCATCATCGAAGAGCGCAACATCGGGCATATCCCGATTGTGTACGCGCCGCTGCCGAAATGGCAGGAAGCGACTTACGGCCCGCCCGGCGGGCCGCCGCCGGGTGAGAAGCTACCGGCCATCGTATTCGACTTCGTCAGCATCCTCGCGATGCAGCTCGACGAGAGCATCACCCCGGAGCAGATTAACGAACTGGACGAAGAAATCGGTACGACGACGCGGGATCGCAATGGGTTCTATATCGCGTCGACCGGGTACGTCGAAGAAGTCCGCACCGTGCAGATCATTCAATTTTTTCTGTTCTTGATTTCGGCAGTCGTTATCGGCGCGTTTTTCGCCACCTGGACCATACAGCGAACCCGGGAGATCGGGCTGGTCAAGGCGCTCGGCGCTTCCAATGGTTACCTGTTGCGCGATGCCCTGAGCCAGGCACTGCTGGTAATGCTGGTCGGTGTTGCGATCGGTCTAACTGTTGGCCTGTATCTGGGGCGGCTCATCATGGCGAACACCAACATGCCATACATGCTCGAGGGCGATCAGATTGGCAATGCGATGGTGCTGTTGATCGTTGCGGGCCTCGTCGGTGGCGCGTTGTCTATTAGACGCATTACGCGAGTCGATCCAATCATCGCACTGGGGCAGGAACAATGAGCATGCGTGCCGAAAATGTTTCGCTGCTGCTCGGCGATGGCGACGAGCAAATCAAGGCGCTGGACGACGTGTCTGTCAGCGTTGCTGCTGGCGAGATGTTAATCGTGGTGGGCCCGTCCGGGGCGGGTAAATCGAGTTTGCTGGCCGTTTGTGGCGGTCTGCGCACGCCGACCAGCGGTCGGGTCTGGATCGACGATACCGAGATTACCGGCATGCCGGAGAAGCAACTGGCGGAAGTCCGGCGTCGCAGCCTTGGTTTCGTCTTCCAGCAATCCAACCTCGTGCCGTCGCTGTCTGCCCTCGACCAGTTGCTGCTTCTCGTGCACATGGGCGGGCGCAAGCCGCGCGCTGCAGATCGTGACAAGGCCATGGCCCTGCTCGAGGAAGTTGGCATGGCCGACAAAGCCAGACGGCGCGCCGGTCAGCTATCTGGCGGCGAGCGTCAGCGCGTTGGCATTGCACGTGCGTTCATTACTGATCCATCGCTGCTGCTGGTCGATGAACCCACGTCAATGCTCGACAGCAACCGCGGTCATCAAATCGTGGAGCTGCTGCGCCGTGCGTGCCACGAGCATAAGGTTGCCACGATGATGGTGACGCACGACCGGAGCGTGCTGGATACCGCGGACCGGGTCGTCAGCATCAGCGATGGCCGCCTCGCGGCGATGTCCGATGCCGAAGTCACCTCGGTGCAGAGAGCTGCCAATGCCACGTATTGAAGCCGAAAACATCGAGGAGCACATCCGGATCCAGACCAACCGGATCCTGGATGCTGCCGCGCAACTCTTTACCGAACGCGGTTACAGAGGCACCGAGATGCGCGACATTGCCGGATCGATTGGCCTGCGGCGAAATTCACTGTACCGCTATTTCCCGAACAAAGATCATATTTTGCTGGCCTGCGTGCGTCGCGAGATGGAGCCCAATCTCGAACGGGTTCGCGCGCTGCAGACACGGGAACCGGATCCTCGCAAACGTGTCGATGCGTGGCTGGATCTGCAAATGGACATTGCCGCGACAGCCTGCCACGGGATGATGCATATGTCGGGCGAAATCTCCGAGAGCGAGCCGGAATTACGGCAGGAGTTGTCGGCTCTGCATGAACCGCCGAACCAGGTGTTGCGAACGGCTGTCGACGAATTGCTCGAAGGTACCGGCCGAGACGCAGAGCTGGTCAGCGCGATGATCTCCAGCATACTGCGGTCGGCGGCCGCGGTGGCGCTGCGCGGGGGAGATTCGGTTGCGGCGATTAAGGAATTAAAGACATCGGTCGGTCGCATTCTCGACACGACCAATTGATTGACGTCGACTGCGGACCGTTGGCACGGTCGTGCAGTCAGGAGGAAAAGATGAACTCAGGCCATTCAGTGAATACCTCTGTAGCAGCATTCGCGACACTGAGTCTTTTGGTGTCGACGACTACTTTGGCTCAGGATCATTCCGCACACCAGCATCATGACCACGGCGGAGTCGTCGAAATGGACGCCGACGGCAAGCGGCTGAAAAGCTATGACGTGAAACACGACATGGACGCGGAAACCATGGCCGCACTGCGCGAAAAAATTGCGCTTTACCGTGGTATGACCGACATGGAGCTCAACATGAACATGTCGGCCATGGGGCCCAACTACGAATGGTATGCAAGCGACCTGGAAAAGCAGGGCGAGATAGGCGTGCTGATTCTCTCTCACGGTGTGGGTGAAAACAGTGACCGCATGCTGAAGGAAGCCCTGCAGCCGGTCACGGACCGCTGGCCGACCGCAATCGGCTTCGGCATGGCCATGATGCAGTCCACGCATCTGCAGACGTCGGTCGATGACCTGATGGAGCGGGGCGCGAAGACCATCGTGTTGGTACCGAACGGCACGACGACCGAGTACAACACGCTCACCCGACAGTGGAAGTACGTCTTCGATATCGACAATGAGGAGGCGACCTACCTGGAAGTGCCGAAGGTCAGCGCGGACGTGCGTTTCATTATGACGGCGCATTTCGCCGACAACCAGCTAATTACCGATATCCTTTACGACCACGCAAAGGAAGTCAGCAAGGAACCCGCCAACGAAGTTGTCATCCTTGTCGCGCACGGCCCGGAAGACCTCGAAGATAACGGGCCCGACCTGGCGATCCTGCAGGCGCACGTCGATCGAATCGCCGCAAAGGGCGAGTTCGCCGACGTGAAGATCATCAACCTGCAGGATGACGCGATTCCAGTAATTCGTGAGTCGAATGTCCGTAAGCTGCGCCGCTGGGTCAAGCAGGCGGACAAGAAGGGGCAGACCCCGATCGTCGTGGCGCTGGCCGCCGCGAGTCACGGTGTGCAAACGCATATGCGCCAGGATCTGCGCGGCCTGAACTATGTGTTTGCCGATAAGGGCATGTCGGAACATCCCAAGTACATCGAGTGGATCGCATCCGTCATCGAGGATGCACTGGCCACAGAGCAGCTGGCCGACGTTCGTTAGAGGGGACAGATCATGACTCGTGAGTCGACCGCAACTCCATTTGAAAAAGGGGATGTCTTTCTCGGCTGCACGTTGCTGAACGTGCCGGAAGACGATCACGCTGGTGAAGGCCGTATCTGGCAATACGACAAGGACCTCAATTTCAAGGGCGAGCTGTGGACCAAGGGCGGCCATCACTTTGTCGGCGGACTGGAGTTCGATAACAACGGCGTCTTGTGGGCTTTCAACGATCTATGTGTGTTGCATATCGATCCGAAGACCGCACGGCAGCTGCCGTTGTCCGACAAGTTTCTGCCGCGCAGCTACCGCAGCGCGAGTTTCGACAAGGCCGGCAATGTCTATCTCGGCGAACACATGAAGGCCGAGAAGAAGCCGGACAACGAATTTGCGAAACGCACGACCATTGTCTTCCCCGTTATTCCTGATGAGGGAATCCTGGGGTTCGGCTACATCTACAAATACGACGCCGACTGGAATTTGCTGAATATCTTCAAGACCGAGACCGCGCCGGATCTGACCGGCTTCAAGGGTGTCACGCATTCCAGCCTGCATCCGAGCGAGAAGTTCATTACGTATGCGACCGAAACCGGCAAGCGGCTGATGCGCTACGACGTGGTGAACGACCAGCAGATGCCGGACCTGGTGACCTATCCCGGTGACGACATCACGGACCGGGTTTGGGTAATTGCCGTGAAATACATGCCGGATGGGCGGCTATTGATCACCCGTGGCGATTTCATGGAATTACTCGATGAAGACGGTGAAGTCTTGAAGTCGTATCCGCTGGAGACCTACGGCTGGTCGGATATCGAGGTTTGTGGTGATGGCGAGCACTGCCTGGTCAGCAGCATCTGGACGGGTGAAGTGGTAAAGGTCCACGTCGACAGCGGCGAGATCGTCGGGCGAATCGATACCGGGTTTGCCGCGCCGAATCGCTGTCTCGCTGGCATTGCTGAATACAAGGATTGACGACGCGAAGGGCTTAGAGCACCGACTCTGACCCGGTAGAGAAAACGGGGGACGATATGAAAATTCAGTTGGCATTAACGACAGGAATGCTCGTACTGGCGGCACCGGCCTGGCCGGGCGCGCACGACGGCTCGCGCCCGATGGACCATTCGGCGCACCAGGGCCACCAGATGACCGATGAGCAGCTCACGACCTTGCGACGCAAGATCCCGCTATACCGCGAGTACACCGACGAAGAAATCGCCTACGGCATGAGCCGGATGATGGCGAAGAACAAATGGGGCTGGATCGCCGAAACGTCTGCCGGAGACAAGGTTGGCATTCTGACGCTGGCGCATGGTTTCGATGAGCCCGCCAATGAACAATTTCGCGAAACCTTCCGCCGCAGCGGTGCCGACTACCCGACCACCTACGCGTTCGGCATGGCGATGATGGGATCGGGCCACATCCAGGAAGCCGTCACGGCGCTTGAAGATGCCGGTGCCGAAACGATCATCGTCCTGCCGACAACGACGGCCGACAATTCCACGTTGATCCGGCAGTGGGACTATATCTTCGGCAAGCGGGAGGACTCGGCTTACCTGGACGTACCGCGTGTGCAGTCCAAAGCTCGTTTCATCTGGACCGAAACTCCGACGGCGCATCCGCTGATGGCCAAGATCATGCTCGACTATGCGCGTGAGAACAGCACGAATCCGGCGAATGAACTGGTCATCATCATGGGCCACGGCCCGCAAAGCACGGAGGACAATGCCAAGGAACTGGAAATACTGTCCCGTCATGCGGCTTTCCTGAAGCAGGAAGGCGGGTTCATGGATGTGAAGTTTGCCAACGTGCAGGATGACTCACCACGCGCGGTACGTGCCGCCAACGTCGAGGTGATTCGCGGCTGGGCACAGGCAGCCCTGGATGCCGGTCACGAAGTGCTGGTCGTGACCACGGCGCTGACTCAGAGCGGTGTCGTCAAGCGAATGGGTCGCGACGTTGATGGTGTCGCGGTATTCAACGACAAGGGATTGATGCAACACCCACGCTTCATCGACTGGATCGATGAAGTCGTGGCGGGGGGTACCGCCGAGCTCACCGCCGGTTTGTAACGCGGATAGATGACGCTCGGATCGCGGAGCGATCCTAGGAGATGTCCTTGCGGATGGCTTCGATCTCGTCGTGGCCTTCCGCGACGAGCTTGAGAAACGGCTGACCCCAGAGTTCGAGGTCCTGCAAGAGTTCGCCCGCTGCCGCAGCTTCTTCCGTGCCCTGGTGTTCGCGTACACGGTTATAGAGCTTCGCCGCCGACAGCAAGGCCGCGAACGGCGTCAGGTCGCCGGTGTCGTCATTGGCGATCGCATCCTGTCGGCCGACGGCGACGGCAACATGATTCGGCACGCCCCATTTACCAATGATCTGCTCGCCGATGGTGGGCTGCCAGCTCGCCATCATCCGTTCCCAGTTCTCGTTGTTCTGTATTTCGATACCGCGCTTCTGCGCGTGCGTCAGCAGGTATAGTTCACCAATCCGATGCAACAGTCCCGCCACCATCGCCTCATCCGCAAGCTGGCCGAAACGCTTTGCGACGACGATACAGATCGCGGCCACGTGATTGCTCGACAGCCAGATTTCGGCGAGCCAGGGACGAATCGGCTTGAGCCACTCGTGCTGTTGTAGCTGGCGGATGGAATAGCTGCTGGCGGCACTCCAGACGTTCTTGAAACCCAGGCGGCTCACTGCCATTTTCAGATCGCCAATGGCCCGGCCGCTGGCGTTGAAGGCCACTGAATTCGCAATTTGCAGTAGCCGACTTACGAGGCCAGGTTCGGAGTTGATCAGCGACACGATTTCCCGGACGTCGGTCTCCTCGGCACGCAGCGCCCGGTTCAGGCGCATGGCCACGTCCGGGAAGCCGGGAATTTCAACCCGGTCCTTTTGCAGCTCCTCCGTGAGCTGCCGGACCAGCCCGTTGGCCGTACCCGGCGCGTTCAGCTGGTCATAGGTGCGCAGACTGCCGCTGGAGCGCCCCGCGCCTGTGCTGCCGGGTTTCTCGGTGGCCGTCTCGCCGTCCTGGCGTGGCGAATCAGGGGCTTTGACTTCGTCCATCGTGCATCCCGGGCTGAGCTATCCCGGAAATCATCGGCAGCGGGAATGAAAAACTTTAGGCGCCGTCAGGTGGTGACCATTTTGCGGGCGTAACTGGCCTTGTCTTTGTCGCTGGGTTCATCCTCGACCTTTGGAGGCACGGCCAGGCCACGCTGGCAGGCCGGCCGCGCGTCAAGCGCGTTAATCCAGCGCTGCAGGTTCGCCAAACCGTCGACGGACACGCCGGACCATTCGTGGCCGCGCACCCAGCACCAGTTGGCGATATCGGCGATCGAATAATCCCCGGCCAGCCACTCGTTGTCGGCAAGGCGCCCATCCAGCACCTCGAACAGGCGCCGGCTCTCGTTCTGGTAGCGGTCGATCACCGGTTGCACTTTTTCTGGCCAGTAGCGATAGAACACGTTCGCCTGGCCCATCATCGGTCCGATACCGCCCATCTGGAACATCAGCCATTGCATCACCAGGCTGCGACCCTGCGGGTCGGGGGGCAACAGACGACCGGTTTTCTCCGCCAGGTACACCATGATCGCTCCCGACTCGAAAACCGCGAAGTCGCCAGCGTCGCGATCGACAATCGCCGGGATCCGGCCGTTCGGATTGATCTTCAGGAACCAGTCCTCCTTTTGCTCCAGGTTGTCCAGCCGGATCGGGTGGACCTCGTACGGCAGCTCGAGTTCTTCGAGCACGACTGAAGCCTTGAAACCGTTCGGCGTACGCGCCGTATAAAGATCAATCATCGTAACTAAACCTCAGCTGGCCGCTTTCAAGAATCCCACGCGCGCAGCCAGCCACTTCAGAATTGCCAGCAATAACAAACCCCAGCCGAGGAGCTGGGCCACCATGACCGCCGCCAGTTTCGCCTTCTTCGCAATGACCAGCAATGTTGCCGCCAGGGGCGTTGCCTCGGGCGCCGCGGATACAACTGTCAGCGCGAAGATGTTCTCCAGCCAGTCGAAGGCCGCGCCGATCATCAGCACTGGCCACAGCCTCCGCTCGGTCACCCAGGCGTACGCGCCCGGCGCCAAATGACGTAGCGAGAATGCGGCGATACTCGCCAGGAACAGCGCGGCGAAGAACGGGAAAAAGAAATCGGCGAATGAGAACGCGTAGTAGACCTGCTTCGCCGCCTCCGTATACACGGGTAACTGTTCCGTGATCTGTTCGGTTGTCAGCGAATTCTGAAAGTCGAACATCTGCTGACCGGCCGTCAATTCGTCGAATGCTTTGCCCAGTGGACCGAATACCGCGAACAGGCAGCCGAATGTCACGATCGTTGCCAGCAGGAATAGCCAGGCGTGCCGGGATGCATAGATGATCAGATTGTTGAGTTTGGTTATCACGCTCAGCGGCCTGCGCCCTCAGATCGGTTCCCGGATCGTTGGCACTGGATCCAGCGTCATGAAGAAATCGTACAGCGCGCCGAGATCCTCGTCACTCATCTTGGAAAACGCGTTCCAGTTCATCAGCGTGTTTTCTTCCGGCGCTACCGGTCGTGCCTGGCCATAAAGGCGGAAGCGATTCAGGAAATCTGCCTTGGTCCACGCGCCGAGGCCGTCCCGGTGCGGCGTCAGGTTCATCGGGTACATCACGCGGGGCCCGAGGAAAAACGCCATACCGCCGGAGTACTGTCGACCCGGAATGTCCTCCAGCGAATTCGGGTCGCGCGGCGAATGGCAGAACTTGCAGCGCGCTACGACTGCCAGGTATTCGCCGTACGCGAGCCGATCGCTCGCCTCTGGCGCGACGATCCGACCTGGAACGGGTTTCGGCCACAGGCTGAATACATAGTCCAGCGGAAAATCCACCTCTTTGCGCGGTCGGACCGACTCCACCGGATCCAGCGAGCGCATGTAGGCGATCACGTCGTACACATCTTCGTCGGCGAGGTCTCGGTAAATGAAGTACGGCATGATCGGGAACAGATAGCGACCATCGCGATCTACGCCCTCGCGAATTGCCCGTAACAATTCACCGTCGGTCCACTCGCCGATCCCGGTTTCCGGATGCGGAGTCACGTTGCGAATACAGAGCACACCAGGGAAATATTCCTGGCCGACATTCACACCGGCCGCCGGCGTGGTCTTGTCCATGCACTTGCGCCCGGCACCGATCGGCTCTATTGGCGGCCCGCCATAAAGCGTCCAGTCCCGTTCCGAATGACAGTCCACACATTGCAGAACATTTTCGGCCAGGTAGCGGCCTCGTTCGATGCGCTCGGGTGTTAGCTCAACCTGGATCTCCGGAGCCGGGCGGCTGCGCGGCAAAAAGAACTCCAAATAACCGACCCCTGCCAGTACAGCGGCCAGCACCAGCCCGGCTATTGCAAGCAACGCCTGCTTCACAATCGCTTTTCCTCACCCGGGCGTACAGTCGACCCGTCCGGGACCAACCTTGTTTCGCTGTGCTCCCAGCGTAAAGGTCTCTTGGCAGCTGAGTCTGTCCTGCGGACACCGCGCTGGCGGGTATACCGACGTATGCGATAACACCGGGTTAGTTCACGATGCGGCCATCCTTGATCACGACGGCGACATTCTCCAGTACCGTGATGTCCTCAAGGGGATTGCCGTCGACGGCGATGATGTCGGCGAGTTTGCCGGCCTCGATGGTGCCGAGAATGTTCGATTGCTCGAGCAAGGCTGCAGCTGCGACTGTGGCAGAGAAGATCGCGTCCATCTCTCGCATGCCGGCATTGACCATCATCGCAAACTCGTCGGCGTTCTCGCCGTGCGGCGTCACCGCCGAATCCGTGCCGAAGGCGATGTTTACGCCGGCCTTGTAGGCGATACCGAAATTCCTTGCCGCAGCTTCGCTGGCATCGATGACCTTCGCTTTGATGTTGTCCGTAAAGAAGGGGTTACCTTCCATCGTGGCGGCTACCTTGAAGCCCGGTGACAGTGTCGGTACCAGGTAAGCACCCGTCTGTTTCATCAGACGGATCGACTCGCGGTCGAGGAAGGTACCGTGTTCGATGCTGTCCACACCGGCGCGTAGTGCGGCATTGATGCCGTCCGTGCCATGTGCGTGAGCTGCCACCTTGACGCCCAGCGAGTGCGCTGTCTGCATGATCTCGACGAGTTCGTCGTCGGTCATCTGCTGATTGAGCCCGGTTGCGGTGTCGGACAGCACGCCGCCGGTGGCGGTGATCTTGATCCAGTCGGCACCAAACTTGACCGCATGCCGCACCGCCCGGCGGCAGTCGTGCGGACCGTCGCAGATCGTTCTTGGCGTCCACAGCGCGAGCAGCTCGGCTTTGTAGCCATCGACGTCGCCGTGCCCTCCGGTTGCCGCCAGAGTACTGCCAGCCGCGAAGATACGCGGTCCAGGGACGTAGCCGTCGCGGATCGCGTCGCGCAGGGCGTAGATGGCCTCTGACTTCGCGCCGACATTTCGGACCGTCGTGAATCCGGCTCGAAGCGTCTTGAGCGCGTAGTGTGCGCCGCGTAACGTCTCCATTGACGTCGTTACGTACAGCGCTTCGTTACGTGTGTTCGGCGACAACTCACCGGTCAGGTGAGTGTGCATGTCCATGAGGCCTGGCAAGACAAACTTGTCGGAGAGATCGATGGCGGTGACCTCTCCGGGCAGTGAAGATGGGTCTGCAAAACCGTCGCGTACGTCGCTGATGCGATTGCCGTCGATGATGATGGTTTGCCGGGATCGCGGTTCGCTGCCGGGTGTGGCAAGCAGGGTGCCAGCATGGATAACGGTCGTATCGGCCTGGCAAACGGCGCCCGCAAGCAAGGATAAGATAACGATGGCTGTTCGCATTGTCTTTCCCCCGGTGTCAATGCGTTCTTTTCATGCAAATTATCACAACTCCAACGGTACCCGGGCGTTTGAAGCCCATGCGCACAGTCCAGTCGAGCCCAGGCTGAGCTAACATGTAGGCTTAGTCCCAGTATTTTTGAGGCTCAAATGGCCTATTGGCTAATGAAATCCGAACCTGACGTGTTCGGTATCGATGATCTCAAGCGCGTGCGAGTTGAGCCTTGGGACGGCGTCCGCAACTACCAGGTGCGCAACATGATGCGCGACGATATGCACAAGGGCGACCTGGCCTTTTTCTATCATTCCAACTGCGATGAGCCGGGTATCGTTGGGATCATGAGTATTGCCAGCCAGGCTTATGCGGATCCCACCCAGTTCGACGCCGATTCGAAGTACTATGACCCGAAAAGCGACCCGGATGAGCCGCGCTGGTTGCTGGTGGATGTTCGCTACAAACGCAAATTGAAGCGCAACATCAGTCTGAAGGAATTGAAATCGCATCCGGAACTGGCCGAATTACCGTTGGTGAAACGCGGTAACCGGTTGTCGGTGATGCCCGTCGATGAGCGCGACTGGGAGTTCATCCTCGGCCTGGAATAACAGATAAGCCAACATGGACCGCACCGAGAGGTTCTACAAGATTCACCGGCTGCTGACACAGCGACGGCTGGTGACACGCGACCAGTTCCTGCAGGAGCTGGAAGTATCACGCGCAACTTTCAAGCGGGATCTCGAATATCTTCGCGATCGCATGAACATGCCGATCGTCTGGGACCGCGATCAGGGCGGTTATCGACTGGACGAGGATGCCCCGCAGGCGCACCTGTTCCAGTTACCCGGCCTCTGGTTCAGTGCCGAGGAAATCCATGCGCTGCTGACGATGGAGCAATTGCTGGAGCGTCTGCAACCGGGCCTGCTGGGTGCGCAGGTGAAACCGCTGCGCAACCGGATCCGCCGAATCCTCGACAGTGGTGACTTCAAAGCCGAGGACCTGACGCGCCGAATCCGGATCCTGCAAATGGGTGTGCGTCCGGTGGATCCCGATAATTTCCAGGCAATCTCATCGGCGCTGCTGTCACGCCGTCGCCTGCGTATCGATCACTACCGTCGCGCGCGCAACGAGACGCTCAGCCGTGACGTGTCACCACAGCGGATCGTCTTCTACCGAGACAACTGGTATCTCGATGCCTGGTGCCATTTGCGGCAGGCGCTGCGGACGTTCTCCGTCGATGCGATAGGTAATGCCACGGTGTTGGCAAAACGCGCCCGCGAAATCACCGACGCCACGCTGGACGAGCATCTCGGAGCGGGTTTCGGCATCTTCTCCGGCCGCGCTGCGCATACGGCCGTGCTGCGTTTCAACCCGGTTCGCGCCCGCTGGGTCTCCCGTGAAACCTGGCATCCCGACCAGGACGGCAGTTTCGAACTGGATGGCGCCTACGTGCTGAAGGTACCGTACTCGGATTCACGGGAACTCGTGATGGACATTCTGAAATACGGAGCTGATGTTGAGGTTTTGGCACCAGCAGAACTTCGCGAACAGGTGCGTGAGCAGCTCGATGCCGCGGCCTCGACATACAAGCGCTGACGGCAACTGGGAGAATCAATCATGGACTGGCCCGCCAAACGCATGGCAACACAGGACGGCAAGAGTTTCGGTATGTACGAAACCGCGTCCGCACTGGCGGCAGAAGGCGCCGACATCATCCGACTGGAAGTCGGCCGGCCTGTGATGGACACGCCGCCGCACATCAAGGCGGCGGCCAAGCAGGCGCTCGACGACGGCATCGTGCATTACGGTGACTTGCAGGGTTCGCGAGACCTGCGCGAGGCGCTGTCGGAAAAATTGGCGCGATACAACCACGTCGAGTTTTCGCCGGACGAGATTCTGATCACGAACGGTTTGACGCAGGCCTCATTTGCGACCTTCATGGCCGGCCTGAACGAAGGCGATGAAGTTATCGTCTTCGAGCCCTACTATCCACAACACAATCCAAAGATCGCGTTGATCGGCGGCAAAGTTGTTACCGTGCCGCTCGACAAGTCGGCCAACTTCCATCTCGATATCGCCGCGACAACAGCCGCGGTCACCGATCGCACCAAGATGATCGTGCTCATCAATCCGGCGAATCCGGTCGGTACCGTTTTTACGCGCGCTGAGCTACGGCAGCTTGCCGCCATTGCCATTGAGAACGATCTGCTGGTCGTGACCGACGAGGTCTATGACTTCATCGTCTACGACGACGCGGAGCATGTCAGTGTTGCCAGCCTGCCCGGTATGCGCGAGCGCACCATCACGCTGGGTGCCTTTACCAAGGCCTACGCAATGGACGGTTGGCGCATCGGCTACGCGGCAGCGGCGCCGAAATTCATTCAGGAAATCATGCGCGTGACGCTGAACGAAACCACGCACCCCTGCGTGTTCGCACAGGAAGGTGCGCGCGAGGCCGCCGCCGGTCCGCAGGACTGTGTTCGCGACATGCTCGCCGAGGATCAGCGACGGCGCGACCTGGTGGTTGCTCGACTCAATGAAATGCCGGGCATTCATTGCCACGTGCCCGAAGGGAGCATGTATGCCTTCCCGGATTTCAGCGCCTATAGCACCGATAGCGAAGAATTCGCGCTGACCATTCTGCGCGACGCGCACGTCGCCATGGAGGCCGGTGCTTTCTATGGTCCCGCAGGTGAAGGGCACCTGCGCATCTGCTTTGGCGCGGCCAGCTACGCGCGCCTGGATGAAGCGATGGATCGCGTGCAGGCGTTTCTGGAAAAACGTGGTACCGGTTGACTTCCTCATCGTCGGCGCCGGTATCGCGGGCGTGTCGGTCGCCTGGCAGCTCGCCGATCAGCATACCGTGATCCTGTTGGAGGCTGAGGATCAGCCGGGTTTTCATGCGACGGGCCGGTCCGCGGCATTCTTCCTCGCCACCTATGGGAATGCGGCGATCCGGGCTCTCACGGCTGCGAGCCGTGACTTTTTCGATCAACCACCTCCAGGATTTACGGAGCATCCATTGCTGGAACCGCGTGGCTGCCTGATCATTGCGGGAACCAATCAGCGTGCCGGGCTTCGCGAGCAGTTTGCCGAACTGCGCGAGGGCAGTACGGAACTGAGTTTTCAACCCGGCGAATTTGCACTGGAGCGCGTACCGGTGCTCCGCTCCGAACAGGTGTCTGCCTGCATCTGGGAACCCGACGCGCAGCGCATTGACGTGAACGCGCTAATGCAGGGTTACTTGCGTGGCTGCCGGCAGCAGGGGGCGCAGATCGTGACCAATGCGCGAGTCCAGTCGACAGTACGTGCCGATGATCATTGGACTGTCAGAACGACAACCGGTGAATTCCATGGGCGCGTGATCGTCAACGCCGCCGGTGCCTGGGCCGATGAAGTCGCTGACCTTGCTGGGGCTGAACGTATCGGTTTCACTCCGTTACGCCGCACGGCCTGTATCATCGAGACAGAGCCGGCAGTGGCATGCGGCAACTGGCCTGCTGTGACCGACCTGGACGAGAGTTTCTATTTCATGCCAGACGCCGGCCGACTATTGCTTTCGCCGGCTGACGAGACCCCGGCTGAACCAGGCGATGCCTATCCCGATGACATCGATGTTGCCATGGCGGTGGACCGCTTTGAGTCCGTGACATCCCTACAGGTGCGTCGCGTCGTGCAGCAATGGGCGGGGTTGCGAACCTTCGGCCCTGACCGCTCGCCAGTGGTTGGTTTCGATGCTTCGGTCGCAGGCTTTTTCTGGCTGGCCGGCCAGGGCGGCTATGGCATTCAGACGGCGCCGGAGCTGTCGCGGGTTGCAGCCGACATGTTGCGTTCGCGCCTGAATTGAGGAGTGCTCATGCTTAATCGTTCTTTGTTGTGTTCCGCACTTTGGCTGGTTCTTACTTCGATGTCGTGCCTGCATGCGGCCGAGACGCCCAATATCGTCCTGATAGTGGGGGACAATCAAACCGCGTCATTGCTGGGCAGCTACGGCAATTCCCATATCCGCACGCCGAATATCGACCGGCTTGCGGCCGAGGGCGTGTTATTCGAGCACGCTTATGCGGCGAATGGCGTTTGCTCGCCTACGCGGGCAACGCTATTGACCGGTCTAATGCCGTCGCAAACGGGTGTGCATGTCGCCTTGCAGGCCAAAACGGACATTCCCGGCTGGTCCGCGATCGAAGAGTTTCGTTCGTTGCCGCAAACCCTGGCCGACGCCGGATATGCGACTGCGCTGGTCGGCAAGTATCACCTCGGCAACCACGACCAGCCACAACTCGGGTTCGACGAATGGGTCACCTTCACGTCCGGCCACACCACGGCCTTCTACGGCGTGCAAGTGATTGATAACGGTGAGTCTTATACCGTCGACCGGCACCTGACGGATTTCTGGACCGGTAAGGCGGAGGAGTTCCTGGCCAGGCAGAACGAGGAGCAGCCCTTCTTTTTGTACCTCGCCTATAACGGCCCGTACATGCTGCCCCCGTCAGTGCTGTTGCCGCCGCGGAACCGGCACGCACAGTATTACAGCGAGCACACGCCACCCTTCCCGCAGGAACCGGTGCATCCGTATTTGCAGAATTGGGCGCAAGGTCGCGGCCCGACCGGCATCATGGTGAAAGAAGGCACGACAGCGTGGACGTCTATTCAGGCCCTGAACAATCGTACGGCGATGATCAACACAGCCGCCGAAACCACCATGGTGGACGACGGTGTTGGCCGGATACTGCAGGCACTGAATGAACTGGACTTCGACGACAATACTATTGTTATCTATATGGCGGATCAGGGTGCGTCCTACGGTCATCATGGACTTTGGGGCAATACATCATGGTCTTATCCATTCACGGCTTTCGAGCAACACATGCGCATTCCGCTCATCATCCGCTATCCGGCTCGATTAGCAGCCGGGCAGCGAATCACGCAGGTGATCGGTCAATACCATTTGTTCCCGTCCATTCTCGATCTCGCCGGCTTCGCGGATGTCACCATTGAGAATTCACCGGGCCGCAGCTTCGTCCCACTGATATCGGAAGCTGCCGCGAATAGCGACACGGCCTGGAAGGACGAAGCTTTTTTCGAATTCGTAACGGTACGAGTCATTCGCACGCCGCGCTGGAAATACATGAAGCGACTCGGTCTGGACAACGAAGAGCCGGGCAGTCTGTTCGACATGCAGGCCGATCCCGCCGAGAAGAACAATCTCGTCGATGATCCGGCAATGGCCGCTGTTCGGACAGACCTGGACGGCCGCCTGACCGATTTTTTCGGCAAGTACGCGGACCCGCGCTATGACCTCTGGAACGGCGGGACGGCCAAGGGACGCCTGCTGGAGGAGCACTACGGCAAGGACCATATATTCCTCGATGCGTTTCCCCAGTGGCAGCCGCCGGTGGTCGAAAAGGCCGTACCGTTCGGCACCGTCAACAACTGATACGGCCCGCTCGGCGCCCGCAATTCATATGCAGTTGCATTTGTTCGTTTTTTGGTTACTCTTACAGTGGCTAAGTCAAAGGAAATGTTGCAATTGAGCAACATTAGATATTGACCGGTCTCGCACCGTTTCGTTAACGAGGGGGGTCTCGTCATGAACGCACGTCCGTTCTGGTCTCGGTTGGTTCTATCATCAAGTCTGACGTTTCTGGCTGTGGCGCTGCTGGCAACCACGGCGTATGCACAGATGGAAGATGTCGTGGTCTCCGCCCGCCGACTGGGTGAGGAGCGGTTGCAGGATATCCCCGCAACAATTTCCGCGATCGACGAGAGCGTGCTGAGAGATCAGCAAATCACGGACTTCGATAATTTTGCCCGCTTTATACCGGGCCTCTCGTTTGACGATCAAAGCCCCGGCCAGCGACGCTATGTGATCCGCGGAGTCCGTTCTGCCGGCCAGCAGCAGGTCGGTGTCTACTACGACGACGTGCCTCTGCCGGGCGTACAGTCTTCTTCGTCCGACAGTGGGTCGCAGACGCCGGACCTCAAACTGTACGACATGGAACGTGTCGAGGTGCTCCGTGGTCCGCAGGGCACAACTTTCGGCGCCAACTCTCAGAGTGGCACCGTTCGTTTCATCACGAAAAAGCCCGTGATGGAAGAGTTCGAGGCCTACGGCATGGTCAATTTCAGTAATACCGAAGACGCCGACGGCAACAACTACAGCTTCTTCGGCGTTCTGAACATGCCGTTCTCCAAAACGTTCGCCGGACGCCTGCTGGTCTACGATGGCGAGGACGCCGGGTACATCAATAATCGTCGCTGCCGACCAATCGATCCGACCCAGCCCATCGGTATAGATAATCAGACCTGTCTGAATCTCGACGGGTTGAATAGCGTCGAGACAACCGGTGCCCGGGCGAACCTTCGCTGGCAGCCGTCTGACAAACTGACTATCGACGGCCAGTTCTGGTGGCAAGACCGCGAGCTGAATGGTGACAACCGCTATCACCCCTTTGATACGTATGGACAGCGCGGCGGCGACCCGAATGGCTCGAAAGACAATGTCGCTGCCTTTACGTTCTTTGAGACCGGTGAGTTCCTGGTTGGTGACTATGCACAGACTTTCAAGCCGGACGAGCAATTCATTGCGGCCGCCACCATCAATTGGGAGACTGACTGGGGTTTCGATGTCACCTTTGCCCCCTCGTTTTACAATCGTGACTTCGAGTTCAAGTTCGATTCCACCTGGATCATTACATTCCTCGATCCGATGGTTACGCGACCGGACCTGACCTTCGCGTTGACAGACCAAAGACAGGAACTGGATCAGTCGACCGTGGAGTTACGCTTTACCTCCAATGATGCCGATGCGGCATTCAGATGGGTTGGCGGTGTCTTCTGGCGCAAGCGTGAGTCAGAGTTTCAGAGCTTTGTGCCGACCATCAACGAGGACGGGTTGACCTTCGATCCGGGCACGCCATTCACGATTCCGCCTACCTCCAACCCCGGCGCCGGTATCCCGGGCTGCCATCCCTGCGTGTTCGCGCGATTCGCCAATAAGGACATCGAGGAGACCGCGGTGTTCGCCGACGCGACATTTACGTTTGCAGAGAATTTCGAGCTCGGCGCCGGCATACGATGGTTCGAGACCGACTTCGGTGAAGTTGGACAGACAGTATTCAATTTCGCGTTGTTCAGCCCGAATCCCCCGACCGGCGGACCGGAACTGCTGAGCGACAACGATAGCGAAACGCCGTGGCGGCTCAGCCTGGGCTGGAGCCCGACCGATGACATCACGACCTATATTCTCAGGTCGAATGGCTTCCGGCTGGGTGGCAGTAACAATCCCGGCATCATCAATGACCCGTCGAATCCCGGGATTCCGCCACTGTTTGCGGCAGACGAACTCATCAACTACGAATGGGGTCTGAAGACCCAGTGGCTCGAGCAGGCTCTGACCTGGAACCTGTACGTTTTTCTGCAGACCTTCGAGAACATCCAGGTGCCCGCGCAGGATCCAACCGGGGCCTTTAATTTCATCGGTAATGCCGGTGAGGCAGAAATCAATGGTTTCGAGACCGAGCTCTTCGCCAGTCCGACCGAGAACTGGGACCTGACTGCCAATCTGACTTACCTGTGGAAGAAAGAACTGACCGAGGACCAGGTGTCAGACTCGGTGGTGGCGCCCGGCAGGTCCGGCGATGAATTGCCGCGCATCCCGGAGCTCACCTTCGCGTTTACGGCGCAATACAACTATCCGCTGCCGCTGGCCGACTGGGATGGTTTTGTGCGTGTCGAAGGGACTTACACGGACAAGTCGGAAACAGAGCTGTCGCCGACTTCGCCAAACAACCGGTTCCAGGATGACTACTCGATCTTCAACGCCCGCCTGGGATTCAATCATGACCCGTGGGATTTGACTGTTCGCGTATTCGTTGAAAACTTGACGAACGAAGATGGCGATGTGTTCATTGGCGTGGGTAACGGACAGCCAACGTTCAAATACACGAACCGGCCACGCACCTTTGGCGTCGAGGTCAGCAAGGGCTTCGGTCGGAACTAGCATCTGCAGCGCCTGGGCGCTGCATCATAATCGGGCCGGCCTTCGCTGATCGAGGGCCGGCTTTTTTTTCAGGAGACGAAGGATGCTCCGCAACAAACATTCTTTCGGAGTCGGAACCTGCGGCGGTTTGCTAATGGCAGCCTGGCTACTGGCAATCGGCAACGCTCGGAGTGCCGACTACAACAAGCCGCCAGAATTCGTGCCACCGACGGGCACAACGATCATCCACGCTGGCACGCTGTTGGCCGTGCCAGGGCAGTCCACGCAGCAGGCACAGAGTGTCGTTATACGCGACGGGAAGATTGTGGAGATCCGGTCCGGGTATGTGCCCGCGGCCAGTGTCAGCGCTGTCGGCGAAGTCCGCGTGATCGATCTGCGCGAGCAGTTCGTCATGCCCGGCTGGATCGATTTGCACGTTCACCTGAGTGGGCAATCCGGATCGGCGCGCAAGCTGAACTTCGTTGAGATGGACCAGGCTGACGTTGCATTGCACGCGGCGATGTATGCGCGCCGGACGCTGATGGCCGGATTTACCACGGTACGTGACCTTGGATCGCGCGGGTACAGCATTTTTGCGCTTCGCGATGCAATTAAGGCCGGCAAAGTAGCGGGGCCGAAGATTCTTTCGTCGGGGGACGCAATTACGCCCACCGGTGGCCACGGCGACGTTCATGGTTATCGGCGGGAGGTGCTCCAGGCGCTCCCCGCGCTCGGTACCTGCAATGGCCCGGACGACTGCCGACGTGCGGTGCGGGCGGCAGTCAAACGCGGCGCCGATGTGATCAAGGTGACCGCAACGGGCGGCGTGTTGAGTGAAACCGCGACGGGCACCGGCCAGCAGTTCACGGACGAAGAGCTCAAAGCGATTGCGGACACGGCCCACGATCTCGGTCGGAAAGTCACGGCGCATGCGCATGCCAAGCAGGGAATCGAGGCGGCACTGCGAGCCGGCTTCGACAACATCGAACACGCGATGTGGGCTGACGAAGGGACTATGAAGATCTTCAAGCAGACCGGCGCGTGGATGGTCCCCACGGTTTATCCGATTACCGCGGTGGGCGACACCCCGGAGAAGATGAAGCAAGGACCGTTCAAGGACCTGCCCCCGCCGATCATGGCGAAACTCCTGCAGCTGGGACGTCAGCCCAAGGATATGGTCGCGCTGGCCCACAAAATGGGCGTGAACATCGCCTTGGGTACCGATTCGGCTGTGTCGCCACATGGTGAAAATGCCAACGAATTCATCGAGTACGTGAACGCCGGCATGACCAACATGGAGTCCCTGATGACCGGTACCGTGAATGCGGCCGAGGCGGCGGGAATCAGTGATCGGGCGGGATCGCTGGAACCAGGCAAGGCGGCGGATATCGTCGCTATGTCGGCCAGCCCGCTCGATAGTATTGAGGCGGTTCTCGATGTCGATTTCATCATGCGCGACGGGTTCGTCTTCAAACATGGGGCGGAACAATGAAAATCGTGATTAATCGATTGTTGATTTTTGGTTTGGCCGGCTGCCTTTTGTTCGGCATTGCGATGGCGGATGGCCTGCTGATACAGAACGTCACGCTGATCGATGGCACTGGCCGTGCACCGATCGAAAAAGCCACAGTACTGGTCGAGGACGACCGCATCACGCGCGTGGCCCGCAGCGTGCTGCCGGCGCCGAAGGGTGCACGGGTTATCGACGGCACGGGCAAGTACCTGATACCCGGCCTGATGGACATGCATATTCATCTGATGGGCGGCACCAAAGTCGAAATCGATGGACTGCGCAGCGCTGATATCGACCGCGACGCGGGCATTCGTGCATTGCACAGCTATATCTATGCGGGCGTCACGTCGATCTACGATGCCGGTAACAATCCGGCGTTCATTCTGCCGCTGCGTGATGACGAGCGGAGCGGCAAAATCGCGTCGCCACGCATTTTCGCCACCGGCGCAATCGTCACCTATCCCGGCAGCCATGGCAGCTCGGAGTTCTCCGTCAATGTTGACGACTGGCCCGAGGCAATCCCGTTACTCGATGCCTATCTGGAAACGGAGCCCGATGTCGTCAAGCTGACGTTCGAGGAGCGCGGCTGGGGTGCCCGCGAGACGATTCCGATGTTCCCGCTGGATCTGATGCAGCAGGTCATCGAGTACCTGAACAGTGCCGGTGCCCGCACGATCGTGCACACGTCGAGCGAGCGGCGGGCGCGCCAGGCAGCCTATGCCGGGATCGACAACTTTGCGCATCCGATCATTCAGGGGCCCGTAACCCCGGAGTTCGCCGCACTGATGGGCGCCAAGCGACTCCCGATGGTGACGACGCTGACGATCGGCGAGAACTACAGCCGCCTCGCGGAAAACCCGGAGTTTCTGGACACGCCGCTCTACCAGGCCGTGTTGACCGCGGAAGAAATCGAGGAGCTGAAGACCGTCAAGCGACAGGAGTACCAGGAGCGCACCTGGACCTGGTGGATGAAGATCATGACCGAGGTTGCACAGGAAAACGTTCGCCAGGTGCACGAAGCCGACGGGCTGCTGTGCGCGGGCTCCGATCAGACCCGCGGCACGGACCTGCATCGGGAACTGGAACTGCTGGCAGATGCCGGCATCGACAATCTGGCCATCATTCGAATCGCGACCCTGAATTGCGCCAGAATGCTGGGTCGCGAAGATGATCTCGGCTCGATCGAGGCCGGCAAACTGGCCGACATGGTATTGCTGGATGCCGATCCGGTTGCCGACATACGCAATGCGCAACAGATAGCCGAAGTGATCAAGGGTGGGCGGATTATTGACCGGACGAAACTCGATCTGCCGGTCAATAAGTAGAGTCCTTGCCTGCGCGACCTGTTGGCTCGCGGCCGCGAGCCCTGCGATTGCGGCGAGCGACGAGACAGCCGTTCTCGCCGGCTGGCTGCTGACCGAGCCCGGCGAGCCGCCGCGCACTCGTCAGACGCTGGTTATATCCGACGGCAAGATCCGGTCGATTGCCAATGGCTACGAGAGTGGTGCCGCTGAACGCACTGTCGATCTGCGGGATTATTTCGTGCTGCCCGGCCTCATCGATGCCCACGTCCACCTCGCCCATGCGCCCGACCCGGCGTTGTTGAGTGAAGCAGTCACCGATTCCGAGGCGGATATCTCGATTCGCGCCGCGCACCACGCCCGCATCGCGCTGCGAGCGGGTTTCACCACCGTCGTCGATTTCGGCACCCTGGGCGTGGAGGGTCACGACCGTGCGATTTATGCGGTGCGCGACGGCGTTCGCAAGGGACTGATAGACGGCCCGCGGATTTTGGCAGTGGGGAACCCGATTGCTGCTACGGGCCAGGGGCGATTCACGATCTATCGCCAGGAACTGGATGCGATTGTCGATCGCAGCTCGCTCTGCAATGGTGCGGAGGATTGCCGGCGCGCGGTGCGCGAGCAGGTGCGACGAGGCGCCGACATTATCAATTTCTTCAATACCGGCAGTCTGCTGGCCGACAACCCGGTCGACCAGGCTATGACCGCTGCGGAGATGCGCGCGATCGTCGAGACCGCGCATGCGCTCGGCCGACGCGCGATTGCAGACGGCCACCACGCGGCGGGAATTGCCGCTGCCCTCAGAGCCGGCGCGGATGTCGTGGATTCGGTACATCTCTATGACGACAGCGTCTTCGCGTTGCTGGGTCCGGATCAGTTTCTTCAATCGCATATTCACGGCGTCGTTGCCGCGATAGGCGATTCGCCGGAGTCGCTCCAGGACGGCCTGTGGGGCTGGTTGCCCGAGCCGTTGCTGACGCGGTTCTACAACATAAAAACGCGCCCGTTCGCGGTCATGCAGGCTTATCGGGCCGGCGTCCGAAATATCTCCTATGCATCCGACGCAGGCGTTTATCTCTGGGGCGACAATGCGCGCGACCTGGTGGAATTCGTCCAGCGCGGCATGGAGCCCGAGGATGCGCTTGCGACCGCGACGACCAATGCGGCGCGCATGCTCGGTATGGATGATCAGCTCGGTTCGATCGCGGTGGGTAAGCGGGCCGACCTGATCGCGGTTGCCGACAATCCCCTCGAAGATATCGAAACCATGCTGCAGGTGGAGTTTGTCATGCGTGACGGCAAGGTCTTCCGCGCCCCTGAGCGCTGACCGTCACGCCGTGCGTTTGTCGCGAGATCGGGAATTGGAGCACTGCTTTTCCGTGCATGATTTCCGTCGCCTGGCACGTCGGCGCCTGCCGCGTGTCATTTTCGAAGCGATCGAGGCAGCCGCGGATGATGCGTGGACACGACACCGGAACACTGACGCGTTCGCGACGTACGAACTGAGCGGTCGTTACCTTGTCGACGTGAGCAATGTCGACCCATCGACGACGATCCTCGGAGAGCGGGTTGCCAGCCCGGTCATGATTGCGCCCACCGCACTCAACCGCGTCTATCATCCGGACGGTGAACTTGGCGTTGCCAGAGCCGCCAGCGCGGCCGGCACGATCTACAGCCTGTCCGCGGCCGCGAGTACGTCAATTGAGGCAATCGGTCAGGCAACCGATACAGCAAAATGGTTCCAGATCTATGTCTGGCGCGATCGCGGCATCCTGCGGGACTTTATCGATCGCTGCCGCGAGCAACGCTATTCTGCGCTTTGTCTGACGGTCGATTCGCCGGTCCTCGGCAACCGGGAGATCGATCAGCGTAACGGGATCCAGGTGCCACCCCGGTTGCGCCTGGGCGGGATGATCGAAGCGGCAATGCATCCGCGCTGGGTGCAAGGCTACCTGCGCCAGCCGCGCATCGATATGGTCAATGTCACCGCGACCGCAGGGGCGCCAGGGGCGGCCGGCGCGGAGCTGTCCGACTTGGTCAGCTCGCAGATCGACGCATCGGTAACCTGGCGAGACTTGGAGTGGATGATCGGATACTGGAACGGCCCGTTCGCCGTCAAAGGCATCCAACATCCGGGCGATGCACGACAGGCGGCACGGCTCGGCGTTGGTGCAATCGTGGTATCCAACCATGGCGGTCGCCAGCTCGACGGCGCCGCGGCAACGATCGACCTGCTGCCGTCAATCGTGGATGCCGTTGCGCCGGATGTCGAGGTGCTGCTGGATTCGGGTATCCGGCGTGGCACCGACGTCCTGAAAGCCATTGCACTCGGCGCACGCGCCTGCATGATTGGTCGACCCTACTTGTACGGTCTGGCGGCGGGCGGTGAAGCCGGTGTCCGCAGAGTGCTGGATCTGATCCAGGCAGAGATTTATCGGGACCTCGCACTGCTCGGCTGCAATACACTCGACAGTCTGGATCGAAGCGCCATTGCCCGAGCGGCAATTCCGACATGACTGACACGGCAGAAAATCTGACTCGAACACTGGCGGCTTTGCAGGCTCGACTGGGTGACCGCGTCACCGAGAGCCACTCGCAGCGCGAGCATCACAGCCATGACGAGTCCTGGCATGAGCCCCGGCTACCCGATGCGGTTTGTTACCCGAAAGACATCGACGAGGTTGCAGCGATCCTGAGCACGTGCAACGAAAATCGCGTGCCCGTCGTCCCGTTTGGCACCGGGACGGGAATGGAGGGCGGCACCGTCGCAGTGCATGGCGGCATTTGCATCGATGTGTCGCGAATGGACCAGATAGTCGCTGTGCATACCGACGACCTGACATGTACGGTCCAGGCGGGCGTTACCCGCAAACAGTTGAACAGCTACCTCAGGGATACCGGGCTTTACTTTCCGATCGATCCGGGTGCCGATGCATCGCTCGGCGGTATGGCGGCTACGCGCGCATCTGGTACAAATGCCGTTCGCTACGGCACGATGCGTGAGAATGTGCTGTCCCTGAAAGCCGTGCTCCCGGACGGCAGCGTTGTAAGCACCGGTCGTCGGGCCCGGAAGTCTGCTGCCGGCTACGACCTGACGCGTTTGCTCGTCGGCTCTGAAGGTACCCTTGGCATCATCGTGGAGTTGACGTTGCGCCTGCATGGGCGGCCCGAAGCGGTTTCCGCCGCGCGCGTCTGCTTCGAGGAAGTCGAAGGCGCGACCCAGACGACGATGGCAACGATGCAGGCGGGAGTGCCGATTGCGCGCATCGAGTTGCTGGATGCGGCCCAGATGGATGCAATCAACCGGTACTCCAGGACCGCCTACCCGGCCAAGCCGACGTTGTTCCTCGAGTTTCACGGTTCACCCGCGGCTGTGCGCGAACAGGCCGAGACCGTCGGGGAGATCGCCGCAGACTGGGGTGGAGCAGAGTTTCAATGGACTGCCGATGAGCAGGAGCGACGTGAGATGTGGCAGGCGCGACATGACGCCGCTTATGCGGCGATGGCGCTAAAGCCTGGCTGCAAAGCCTATGCAACGGATGTCTGTGTGCCGATATCACGGCTTGCAGAGTGCATTCAAGCCACTCAGGAGGATGCGGCGCGTTATCCCGAACTGACAACGATGTTGACCGGGCACGTTGGCGACGGGAATTTTCACTACGTGTTCCTGATTGATGCCGACGAGCCGGCGCAGTATGAGCAGGTGCAGGAACTGTCGGCGCGCCTGGTCGAACGTGCGCTTGATATGGACGGGACCTGCACCGGTGAGCACGCGATCGGGCTCGGCAAGCGGAAATATCTCGAGTCTGAGTTCGGGCCAGATGCGGTCGATCTGATGCGCACAATCAAGCGCGCAGTCGACCCCAACGAGATCATGAATCCGGGCAAGTTGCTACCGCCAACGTCTGGCTAGTCCAGATAGCCACCGATCAATAGCCATAGATACGTCACGGTAAAACCTGTGAACGTCAGAATGCCAACGATGCTCCAGGCTTTCATCGCCGCTCCAGGCCGGGCATGCGCCAGCATCGGCCCATTGAAGACGGCACGATGATTCAGAATGGCAATCACTGGCGCGACGAGGAACGCCACCGTCGTGCCAAAATCCAGAAACCGTCTGAACGACGATGCCAAAAACGCCATCAGGATGATGGCGCCACCGACCAGTACTAACAGATAGAAACGATACGCCGGGGTGCCATCGAGTCGCACTTTCGTGACCATGCCAACGGGTTCGCCCCGCAGCACGCGTGTAATGGCGACGAATACCCGAGGCAGCGCATCGAGGCCAGTCAGCGTCGTGCTCAACATTACCGAAATCACCGACGCGGCGATCAGCGGTGCGGCCCAGCCACCGAGCGCCGACTCGTAGAGGGCGATCAGCTGGCCGGCAAACGGTGCGGCCTGCGCAGCCGGCTCGATGCCGGCGGGCCGCATGATGGCTGCGCCCATGATCAGGAAGCACACGGCGAAAAACGCGGCCCCCCAGTAACCGATGTTGAAGTCGGCAAGAACAGCCCGACGATCCGGCTCTACCCCGGCATCCTTCGCCTTGGCGACCGTCCAGACGGATTGCCAGACGGATGCATCCGAGGATACCGGCATGAATCCACCGAGTGCAGCGATAAATAACAGAAACTTCAGGTCGAGGTCTCCGGCGTGAAACGTCCAACCGGGAGCGCCGAGCCGCGGCAGCGACATCGCCGCGGCCGTAATGGTCGAAATCGACAGCACGGCAATAAGCACTTTGTTGACCAGGTCGAGCCAGTGAAACCGGCCGACTATCAGAAAGATCGCCCCCGCCACGAGAATGACGGCGCCGGAAATACGCACGTCGATGTCCAGCCCAATGGCAGTCTGAATCAGTCCAGCGGTCAGCATGCCGATCGCCCCGACGGCAAAGAACACGTACGCGAGCATTGCGCCGAGCAGCAGCCATACGGCAAATACTCCCTGGCGCCGATATCCCTCGACCAGGGACTCCCCCGATGCGGCGGTGTAGTAGGCACCGAACCGGAACAACGGGTACTTCAGTACATGGATTAGCAGGATTACCATACCGATGGCGACGCCATAGGTGGCGCCGGCGCGGGTGGATTGGACGAGATGCGACAGTCCAATCGCGGTTCCGGCGAACAGCAAGCCGGGCCCGAATGCGTGACGGAACTGGCTAAGCCCGGCCATCGATCTGAGGCCAACCCCGCACCGATACGCGATGCATGATTCGTCGCTCGTTGGCCTGGCGAGCCCGATGCAGAGTTTCAGCGCAGTGCAGAAGCTGCGCGTTATCCCAAATCACCAGGTCATTGAGCCGGTAGGCGTGACGGTAGATGAACTGGCTTTGCGTGGCGTGACGAGCGAACTCATCCAGCACGCGACGCGCCTCCGCATCGGGCATACCGACCACGCCAATGCCGGTGTCAGCGGCGCCGTAGAGCGCCTTGCGCCCGGTCACCGGATGGTCGCGAACGAGGTCGTGCTCGAACAGCGGCATGGAGCCGTCTCTGCGACCTTCGTAGCAGTGCACGATCGTGATGCTCTCGGCCAGTTCACGCTGTGAGTCAGTCATATCCTGGTAAGCCGCGACCTGATTGGCAAACAGCGTGCCGCCGCCGTGTTCAGGCACTGCAACGGCATGCAGCATGGTGAAGCTAGCGGGTTCAGCGCTGTGTACCAGGTCGGTATGCCAATGGGCACCGCCATTGAGTTGCCGGTCGTCGCGGTCATCGGCGTTGGACAGGGACATCACGCCCGGCAGACCGGGCAGTCTCAGGTCTGCTTCATTGTGCTCAATCAAGCAGCCAAAGCCGGCGCCTAATTCCGCCAGGTCCTTCGGTGACAACTCTTGGTCCCTGATGCAGAGCACGGCATGCTCGTACAGCAACTTGGCGAGGGACGCGGTTACGACGGGATTCAAATCCATGCGCAGGTCCAGATTGAGAACCTCGAGTCCCATCGAGTCTGACAACGCCCGGGTTTTCAGCGTACCGTGCATGGTGCCTTCACGAGTCATCGCGCCTGAATACAGTAGCCCGTTCCATGGCGTGGTGAGTGTTGTGCCCGAATGATGCGAATCGACGCCCGTCCGCCTTCACCAGCTCGAGCACGTCCGATGCCAGCGCGGTGTTCAGGGCATCGAGGCTGTCGAACACGACTTCGTTACCGAGGAACGCACCTGAAGCCGTAAGAGCCTCGGGAAGCTTGAGCGATACGGGCAGATAACAGAGGACATTGCGAATGCCTGGAAATCGTGCCAGTAGCGGTGGATGATTGCGCGTATAGAACGACACGAAGTCGGCCTCGTTTTCGACCGGGCCGTAATATCGCACCACGAAAGACAGCGGCGCGGTTCTTGGTGGCGGCTGAGCGTGACCTGGAATCGCATAGTGAACCGACTGGAATACATCGACGGTCGCCGCGTCATGCCCAAGCACATCCAGGACCAGGGCTTCATTGAATGCCGCAGACTCGATCAATCGGGTTGCATCCTGCAGGGAGTCCAGGTTTAGCTCCACCAGCAATGGGGCCCCCGGGCCGTCCTGGAAAGCCGGCACGTCATTGGCCGCCGGCCGATAGATGTCGATAAATCGAAGTCCGGGCGCCGTGACCAGGCCGGGCAGGGCCGCCGCCGTGAATTGCATGCGCGCCTGGTCGGTTGCGGACGGCGGACCAGCGAAATTCAGGAATACTGAGATCATCGGCTATGCCAACAAATGGCCGTGGAATACGGGAGTCGCCTGGCCGCTGATTGCCATGCGGCCGTTGGGGTTGCGCCTCACGCGGACGCGACCGGCCCGGCCCATTTCAATGCCCTGGTGCGCGATCAGTTCGACGGTGTCGGCAATCCGATCCTGAGACATCAGGTAACCACCCAAGGCGCCGGATGCGGTACCGGTGACCGGGTCCTCGAAGATGCCGTACTTCGGTGGCGAAAAGAAACGTCCCTGCGTCGTATATGAGTCACGAAACGCGAATGCGTAGACGCCACTGAGCTCCTCGTTCTCGGGCCACAACGACTGGATCAGGTCTGGCTGAATTTGTACCTGCGCGAGTGCGTCGAGATCCTTGAGAGGCACGAAGCAGGCCCAGATCCCGGTGCTGCAGCAGCCTATGTTGAGGTCAGTTGCAATAGCGTCGCGCGGCAATCCGAGCACTTCGGCGGCATGGTCGGCACCGGGGGCAGCGGCAAATTCCGGCGCCAGTTGCTCCATTGTGGCCCAGGCCAGTTCATTACCGTCGAATTCCATGCCCAGATCCAGCACGCCCACCGGCGTGCGGGCGCGAACCCGACGCGTCTCGTCACGTCCGGTAATGACGCCGGTCCAGGCGAGTACGAAGAGCGCCGCCATCGTGGCGTGTCCACAAAGATCGACCTCCATGGTGGACGTGAAGAAACGCAGCTGAATGTCGGCTTCCCCGTCGGGGTCGGGTGAAATAAACGCGGTCTCGGACACATCGTTGAGTTCCGCCGCAATCGCCTGCATCGCTGTTTCACTCAAGCCGTCTGCTTCAGGAACCACGCCCGCCGGATTACCAGAGAAAGGCCGGTTGGTGAACGAGTTCACCCGCCAGATTTCCCGACCACTGTCAGCCCCCCGTGACATCCCTGGTTCTTACCTCAGCATTTCATTCAACTTTTCGACCGCGTACTCACAGTCTTGCTGGTCGACGTTAAGGCAGGTCACCAGCCGGACCAGATCCCCGAGATTCCATGCCTTCACGCCACAGGTTTCCAGATCGCCGATCAGCCGTGCGGCGCGTTTCGCACCGTCACGGACACGGAAGTAGAGAATATTGGTTTTTACGTGCACGGGATTGAGCTCGATGGCCGCATTGTCCGCCAGACCTTCAGCGATCAGCCGGGCGTTTGTGTGATCTTGCTCTAGCCGGTGCATGTTGTGCTCAAATCCGTACTGTGCCGCTGCGGCCATGAAGCCCACCTGGCGCATGACGCCGCCCAGCATGCCTTGTACGCGGCGGGCCTCGGTAATGAAATCCTTCGAGCCGAGCAGAACTGCACCAATTGGCGCACCCAGGCCTTTCGAGAAGCACACCGACATTGACCCGTTCGGCGGCGCGACGCGGCGGGGGTCGACCCCGGTCTCGACGATCGCATTCCAGATTCGCGCACCGTCGACGTGAATCGGCAGCTTTTCGGACTTACTGATCTTGAAGATGCGATCCAGTACCGCTTGCGGATATATCGTCCCGCCGCCGTAGTTCGACGTATTTTCGAGTACCGCCAGTGCGGCGCGGCCGTAGTGATGTTCAATGTGCTCGATATTGTCGCGAATATCGTCGGGGTCGAGAATACCGCGCTCACCCGGCAACAGCCGCGGCATAGCCCCGCTTATCAGACCCATTGCGCCGGTTTCAAAGTAGTAACCGTGCCCGTATTCCTCAATGATGATGTAGTCGCCCGGCCGCGTCCAAACCTTGAAGGCGATCTGGCCGGCCATGGTAGCGGAGGGAAGGAAAATGCCGCCCTCCATGCCGAAATAGTCGGCGATGGTCTCTTCGAGACGGTTCACGGACGGGTCTTCACCAAAGGCTGAGTTGCCAACCTCCGCCGCCTGAATCGCTTTGCGCATGCCGTCATCGGGCAGCGTGAAAGTATCCGAGCGCAGATCCACGGTTTTCATTGCAGGCTCCTAGTCATTGCAGCGTAGCCAGGAAATTGCCCAGCCGTTGCAGACCATCTTCCAGTCTCGCGGTTGTACCACCGCCGCCAAGGCGTAGATGCTGCGGGCGATCGTAGGCCGATCCCGGCATCACGAACGTGTCGTAGGGCGCATCCAGAAGGCGCGCAGAGAATTCGTCCGCACTTATGTCCAGCTGCAATCGGGCAAAGCCGATCAGACCGGCCGCCGGACGCTGCCAATCGAGCGCAGCCTGTGCCTGAATCAAGCGGTCGATGAGTTCGAGATTGTGCCGGCCTGTTTGCCGTGCCCGCGAAATCGCGTCTGGATAGTAGTCGTCACCCAGCGCAATGTCGGCGATTGCCTCACCCATGATGTTCATGATTTCACTGCTGTCCTCGCGCAGCACGATGGCGTCAGTGATAACTGCCGGATCCCGGCACACCAGCCAACCGATACGGATGCCCTGCAAGCCCAGCACCTTGGATACGCTACCGGTGCTGATACCACGCTCATACAGGGCGGCCGATGACGGCGTTTTTTCCTCACCCCACTCCAGGCCGCGGTAGACCTCGTCGGTCAGCAGATAGGCACCGACGCGATCGACCAGTTGCACCACCTTCCGCAATTCCTCCACCGGAATGAGGTGACCGGTGGGATTGTTGGGATTGCACAGAAAAACCAATCGAGTGTTGTCGCCGATGAGATTCGCGAGCTGATCGAGGTCTATGGCCCAGCCACGCGACTCGTCGCGCGGTAGCGTGTGGAGTTTTGCGCCAATGGCATTTGCCAGGACCAGTGGCTGCGGCCACCCGGGCGTATCGACAATCATTTCATCACCGGGCTGGACGAGCTGCATGATCGCCAGGAAGTTGGCTTCCGCGGTGCCAGCCGTGATCAACACGTCGTCGATTGAACAGGCATCGGCGAGTTCCATGCGCTGCAGGACTTTGTGCCGCAGGCTCGGCAGGCCGTGAAAGGACTGGCCCGACCAGTCCAGTCTCAAGTTCGGGTCGAGCCGGTCCATAAAATCGCCAAGTTTCGGCGGTTCGGTGAGTGATTCCACGATCGATGCTTGCGGTCGTCGTGCAAGCGCAGTCTGGAACTGTTGGAAAAGCTTGTGAATCTCGACATGCATGGAGAACGACTAGACGGAGCCCTCCGCGTCATCGGATTCGGCATAGATGTTTTCGTGGATACGGTGCAGAAATTCGCTTAGCAGGGTGACTTCCGAGTCACTGAATCCGCGTAACGCTTTGGTCTGATGCTCGACGGCGATTGGATAAATCGCCTTGAACGCTTTTTTGCCCGCGTCGGTCAGGCTTGCTTCCACATAGCGTGAATCGCGCTTGGCGGCCTGCCGCGACACCAGGCCATCACGCACCAGCCGATCTACGGTCCGGCTCACGGTGGGCTGTTCCATGACGGCCATCTCCGCGATCTCGTTGATCGTCAGCGTCCCGCCCGCGCGCAACACGCCGAGTACCCGCCAGCGGCTGACGCTGATTGGTTGGCGATGCAGCCGGGTTCGCAGGCGCTGATTGAGGCGATTCGTGATGCGGTAGATCTGGTAGGGAACGTAGTCTTCAAGCCACTTATTGCCCCGGCGGCGGCGCTTGCCCGTCATATCAACTCGCTCCCGAAGTGCCAGCGCTTTTACTCACTAGGCAATTCAGATATATTCATTTGCATGTAGCTAGCTGAAATTTAGCATGTCCTGAACTGACATGGCGACCGCCTCCGGTACTGCATTCCAGCACGAACACTGGACCTCCCGCCGCGCATTCATGCTGGCCACGATTGGCGCTGCGGTAGGTCTCGGTAATTTGTGGCGTTTTCCCTATATCGCTGGCCAGAATGGCGGCGCTGGTTTTGTACTGATCTATCTCGGCTTCGTGTTTCTGCTCGGGTTGCCGGTAATGGTCGGTGAAATGGTCGTTGGCCGCCGCGGCGGGCAGAGCGCGGTCGGCACCATGCAGCGGCTTGTCGGTGAGGGCAACTACTCACCATTCTGGAAAAGCATCGGCTGGCTCAGCGTATTGGTGCCATTTCTCGGCATGACCTATTACGCGGTGGTGGCGGCCTGGTCCCTCGATTACCTTGGCCTGGCAATCACCGGGGCCTTTTCGGGTCTCACCGGCGAGTCGGCGCAGGCACGATTCGATCTGCAGATCGGCCAGCCACTGCCGCAACTGTTCCTGCACGGCCTATTCATTTTGAGCGTGGTTATAGTCGTCAGCCGGGGCCTGCACAGCGGCATCGAACGGATCTCGAAGATTGCGATGCCGGCTTTGTTTTTGATTCTCGTGCTCCTGGTGCTGTACAACCTTGTCCGTGCCGATTTCGGTGCCGCATTCCGCTTTCTGTTTACGCCTGATTTTTCATCGATCGGTACCGAGGCAATCCTGATGGCATTGGGCCAGGCCTTGTTTTCCATTTCTATCGGCGTCGGCGTGATTATTACCTACAGCGCATACCTGCCGGAGAAATTTTCCCTGGTGACCTCCGCGTCCGTTATCTGTTGCGGCGATACGCTGGTGGCGCTATTGGCTGGTTTGGCAATTTTCCCCATCGTGTTTCAGTACGGGCTGAGTCCAGGCGAGGGGCCCGGCCTGATCTTCGTTACCCTGCCGGTGGCGTTCGGGCAGATGCCGGGCGGCCTGATAATCAGCTCACTCTTTTTCCTGCTGCTTTTCCTGGCGGCGTACACGACCGGGATCGGCATGCTCGAGCCGGTAGTGTCCTGGCTCGAAGAGCGTCGTCGCCTGCATCGGCCAACCATGACCTACGTCATCGGGTTTTTTATCTGGCTGGGCGGTATCGTCTCGGTTCTGTCCTTCAGCGTGTTGGCGGACGTGCATCCGCTGGCAAACCTCGCCTTGATGAAGGACAAGACCTTCTTCGACATCATCGATTTTGTCGTGGCGAATTTCATGTTGCCGCTGAATGCCCTGCTGATCGCGCTGTTTACCGGCTGGGCCCTGGATCGCGCCACCATCGGCACGGAACTCGGCACGACGAGCGGCCCGTGGTTCATTTACTGGCGCTTTGCGCTGCGGTTCCTGGTGCCGGTGGCAATGATTTTGATCATGCTGGATCTGTGGTTCGGTTGACGACGAATACTCTGCCGATGCAAACAGCCCAAACTACAACTGGCACAACGACACCGGACTGGGAGGCCGTGCGGGCCCGGTTCCCGGTGTTCGAGAACAAGACCTATATCAATAGCTGCTCTTACGGCGCACTGGCCGTCGCGGTCAGGGCCGGCGTCGAGAAATATCTGCGTGATCGCCTCGAAAAGGGCTGCGACTGGAATTACTGGGTAGAGCGCAATGAAACCGCCCGGGCTGCGTTGGCCCGGCTGCTGGGCGCGAATCCGGGTGAAATCGCTGTGACGACTTCGGCATCGGCCGGGATCAACAGTCTCGCCTCAGCCCTGCGTTTCGATCAGGGCCGACACAAGATCGTGATCAGCGACTACGAGTTTCCGACCGATGCACAGATCTGGTACGCGCAGGAATTACGCGGCGCCGAGGTCGTACGCGTGCCTGAGACCGACGGGTATATCCCGATTGAGAGTTTCGAAGCGGCCATTGACGAGCACACGAGAATCGTTTCTGTTGCACAGGTCTGTTTCCGGAATGGCGCACGCCTGGATATTCCGGCAATTGCCCGGATTGCGCGTGAGCGCGGCGCGCTGATGATGGTGGATGGCTACCAGGGTTTCGGCACGATGCCTTTCAACGTGCGCGACGCCGGCGTGGATTTCGCCGTGGGCGGCTGCGTGAAATACCTGCTTGGAACCGCCGGCATTGCGTTCCTGTATGTGCGGCAAGAACTGATCGAGCAGCTGGTGCCTACCGTCACGGGGTGGTTCGCGCAGGAAGACATTTTTGCAATGGACACGACCCGGTACGATCCGGCTCATTCCGCGCGGCGCTTCGAAACCGGCACGCCACCAGTGGTGAACATCTATGCGGCGGTGGCCGGTCTCGCTATTGTCGAAGACATCGGACTGGATGCGATCGGCCAGCGCATCGTCGACCTGACCGGTCGCATTAAATCCCATGCGCAGGCGGCGGGCTATCAGATTGTGACGCCCACCAATCCGGCACAGCACGGGGCAATGATTGCGTTGCGCTGCAAGGATGCGCCGGCGGTGGTCGCGGCACTCGAAGCGCGCGATATCGTCACGTCCGAGCGTGATAACAACCTGCGTATCTCACCGCACTTCTATAACAACGAGCAGGACATCGACCGGCTGTTCGAGGCACTCGCCGACATCCCGCAGATCTGAGGAGTTTTCATGGACGAACCCGTTGTCGCGCGGCGTAAGCCGTACCTGGTTAATGTCGAGGCCGGTAAGACCTATTTCTGGTGTACCTGCGGTCACAGCGGTCGCCAGCCGTTCTGCGATGGCTCGCACAAGGACACCGGATTCGCGCCGCTGAAATGGCAGGCCGAGAAAACCGGCGAACAGTTGCTCTGCGCCTGCAAGCACACACAGAACGCGCCGATCTGCGATGGCAGCCATAACAACCTGTCAGAGAAATACGAAGAGGCCAAAGAGGGCGATGCGGCCGACGCGGTGATGGTCGACTATCAGGCGGCCCACGGCGGCGTGCACAAAGCCATGCTGGACAGCGGTTGTTATGTGATTCGCGTGCCGGAGGAGGCCATGGAAAGTCGTGGCGCGCTGCGGATTTTTCCGGTGATCGGCGCGCGTGATGGCGCGAAGCATCTGTCCCAGTACCTGGCATTGGTCAATCCGGGCGAGGCGCCGGTCATGCGTTTCCCCGGCAGCGACACCGTGCTATTCGTGCTCTCGGGCGAGGGGCGTGTCGAAATCGCGGACAAAACCTTCCCGCTGGTGCATGAAGATGGTGTTTGCGTAAAGCCGGGCGAGGGCTTTCGGCTGAGCACCGCTGGCGAGGCCCCGCTAATGGTCAACATCACGGTCTGTCCGCATTGTGAGGAGCCGGAGTACCTGGATGCCATGCCGGATACCTTTGACGAATCGGTGGTGAATCGCGTGCAGGGCGTTGACGAGGCGAAACGCGAACCCATGGCCGACCGCTTTTTCCAGGTGCTGGTCGACGACCAGCAGCACGGTACGCCGGTCACACAGTTCATCGGCGAATTGCCGCCGTCACGAGCGGCGCATCATCGACATCTTTACGAGGAAACCATCACGATTCTGACGGGCGAAGGATTTCTGTGGACCGATGAGACCAAGACGCCGGTCAAGCCCGGCGACACGATCTTCCTGCCGCTGAAGCAGCATCACTCGCTGGAATGCACGACCCCGGAGGGTATGCGCCTGATCGGCGTGTTCTATCCGTCGATGTCGCCGGCCGTCAACTACTGATAGGCGTGCCGGCGCCAGCCGAGCGCCAGCAGGACGACCAGTACCCCGACAAAGCCCGTGGCTATCCAGGTCGAAGTTGCAACCACCGCTACTGCTTCGTGTTTGACGGCAATACCGGCCAGCGCCCAGACGATCACCAGCAAATACACCAGGTCGCGCCGCAGCCAGGCTATCACCAGGCTCAGTCCTGCAACCACGGCCAGCATAATTTGCATCCAGGTCTCCGCGCTGAGACCCCACTGGCCCCACTCGATGTGATCCAGCAATGACGTCGCGTTCGCAATCGTGGCGACGGATATCCAACCCAGGTACAGGCTGAACGGGAAGCGAATGAACAGCCAGTCATTGCGCGACGGCGGTTTTCTGCCGATGTCGAGGCGTAGGTAGATCATGCTGAGAATCACCAGCATCGCCAGCATCACGACGAGCGATAGCTCGAAAAGCTCGTAGTGCCACATGAAGATCCACAGCCCATTCGCCGCGCAACTGGCCACAAACAGCCAGCCGATACGTTCGATCAACGGGTTATTTCGTTGCCGCGGTAGCCACTGATAGAAAACGAAAGCGATCAGGGACAGGTAGATGAGTCCCCAGATGGAAAACACGTAACTGGCCGGCACAAAATAGACGTCGAACCGATTGGAGATTTGCCCGGTGGTCTGGCCGTTCAACGGCAGGCTGCTGGCCAGACCATTCACAAAAACTGTGCCCGCCAGGGCAATCGCGTTGGCTAGCGGGAAGATCCTCGATCGCTCGGTCATGGCTGGCTCCCGGGAGGCACGTTGTCCCGCAGGATACGCCAGACCTGTGACGTGCGTCACATTTCGTGAGCGTTTGCCGCCGGCTTGCAAGCGCTTTCAGGCCCCGGCGTGTCTACCCGTTGCGAAATGAGACCCAGGCCACATCGTCATTCGACATAACCCTCGAAAATTCAAGCCCTTGTCCCCGCGGGCAGCGCAGGGGCGTGCGCGCGTGGCCGAAAGAATGGGTGAATGGCGAAGCGAGACGACAGACCGGTAGCCATGATTGTCGAGAGCGACGAGCACGTGATGTCGCTGCTCGAGTTCATGCTCGAACGCCAGGGTTATGAAATTGTGGCGTGCGCGGACGGCCGGCAGGCTAACGAGTACATCGAGAGTTCGCCGGCGGTGAGCGTGGTCGTGCTCGAGCTCGTGTTGCCGTACACGGACGGGTTCTCTCTGATTCGCAAAATGCGTGACAGCGAGGACTGGCACAACGTGCCGATCATCGTGTTGAGTACCCGTAAGCTCGAATCCGACATCGTGCGAGGTCTCGACGCTGGCGCGAATGACTACGTCACCAAACCCTACAGTCCGCGCGAGTTGATGGCCCGCATTCGCCGCCACGCCAGTGCCGCTCAGCCAGCGGAGACAGACGCATGATTAGCCACGCGCGCATCGTGACCGGCGCATTGCTCGTGCTCATGGCGACAGCCGCTTGGTCAGACAACCGGCTGCTGGACACGGCTGAAGCCGCTGTCGACGCAGGCGATCTGGATGCAGCCGCCAACATTCTTGCGCTTGGCCTCGCGGACGAGCCGGACAACGAGCCGGCGCGCTACCTGTATGCGCGCGTCCTGTCATGGAACGGCAGACTGATGGCATCCGAAGCACAGTACGACCTGTTGTTGTCGGCAAACCCGAACAATGCCGATTACCTGCTCGGCAAAGCGCAAGTCCTGGTCTGGTCGGACAAACCCGAAGAGGCACTGCCACTACTCGACCGAGCCAGCAGTCTCGCACCCGGTTACGAGGAAATCTCAACGCTCCAGGTGCAGGCATTGCAAGCGTCCGCGGGCAGCTCCGGGAGTTTGGTCGCCTCGTCGGCGGGATACATCGAAGCAGGTCTGTCCTGGCAGGGTCTGACCAACAATCTGCCGGACTGGAGCAGCCTGTACATCGATGCGAGCAGGCGCCTGGCAAATGGCCGGACTCTCGTGGGCGGGCTGCGGCAAACCGAGCGTTTCGACCAGAGCGACCTCGAGGCCCGCGGTGGTGTCTATTGGCCGGTAGCCAGTGACTGGACCCTGCTGGTCGAGGCAACCGTCGCGCCCGACGCCGATGTGCTGCCGGAGTGGTCCGGTTTTGGCGAACTGAGCCTGCCCATCGCCAACGGCTATGGCTTGCGCTTTGGCTACCGGTATCGCAGCTACGCGGCCAATGACTTGAACACAGTAACGCTGTCTGCCGATGGCTATCTGGCGGACTTCTTCGGCGCGTGGACGATGTACGTCAGCAAGCTATCGGGCGCCGACACGACCCTCGCAACGCAATTCCGTCTCGATCGTTACTACAGCGACGCCAGCCGCATCGGCGTGCTGGTCGCATTTGGTGATGAAACCGAGAGTGTCGGCGCCGGTCAGTTCATCGAGAGCGATACCTTTTCGCTCGTGCTGACCGGTATGCACTGGTTGACGCCCGTCTGGGGTCTGTCCTGGGACGTAGGCTACCAGGAGCAGGGCGACTTCTACGAACGGGGAGGCGTCCGTGTGGGACTTCGCCGCCAGTTCTGACCCTTTCGTGCAGGTGGCCATCGCGAGCGGTCTCGGCGCGGCGGCCATTACGTTGCTGCTGTTCGGTAGCAGTGTGCTGCTGAGACTGCGCTTGCAGGCACAGCAACGTGCTGAGAGGAAATTCCTGAAAACCTGGCGGCCATTGCTGACCCAGGTCGCCATTCACGGCATTGATCCGGAGACGGACAAGCAGCTGCCCGGCATGCGTGCGCAGAAATACTCGGCAAGGAGATTTCTGCTGAACGAATGGAATATTCTCCACGATTGCCTGAAAGGGTCTGCTCGCAATCACCTCACGCGCGTTGGTTACCGACTCGGTCTGGATGAAATTGCCTGGCACGATCTGAAGCACAGCAACTCGCTCGGTGAGCAACTCCTGGCAATCGTCACGCTTGGTCATCTCGGCGATATGGGCGCCTGGGATGAGATCGTCGCCGAACTCGACTCCAGTAACACGCTGTTATCGTTGATGGCGGCGAAGGCGCTTTGCAACATCGACCCGGACCGCGCGATGCCATTGCTGTTGGAGCAGATACTGTCCCGTTCCGACTGGGCCGACGCGCGTATCGCCGGTGTACTGACAGAAGCGGGCCCCGCGGCGATATCCAAACCCCTGCGGGACGCCATCCTGGCAGCGGGTCCCGAAGACCGGGAAAAACTGATCGGTTTCCTGCCGATGGTTTACAAGACCGTCGCATCGACGGTCGTCCAGCAGCTGCTGCAAAGCGATGTTGATGATCGCGTGCTGGGTGCGTGCCTGAAAGTTGCCGACGGGCCGTTGGAGTTGGAGCAGGTGCGTGAATTGGCCGGGCATCCGCGCTGGCACATCCGGATGCGCGCGGCGATTGCCCTTGGCAGGTTCGGCGAGAAAGACGACTGCCCGCTGTTGCTCGAGCTGCTGGCGGACCGGGAATGGTGGGTCCGCTATCGCGCTGCGCAATCGCTGGTGCAGCTGCCGTTTCTCAACCGAGACGAGCTGCTGACGATGCGTGACAGTGTCGACGACCCGTATGGTCGCGACATGATGGACCAGGTACTCAGCGAGGCAGCGCTGGCGTGATCTTCTTCGACCTCATCCACGCGGCGCAGTGGTTCTTCCTGGGCTATTTCATTCTGCTCAACAGCGGGTACATCCTGCTGAACATCATGTCGCTGCTGGGCATGCGTGACTACTTTCGCGGCAGCAGCGTCGATAGTCTCCCGAAGGCCTATTCCGAATATGAACTGCCGATCAGCATCGTCGTCCCGGCCTACAACGAGGCCGCAACCATCACGGCATCGATACGGGCCTTGCTGCAATTACGCTATCCTGAGTACGAAATCGTCGTCGTCAATGACGGCTCGAAGGATGAAACGCTCGATGTGCTGATCCGTGAGTTCGCGCTCGTCGCGTTCCCGGAAGCGTACCGGCAACGAATCCAGACACAGCACGTCAATACGATCTACCTGTCGACGAAGTATCCGAACATTCGGGTCGTCGACAAGCAGAACGGCGGTAAGGCCGATGCGTTGAATGCCGGCATCAATTGCGCGCGCTATCCGTTGTTTTGCGGTGTCGACGCGGATTCTGTACTGCAGCCCGACAGCCTGTCGCGGGTGCTGCAGCCATTCATGGACGATCCGACCACGGTGGCCTGCGGCGGCACGATCCGCATCGCCAATGGCTGCACCGTGCGTGACGGGTTCGTCGAGAAAGTCGGCTTGTCCGATTCGACCCTGGCGATTTTTCAAACCGTCGAATACCTGCGGGCGTTTCTGTTCGGCCGACTTGGCTGGTCGCCATTGAATGCGCTGCTGATCATCTCCGGCGCGTTCGGCCTGTTTCGCAAAGAAGTTGTTGTCGGTGTCGGCGGCTACCGCACCGACACGGTCGGCGAGGACATGGAGCTTGTAGTCCGCATTCACCGCAAATTGCGAGACGAAGGTCGCAAGTACCGCATTACATTCGTGCCAGACCCGATCTGCTGGACCGAGGCACCGGAAGACCTGCGCACCCTGGCGAACCAGCGGATCCGCTGGCAGCAGGGTCTGGCCGAGAGCCTGATGTCGAACCTGGGGCTGCTTTGCCACCGGCGCGGTGGTGCCGTCGGCTGGCTAGCGTTCCCGTTCATGCTGATATTCGAATTCCTTGGTCCGTTGCTCGAGGTCAGCGGCTACCTGTTCGTCCTGATCGCGTTTGCGGCCGACTGGCTGGCTTACGACGCGGTCTTTGCATTCCTGGTCGCCGCCATCTGCCTCGGTATGGTGTTGTCGACCAGCGCCTTGCTGCTGGAAGAACTGTCTTTCCACGTCTATCCGGGATTTCGCGCCACGTTTCGCCTGTTCGGCGCGGCGTTTCTGGAAAACCTGGGCTATCGGCAGCTAACGGCGTGGTGGCGCCTGCGCGGCTTGATTCGCTGGATCACCGGTTCGCGTGGCAAGTGGGGTGACATGCAGCGCCGCGCCAGCTGGTCCGAACAGAGTGAGACCTGAGCGATGACCGGAATGACAGGAGCATTGCGCCTGCTGGCCATTGCGTCGCTGCTGACGTTGTTGAATCCGCCCCGGGCAGAGGCCGCCTGGCTGTCGCTGTGCGATGGGGAACAGGCGACCAGCCACGGTCAGACCTATAGTGATCCCACTGGCCGCCAGCACACCTTGCTGGTCAGCGATGCGCAACTCGATGACTGCGCTCGGATGGAACTCGAACTGTTGCCGGACACTGTTCGCTGGACGGCATTGATTCCGGAGAGCACCGGCAAGTATCTGGATGCCGGCATGAGTTTGCTGGGCGATCGGACCGACGGACGCCTGCGTATCAGTGAGGTGATCCCGGTGGACCCGGCGGCCGCGCGGGGTACGTCACAAGTCCCATCGCTGCTGCTTGGCGTTGACAGTCTGCCCCAGCTGCAACGACAGGTGTTCGGCGCCAGTGGCCGCGCGCTCAGCCAGCGCGACGACGCTGGTCTGCAACTCGATTGCCGCTTCGGCACTGATCCCGCCGGCCTGTTGCTCATCGCACGCGATTACTACGTGCCGGCCGGCGCCCGGCTGCAGGTGGCGCTGCACTATGCCGCCGACGGCGAATTTGTGTTTGCGTCGTCTAACCAGGAACAGCTCCGTCGTGAAACGCCGGCGGTCCTCGGCCAGCTGGCTCCGCGGGGCGTTCTGAGCACGGCGCGATTCACGCTGCCCGTCACGCCTCGGCCGGGGGAGCATGGCTTCAGCCTCGTTTGCCCGACGAATACTGCGCGAATCACGCTGCATCGCCTGGTGCTCGAGGCTGCCCCGGCGGCGACACCCGGACCGGTGCCGAATTCCACCTGGATTTGGGAAACCGAGCATTGGCTGGCGGATATCGATGGTCTGATCGACGCCCTCAGGAAAGCGAATACCGAGACGCTGTTCCTCGCCGTGCCGATGACCGGCGAGTCGATGCGGGTCAACAAACCGAACAAGCTGGGTGAGTTGATCGAACGAGTCGCCGCCGCGGGCATCGAAACCTGGGCGGTCGAGGGTGATCCTGCCGCCGTGACTGTCGAGGGGCGCAAGCACTTCGTCGAGCGGACGCAGGCCCTGGCGGCATTCAATCGCGCGCAGCCCCGGGGGCGGCGCTTCCGGGGCGTGCAGTACGACATCGAGCCGTACCTGATGCCAGGCTTCGACCTGAATCGCACCGGCTGGCTGCAGGCCTATGTGGACACGATTCGGGAGCTGCAGGGCGTCTGGCCCGCGCCGCTGGAGGTTGCATTACCGTTCTGGTGGGCAGGACTCGAGCTGCACGGCCGCCCGGTGCTCGATGCCATCCTGCCGTTCGTCGACGGTGTGACCGTCATGAACTACCGGACCGATCCGGCACAGATCCAGCAGCTGGCCATTCCGTTCCTGGCCTGGGGGACACAACACCAGCGCTACATTCGCATTGGCCTGGAGCTCGGCCCGCTGCCGGATCAGACGCTGTGGAATTTCCGGCCGGCCGACAAGGGCCGTCTGTGGTCGCTCACGCTCGACGAGCGGCCGGTGTTGCTGCTACTCGATGAACCGGCGGCCAACCCGGCGGGTGCGGCGTATGCGCTGGCGTATTCGATTCCGGTATCGGCGAGCAACACCAGCTTCCACCAGCATCCCGACTTGCTCTACAAATTGATACCGGAGTTGCAGCCGCAACTGGCCGCCTGGCCCGCGTTCTATGGGATCGCCCTACACGGGCAAATCGAGCCTTGATGGTTACAACGACCTAGTCGTCGTCATCGTCATCGTCATCATCCTCATCGTCGGTGATGACGCGTACGACCTTGACGCCGCCCAGTCCAGCGGCGATGAATAAATAGTAACGCTTGAAAGCGACATGGTTGACCGACTGCAGGTCGTCGAAACGCAGCTTGCCAAGCATGGTGATGTTCTGCGGCGCACTGCAGGGCGAGTTTTTGAATCTCTCGGCGCCTTGCGCGACGTAGACGCCGGCCTCGCCATTCGAGATGAACATCAGGTCTCTGTCCACCGTGACGGCATTGGTGACAACCACGGAGGGATCGAGTCCCAGGGAGGCGGGGTCTGGCCGGGGCACGGAACCGACGATCTGCCCGTCATCCAGACACACGATTTGCACGCCATCCGGCCCGGCCGCGATAAAGGCTTTACCGCCCACGACCTCCACGGTCGATTTCGATTCCGGCACATTCGCACCGGGGAACGGAAACGTGTTCAAAAGGTTCATGGACCCGCCGGGGAACTGGCTCGCGGCAAAGACGGAAATCTGGCCCGGTGTGCCCTGCGCGACGACGATCCGATCCCCTTCTTCGTCCCAGGCGACCCAGCGCGCATCGTGCAGCGGGAACTGGCCAAGCGGGGTCAGGTCATCCTCCTCAAAAGCGAACACCTCTCCCGTATTGCCGGACGTGGCGTAGATCTCGTCGTCTGCGATCATCGCGCTCGTGGCCGCGAAGCTCGTCAGCGGCACCCGGAGGTTATCCTGCAGGATGAGCTTGTTGCTCTTGATTCTGAAGCGTTCCAGCACCGACGGGAACGGAAAGGCCGGGTCGTTCGTGGCCTCGGCCGCGTACACCCACCTGCCATCGGTCGTCACAGCGCTGATGTCAGAATCTTTGAAAATCACCGACGAGTTCAGGCGCGGATTTTTCCAAACCAACCTGGTGAAATAGTCGACCGCCCCGAGGCGTGGGGCGCCAATCATGTTGTAGCTGACGACAGCTCTATCGCCGCGTCCCATTGAAATGGATGTCGCCTGCACGACCTCGCCGTTGACAATCGGCGGATCGATCTCCCGGACGAGCCGCAGCTCGATCGAAGTCGCGTTCAGCGTGATGGGTCCCTGGCGCTGGAAGCCGACTGACGTCGTGCCGGGATCGGCGTCGATCGGCACGTCCTCGTCCGTGTATACAACACGTGTATCCAGCGAGAAGTCGTTGTTGGTGATACTGACCCGGTCATTGGCCATATCACCGGGGATTTCGACACCGGCTGTTTGCGGCACGCCGCTGCCGCCACCGCAGGCGGTAACCAGGCCGATGGTCAGGGGGAGGACAGCCCAGCGGAATCCGCGGGCCCATATGCTGGCGGCAGCGCCGCCACTGAGATCAGCGCACAACATTTTCATTCAGGTTTTCGCAACAACAACAGTGCCGGCGTCTCGCACAGAGATCACCCGGCTGCGCGAATCTTGGACCAACGTCACAGAAATTTGGCGTGTAGGCGTCTCGATTTTGGCAATTGCTCTCGAAATCCGCACGGCGCTTGGCTTGGCGCCGGAATGCCGACCCGGTCACGTTCGCCCGTGAACGTATTTCGTAAAGTGGGCCAGCTTGTGTGTCGACAACAGAGTGCGTCGGCGGGGGCGTGCGGATCCTGCCGGTTGCCGGGCCATGCAGACGGAACAACAGTTAATTCAGTCCTGGCTGAATCTGCAGTGCAGCATGCTGAACGCTGCACTTCGTGCTGTCGTGCTCTGGACCGATGCCGACGGCACCTTCAGGCTGGCAGCACAGTGGCCGGAAGATCAGCCGCCGCCTCCCGCGCTTTCCAATGTTGCCGCGGCGGCTGCCCGCAAAAACAGCTGCAGTGTCGATCGTCTCGACCAGTCCAGCAGTCCGCAGCAACGCGATGGGGACATCCTCACTTGCCCGCTTTTGCGTGACTCGGCGCAAACTGGTGTGGTCGCGGTGGAGATGCCGGTGGACGCCGACGCCCAGCTCCAGGCAGCCGCCAAAGCCTTACAGTGGGGCGCCGCCTGGCTGGACTTGCTGCTGCAAAATCACACCGGCGGCGACAGCAGCCAGTTAGTCGATGTGATCGACATCGTGGCGGTCAGCCTCGAGCACGACAGCTTCCAGGAATCCGCGTCAGCGGCCGTCGCTGAGATGGCGCGCCGGTTGGGCTGTGAACGCGTCAGCCTGGGTTTCAGCAAGCGTCAGTCCAACCGCGTGCTGGCCATGTCCCGGAGCGCGTCCGCGGATGACCGCATGGCGCTGCTACGCGCGATCGGCAGCGCCATGGACGAAGCGACCGATCAGGATTGCACACTTATATATCCGCAAAACAATCAGCGCAGCGCGCAGATTCTCGAGGCGCATGCAAGCCTGTCCGGGTCCTATGGTTCCGGCTCGATCTGCACCATTCCGATCGGCCATGACGGCCGCTTGATTGGTGCGATGACCTTCGAACATCGCGAGGCGACCAGATTCGATCCCGCGACGAAAGCACTGTGCGAAGCAACGGTTGCACTAGTCGGACCCATCCTGGTTGGCAAACGCCGTGAAGAACGCTGGGCAGGGTCGCGGTTACTGGACAGCCTGCGCAGCCAGCTTGCCAAGTTGACCGGCCCGCGGCACGTGCGGTTCAAGCTCGCGACCGGGATGTCGGTCGCGGCTGCGTTGTTCCTTGTCTTTGCCGAGGGCGAATACCGGGTATCGGCGGACGCGACCTTGGAGAGCACCGTACAGCGCGTGGTGACTGCACCGTTCGACGGTTACGTTAACGATTCAGCGGTGCGGCCGGGTGACCTCGTGACGTCCGACCAGGTGCTGTGCCGCCTGGATGATCGGGACCTCAAGCTCGAGGAACTCAAGTGGTCCAGCGAAAGCGCCAAGCTCCAGAAGGAATACCGCGAGGCGATGGCCGCGCACGAGAACTCCCGCGTGCGAATCCTGCAGGCGCAAATTGAGCAGGCTGAAGCACAACTCAAGCTGGTCGAGGAGCAATTGTCGCGCACACGCGTGACGGCACCACTGGACGGCATGATCGTGAAAGGCGACCTGACGCAGTCGCTGGGTGCGCCGGTGGAACGGGGTGACGTGTTATTCGAGGTGGCACCTTTGGATGAATACCGCGTCATGCTCGCCGTCAACGAGCGTGAAGTTGGCCGGCTAACGCCGGGGCTCGCGGGACAGCTCAAGCTGGCGGGCCTGCCCAATGATCCGATGCCGATCGTGGTACAGCGGATCACGCCAATTTCTACCATAGAGGACGGCCGCAATTTCTTTGCGGTCCAGGCACGGCTGCTCGACGATCAGACGCAGGTCCTGCGACCCGGCATGCAGGGCGTGGGCAAGATCTACATCGGGCAGCGCAAACTCGTGTGGATCTGGACGCACGACATGCTGGACTGGCTCCGCATGTGGACCTGGTCCCGGGGCGCCTGGGCCTAACGCAGCATGGGTGAGCAACTCTACAGCCCCATGTGGTACCGGGTTGCCGGCCTGAAGCCCGCATTGCGTGCCCATACCCGGATCCATCGCCACGTCTATCGCGGCGCACCCTGGTTTGTGGTCCAGGACCTGGCCGCCGGCCGGGTGCATCGGTTCACGCCCGATGCGTATCGCCTCATCGCGATGATGAATGGTCACCGGACCATCAAGGAGATCTGGGAGGAAGTCGACGAGGAGCTGGGCGATGATGCACCAACCCAGGACGACATCATCCAGCTACTGGCAAAACTGCATGCCGCTGACCTGCTGAAGGTCGAGACACCAGCGGATGCGAAGGACCACAGCAAACGACTGGAACAACGACGCAAGCAGAGCCTGAAGCAACGTTTCGCCAACCCGATGGCCATCCGTTTGCCGTTACTCGATCCGGACCGGATCCTCGGTCGCCTCATGCCGTTCGCGCGGCCGCTGTTTTCGACGGCCGCGTTCGTCACGTGGGCCCTGATCGTGATTGCAGCCCTGATCCTGGCGGCAATGCATTGGCCGGAGTTGACGGAAAACGTCTCCGATCGTGTCCTGTCAACGCAGAACCTGATCCTGATCTGGCTCTGCTACCCGGTTATCAAGTTGCTGCACGAGCTGGGTCACGGCCTCGCGGTCAAACGCTGGCGCGGCGAAGTCCACGAAATGGGCATCATGCTGTTGGTGCTGGCCCCGGTGCCCTACGTCGATGCGTCGGCCGCGGCGGCCTTCAAGGACAAGCGCAAGCGCATGCTGGTGGGCGCAGCGGGCATCATGGTGGAGCTATTCGTCGCGGCACTGGCGATGTTCATCTGGGTTGCGGTCGAGCCTGGCCTCGTGCGCTCGATCGCGTTCAACCTGATGCTGATCGGTGGCATTTCCACGGTGGTGTTTAACGGCAACCCGCTGCTGCGTTTTGATGCCTACTACGTGCTGGCCGATTTCCTGGACATGCCCAACTTCGCCGCACGCGCGAACAAATACCTGGGCTATCTCGTGCAGCGCTATGGCTTTGGCCTTGTCGATTGCGAATCGCCAGCGAATGAGCCGGGTGAGCGCCCCTGGCTGGGCGGCTATGTGGTGCTGTCATTCCTGTACCGCATGGTTGTGCTGTTTGGCATTGTCATGTTTATCAGCGGCAAGTTCTTTGTGCTCGGCATCCTGCTGGCCATTTACGCCATCACCATGCAAATCGCCTGGCCGCTAATCAAGCACGCGAAATTCCTGCTGGCTGATCCGGCGCTCAACCGTCAGCGCCCGCGCGCGCTGGCGACTGCAGGTGGCGTGACACTAACGCTGTTGGCGGCATTCCTATGGATCCCGGTGCCCTTGTCGACGTATGCACAGGGCGTGGTGTGGGCACCGGATCAGGCCGAATTGCGCGCCCGCGCGGACGGTGTGGTAACGGACCTGCTCATCCTGCCAGAAGACACAGTGGAGGCCGGCACGCCGATACTCGCCTTGCGCGATCCACTGCTGAGCTATCGCGTCCATATTCTCGAAGCGGATATGCGCGAGGCCGAAGCGCGGTATCACGCGCTGCGGACCACCGAGCCGGTACAGGCGGCGATCGTGGCAGACGAGCTTGCAACGATTCGCGAGGACCTGGCATTGGCGCGCTCCCGCCTGGAAGACCTGACGGTGCGCAGTCGCGCGGCGGGTAGCGTGCTGTTGGAACAACCGCGTGATCTGGTCAATCGTTTTGTGCGCAACGGCGACCTGATCGGCTATGTCACAGACCTGTCCCACGGTCGTGTGCGCGTTGCTGTTACCCAGGAAAATGTTGGACTGATTCGTGAACGCACGAATGCTGTTTGGGTGCGCTTGGCCGAAAGATCGAACAAAATTGTGCAGGCGACGGTGAGTCGTGCGGTGCCAGCGGCGATGGACCAGCTGCCGAGTCCTGTACTTGGCACCGCGGGCGGTGGGCCGGTGCCGGTCGATCCCGCCGACAGTGAAGGCGTTCGCACGCTCGACAGCGTGTTTCATATCGAACTCGAGATCCCGTCAGCCGTGCCGCGCATCGGGGGACGGGCCTACGTCCGTTTCGATCATGGATCAGAACCATTGGCGCAACAGACTTACCGCAGGGTGCGCCAGTTGTTCCTGAGGCAGTTCGATGCCTAGCCAGGCACAGCGACCCGGCGCCACGCTCGGGAGTTACCCGGAGCAACCGTCTGAAGGACCGGTTGGGCTCGATGAAATGGCACACCGCACCGTCGTGCGTGCAACGCACCGTTTCAAGACCAGTCGCATCTACCGGCGGCGTTTCCTGGCCCAGGTCAACCAGAGTGGTGAGGCACTGGCCGGTGCCAGCGGGCACGAGTTGAAACGGCGCGCGCTGGAGTTGCGCCAGGCATTCATGCGCCAGGGGCTGGTCGACGAACTCGTGGTACCGGCCTTCGCGCTGATTCGCGAGGTGTCGGGTCGCGCGCTGAAGATGCGCCACTACGACAGCCAGGTACTCGGTGGCTGGGTCATGCTGAACGGCATGCTGGCGGAGATGGAGACGGGCGAAGGCAAGACGTTGACCGCGACGCTGCCGGCCTGTGCCGCAGCGATGGCCGGCATCCCGGTGCACGTGATCACCGTCAATGATTACCTGGCCAAGCGTGACGCCGAGTTGATGGCCCCGCTGTACAAACTGCTGGGGCTGACGGTGGGTGCGGTCACCGAGGAACTCACGGATGAGGACGCCCGCCGGGCGGCCTACGCCTGCGATGTGACCTACTGCACAAATAAGCAATTGGCCTTCGATTACCTTAGAGACCGGGTGCAGATAGGACACCGGCAATCCGGACTCAGCCGCAAGGTCGATGACCTGCAGTCGGGGCCCGGTAAGTCATTGTTGTTGCGAGGATTATGCTTTGCGATCGTGGATGAGGCAGACAGCGTCCTTATCGACGAAGCGCGGACACCGCTGATCCTGTCCCGGCCTGTAGATAGCGAGTTTGACGCCGATATCTACTGCGAGGCACTGGATCTGGCAGACGGGCTCGCCGTGGATGCGCATTTTGTCGTCGATGAAAAGGCTCACCAGGTTGCGATCACGGACGACGGTGAGGCGCGGCTCGAGGACATGGCAGCGGAAATGTCGGAGTTCTGGCAACGCCGACGCCGCCGGAGGCTGTTGATCGAACAGGCTCTGTCGGCGCGACATTTGTATGTGCGTGACCGGGATTACCTGGTGCGCGACGACAAAGTGCAGATCATCGACAGCAATACCGGTCGGGTGATGGCCGACCGTTCGTGGGAGATGGGATTACACCAGATGGTGGAGGCGAAAGAACAATGTGAAGTGACGCCGGCCCGCGAGAGTCTCGCGAAGATTACCTACCAGCGTTTCTTTCGCCGCTATCTGCGACTCGGCGCAATGAGCGGCACCGCAACCGAAGTGGCGGATGAATTGTGGTCGGTTTATGCGCTGCGCGTCGTAAAGGTCCCAAGTCACAAACCGATGCAGCGGATCGCCGGTCCGAGTCGCGTGTACCTCAGTATCGACGAAAAGTGGTCACAGGTTGTTGCGCGGGCTCGAGAGCTGAACGCACAACAGCGCCCGGTGCTGATTGGTACGCGCTCGGTGGCCGCATCTGAACATCTCAGCGATCTGCTGACCCGCGAAGACCTGGCTCACGATGTGCTCAACGCACGCAATGATGCGGAGGAAGCGAATATCGTGTCCCGCGCCGGCGAGGCGGGGCGCATCACCGTTGCCACCAACATGGCCGGTCGTGGCACTGACATCAGCCTCGGTTCGGGCATCAAGGAACTCGGTGGACTTCACGTGATCGCCACGGAGCGAAACGAAGCGCGACGCATCGACAGGCAATTGTACGGGCGCTGTGGTCGTCAAGGAGATCCCGGCAGCTTTGAATGCATTCTGTCGCTGGAGGATGAACTCGTCGCGCTGTACGCGCCCGGTTTTGTGAAGTCTGCGTTGCGGTTACTGCTCCGCAACGGCAATCCACTGGCGCAGCGCCTGGGCGCCGCGACGATGCGACTCGCGCAGCTCATTCTGGAGCGGCGCCACGCGCAGGCACGACGTGAACTGATCAAGCTCGATCAGCGTCTCGGTGACGTGCTGGCCTTCACCGGACCGATGGAGTAGGCCATGTCGCGCGTCGGTTCAACAAAGACAACGATGCAAGCGGTGCTGATCAGCGCCGCCGCATTCGCCGGCAGCGCGCTGGCTATCGATGTTCCCGAGCTGGACTGCGTGATCGAGCCGCACATCGTGATCGATCTCAGCAGCCGCACCGACGGTATCGTCGAGACCATCGAGGTCGACCGCGGCGATATTGTCACAGAAGGCGACGTCGTAGTGCGCCTCGAATCCGGCGTGGAGGAGGCCGCCGTCGACTATGCGCGCGCGGCAGCGACCGCCGATTCGGAGCTGCAGGCCCGCGAACTCAGCATGTCGTTCGCGGAGCGGCGCCGGGGCCGCTTGGAAAGCCTGTACCGGGAGCAGGTCCTGTCGTCTGACCAGATGGACGAAATGGAAACGGAAGCGCGCCTGTCACAGTTTGAGCTGGACGAAGCGCGTGAGCGCCGGCGTCTGGCGCAACTGGAGCTGCGCCAGGCACTAGAGGTCCTCGAGCGACACACGATAACAAGCCCGATTGACGGCGTGGTGGTGCAACGTTTCCTCGCACCAGGTGAGTCGGTTGAAGAGAAACCCATCCTGCGCCTGGCACAAATCGATCCACTGCGTGTGGAAGTCATTGTACCGGTGAGCTATTTCGGTGCCATACAGCCTAGTCAACGCGCTGTGGTCATGCCAGAACAGCCAATGGACGGTCAATACAACGCGACGGTCACAGTCGTCGATCGGGTGGCTGACGCGGCCAGTGGTACTTTCCGGGTGCGCATGAGCCTGCCCAATCCTGATTACAAGTTGCCAAGCGGGCTGAAATGCACTGTGCGTTTCTTGCCTGGCGTCGTGGCAGCGCCGGCGACGGCGGCGAAAGCCCAGCCGAAAGGGAAGAGTGCCAAGCCTGCACCAGATCGCCCGACACCTGCCCCCAAACAGGAATCCTCAAAGCGAAAAAACGAGCCGACTGCCGTGCCGCACGCGGGCGTGAGCACGTCGTCGCAGCCAGTCGCAGCCCCGGCAACCGAACGACTGGACACGACTGCAATCGACGAGGTGTTGCGAGCGCGTCAAGGGGTGCCGGCGACACCTACAACGAACTCACAGCCGCCGCCATCAGATACCGAGGCGCTTGCGGCCGCATGTCGAACGATCGGACCCTTCGAGGATGAACAAAGCGTCACGGAGATCAAGGCCACACTGACCGGGCACGTCAATCAGTTGAGTGTTCGACGCGAGGCGGTGAATACTCGTGACGGTTTCGTCATCGTCAGCGAACAGCAGGAGTCCGTCGCGGCAGCCAAAGCGCTTGCCGAGCAAATGCAAGTCGCCGGAGTACACGACCTGTTCGTGTTTGGACGGGGACCCTACAAAGGGCGCGTATCTCTTGGTCTCTACAAAGGCCCGAGGATGGCCGAAGAGCGCGTGCGCGAAGTCATCTCTCTTGGCTTTGCCGCCGAAGCCATCCCCCGCGATTCGCTCTCCGCCCAGTACTTCGTCGATGTTGAGCTCAAACGTGGTTCAACCGAGTCGGCCATGCCGGAGCCGGCGAGACAGTTGCTGGCTGGAAAGAACGCCGCGCCGAGCGACTGTAACCAGGTATTGGCGTCGCGCCAGTAATCCGACCTGTCCAACTTATGTTCAATCAGTCGCGTGCTCAGGCGCGACTAATTGCTAACCAGTTCAACGACTTTTCCCGGATTTGGGCGTAAAAATAGCGGGTTAGTTCTAGCTGCGTCACGAGTGAATCACCCGGTTGCCTTTCGGGTTTGGCAATCCGGGCGCGGAGCGTACGAATCTCCGCCGGCCGCGCTCGAACCGGGTTATCGCACTGGTGCATTCGGGGACGCCAGGCTGAGAGGGAACCGGCGTCGCGATGAAGTCCAATGCACCAGTCAAACAGACTGATACCCGCCCGTTCATGGAAGAACTGGAACGGCGCCTGCTGCTGTCCGCCGACGTCTTCGGCGCCTTCGCCGGCAATGCCGTATTCCAGGACGTCGAGCAGCCGGACAATGAAAATGTCCAGCTCACCGAGTCGGACCAGCACGTCGAGGCTGACGCCGCCGATCATCAAAGCCGCGAGCTGATCATCGTCGATGCGACCACCCCTGACTACGAAAGCCTGGTGGCGGACCTGACCGGTCAGGCCGAAGAGGATCGTATTTTCGAAGTCGCGGTTCTCGACCCGACCGAGAACGGCGTCGACCAGATCACAAATCTACTGTCGACCTATACGGGTCTCGATGCGGTGCACATCATCTCGCATGGCGACGCTGGCGGCATCTCGCTGGGCAATGGTGTGCTCGACTACGATGCGCTGGTCAATAACGCGCGTGACATCGAAGGCTGGGGCGATGCGTTCAACGCCGAGGGAGACCTACTGATCTACGGTTGTAATCTCGCCGCCAGCGAGGAAGGCCGGGACCTGGTCGACACCCTGGGTCGCCTGACCGAGACGGACGTTGCTGCGTCGGAGGACCTGACCGGTCATGCCAGCCTGGGTGGCGACTGGGACTTGGAATATCGGGTTGGGCAGGTTGAGGCAGACGTGGCGATCAGCCTCCTGGCTCAGGAAAACTGGCAGGCGACCCTGCAGATGCAGACCGGCAGTTATGTCGGCGACGGGACAGACGCTCGCGGCATCACGGGTCTGGGATTTCAACCGGACTTCATCATCATCAAGTCGGAGTCTGGAGCCTACAGCACGGTCGTCCGGACGTCGTCGATGGTCGGCGATGCAACGAAACCGCTCGTCGGCGGGTCGCCGGTGTTTGCGAACGGGATCGAGTCGCTGGACGCGGATGGCTTTACGCTCGGCACTGACGGTCGCGTCAATGCCGGCGGTGAGACGTATCACTGGACCGCATTCTCTGCCGCCGCGGGAGAAATGACCGTCGGGTCCTACATGGGTGACGGCACCGACAATCGCAGCGTTGCCGGGTTCGGATTTCAGGCGGATTACGCGATCGTGATGGGTGCAGGCGCACACGAATCGGTGCAGCGTTTCCAGGATCAGGTCGGCGATGTGAGTCTCGAGGTCGGCTCGAGTGCGGTACTCACGAATGTCATCCAGGCCTTCGAGGCCGACGGTCTCCAGATCGGTTCCGATGCGCGCGTCAATCAGTCTGGCCAGGAATACTATTACGTCGCCTGGAAAGAAATCGCCGGCAAGGCGGAATTCGGCAGCTATACCGGCGACGGCACCGACGATCGCAACATAGCGGGTGTGGGCTTCGAGCCTGACTATGCAATCGTCAAAATCGAAGGCGGAGGCGACGCGGTTCACCGCTTCGACTCGCTGGCCGGCGACAATACACTAGGCACCGGAACCGACGGTGCATACGCGAATGGCGTACAGCAGTTTTCGGCGGATGGGTTCCAGGTAGGAAACCACATCACCGTCAACTGGAGCGGGCAGACCTATTACTACGCGGCGTTCAACGCCGACGCCAATACCGCGCCGACTGATCTACAGGTATCGACCACGACCGATGGTGGTCTCAGCCTCAACGAGGATGGCGGCAACGATGCCTACCTTATTGCTGACAATGGCGGCGCAATTCTCGGCGGGCTGACGGAGCTGACGGCGGAAGTTCGCTTCGCGATGCAATCATTTCCGAACAGCACGAACTTCTTCTCCTACGCGACCTCAAGCGACGACAACGTTTTCAAGTTCAACATCCGCGACGATGGGGACCTGAGCGTCAGTATCAACAGCGTCAAGATTAACTCTTCAGCGATGGACTACCGGTCGTTGGCGGACGGACAGCAGCACACGCTTTCGGTGACCTGGAACAGCGCCGGTGGCTTGTGGGAAATGTTTGTCGACGGTGTGTCGACTGACAGCGGCAGCGGCCTGGAATCAGGCGTGACGCTCGCGGGAGGCGGCACGCTGGTCATGGGTAACGACCAGGACAGCGTCGACGGCGGCTACGATACGACCTCCGAGGCGGCCGCCACGCTGTACGATGCACGTATCTTCGACGGCGTGCGCAGCACCGGGGAAATACTGGCGAATCACGATCGGACCGTTGCCGACGACGAGGCGGGACTGGTCGCCAACTGGCGGTTCGATAACCTTTCTCCCGGTGGCGTTACCACCGATGTGGTCAGTGGCAACAACCTGACGATCAAGCACGCTTCCGGCGCCGGCTTCGTGACCAGCAATCCGAGTCTCGGCCTCGAAATCAACGAAAATGCCGCCAACGGTACCCTGGTCGGCAGCGTGGCCACGATCGATCCCGATAGTGGCGACACGTTTACCTACGCGCTGCTCGACGACGGTGGTGGCCGCTTCGGTATCAACCCGACGACCGGCGAAATACTCGTACTCGACAGCTCGCTGATCGATTTCGAGGCTGCGACGTCGCATAACATCACCATACAGACGACCGACTCCGGCGGGTTGA
>JAAUXY010060389.1_pt1 | contig 80791 bp, 71 predicted proteins | sample 7278121 | NCBI WGS metagenome assembly JAAUXY01 (sample SAMN14350117, study PRJNA611818) | marine sediment metagenome | isolation source: surface marine sediment (1.8m) | place: French Polynesia: Moorea | collected 2018-08
GTCACAACCGGGTGCTCACCAGCCAAGGCCGACGCATGCGCGTGGTGATGCCAGACCGTTGATACTGGCAGGCCCTGTTTCGCGGCCCAACGCGTCGTCGCGTAGCCGGGATGCGCGTCGCAGACAAGTTCACGCGCATTGACCTGGTAGAGCCGTTGCAGGTCAGCTGCAACTTGTGCGAACACTCGCTGGCTGCGCGGTGAATCCATGTCACCGATATGCGGCGACACAACGACACGATCATCCCAGGCCAGCGCCAACGTGTTCTTCAGGTGTCCACCGACCGCGAGCACCGGCGTGGACAGCTTCCTACCCAATGTGATCTCGAGGGGTGCATTGCCGCGACCCAGACGGATCGGACGAATGCGGCCGGCTATTGACCGACAAACCGGATCGTCGGCCGGCCGTTCGATGGGCCGGTCGTGATGCAGGAATGCGTCTGCGATCCGGGCGAGTCGCTGATGCGCCTCGACATTGTCAGTCTGCACGGGCTCGCCGCTGAGATTGCCGGACGTGGCAACCAGCGGCGCCCCGAAGGACCGCAGCAACAAGTGATGCAGCGGGCTGTACGGCAGGTACACCCCGATCTCGCGCAGACCCGGTGCGATGGCCGCGGCCAGCCGGGCACCTGGGCGTCGTGATACCAGCACGATCGGCCGCGCCGGCGCGCGGATCGCTGCAGCCGCCTCGTCAGGCAGCCACGCGCAACGGCGCACGGCGTCCAGGCCGTCACTGCCGCTTGCGGGAAACATTACGGCCAGCGGCTTGTGCGGCCGGTACTTGCGATCACGCAACCTGGCGACTGCCTGTTCATTGCCGGCATCGCACATGAGGTGGTAGCCGCCAATACCCTTGATCGCCACAATCTTGCCATTGCGAAGCGTATCGACGGCCAGCGACAGCGGTTCACCTTCGACAACCGCACCGTCGCTCGTCGTAAATTCCAGTGCCGGGCCACAGTCCGGGCAGGCCAGCGGCTCGGCGTGAAACCGTCGGTCCAGCGGGTTCGCATACTCAGCCGCGCACGCATCGCACCATTGAAAATCCGCCATCGTCGTCGACGCGCGGTCGTAAGGCAGATTTCGAATCAGGGTGTAGCGCGGTCCGCACTGGGTGCAGTTGATGAACGGGTATTCAAATCTGCGGTCACCCGGCGTCGTCAGCTCCCGTTCACAATCCGCACACATGAAATAGTCGGGCGGCACACAGATCGTCGACTCTTGGTCCGCGGCGCTGCCGAGCACCTGAAACGCACCGTCGGCCGCGGAGTCGCTCGTGGTGGCGTCAAGGCGCGATTCGATTTCGGGCGCCGCCAGGGGCGGCGCCCTGTGCACCAGCGCGCGCTCGAAATGGGCCAGTGCATCCGGATGGCCGCGAACGACTATTTCCACCCCACCGGTGCGATTACGCACCCAGCCGGAGAGTGCGAATTCGTGCGCAAGACGATAGACGAACGGCCGAAAGCCGACGGCCTGAACGCGTCCGCAAACGACCAGGCGCAGCTCGCTCTGTTCGTCGGTGGCATTCTTGCCGGCAGCGATCGTCTGGTGCATCGTGCTGCTTACACGGCCTTTGCCGCCGGACGTTCAGTCGTGACACTTTCGCGAATGCCGCCGGCCCACCAGACCCGACAGGCACCCTCGTCCGACACCATGCACGGGCCGATCGGATGCCGGGGTGTACAGGCGCGGCCGTACAGCTGGCACTCATTGGGATAGATCCTGCCGAGCACGACGCGGGCGCAATCGCAACCGGGTGGCATTTCTCCAGCCCGTTTGCGCGCTGCCGGATCGGTCATCCAGGATTCGCGAGCACGAGCATCGTGGGCGGCGAAGTGATCGTTCAGCGCGAATCCAGACGCGGGAATCGTGCCGATACCACGCCAGTCCGCCGCGACGATGTCGAAACATCTCGTCAGTATCTGTCGCGCCCTTGCATTCCCGCCGTTTCGGACGGCCTGCGGATAACAGTTGACCAATCGACACTCGCCATCGACGAGCTGGCGCAGCACCGCGTAAGTTGCCGCCAGCAGGCTTGCCGGTTCGAAGCCCGCAATTGCCGTTGGCAACGCGTGGTCACGCGAGACGAATTCCCACTCCTCCGGACCCATTACGGTCGCCACATGGCCAGGCGCGATCAAGGCGTCAAAACCCGGCCGGCCCGACTCCAGCAGCATCGCCACCGCCGGCCAGGTCAGCCGGCCCGATAGCAACAGCCAGAGATTGGCTGGAACGCCCTCCGCCAGCATTGCCGCGACCGGCGCCATCGTGGTTTCAAATCCTGCGGCAAAAAATACGACGTCACGGTCCGGCGATTCTGTCGCGAGCCGTTTGGCCTCTAGCGGGCTGGCGATCGGCCGGACATCGGCACCCGCCGCCTTGGCCTGCTCCAGTGATCGGGGTTCGCGCTTGGGTGCGTTCACTGGTACCCGCAGCATGTCGCCGAAGGCGGCCAGGATCACGCGCGGCTGACGCGCAATCTGAATGGCGTGATAGATATCTTCCTCCGGACAAATGCAGACCGGACAGCCGGGCCCTGGAATGAGCTCGACGCCATCCGGTAGCACATTGCGCAGACCCGCTTGCGTGATGGTGCGCTCGTGACCACCGCAGACGTTCATGACTTTGGTTCTCGACCGCAGTTCGAGGCTGCGAATCCGCTCCAGATAACTCAGCGCGAGCTCTCCAGAGTCACGCTTCACTGGCCAGGACCTCTTCGAACAGTCGCCAGGTGGCGGCGGCATCGGCAGCTGCGACTTTCTGGATCGCGTAACCGACATGCACCAGCACGTGGTCGCCCGGCTCGATACAGTCGGTTTGCAGCATGAAGAGGCTTACGTCCCGCTCGACACCGCCGGCTTCGCAAACGGCATTGAAGCCATCTATCGTCTTGATCCGCATCGGAATTGCGAGGCACATGGTTGAATGGCTTCCTGTCAGCACTGGTTCACGCCCGATTCGGCCGGCCGACCGGTGCGTGTAATTGCCTATTGGTATTGGCGCGAAAAGAGAATATACCGCTCTGCGGGGTGACAGGCTCGGGCCGTTATGCCAGTGTCTGGGGGCCAAACAAGACAACGCTTAACAACAACAACCAACTGCCCAACGGCGGCATGTTGCGGTGCAACATCTGACAAAAAAACTCCGGGAAGGCAGCCGGCATCGGTTGATTTGGCTGGCCGCACTGGCGTCATTGCTGGCGCCGGTGGCGGTGAGGGCCACCGAGAACGGTCACGCCGATCCAATCGCGCCAGTGATCCTTGGCGTGGCCTGGATTCTGTCGATGGCGATTCTGGGTCGGTTTGCGGCCCGGAGCCTGAACCAGCCAGCGGTGGTCGGCGAATTGCTGATGGGCATTGCGATCGGCCACATGGGCTATCTGGGCGGTGGCGAATTGATCACCGTGCTGCGCGAAGTGCCGCAAGTATTCCTGCTGATGAATGGCGCCACCGCGGACATGCTCTTCGACGGCGACACCGCGGCCGCCGTCACCCAGGTCCTCAACGGACCCCGTGGTGGCGTCATGCTGCAGGTGGCCCACAGCGTCGACGTGTTTTCGCGTTACGGCGTCATCTTCCTGTTGTTCCTGGTCGGCCTGGATAGCAGTGTTCCAGAGCTTCGGAGTGTCGGGGTGGAGTCAGCCCGGGTCGCTTTGATCGGAGTAATTGCCCCGTTTGTGCTGGGAGTATTCATCCTGTTCTTCCTGATGCCGGATGTGAATCCCGACGTGCGTTTGTTCGTGGCGGCCACCCTGGTGGCGACCAGCGTCGGCATTACGGCGCGGGTCTTGCAGGAACTCGGACAGGAACACTCCGCCGAAGGCCGGATCATTCTTGGTGCCGCCATCATCGACGACATTCTTGGCCTGCTCATGCTGGCCGTAATCAGCGGGATCCTGGTTTCCGGTGAATTCAATTTCAGTCAGGTCACGCGACTGTTGCTGCTGTCGGTCGCCTTTTTCGGCGGCGCCGTTTTCCTGGGACCGCGGCTGTTGAAGATTTTGATCCGGTTTCTGGTCGCGCTCGATCCGGTGGAGGCAAAACTATTCACGGCGTTCTTGTTTGCGACGATCCTCGCGTGGTTCGCCAATCTCGTCGGTCTGGCCACGATCGTCGGCGCGTTCATGGCCGGGCTGCTTCTCAACGATGCCTACTTCCCGGCAAGCGACGAGAAGCATCACTTCGCCTCGATCAAGGACTTGATACAGCCGCTGGAGGCGATCCTGTTGCCGATCTTTTTCGTCCTGATGGGCATTCAGGTCAAGCTCGAAACGCTCAACGACCCGGTCGTGCTCATTGTTGCCCTGCATCTCGTGCTCGCGGCCATCGTCGGCAAATTGATCTCGGGCCTCGGCGCACCGCGCGGCGTGCGGCGACTGGCGGTCGGGTTCGGCATGCTGCCGCGCGGTGAGGTCGGCCTCGTTTTCGCGTCTATCGGCAAGACGCTCGGCGTTGTGAGCGATACCCTGTTTTCGTCGATTGTTGTGATGGTGATTGTGACCACGCTCCTGGCACCCGGCCTGCTGAAGTGGTCTCTTCGAGACGCTGGAGCCGACAGAATCGGCAGCGCTTAGCCACGCTCCGCAATGAGCGTGCCGTGGCTGACCCGGCCGCCGGGTTGCAGCACGACGCGTTCGCCCTCCTGCAGACCCGCAACGATCTGGGCTTCGAGGCTATTCTGCAAACCGAGTTCCACATGCCGCAGTTCCGCCATCTCGCCTACTGCGACGAATACCGCCCAGCGCTCGCCATCCCGAAACAGAGCTGCACGCGGTAGCTTCAGGATATCCTCCGCCTCGGCCAGTATCACACGCGGGTGTACACGAAACCCGTGACCCAGTTTTCGCCATTGCTCAGGCGGATCGACGAGCTCGACCAGTACCTTGACCCGTTGTTCCTCAACGCCCAATGCCGATACCTTGGTGAAACCATAGGGTTCGACGCGGTACACGACTCCGTCGAGCGGTTCTGCACCTCCCCAGGCCTCGATCAGCACACGTTGCCCGGCTTCCACATTTACCGCCTCGGTCGACAATAGATCGACGACAACCTCCAGCTGCCGTGGATCACCAATCTCGATCAGGGGAGTGCCAGCGGCGACCACCGCTTCACTCTCGTTGGGAACCCGCAGCACGGTACCGCTGACTGGAGTGTAAACTGCGATATACCCGAGGTTTGCCCGCTGGCGATTCCGCGCGGATGTCGGTTCAATCAAGCGGGCTTTTGCCTGCTCCAGCTCGGACGACCTCGCCTTGAGACTCGCCCGCGCCTCTTCAAGCGCGGCATCGGCAATTCTGGCCCGGCGTTGCGCCGCCTCGAGTTCATTGGCCGAGATAGTGTCACGCTCGACCAGTTGCTCGAAGCGTCGCAGCTCCGCGCGAGCGAAATCGAGCTCCGCGTCGGCTCGCTGGACGGCTGCGGCGGCGAATCGTTCGTTCGCCTCCGCAGCACGTATGGCGGCTTCCGCCTCGGCCATCGATCGCACATCCAGGAAAGCCGGGTCACTGGGCTCAATCTGAGCAACGACGGTCTCGCCTGCAGTCACGACATCGCCGGCATGCAGCTCGATCCGGCGCATCAATCCCGGGACGGGCGCAGAGACTACAAACACCTCCTTGACGCGCGTCTGCCCCTCCTCCGAGATCGATGACACGATCTGGCCCCGCTGAACTGCCACAATGTCCACCGGCACGGGGTCCGGCTGCAACAGAAACACTAGTATCACGGCAACCGCAAGGACCCAAGGCGACCAGAAAAGCAGGCGGCGAACGATGGCGGAAGGCATGGTCTACTCTCGCGCTTTCAGCACGGCAATCAAGTCGAGGCGATGCAGCCGTCGCCCAACCAGTAGTCCGGCCAGTAAGGTAGCGGCGAGCGTGACGAGAATTGCAATCGCGTAGGTCGCAGGAAGAATCATGAACGGCACCCGATATAACTCGGTTACGAAGGCACCGTGCCAAACGTAAGTTAGAACGTAGCCGCCGAGGCAGCCAATCGGCAAAGCCAACAATGTCAGTGCAGCGACTTCACCCAGCAGAATATAGGTAATCTCGGGAAGAGTGAATCCCAGCACGCGGAGAGTCGCTAATTCCCGGCCTCGTTCAGATAACCCGATGCGCGCGGCGTTGTAACCAACCCCGATTGCAAGGGCGCCGGCGAATACACTGAAGAACAACACGAATATTCGAATAGTATCGGCCAGTGTTTCCTGATATCCAGCAACTGCAGCCTCGCGTACTGTCACCGCACTGATCCGCGGCGTCTCCCGCAAAGCCGCAAACAGAGCCTGCTGCTCCGTCGAATCGACGCGCAGATGCACGCTGTTGATCGCATTGCCGTTACCGAGCGCCCGGTTCAGGGCGCAGATTTCCATGTAGGCTGGCGACCCGATATAGGTTTCGAATAAAGCCACAAGCGGCAGATTGAGTATGACGCGCCGGCCCTCCAGAACCTCGATGAACACCTCGTCACCGATCCCCACACCGAGCATTTCGGCCAGCTGTGTAGACAATACGAGTCCATCAGGAGGCATATCCAGAGCGCGCGCCTCGGCGTCGAATACCCGAGACAGTTCCTGGTGCGCCGGAACCCCCAGCAGGTTCTGACGCTCCTCGTGCACTCCAAAGCGAAATTTCGCGGGGACGATGCGCATCGGTTCTGTCGTTATCACGCCAGGTAGAACAGCGAGCTCACGTTCCACGCGACTGTCCTGAGCTTCGGCAAAGCTAACCGTGAGGTCTTGTACATGGGCCTGCTTGAAGTACAGGTCGGCCAGCTCCTCGACCGCATCGAGCCACTGGAGTGACGCAATGAGGATCGCGAGGGCCATCCCAATACCAATACTCGAAACGATTGATCGCCCCGGCCACCGGCCAATCTGCCGCAGCAGAATACGCGTCGGCTGATCCAGCAGTTGCATACCTGGAAGTTGACTCAAGGGACCTCGGTTAAACTGCGGGGGTGCCGGCGGGCGCATCGCTTCGGCGGGCGGCAGTATCACCGCGGCTCGCACAGCCGCGAATGCGCCAGCCAAAGCCGCGATGATTGTCGCCAGCGCTGCCGCGGCAAGCGCTCTCGGCCCGGGTTCGTACAGCAAGAACGGAAACCGGAAAAACTCGGCATAGACTGACGTGCTTATCCGGCCGAAAAAGAACCCGGCGGCGATTCCCAGCAGCAGGCCAGTCGCTCCGATTGCGAGCACGAACTTCAGGTAATGCCACGCAATTTCGGCATTGCTGTAACCGAATGCTTTCAACAAGCCGATTTCGCTGCGGTCTGTCGCAATCAGGCGCGCCAGCAGGACATTGGTCAGGAATGCGGCGATCGCCAAAAACGCGGCTGGTAGCAACAATGACAGGGTTTCAAGCTGGTTTATCTGGTTACTCAGAAACCAGTGCGACTGCTGGTCTGTCCTGTCATAGGCACCATATCCCCCGTAAGGTTCGAGTATTTGATCCAGCGCCTCGATCACGGTCGTAGGCGCTACTCCAGCCATCAGGCCAACGCTGATGTCATTAAACGCGCCGTCGAGATCGAAAGCAGCCTGCAACCCGCGTTCGCCCAACCAGATGATGCCGAATCTACGGTCATCCGGGATGAGCGCGCCGGGACCGATCGTATAGACAAATTCCGGCGACAGGGCGACGCCAACCACAACAAGCTCCCGCCATTTGCCGTTGATGATGGCGCGAAACTGGCTGCCCGTAGAGAGACCATGAGCCTCGGCGAACGGTTCTGACAAAACGACCTCGTTGACGGCATAGAGGGCGGGCAGGCGACCGACTTTCAAAGCAAGACGATTTAGCAGCGGTTGCCTGCCTTCCGGTATGGAGACCAAGCGACTGACAACGAGATCATCAAAACCGGGAATCTCCAGAACCGCGGATTTGACCACGCGCGTGCTTACCGCCAGCACACCCGGCACACGCTCCACCCGCTCGCGAACGTAATTTGGTGCGCGCTGCATGCGCGCAAAAACGCTGGCGAACCGGTACCGGTCGTAATAAGCCTCGGCGGTGTTGTTGAGCGCCTCGATTGTGGTTACCGACATGATTAATACGGCGACGCCGGAACCGATGACGAGTGCTACTGCCAGCACCTGCGTACGCAGGTGCCAGAGATCACGTGCCAATTTCCGATTCAAGGCTCGCACAAGAAAATGCTAGTTCGCGCGCAGCAACCCTCAAGGTCTCCCGTTGTAGTCCCTAACCAGTAACCGTTGTGTTGTAACGGCTCTGGCCTGATACTGCCTGAGACAGGTTAGCCGCTTGGACTGAGATTGTCAGGAGTTCTCGATGCAAAGGCACGCCATTCACGAATTGCTAGGGATCGTCCTGGCTCTGGGCAGCATGGCAGCGCATGGGACAGATGTCCTGACTCGGTGTGACGAACTGGCGTCTCATCCGCTGGACCCCGATCGGGTGACAACAGGCGTATCAAGTAGCGAAGTGCGAGTGGTCGAAAGCATTGCGGCGTGCCGCGACGCCGTCGCCGCGGATCCCGACAACGCGCGACTCAACTACCAGCTGGGCAGGGTTTATTTCTACGACGGGCAGACGGACGCCGCCATGCCACACCTCGAGCAATCTGCCGCAACCGGCCATCGGCAGGCGCAGTTTGTGCTTGGCTACGTGATCGACGAGGGCATGCAGGGTGTCGAGCAGGACGCATGCCGGGTCGAGGACCTGTGGGCCCGTTCGGCGCGGGCCGGCAGACTGGCCGCGATGGTGAGTTATCCGCATCACGTACTGCGGGGGAGATTCGCTGGCTGTCAGTTGCAGCTCGATGACGCCGAGATGCTCAACATGCTGGAAGCTGCGACCGCGCGAAAGCTCGACTATTACCAGCGCGTGCTGGTGGGCGACCTGATCGAGGACCTCGGCGCGCGCATAGCCGCGCGCGACAACGGCAGAACAACGCCGCCATGAGCACGACGAACGATCAGTTAGTCCAGCGATTACGCACCCAGCTCGGCGACGAGCAGATCATTACCGATATTACGCGGCGAGAATTGCTGTCCACGGATTTTTACGCCGCCGGTGAAACCTGCGCCGCAATTATCCGACCGGTCGACACGACATCGTTGGCGGCGGCGGCCGCAGACGTGACGGGCGCCGGATATGCCCTGATTCCGCGCGGCGGCGGCATGTCCTACACCGGCGGTTATACGCCGGACACGCCGCAGAGCGTGGTGGTTGACCTCAGCGGGATGCAGGACATCATCGCGATCAATGCCGAGGATATGACCGTGACGGTGCAGGCCGGCACGACTTGGGAATCGATTTACGAGGAATTAAAGCCGCTCAGTCTGCGGCTGCCGTTTTTCGGCACGTTTTCGGGTCGACTCGCCACGGTAGGCGGCGGGCTTTCTAACGGCGCGGTGTTCTTCGGCAGCGCGCGGTACGGGAGTGCTGCCGAAAATGTACTGGGGCTCGAGATTGTCTGCGCGAATGGCCGGGTGATACGCACCGGCCAGGCCGGTTTCGATCGGGGCAGCGACTTTTACCGCTGCCATGGGCCCGATCTGACGGGTTTGTTCCTGCACGACGGCGGCGCCCTCGGGATCAAGACCGCCGCCACGTTTCGTCTCATCGAATCACCGCGCAGCTCGGCCGGGTTGTCGTTTGCTTTTGCAGATGCCGGTACCGCAGCCGGTGGGCTGTCTGCCATTACCCGCGCCGGCCTGGCCGAGGAAGCCTACGTGTTCGATCCGCACACAACGGCACGCAGTTTCGAGGCAACGGACTTGCGGGGCAATCTGCAACGCCTGGGCAAGATCTTGACGGGTCAGGACGACGCAGTGGCCGGACTGAAAGCGGGTGCGCGGGTGGCGCTCGCCGGCAAGCGCGTCGTGCCGAAAGACGCGTATTCACTGCACATGATTTGCGCCGGCCGCAGTGAGGCAGCCGTGGATGCTGACATGACACGCTGCCGGGAAATCGTTGCCGAGCGCGGCGGCCAGGAAATACCCAATTCCATTCCGCTGGCTGTCAGGGCCGCGCCGTTCGATAACCTGAATGGCGTACTCGGCCCGGACGGTGAACGCTGGGCTGCACTGAATGCAAAGGTTCCGCACAGCGATGCGCCGGCGATTATCGAGGGATTCGAGGCGCTGCTCGGACGTTTCCAGACGCGACTGCAGGAACTGGATGTCACGGTATCGACGCTCTATGTGGCGATGGACACTCACATTTTCAGCTTTGAAACCGTGTTCCACTGGCGCGACCGCTGGCTGCCGCCGCACCGGGACGTTCCCGATGCCACACATCTCGCGTCCCTGACCGAACCCGCGGCTGATCCGGCAGCAACGGCTCTCGTGGCGGAGTTGCGCCAACATACTTTGCAGCTTTTTAGTGAGCTCGGCGCCGCATCAAACCAGCTTGGACGCACCTATCCCTATCGCGACAACCTCGAAACCGGCGCGTGCCAGTTAATCGATGCGCTGGAAAACTATCTGGATCCGGACGGCCTCATGAATCCCGGCGTGCTCGGGCGGCGACACTCGTGAGCGGCAAATGCCCGGACCCCCCGGCGCTTGCAACATGATCAATTTCCTGTTGGTTGCGCATATCGCAGTGCTGGGCTACTGGCTTGGCTCCGAACTGGTCATCAACAGCACGTTCCGCTACGTGTCGCGCGCAGGGTCAATGCCCTTTCCGGAACGGGACCGGTTGCTGGATCATGTGCTCGACGTCGACCAGCACGTGCGTTATGCACTGATATTGCAGGCGGGGCTCGGTACGGTGCTCGCCGCCCTGTTGCGCTACGTTCCTGGCGGCAATGCACTGGCAATCAGCGCGGTGTTCGCCGCCGGCGCGTGGTTGGTACTGGTGGAGGCGACGCACAGGCAGCGCAAATTACCCTCCGGGCAATGGCTGGCCAGCATCGACAACGGCATTCGTTACATTCTGATTGTCGGACTATTGGTGACGGCGGGCGCGGCATTGTCCGGTGCGATCTCGCTCATTTCCTGGTTCGCAGTCAAACTCGCGCTGTTTGCCGGCGTGATCGTGTGCGGCCTTGGTATCCGGCTCGAAATCCTCCGGTATTACCGCGCCTGGCACGAAATTGCGGACAATGGCTCCAACGCGACACTCGAGGCCGAGCTGCGGCGTCGCTATGCGAGTGCCACCATGGTGCTGGTTATTCTGTGGCTGCAGATTGCCGCCATCGTGGCTCTGAGCCTGCTGCGGCCGTAAGATCGAGGGTTGCGAACACGCCTGCACCACGCGGGCGCATCACATTATAAGATGCCCCTTCCCCAACCAGAGCCGCAGCCATGCTATTGAACAGACCTCGTGCCGAGGAAATCATGCAGCGCGAACAGCTCGACGCGCTGATCGCCGTTACGCCACGCAACAGCTATTACCTGTCGGATTACTGGGGATTGTTCAACACGGCCGGCGGGTACGATGCGGCTTACCTGGCTCTGCTACCAGCCGGCGATCGGCCCGGCGCACTCATTCTCCCGGCCCTGGAAATTCGCCGCCTGGAAACCACGGGAGGGAGCTGGCTGCCCGAGGTCTTCGCCTATTCGAGCCGCGCTAGCGACGAGCGATTCGCCGACGGCACGGCGAGGGGCGTGGACTATGCCGGCTGGCCCTTCGACGCCGACAGCGACCTCACGGAATTGGAGCAACGCTGGCAACAGGTCGTGTCGCGCCTCGGGTCGGACATGTCAGCCGATGCGTTCTGGGCATTGGCACGCGCCATCAAAAATGCCGATCTCGACCAGGCGCGCATCGGCACGGACGATCCGCGCGTCGGCGACTGGCTGCGGGCCTGCGGCCTGGCTGGCGTCGACTGTCGTTTTCAGCCGTCGCTGTTCAACGAAATCCGGCAGATCAAAACGGCGCGCGAAATCGAGATCATGAAGCGCGCGGCTCGAATCAATGAGACCGCGTTGTTGGCCGCCGTTGCGGCCATGCGCGAGGGCAGTCGCTGGCCGGAACTCGAGGACGTTTACATGGCCGACATGGCGCGGCAGGGCGGCCGTGGTGTCTATTTGATGTGTGGCGTGGGCGAGTTACCGGCCGGTCAGGTGCGCCGCCACGAACCGGTGATGCTGGACGGGCTGGGTCAATTCCAGCACTACCACGGTGACTTTGGTCGCTGCGCCGTGGTCGGCGAACCATTGGCCGAACATCGCCGGCGACATCGCGCGATTTGTGCGGGCTGGGAAGTCGCGCAGGACTGGCTCAAGCCCGGGGTGCGTTACAGCGAGCTGGCGGCGGCGGTCGCCGATGTCGTGCGTCGCGAGGGCATTCCCGAATTCCGCGAACCCGTGGTCCATAGCCTGGGGCTGGAGCACACGGACGACCCGAAGCCGCCCGGCGTACAACCGCAGACCAAACCGGACCAGTTGTTGCAGGCGGGGATGGTGGTCAATGTCGACATGCCACACACAGAAATCGGCTGGGGATCCGTGCACATGGAAGACACGGTCCGGATTACCGCGGATGGATTCGAACGCCTGGGGGCGGCCGATTTCAGTCTGCGCGTGAACGACTAGCGACCGTCACCACGGTACATCATCGCCGAACCGGTCCAGGTAACGCCCCGAGTCATTTGGACCGAGCGTGTCAAACAACTCCTGTTGGGCGCGGATGCTATCGACCGGATCAACCTGCGCATCAGGGCCACCAAGGTCGGTACGGCACCAGCCCGGCGACATCGCGATCACGATGAGATGCTGCCATTCGGCGGCCATTCCCTTGGTGATGATGTTCAGCCCCGCTTTGCTGGATCGGTAGGCGTACATGTTGCCGGTCACATTGTTGGTGACCGATCCGAGTCCGCTGGACATGTTCACCAGCAGGCGCCGGTCGCTGGCCGCCACGTGATCGCGAAATGCGGTCGCGACTTTGAAAGCGCTCAGCAAGTTGACCTCGAGCATCTCCCGCCAGATCTGGTAGTCCATGTTCGCCAGGCTCTGATAGCGCATGGCCTCGGGCGTGCCTTTTGGGCCGGTGGTGCCGGCATTGTTGACGAGAACATCAACCGACGTACCGGACAGTTCCCCGGCCAACGTATCGACCGCTTCATGGTCCGTGACATCGAGCGCGTGCAGCGATACCTGGTCATGCTGGCGAGCGAGCTCGGTCAATGCCGGTACCTCGGGGCTGCGCGCACAGGCGAACACACGCCAGCCGCGCCCGGCAAACTGTTTCGCATGCTCCAGACCCAGCCCCCGGTTAGCGCCCGTGATCAACGTTGCTGGCATGAATGCCCCTGCCTAATCTATCCTGCTCACGACAGCACTTTACACGGAATTTTGAGCCAGCAAGGTGTTTCCGGGGAGCAATGTATGCCAATCGAGTCGAAGATTCCGCTACTCATTGCAACTGGCGTGCTCGCCATGAGTGTGGTGTCCAACACGCTGGCGGACGGCGTCCTGGTGCTCGGCGGCACAGGCCAGCTTGGTGCCCGGGTCGTCAAGGAGTTACTGGCAGCCGACGAATCCGTTGCCGTCTTGGTGCGCCCGACTTCGGACCGCAGCCGCCTGAACGGACTGGACGTGACTTACGTGGTTGGCGACCTTGTCAACGCGGATGAAGTGAGTTCCGCCATCCAGCAGACCCGGCCGCGCGTCATCATCAATACCGTGCGAGCACCATTGTCCGCGGCGGAGTTCTTTGAGCGCACGAGTCGCCACATCGTCAATGCAGCGGAGGCAAACGGCGTCCAACAAATTATTCATCACGGCGCCGTCGGGGCCGGTGACAACATGGCAATGCACCGTGGCGTGCCATGGACTTCGGTCCCGGGACTGGAAGCCCGTATGCTGGACCAGGGCCGGGCCGAGGCCAACTTCATGGCGAGTAGCGTGCCGGCTGTCGTCATCCGCAACAGCATCATCTGGCCGGATCGATATCCGGCGACCGGCCAGGCCGTGCTGACGGAAGATCAGAGCACCATGACCCCAATGACGCGCGCCGACCTGGCAATCCTGACTATGAGCTGTGTCGACAACCCGATGTGCAACGGCAAGATCTATCACGTCAGGGACGACTCCCTGGTGGGTAAAGAACGGCCACCCGAGTAGATGGGCAAATCCGCAAATGGCCCACCGCATTTCGTCGCCTGCCCGAGGAACGTACCAACCTGCCTCGTTACCTCCGGCGTGCTGGACTCAATTGGCTGCACGCCGCTGATGCTGCTCAAGCGGGCGAGCGACGCAACCGGCTGCCGCGTTTACGCCAAAGCGGAGTACATGAATCCGGGCGGCAGTATCAAGGACCGCATCGCCAAGCACATCATGCTCGAGGCCGAACGGCGCGGCGAGCTGCAACCCGACGCGACTATCCTGGAAGTGACTTCCGGCAATACCGGGATCGCACTGGCGATGGTTGGTGCCATTCGTGGCTACAAGGTCGTGATTGTTATGCCAAAAACGGTGAGCAAAGAACGGCGCAACATGATCCAGTCGCTCGGAGCTGAATTGCAGTTGCTGGAAGAGATCAATGACATGCAGGCTGCCGTGCACCGTAGCGTGGAGCTGGCCAAAGCGTCGCCGGATATCTTCCTGCCAAGCCAGTTCTCCAATCCTGATAATCCGGCCTGTCACGAGCAGACGACCGGGCCGGAGATTATTCGCCAGACCAATGCCGATGTGGCCGCGTTTGTGATGGGAGTTGGCACCGGGGGCACCTTGATGGGGGTCGGCCGTGCACTCCGCAAAGCCGAATTGCCAACTCGCATCGTTGCCGTGGAGCCGGATGAGTCCGCCGTGATGTCCGGCGATAAACCCGGCTGTCATGGCATCCAGGGCCTTGCCGACGGGTTTATTCCGGACCTGATCCACCTCGACGAGATCGATGAGATCGTCCGAATTCGGACCGCCGATGCCATTGCTGCCGCCGAACAACTGGCGCGGGAGGAAGGTCTGCTGGTCGGTATTTCATCCGGCGCGAATGTGTTGGCCGCCACACAAATAGCGCGCCAACTCGGACCCGGCAAAACCATCGTCACGGTTCTGCCTGATCGCGGCGAACGCTATCTGAGCCTCGCGAACCCCGCGGCAGCCTGATCCCCTAGACGCCCAGGTCGTCCAGCAGGTCATCGATTCGTTCCAGTGCGCCCGGCATGTCGTCCTGGAAGATGCGTTTTGAATTGCCGGGCGTGACCGCGGGACCACCCTCCTCCGGTAGCTGCGGGGTCGCATCAATGACAATCTTGGAGGTCTTGCCGGGTTCGGCCTGGGACGGCTCGAGCGGAATGCCTTTGGCGTCCTGGATGATGCGTGCGGCCGGATACGGTTGCCAGCGTGCACCCAGTGTTTGCCAGATTTCGTCCAGCCGGTACGGGGTGATCTCGCGATCCACGACAACGACGACTTTCGCCAGCATTTCGCCTTCGGCATAGATTTCGCCGGCCGCCATGCCCTGCCCCGGCGATTGCTTGTCGATGGAAACGATGTGGACCGCCGCGGCCTGTTGGGGGACGTGGATCGCCTGCAGGCCGGGAATCAGGTCGCGGTACTTCACGAACAGCGTCGCCTCGCGTGTCGCGCCGATAGCATTGCGGATCACCCCGGAGTAGGAATTCAGAAACCACGGCGATTCCCGATGCGTGATCGTCTGGACGTCCATGAAAAAGTTGGCATCTTTGGCACCGCCCATCACACCATAAAACTCCGCGAACGGCCCTTCCGGCAGCATGTTGTGCAGCGGAATCTCGCCTTCGATCACCATCTCGGCATTGGCCGGCACGATGATGTCCGAATTCTCAGCGCGAACGACCGGGAGCGCCTGCCCAATGAGACCGCCCGCAACGCCGAGCTCCGTCTGCCCGTCGACCGCAACCGCCGCACCCGCTACTCCGTAGGTGATTGGATCGACGCCGAGGACCAGTAGACCCCTGGCAGTTTTGTCGCCTCGCTCGATGAGTCGCTGCAGAAAACGCCAGCCACCCTGGCCCGGCTCCGGATTCACGCTGATTCGTCGCGGCCCCTGCAGCTGGCAGCGGTACACGCTGATCTTCGCGCCCAATTCGGGATCCTGCAAAATCAGGCTCCCGGAATTGATATAGCGGCCCGCGTCCTGCGGGTTGGTCTGCAAAAACGGAAAAGCCGTCAGGTCAATACCGGTTCCGGTCAGTCTTACCTGTTTGACCGGCGCGTCGTCCGCCGACACTTCACGCGGTGGAATATGCGGAAAACCGTCGGGGCCGCGGAGCGAAACGACTTTTCGCAGCGTCGCCGCAAACGCGTCCTGCGGCGCCGCATACTCGTCGATCCCGAAGCACAGCGCCTCGCCCAGCCAGGGCCCATAGGCGCCGCCAATGATCGGCCCGTCAAGCCAGCGACCATCGACCTTGACCCGGTCGAACAAAAACGCCGGCGCATTCATATAACCCCGACGCTCGATCAGTCGATACGCAAATGCCGTACTCTCGTAAGCGTCCTGGTCGAACTCCTCGATCCTGAGCAGGAGACCCCGCGCATCCAGTGCCGCGATATAGTCACGCAGGCTGAGAAACGGACCGATCCCCGGTCTCGTGGCCGGCGCCGGGGGTGAGACGCTGCTTGCTTTGGAGGATGCCATGCCGACGACTAGTATAGATGAGTGAATACGACCGGTAAGCAATCGACAGATGGAGTCCGGCAGCCGCCGACCACGCTGGCAGGGACACTGAAATACCTTGGTCCGGGCCTGATCATCAGCGCCTCGCTGGTCGGTTCGGGCGAGCTGGTCGCCACGACGAAGCTGGGCGCCGAAGCGGGCTTCACCTTGCTGTGGCTGATTATCCTCGGTTGCATCCTGAAGGTTTTCGTCCAGATAGAGATGGCCCGCTACGCGATCAGCGCCGGCGAAACGACGCTCACCGCGTTCAACCGCTTGCCCGGGCCACGACTGCGGGCGAACTGGGTTCTGTGGCTGTGGTTGATTGCTATCGCTTTCACCTACGCCGCGCTCGGCGGAATCGTGGGCGGCATCATGCAAGCGTTCGCCCTGGCATTCGACATCGATCAGCAAGCCGGCGCGATTGTGATGGTGCTTTTCACTATCGCGATACTCGTACTCGGCAGGTACAAAGGTATCGAGAAAGTCGCAACAGTCCTGGTCGTAAGCTTCACGCTCATCACCGTTGGCACGGTATTCGCCCTGCAGTCGACTCCCTATCAATTCTCCACGACGGAGCTTTTCGCCGGATTGCAGTTTGGCTTGCCCGACAAAGACGCCGCACTGTTTACCGCGCTTGGCGCGTTCGGGCTGATTGGCATCACCGGCGCGGAGTTGGTGAGCTATCCATACTGGTGCGTGGAAAAAGGCTATGCGAGGTTCACCGGTCGGCCCAACGGCGATGCTGACTGGCTCCCCCGCGCACGCGGCTGGATCCGCGTCATGCGCACCGATGCGCTACTGGCGCTGCTGATCTATTCCAGCACGACGGTCGCTTTCTATCTCATCGGCGCCGCGGTGTTGCATCCCCAGGGACTCAATCCTGACGGCGGCGCGCTGATCAGTACATTGGCCAATGCCTACGAACCGGTATTCGGCAGCAATGCGAAGTGGTTGCTCATTGTGGGCGCCATCGCCGTGCTGTATTCGACTTACCTGGTCGCAATGGGCGCGAGCGCGCGGACGCTCACTGATTTTGCCAGCGTCATGGGCTGGGTCGATCGCGAGTCACCGGACCAGGTCCGTCGCAGCGTCGCCGCGCTATCGGCCGTGTTGCCGCTGATTACGCTCGCGGTGTTCCTGGGCGGTATCAACCCGGTCGGCCTGATCATTGTCGGCGGAATCGCGCAGGCCGTCTTCCTGCCGGTCGCGAGTATCAGTGTGCTGTATCTCCGCTACCGCGTGACCGATCCGCGGCTGCATCCGGGAAAGGCCTGGGACCTGGCGCTGCTGGTCTCCTGTGCGAGCCTGGTACTGGTCGGCCTGTTTGGCCTGGCGCGCCTGCTGCAGCTGTAAGGTTCGATCGTATGCAGTCGAACGCCCTGACCATCGCGCAGCTGGACTCGGAAGTGGGTTTCTCGGGTGGCGAGGTGCAGGTTTTCCTGCTGATGGAGGGTCTGCGAGATGCCGGTCACCGCGTGATCCTGTTCTGCCAGCCGGGCAGCCGTTGCGAAACGGAAGCCAATCGACGCGGGTTCGCCGTCGAGCCGGTGCGCATGCGCAACTACTTCGACCTGGCCGCGGTCTGGCAACTGCGGCGGCGCTTTCGGGATCACACGGTCGATCTCGTCCATGCGAATACCGGTCGGGATTCATGGCTCGGTGGCTGGGCGGCACACAGTCAGGGATTGCCGGCCGTTACGACCCGGCGCATGGACAGACGCGTCAAAAGCGGCCTGCGCACGCGGCTGATCTACGAAAAGCTCTTTCAACGGGTGGGCGCAATCTCACCCGGCGTCGCAGACTGCCTGCGCGCAGGTGGCGTCCCGGAGGCACGCATCGAATTGATCCCCGAAGCCGCCGACCCGGCACGCACCACGCCTCGCAACGACAGAAACGCGGTCCGGGACGCATTGGAAGTCGCGACAAACGAAGTCTTGTTCCTGGGTATGGGCGCGCTGCTTCGGCGCAAGGGTTTCGATGTCCTGCTGGAGGCGACGGCGTCGCTGGATCCCGAGACGCGTCAAACCATGCAACTGCGAGTCGGCGGTGACGGTCCCGACAAGAGGGAACTGGAGGAGCAGGCCACGCGGCTCGGCATCGCCGGGCGCGTTCGCTTCCTCGGACGCCGCGAGGACACCGGCGACCTGTTGGCCGCCAGTGATGTATTCGTCATTCCGTCACGACGGGAAGGTCTCGGCGTCGCGGCGCTCGAAGCCATGGGCGCGGGCCGGCCAGTGATAGCCAGCCGCGTTGGCGGCCTCGCGTTCTCGGTGGTGGATCACGAGACCGGCCTGCTGGTCGACGCCGAGGATGTCAGCGGTCTGGCCGCCGCGCTGGAATCACTGATCAGCGATCCCGGGCTGCGGCAGCGTCTCGGGACCGGTGCGAAGGTGCGCGCGGACGCGCTGTTCACGCCGCGCCGGATGGTCGACGCTTATTTGAAGCTGTACCGCCAGCTAGTGAACTGACGCGCTATCCAGTACTGGCGGCGACCACGAATCGCCGCAACGAATTGGCTCCCGCGAGCAATAACAACATCGACAGTACTGCTAACCCGATCGCGGATGCCGCAATTCGTGCCAGCGACAATGCCAGGGGTTCCGGCTGGTAGTCGAACGCCGGAAACTTCTCGTAGTCAGCGGAGCGCAGCGGGACATTCTGCAGGAACCGCGTCATGAAATACTCGGTCCAGCGATCCCGAAACGCCAGCACCTGGTCTTCGAAGTGCTCGTAGCGATCGACGGAGGTGCCTGACACTTCATTGAGCGCAAGCCGCATCATGATGGCCGGCGATACAAACTGAAACCGATTGACCAGCTGCTGTTGCTGGTTGAGTTGCTCGCGGAATCGCTGCTGCACCGGTGCGACCGCATCGCTGACAGCCTGCTCCCGCGCAAGAAAATGCGCGAAGAAGTCCTGGATCTTGTCTTCCGGGTTTGGCACGAACTCGAGGTGGTCGAAATAAAACTCGTCCAGCGATTTCGCCGCATTCGCCTCGGCTTCCTGGCTGGCCGCGCGACCCGCTGCAATCATTTCCATGCGCGAAGGCGGCGGATAGATAATGGACGCAATCAGGCTGACTAGCGTTGGCACAACGACGACCAGCAGCAACCACAATCCGGCCAGCGTAATGCCATTGTTTTCTGAACTCCGTCCACGCGCGTTGACCAGCAGGGCCAAAGCAAACCAGAACAGGCAATACAGTGCGGTCAATGCCGCCCAGGCCAGGAAACGCAGCCAGGTCTCCGCGCTGCCGAGTTGATTACCGACCAGCAGCAATGACACCAGCCCGGCAGCCAGCACGACGCCGACCAGGATCCCGATACGCGATACCAGCTTGGACGCCATCAGTTCGCGTAACGACACCGGGTGCGCCAGGATCATCGCGAGCGTGCCCTGCTCCTTTTCACTGGATAGCATGTTGTAACTCAGCCCCAGCACGAATATCGGCAGCAGGTAAATGACGACGAATGCCAGGTCGAAACTGCCCGACAGCAGGTGCAGGGGATTCTGGAACTCGGACTTCTCGGTGACGTGCGCGAGATTGCGCATGGTCACGGCAATGTGATTGGTCAGCAGATCGCTCTGCCCGACCGCGAATGCCGCCAGTCCGGACGGCGGCAATACAGCGTATTCCTTCACGCGGTCCGTGCCGACCATGCCGGCGCTGGTCCCTTCGGGCGACTCACCGGGACGGGGCGCCCGATGCATTGCTTTGTACGTCTGGAATTCGAGGCCGTTTTCTTCGACGTATTGCTCGTACGCCACCACGCCCTCGCGCAGCTTGGCTTTCTTGCCGGCCTCGATGTCCCGCGCCACCTGCGCCGCCTGCGTCTGTTGCTGGAGTGTCTGCCCGCCGCTCCAGGCCGCGAAGAGCACCGCTGCCGCAATGCCTGCCAGCAGCCAGCCCAGCGCCGACGAACTCGCCAACAGCCGGATTTCATGTCCCATCATCATTCTGAACATGGCGAGCTCCTATATTTCCAGTCGACCTACCGCCTGGCGCGCCAGCCAGAAACTGCCGGCCAGCCACAGCAATAGCACGATCCAGTTCCAGCGGTATTCAGCCATCAGCGCACCGAGCTGTGGCGGCTGGTAGACACTCTCGAATTCCTCCACGGCCGAGAAGATGGTGCCGTCCGACACATAAAACTGGCCGGTGCGCGAATTGTTTTTGATATCCGCGTTCATCTTCGTAACCATGTCCCGGCGCACGGTCTCGGCAGTATTGACGAACTGGAAGTGATGCAACAGGTCGGTACCTGACAGACCCATGGACAGCGTGCGCAACACCAGCATCGGCGCGATCAGCCCGATGCGATCGCTGATCCGTTGCTGTGCGAGATAAGTATCCTGCAGGCCGAGGAAATGATGGTCGAAGACCTCGAAATCAATTTCCTCGAGCGTCTGCAACATCTCGCCGGTCCAGCTAACCGGCAGCTCCTGCATATCCGTGACCTGGTACTCTTCCATCAGTGCCTGGCGGGCTTGCATCAGCTTCACCTCGCGCGACATACCATCCAGCCCCTCGGCACCGTCGCGGGCGATATCTCGCTGGATTTCAACCGCCGCCGGCGTGGGATATAGCCACTCGGAAAACTGCGCCGCGGCGCGGGGCGCCAGAAACACGCCGAACGCCCAGATGCCCACCAGCACCAGCAGCGCCGACTGGCTCTGTCGTACTATTGCCGACACCGCCAGTGTCAGGAACAGAAAAGTTGCCGCGTAAGCCGTATAGGCAAGCACCAGCAGCATCGTCCGTACCGGCATGTCGATGACATGGTCGTCGGCCGGAAGCGTCGCCAGCAGTAGTCCACCGATGATCAGGCACGGCAGCAGCACTATCGCCACCGCGGCGCCGATGCCAAGTGCTTTACCCCACAGCAACTGGCGCGCCGGCAGGCCCAGGCTCATTAGCTGCCGCAAGGTACCCCGTTCGCGCTCACCCGAAAACGCGGTGAAGCCCAGGAAGATGATCATCAGCGGCAAGAGCACCTGCAGGATCAACCCGCCCGTAAGATCACCAAAACGCTGGACGGCACTGCGATCCCGCGCGCGCCGGTTCTCGGCCGGATTCTGGATATGGGCTTCCATCCACACCGACACACCCGTGTAGTTCTCGACACCATTGTCAAAAAAGGTCAGTGGCCCGGCCGGCTTGAACGCATAGTTGCCGAAGTGGGCACCCGCGTGCGGATTCTTCGGGCCCTGCTCGACGAACTGCGCATCGGTCGCCGACTGGGCGGCGCGCTGTTCGGCGAGCATGCCCTCGTAGCGTTGCCAGCCACTCAGCAGCGCGGTCATCAGGAGTGCCAGCAGAATGGCGGCCATCCAGCGGAACCGGCCATCGCGGACGATTTCGGTGAACTCCTTGCGGGCAATGGTCGTGATCATGGCGGGATTCCGATTCGTCTCAGATCCGGAGATAATCAAGACTCTAGAACGAACGACCGGAGTCCCTCAAGGCCCATCAGGCCGTCCGTCCGGCCCGTGGGACGGCCTTCTCGACCCCCAACAGGCAGCATGGCGCTACTCGGGTTTACGGAACAACAATGTAAAGCGATCGCTGTTACCGCGGACCGATTTGCGCCCCACCTCGAAACGCAGTTCATCATCCGGCCGGTAATGCACGTCGGAAAAATCCACCAGCTCGAACCCTGCGGCCTGGATCTCCTTGATCGCGAGCACGGGGTCCATGCGGCGCCAGTTCTCCCGGGTATCGGGGTCATTGTGCCGACGCGTGTGATCCACGACGCCATACAGCCCGCCGGGCTTCAGCACGTCGTAAACCGCCTCGTTCACGGAAGCGCGTGCCTCGGGAACGAAGTTGTGCAGGTTGCGGAAGGTCAGCACGAGATCGACCGGTTCCACGTCGATACTGAATTCGTCGAGGCCGAACAGTCCCATCGTTTCGGTGGGCTTGAACTGCGCATCCACCGGGATGATCTCGACTTTGCTCAGTTCCTCGTGTTGCTCTATCACCGCGCCGATACGCCGGGTACCCAAAGTCACATAGAGCTTGCCTTTGTCGGCGACGACCGGCCCGATAATCTTCGTGTACCAGCCACCGGCTGGCACCAGCTCGATGACCCGCATGTCCTCGCGCAGCTGAAAGAACTCCAGAGTTTCCCGCGGCTTGCGATTGGCGTCGCGCTCTTTTTCGGCCGCAGTGCGGATATCGCTGTCGACCGCGGCCTGGATCTTCTTGCCAATCGGGCTCAGGGGTGGCGGGCCGAATTGGGCGTAAGCCCCGGCAATGCAGGTACCCAGAATCACAATCAGGACGAGCTGGCGCATGCTGCTACTCCTCGGCCGGTCAGGCGGCCCATTGTTGAGGACCGGCTGGCAGTGTACTGTTTTCGCTGGAATGAAGCAGCCTCCGCACACAAGAACAATCAACGCGTGCACTCTTGGCCTGGTGCTTCTCCTTGGCGGTCTTGCACACGCGGATGCGCCACGGATTTTTGCGATTACCGATGCCCGCATCGTCACGGCGCCGGGCCAGGTCATCGACGAGGGCACGGTTGTCGTCCGCGACGGCTTGATCGAAAGCGTAGGCGCCGGCGTGGCGGTGCCCGCGGATGCCCGGGTCTTCGCGGCCGACGCTACGTGGTCGGTGTACGCGGCCTTTATCGACGCCGCATCGGCCGTGGCACTCGAAACGGAAGCATCGAACGGGCGGCCAGCACCACCAGCCTCAGCGAACAGGAAAAAACTTGGCGCCGCGCACGAACTGGATTCGGTCCGCGCGCACGCCGCGGCCGTGGATTTGCTCGATGTCGCGCACAGCAGTGTCGAGCGGCACCGTCAACTCGGTTTCGCGGTCGCTCACGTATTGCCAAACAAGGGTGTGTTCCGCGGCGAGTCCACCGTCATTTTGTTGCGCGAGGCACCTGCGGCGGAGCTGATCCTGGTCGATCGATTCGCCCAGGTCCTGACGTTGGAAAAATCCAGCTTCATGGCGCGGCGGTACCCGTCGTCGACGATCGGCGCGGTCGCGGCGATTCGCCAGACACTGCTCGATGCTCAGCGGCAGCTCGTGTGGCGCGAGCGCTACGAGGCCAATCCGGCCGGCATGCCACCACCCGGCTTCCGCGCATCCGATCCGGCGCTGCTCGCGCTGCTGCGTGGCGAGCGCCAGGCCGTATTCGTGTCCCGGGCACGGCTCGATCCCGGCCGCTTCCAATTGCTGATGAACGAGTTCGATTTGCAGGCAATGACCGTCGCCAGCGGGCTCGGGCAACCGCTTCGCGAATTACAGGCCGCCGAAATGCCGATCCTGTTGCCGCTCGAACTGCCGGAGAAACCCGATCTCGACGACATGGACACAATTCAGGATGTCAGTCTGCGCGACCTGCAAACGGTCGTTCGCGCGCCGGCGCTACCCGCGGAGCTGGCCGACGCCGGCGTGGAGTTCGCGTTCGTGACCGACGGCATGAAGAGCGCCCGTGACGTCCCGGATAACCTGGCCAAAGTCATCGAGGCCGGTCTCGATGCTGACCGGGCATTGGCCGCGCTCACAACCGTGCCGGCACGCCTGCTCGGGTTGAATCAGATTGCCGGCACTATAGCGCCCGGCAAGCTTGCAAACCTGCTGGTCGTCGACGGTGAGCTATTCGCGGCCAAGCCGAAACTGCTGCATTTGTTCGTGGATGGTTACCACGAGGAGTTCGAAGCCGAGGAAGTTATCGGTGATCCAAACGCGGTTGTCGATCCGCGAGGCACCTGGGAAATAGTTACCGAAGTAATGGGTCGCAGCGCGGAATCTACGTGGACCATTGAAGGTAGCAAAGACAACTATCGCGGTTTCAGCGAAAGTGACCGCGCCGGCAAACGGAAGTTCAAGAGCGTCAGCCTGCGCGGCAATGCGCTGACCGTGGTAAGTGAATCGCCGCGCGGCGAAGTCGACATTACCGTTGTGGTCACGGGAGAACGGCTCAAAGGCGATACGACGATGGAATCGCCGCGGGGCTCGGCGACAATGACGGTCGCCGGTAAACGCGTCGCCGGTCCCGAGAGCGAGCTGCAATGAAGCACAGCACGACTTCCTGCTTGGCGTCCGTCGCCCTGCTGACGGTAAGCGGCGCCTGGGCCACCGCCGATCGCGACACGGCTCTACAGCTGGAACCATTCCCCCCGCCGCTACCTCCGGGCGAGCAACTGCTGATTCGCAACGCGACTCTCTGGACACTGGAAGCCGACGGCATCCTGCAAAACGCGGACCTGCTGATCGAGGACGGGCGCATCGCGGCGATCGGCACGGGCCTCGAGGCCAACCGCGACGCAACCATCATCGACGGCACGGGAAAACACGTCACGCCCGGCATCATCGACGCGCACAGCCACAGCGCCACCGAAGACCTGAATGTAAATGAAGGCGTGAACAGCATCAGCGCGGAAGTTCGCGTCCGCGACATCCTCGACCCGCGGTCGCTGGATATCTATCGACAGCTAAGCGGCGGCGTCACGACGATCCACGTATTGCACGGCTCCGCCAACGCCATCGGCGGGCAAAATGCCATTATCAAGTTGCGCTGGGGCGCCGAGTCGCCGGACGAATTGGTTTTCGAGGACGCCCCGCCGACAATCAAGTTCGCCCTCGGTGAGAACCCCGTCCAGGCGGCGTTCGTCACCGTGGGTCGGCAGGGACGCGACCAGCGCTACCCGGCCACACGCATGGGCGTGTCCGCCCTGATCCGATCGAGCTTCGAACGCGCGGCGCAGCATCGGCAAACGTGGGAACGGTACGACTCGCTGCCCCGGCGCGCTCAGCGTCGCGAAGCACCGCCGCGCCGCGATCTGCAGCTGGAAGCACTCGGCGAAATCCTGGCCGGCGAGCGGTTGGTTCACACGCACGCCTATCGCGCCGACGAAATTCTGATGCTGATTCGCCTGGCCGATGAGATCGGCTTCAAGGTAAATACGTTCCATCACGTACTGGAAGGCTACAAAGTCGCGGACGAAATGGCCGCGCATGGCGCCGGCGGCTCAACTTTTTCCGACTGGTGGGCCTTCAAAATGGAGGCCTACGATGCGATTCCTTACAACGCCGCGCTGATGGAGCAACGCGGCGTGCTGGCAAGCCTGAACTCGGATGACGGCAACCTCGCCCGCCGACTGAATCTGGAGGCCGCCAAAACATTGCGCTATGGCGTCCTCGAACTCGAACAGGCGCTGGCGATGGTGACGCTCAACCCGGCGCGCCAGCTGTTCATCGACGACCGGGTCGGTTCGTTGGCCAAAGACAAGGATGCGGATATCGTCATCTGGAGCGGTGATCCGCTGAGCGTGTTCACGATCGCCGAGATGACGCTGGTGGATGGCCAGGTACGCTTCAGTCGCACGCGCGATCTGGCACATCGAGAAGCGGTCGCGACGGCGCGTGAATTGCTCGTGGCCGAAATCCGCGGCGATGCTGAACCGGCCGCCAATGGCGATGACACACCAAGCACCTTCACTAACCCGCCCGCAGCACAACGTGACTACCAGTTCGCATCACTGGCACCGGCGCGGACAGTCGCAATTGTCGGCGCAACCGTGCATACGCTCGAAGGCGCACACATAGAAAATGGCGTGGTGGTTTTCACCGCAGGTCGCATCACTGCCGTCGGCGGACCCGGCACGACCATACCAACCGGGGCCGACCGCTATGACGCGAGCGGCAAACATCTGTGGCCCGGCCTGATCCACACCAACACCGTGCTCGGCATCAGCGAAATCGACAGTGTCGCCGGATCGGTCGACGTCGTTGAAACCGGCGACGTGAATGCCGACGCCGATGTGTCCCTCGCGGTCAATGCCGCGAGCAGGCACTTCCCGGTCGCACGCTCGGGCGGCATTACGCACGCGGTGGTTCTGCCGCGCGGCGGGATGATCGCCGGCACGACGTCGGTCCTGCGCACCGACGGCTGGACCTGGGAAGACATGACAGGCGTTCGCAATCACTCCCTGGTCGTCCGCTGGCCCGACGCCATTCCAGCACGCTATGCGGCGCTTTTGGGCGCGCCGGAAACTCTTGCCGACCGTCGTAAGAAGTCAGAAAAACTTGTTGAAAAACTTAATGATTTAGTGGACTCCGCGGAAGCCTACGGACAGGCGCGCCGCGAACGCGCGGCCGGCAGCAGACCGCTGAACTTCGATCCCCAGTTCGAGGCGCTGCAGCCGGTAATTGCCGGCGAGCGGCCGCTGTGGGTATCAGCGATCGACCGACACGCGATCGAAGCCGCGGTGAATTGGGCCGCGTCCCGGCAGCTGCGCCTGGTGATCACCGGCGCCCGCGATGCGTACCTGGTCACCGACCTGCTGGCGCGCCACGAGGTGCCCGTCGTACTGCCGAATATCGCCGGCTCATCGCGACGTGACGACGAGCCCTACGATGTGCTGTTCACCCTGCCGGCGAAACTCGAAGCGGCCGGTATCCCATTCGCCATTGCCAGTGGCACTCGCACCGGCGGCTCGTCCAATGCACGCCACCTCACGCTGTTCGCCGGCATCGCCGCAGCGCATGGCCTCGATCGTGAAGCCGCTTACCGTTCGGTAACGCTGTACCCGGCACGGATTCTTGGCGTGGATCACGTGCTCGGTTCGATTGCCGTTGGTAAATCGGCAAGCTTCGTGCTCACCGACGGCGATCTGCTCGAACCCGCCTCGACGATCGAGCAAGTCTGGATCGACGGTGTGCGCCCGTCGATGGATGACTCCCAGAAGGCCGCCTACCGGAAGTGGGCCAGCCGCCCGCGCATACAGTCGCCGCGCCCTGCTGCTGAGAACTAGCACCAGATTGCAGATGCGTTGCCGGCGATTGAGTCTCCTGTTAATACTGCTACTGCCGATGCTTGCGGCGGCAGCCGACCCGACCAATCTCCTGCTGATTGTCACCGACAACCAGAGCCCAGGCCTGCTCGGCGCCTATGGCAACCCGGATATCCGCACGCCCAACATTGACCGACTCGCCGAACAGGGCTTGTTGTTCGAACAGGCCTATGCGACCAGCGGCGTCTGTTCGCCAACCCGCGCCACTTTGCTAACCGGTTTGCTGCCGTCACAGACAGGCGTGCACAACGGCCTGCCCGGCCGCTACAAGGTGGCGAACTGGTCTGCGATCGAGGAGTTTCGCAACCTGCCGCAGACGCTGGCGGATGCCGGCTATCGCACTGGCCTCGTCGGCAAGTACCACCTCGGGGATCACCGCAATCCCCAGCTCGGCTTCAAATACTGGGTCACGTTTCGTGGCGGCCACACGGAAAGCTTCGTCGACATGGACGTCAACGATAACGGCACAATGCTGAACGTTGCCGAACTCGGTCAGCATGTAACGGATTACTGGACCACCCAGGCTGTCAGATTCCTGGAACAGCAGAACGATGAACGACCGTTCTTCCTCATGCTGTCGTATAACGGCCCCTATATCCTGCCGCCGACCGTGAATCGACCAGCGATAGGGCGACATGCACAGTACTATGCGGCCAATCCGCCCGCGATGCCGCAACGGCCCGTGCATGGCTACCTGCGCGAATGGGCCAAGACGATGCGGATGCCCGTCGACGTGACCGGCGGTACCTATGCCTGGGCCGCGATTGATGCGCTGAATAATCAGCAAGCCATGAACCGGATCGCTGCCGAAATGACCCTGGTCGATGACGGCGTTGGCGCCGTAATGGTTGCTCTGCAGGCTCGTGGCCTGGCCGACAATACGCTGGTGGTCTTCCTGTCGGACCAGGGCTCCGCCTATGGTCAACTCGGCCTGTGGGGCAACAGTTCCTGGGGTGCACCAGCACCAGCCTATCGCGCGAACATGCAAATCCCGTTGATATTTTTTCATCGCGGGGAGATCCCGGCGGGTGAACGACGCGAGCTGATGATCGACGAATTCGATCTGTTTCCGACGTTGCTGGACTATCTGGGCTTCGGCGACCGTGTGATCGCGAATACGCCCGGCCAGAGTTTCGCACCGGTACTGCGGGGTGACGGTATGGCCTGGGACAACACTGTGTTTTTCGAATACATCGACACGCGTGTGATCCAGACTTCGGACTGGAAATACACCAAGCGTTTTCTGGCCGAGCCTAACGAACTGTATGACTTGTCTACCGATCCCGGTGAAACGCGCAATCTCGTTGACGACCCGGCCTACGGCGAGGTCGTCGTGCGGCTGGACCGACGGTTGACGGAATTCTTCGATCGCCATGCCGACCCCCGCTTTGACATCTGGCATGGCGGTACCGCAAAGGCGACGCTCTTCTACGGAGGTAGAAACGACCGCTTTGCCAATCACTTTCCGCACTGGACACCGCCGGTCGTGGAACGAGCGACCGCGTTCAGGGACTGACTCGAGAGGGGACGAATCATGAATAGCCAAAGACTCTGCTGCCTGCTCGCTGGGCTTGCCGCAGCCGCGCTAGCCCACGGCGGCGGGCATAACCGGTCAGATACTGTGTCCGGTGCAAGCCCGGACGGAGCGCCGAAAATCGACAACAGCCTGGAACCGCCAGTTCGCAGAATCCCCAATATTCCACCCGCGGCCGAAGCGTATTACGCACCGGACGACTATCACTTCATTGTGCAGACCCAGGATCCCGATGCCCAGAAGCCGGAAGGTGACCGCATCGGCGGGGCATTGACCTACATCTTTACGGACGATGGCAAAACCTCACGCCGTATCAATGATCGTGGTCAGGATGCCTGTTCGTACTTTTTTCCGGATCAAAAACGCATCGTCTGGACATCAACCCGGGACAACATGGATATGCCGCTGGGGGACTGGTCCAGCCAGGACCTCTACCCTCAAGGTGCGGAGTTATATACGTCGGACCTCGATGGCAATGACATCGTCAGACTCACGGACAACGAGTGGTACGAAGCCGAAGTATCGATTTCGCCGAACGGGGAGTGGATCGTCTTCACGCGGCAGATCGACGGGAATTTAAACCTGTGGCGGATGCGGCCAGATGGCAGCGACGAACAACAGATCACGTTCACCGAAGACTGGCAGCCGGGAGCGCCATTCTATTTGCCGGACAATGAAACGATCATCTTCCGCGCCTGGCGCTCACGCGAGTACGGCAAAGTCATTCCGACACCGATGACGGTCTTTACCGTCAAACACGATGGCAGTGGCCTGACGCAACGCACTTTCGACGGCGAGATGAACTGGGCACCCTACCCCGCCAGTAACGGCCGCCACTATGTATTCGTCCGCATCGTCGACCGCAACTGGGAGGTCTTTCTCGGTGACCTGGCCGGCGGCGAGCCACAGCGGCTCACCTACAACTGGGGCTTTGACGGCCTGCCGTCTCTGTCCAAGAATGGCCAGAAGATGCTTTTTGCGCGCTCCGAGAGCGGTCGCGGCAATCTCTCGACCTACGTGATGGATATGTCGGCCTTCGAACTCGGCCCGGACAGCTATCGTGGCGTACCCGACCTGGAAATACCGGCCGATGCCAAGCTTGTCGTGACTGATTTCAATATTGGCCCGTAGCCCCGGTCCCTCTCCATGCAAACGCTCGGGCATCGGCTCACTATCACGCTACTAATCACCCTTGTCGGGTTGTCCCTGTCGGCGCAGGACCATGCGGGGCACGCGGGGGGTGCCCGTGAGACCTCACACGGCGGTCACGAAATGACCGCCGAGATGCTGGCCGTGCTGCGGGAACGCATACCGGCGTACCGGGACTATCCGGACCAGCAGATCCTGCTGGAAATGCAAATGATGGGACCCGACAAGTCCCGCTATCTCAGCGCGCCGGACCAGCAGGGTGAAACCGGGGTGCTCGTCCTGATTCACGGCTTTGGCCCGACCGGTGACCGCATCATGAGCGAGGCGGTGCAGCCGCTGGCCGGGATTTTTCCCACCTCGATGAGCGCGGGCATGTCCATGATGGATTCGGCCCATATCCAGCAGTCCCTGGATGATCTCACCAGAGCGGGCGCCGAAACGATCGTCGTAGTGCCGATGGTGTCGTCCAAGCGCAATACACTGATCCACCAGTGGCAATACGTCTTCGGGGAACGCGACCGCGGCGCTTACTATGATGCACCACAGGTCAGCACCGCTGCCCGGGTAATCATGGCCGAGCCACCCGCCGAACATCCACTCATCACTCAAATTGTGCTCGACCACGCGCTGGAACTCAGCGCGGATCCAGCCAAAGAGGCGGTCATCATCGTCGCTCACGGGCCCATCCACGCCGATGACAACCAGGCCCAACTCGAGGCGATGATTCCGCAAGCGGCGCGTATCCGGCAACGGGGCGGATTCGCTAGCGTCGAGGGGACTACCCTGCAGGACGACGCCGCGCCCGATATCCGAGCCAGGAATGTAGAAAAACTGCGCGGCATGATCGAGACTGCCCAGGCCGATGGCAAGCGAGTCCTGATCGTCACCGACCTGCTTGCCGCGCAGAGTATCCAGTGGAAAATCGAACGCGACCTGATTGGCCTGGACTATGAATTCAGCGCCAAAGGCATTTCGATGCACCCGAATTTCACCCGCTGGTACCAGGAAACGATTCTCGAAGCGATGCAGAAGTGAGCCGTCGCCCACAGCATCAGCCCGACCCCGCCGGTAAACGGCTCTGGTTCTACTGGCTGACTCCCGGCATCAGCCACGGTAACGCGCTGACCCTGATGTTCAGCGGCTTCAGTCTGATCTCCCTCTTTACTTTCAACAGTTTCGTCCAGCCGTACCTCCTGCAGGAGGTCCTGCTGATCCCGGAGGAAAACCAGGGCTCGCTCATCGGATCACTGCAATTCGTGCAGGAACTCGTGGTCATCTTGCTGGTAAGTTTCATCGGCGCCTCGTCCGATCGCCTGGGTCGGCGAGTCGTCTATGTCACCGGTGTCTGCCTGCTCGCCACCGGATTCGTGATTTATCCGCTGGCCGACACCGAACTACAGCTATTCGGCGTGCGAATTTTCTATTCGCTCGGCTTCGCCGCGGCGTCGGTAATGCTGCATATCTGTCTTGCCGAGTATTCGCAGGACGCCACCCGCGGCCGGTGGATGGGCACGATTGGCGTCTTGAATGGCAGCGGGGTCGTACTGATGGCCCTGCTGCTGTCACGGCTGCCGTCCTGGTATGTCGCGGCCGGGTTCGACAGCGTCGAGGCCATTCGCCTCAGCTACTGGACCTTTGCCGCTTACCTGTTCCTGCTGGCCGTGCTGCTCCGGGTGGGACTGTCACCCGGTACCGTGAATATCAACCGACAGGACAGCAGTATCGAGGTCGCCACCCGTGGCTTCGCCGAGGCGCGCAAGAATCCACGCATTCTGCTCGCCTACGCTATGGCCTTTGCGTCCCGCGGCGACCTCGCCGTGCTGACGGCATTCTTTTCCCTGTGGCTGGTGCAAAAAGGTAACGAAATGGGCCTGACCGCTGCGGAAGCGACGGTAAAGGCCGGCATGTTTTTCGGGCTCAGCCAGGCAGCCGGCCTGCTCTGGTCCTTTCCGATCGGCTTTATCCTCGACCGCCTGCAGCGCATGACGGCCATGTGCGTGGCATTCGGCCTGGCGAGCGTCGGTTACTTCGCCCTTGGGCAGATCGACAACCCGTTCGGCAGTGCCATGCTCGTCGCCTGCGTGCTCGCCGGCATGGGCGAATCCAGTGCCGTCGTTGCCGCCGGTGTATTGATCGGCCAGGAAGCACCGGCCCGCAGTCGCGGTGCCGTGCTGGGCACCTTCAGCCTGATGGGCGCGTTCGGAATCATGCTCTTGACGTTTACTGGCGGCGTGGTCTTCGACGCAATCGGCCAAACGGCGCCGTTTACGATGATGGCAATCATTAATTTTGCAGTCCTGCTGGCAGCACTGACGCTGCGACTGCGCGAGGGTCGCGCGGTGGGACCGGCGAGTACGCAATCCGAATCTTCGTGATGAACGATTCGCGGGCACTGATCATCGGCGCCGGGATTGGCGGACTGACCGCTGCGCTCGCATTACAGCGCTCCGGCTGCCGGGTCCGGGTGTTCGAGCAGGCGGCCGCACTCGGTGAGGTCGGGGCCGGGGTCACGATCACGCCCAATGCCTGCCACGCACTGAACCACCTGCTCGGCGAGGAACTGGTCGAACATATCTGCCATGTGCCGGCGTCCGGTGCGGTCAAGCACTACCAGACCGGGAAGACACTGGTCGATACGCGTCGCGGCGACCGGCCGAAGCAGAAGTATGGCGCACACTACTGCCAGGCCCATCGGGCCGATCTGCACGATGCGCTGGCGGATGCGGTGCGCCGCAATGACGCGAATTGCCTCGTGATTGATCGACGGTTTATCGCCCTTGAGGATTCGAGCGACGGCATCACGGCGAGATTCGCCGATGGCAGTTCGGCCCGTGGCGACTACCTCGTGGGGTGTGACGGGATCCATTCCGAAGTCCGCCGTGCGCTGTGGGGCGATGATGAACCGCGTTTCACCGGGTATATTGCATGGCGTGGGCTGGTGCCGACAGCAGCTTTGCGGCCGGAATTCCTTGTGCCGGATTCGGCGGCCTTCGCGGGTCGGGGTCGAACCTTCACGCGTTACAAGGTTCGCCGGGGTGAACTGTTCAATTTTGTGGGTTTCAGTCAGAGAGACGAGTGGGCAGCCGAGAGCTGGTCCGAACGCGCGCATATCGACGAAGCCCTGGCAGAATTCTCCGACTTCGCGCCGGAAGTCCAGGCAATTCTCGATGCCGCGCCGCCGGACCAGTGCTTCAAGTGGGGCCTATTCGATCGCCGGCCACTGGCGCAATGGACCAAGGGTCGTGCGACGCTGTTGGGTGATGCGGGTCACCCGATGACACCCTTCCTTGCTCAGGGTGCGGCGATGGCCATCGAGGATGGTGTGGTGCTGGCGCGTGCGGTGGCCGCCTCGGCTGATTGGCGGGAAGCACTGACGCGCTACGAGCAAGCCCGCTATGAACGCGGCACCTTCGTCATGCTGCAATCGCAGGTCAACGCGAAGCGCATCTACGCACGCGATCCGGACCGACTCGATCGCAATTCTCACCGCAATGCCGAGGCACTGGGTTTGTATGCCTACAACCCGGTGACGGTCCCGGTCTAGCTTGCAGGGTTTGTGATGTCGATGCGCCGAAACTCTCCCGCAGCAACCGTGATACTCGGTTTGAGCCTGGCGTGCGGCGCTGCGGCTGACGAATCACTGTCAGGCGACTGGTACTTCGATGTCATGTCGCCGAACGGCCCCGGGTATCGTGACGTGCTGTTCCTGCAGGAAGGCGAGCGCGTGATTGGTTTTATCGACAGTGATGCAGCGTCCGGGCGTTTCGTGGGCCAGTTCGACGGCCAAACCCTGGAATTCACGGCCGTGCTGGAATTCGGCGGCCAGCCGATGGCAGCCGTGTACAGCGCCACCGTTAATGGCGATCGCATGAGCGGGCGCATCGCGTATGGCAGCTACGGTCAGGCTACGTTCAAAGGTTATCGGGGCCGACGTCCGGTTGCTTCAAGTGCCGCCGGTGACGGTCTGGTTGGCTCGGCGCGGGACGCGGATCTCACAGCCGCTGCCGCGGGAGATTTTTTTGGCGTGACACACGAGGGCGTCCTGATACCGGAAATGATCGCCGTCGACGGCGGCCGGTTCCGCATGGGCAGTGACAGCGCGGCCGTGAATCCGGACTACGGCGAAGACTTCGCGCTGGTGCACGACGTCGAGGTGTCGGAGTTCAGCATGAGCCGGTTTCCGGTTACAAATGCACAGTACCGCGCGTTTTGCGATGCGACTGGCGCTGAACCACCGCTCGCGCCGAAGGGCTGGGACGATTATTTGCAGCAGTACCCGAATCATCCGGTCGTCAACGTGAGTTACGACGATGCGACGCGCTTTACCGCTTGGCTGACGCGGCTCACGGGCCGGACCTACCGACTGCCAAGTGAGGCAGAGTGGGAGTACGCGGCCCGGGCGGGCACGAACGATCAGGACTTCGTTTTCGGTGATAGCTGGGATGTTGACGGCGCAAATATCTCGGTCTGGCGAATCGGCACGATTCCCGATCGTGATACGTGGAAGGACTGGTGGGATTCGACGGGCAGAAAGCTGGCCCAGTCACAACCAATGACCACGCGCGTGGGCAGCTTCCTGCCCAATGCCTGGGGCTTCTACGACATGGCCGGCAATGTCTGGGAGTGGACACAGGACTGGTACCAGGCGGACTATTACAACGAATCGCCAATGCAGGATCCGATGGGACCGGCCTCCGGCGATGAGAAAGTCCTGCGCGGTTGCTCCTGGTATAACAAGCCCGACGTGTGCTTCATCGCCACGCGCGATCGATACCGCCCGCAAGTCAGGCTCTACTACAACGGGTTCCGTGTCGTCTCCCGTTGATCGGGCGGCCGAGCTCGCCGAACTGACTGGGCGGGTCACCGCTCACGTAAGTACCCTCGCGGGCGAAATCGGCGAGCGCAACGTCTGGCACCCCTCCAGGCTGCAGGCGGCGGCAGACTACATCCGCAGCGAATGGATCAAACAGGGCCATGATGTCACGGCGCACTCCTATGAAGTTGAGGGCATGAGGTGCGAAAACCTCGAGGTTGTCGTGGGGCACTCGCCATCGAGACCCGTAGTCGTCGTCGGCGCTCACTACGACACCGTGCCCGGCAGTCCTGGTGCGGACGACAATGCGAGCGGTGTTGCGGCACTGCTCGAAGTGGGCCGCCTCTTGCAGGACGCAGCGCTGACGCACGAACTGCGACTGGTAGCTTTCGTGAACGAGGAAGAACCTTTTTTCGCCACGAATTTGCAGGGCAGCATGGTGTACGCGAATCACGCGCGACAATCCGGGCTCGCGATCGACTTCATGATTTCGCTGGAAATGCTGGGTTGCTTCTCCGCCGAGCCCGGCAGTCAGATCTACCCGCCGCTGCTGCGCTACTTCTACCCGGAGAGCGGCAACTTCATTGCAATCGTATCGAACCTGCGCAGCAGCCTGGCGTTGCGGCGCTTCGTTAACGCATTTCGCCAGACCAGCGACTTTCCCGCAGAATCCCTCGCGGCCCCGCCCGTCGTGCCCGGACTCGATCTCAGCGACCATCGCTCATTCTGGCAACACGATTTCCCAGCCATCATGGTCACGGATACCGCGTTCTATCGAAACGAGCGCTATCACACTGCGCTGGATACACCGGACACAGTTTGTTATCCCGAGCTGGCGCAGGTAACGTTGGGAGTGGCAACTGCCCTCAGCTCGCTGGGGGCGAAGGCCTAGCATCCTGCAAGGGGGATCAGTTTGGGGATCGACAGCCGGCTGCACAGCCTGCTGCGCTTCACTGCCGTTGCGCTCTGTTTGAGTGTGACAACGGACGGCCTGGCGCAGATCGAAGAGATCATGGTCACCGTGCGCAAGCGCGTGGAAACAGTGCAGGATGTGCCCATTGCGGTATCGGCCATCAGCGCCGAGCAGATCGAGCGGCAAGGCATTATTGGCCTCGACGGCATCGTCAAGATGGACCCGAGCGTTCAGTTTGACACGTCGTTCGGCCCGCAGGACACGCGCATCACGATGCGTGGACTGTCGAACAGCCGGGGCCGGTCTAATGTGGCATTTCTGGTTGACGGCATCGATGTCACAACCGAGAACTTCATCAGCGCTGGCTCCGGTTTGCTGGCCAACAAGCGTTTACTGGCCGACGTCGAACGCATCGAGATCGTCAAAGGACCCCAAAGCGCCCTATACGGCCGCGCGGCCTTCGCCGGTGCGATCAGTTATGTAACCAAGGAGCCCGGTGATGAAGTCGAGGGTCTGTTGCGGGTCGATGCCGGTGACTACGGCCGCCTGCAGCTGGACGCAGGCATCGGCGGCCCGGTGATCGATGATCTGCTTGGGCTGCGCATGACTGGCGTCTACTGGAAACAGGATGGTTTCTATCAGAACAGCGTATCCGGTCTGGATGTTGGCGGTGGGGAAGGCTTTGGCGCCGCCCTGACGGCCGTATTCACACCCACGGACACGATCAAGATCCGACCGCGGCTCGAATACAGCGAGGACGAGTACCGACCCGCGCCGACGGTTCGCCTGTATGGGAACCGACCCGTGACTTATTTGCCGCAGGCCGTGAACGCGGGAGTCGGCATCAGTAATGCGTTCTCCGGGACGGTCACAAGCCTGGTCGACTTTGGCGTGTATTGCCCTGGCGTATTGCCGGTACAACCGACGACGGCTCAGGTACAGGCGGTGTTCCCGGACCATCCGCTGATACCGGATCCAAACAATCCGGGGCAATCGATCCCGGCACCCGGCTATTGCCAGCCGCAGAATTTCGGCGACGCCAAGTCCAAGGTAGTAACCCAGGGCGAGAACCTGGTGACGGGCAAGGAATTCGCCGGCGATACTGTCGACGTGTTGCGCGCGTCGCTGGTCGCCACATGGGATACCGACCTGCTGTCGCTAACGTCTTACACGGGCTACACCGACGCGGATTTCACGCAGGCCTATGATCAGGATTTCCAGGCGCTCGGCCGGCCGGATCAGTACCTGTCAACGATTTCCACGAATACCGCACAGAACACCACGCAGTTCAGCCAGGAACTGCGTCTCGCGACCCAGTGGAACAGTCCGCTGCAAATCACCGTCGGGGGACTGTACTGGCATGAAGAGCGGGAGCTCGCAGACAACAACTGGATCGTTTCCTGCGAGCCGGTCACGAAAGACTTCGCCGGCAATCTCGTCACGAATGTTCCCGGGGTCTGCGACGGCACATCAGCGGCCGGCGCACCAACATCAGTTCGCACCCTGCAGGAGTACGCTCGACAGGACCTCCGACCCGAGGTTCCCGGCTTTCTCGGCGCGATCTGGCTGGCCGATACCGAGCACTGGTCAGCCTATATCAACCTGGAATGGGAGATCACCGAGAACCTCACGCTCACTTTCGAGGACCGGTACGTGGACGAGGAATTCGAGACTACCCGACCCAATCAGTCCTCCTGTCCGCAGCTGGGTTTCACAACCCTGGGCGGTAACTTTGTCGTGCCGTTAGCCTCACAAGCCGCCAACCCGGGTGAGCTGATTGCCTGCCTCGCCTGGGACAATGCAATTCGCAAACACAATGTTGGGCTCGACCCGAATTTCGACATCTTCATCCCGGGCATGCAGAACTTCGACTGGGCCCTTATCCAGGGCGTGGAGTCGTCGAGTTTCAATACGCCCAAACTGACCCTCGAGTGGCGCACCGGCGATGATTCAATGGTCTATGCGTACGCCGCGCGCGCGCAGAAGCCCGGCGGCATCAGCCAGCTCGAGGGCTCCGGTTCTGCAACCACGATCGAGAACGAGCGCTTCCTGCCGGAGAAGATGAATGCGTATGAGATTGGCGCCAAGAGCGCTTGGCGCGTTGGCGGATTCCTGCAGGCAAACGCCGCAGTGTTCTTCCAGGACTACACCGACAAGCAAACGACGAGTCAGGTGCTCATCAACGACCGGCTGGCGCCGCGGGTTACCAACGCATCGGCAGCAGAAGTGCTGGGGCTGGAACTCAACCTTGTCTGGCTGCCGGATTTCCTCGACGGGTTGACGCTGAATGCCGCCTACACCTACCTGGATGCCACATACGAGGACTTCGAGGATGACACGTCGATACTCGTGCGCTCGGCCGCAACCGGCCAATGCCGCGTGGTGTACAAGGGTGGCCAGGGCCCGGATCCTGGCGATCTGAATGACCCGGCGAATGGCGCCCCAACCTGCCGGATTGACCAGAGTGGCAACCGGCTCGAGCGCACGCCCGAACATGCCTTTCGCGGCTTGATCAGCTATCAGCGGCCAATACCGGGCATGGATTTCGACTGGCTGGCAGAGTTGAACGCCATCTACCAGGATGAACGGTTCATCGATGCCGACAACTTCGTGAAATGGGATGATTTCTGGCTGTTCGACCTGCGGGCCGGCATAACCGGCGAACGGCTTGACTTCATCGTCTACGTCGAGAACCTGTTCGACGATGACACGCTGAAGACCGGCGGTGCCGGTCCGGACTTCGGCGCGCAGGCGGCCGAACTCGGCTTCGTTGCCGGTCTGGGCCTGCAGCAGTTCTTTGGCGACTTGCCCCCACCCCGCGTAATCGGGGCGCGGCTGGCCTACCGGTTCTAAGACTCGTCAGGTACAGGAAGCGTCGAAGATCGACTGGATCGACCCATCCAGCATCGAGTTGAACTCCTCATCCGACTGCTGTGCCGACAGACCCTCCGTGAGCGCGCGCGAGAAGCTCGCGATCATGCCGTTGTTCTGCGCCAGCCGGCGATTGGCCTCCTCGCGCGTGTAGCCGCCCGATAGCGCGACGACCTTCAGCATGTTCGCATGGTCCTGGCACGGCTGATAGAAGTTGGGCTCTTCCGGCAGCGTCAGCTTGAACATCACCAGTTCGCTCGCATCCAGCTTGTTCAGATGCGCGATTAACTGGTCCCGCAGCAGCGCCTCGCATTCGGCCTTGTCGGGTGCATTGATGTCGATTTCCGGCTCGATGATCGGGGTCAGTCCAGCCGCGACGATTTCCCGGCCGATTTCGAATTGCTGGGCGACGTTCGCCTCGATGCCGCCTGCGTTGGCCGACTTGATTACGGACCGCATCTTCGTGCCGAACACGTTCTGCGCCTTCGCCTTTTCCAGCAGCTCGGCCAGGTTCGGGATGGGTTTCATCAGTTGCACACCGTCGGCCGCGTCGGCGAGACCTTTATCGACCTTCAGGATCGGTACAACATTTTTGACATCCCACAGGTAACGCGCGGAATTCTGGCCCTCGATCTCGCGATCGAGCGTGTTCTCGAACAGGATCGCGCAAAGGATGCGATCGCCATTGAAAGCCGGGCTGGTAATGATGCGCGTCCGCATCTGGTGCACCAGCGCAAACATTTCGTCATCGTTACTGTAGTTTTCTTCGCCGATGCCGTAGAGCCGCAGCGCCTTCGGCGTGCTGCCGCCGCTCTGGTCGAGGGCCGCAATAAAACCCTGTTGCGTACGAACTTTGCTCAGCTGATCTTGATAGACAGACATCGGGATTCCAACTCCTCAGGTTCTTAGAATAGTGGCTTGCCCGACGCTACCGACGACGGGGTCGGGAGTATATCAGTAGATACCGAGTTACTCGCTGCGACGCGGTCAGTCGTCCAGCCAGGGGCCCCAGAGCTGCTGTTTCATATCTTCCCAGGACGGCTCCTCCTCGCCGCCCGGCTGAAACTTGCAGCCTTCATGTTCAAAGAACGGCTTCGTCCAGGTGCCCCGGTCAACCAGTCGCTGGATGTTGGCCCGGTAGATTTCATCCACTTCGGCGTGCGACTTCGGATCCTGCGCCATCCACAGGTTCTTCGGATGGATCGGCTCATCGTACATGCGCGCGAATAGTTCGGTGCGCAGGTCTTTCAGCCAGTTGCTGTTCAGATTCATGATGCGGAATTGGCGCAGCGCTTCAATATCGACGGTCGCCGCGACGATAGTGTTATTCGTCGACGCACTGTAGGAGACGACCTGGCCACGATAATCGACGATGTGCGCGCTGCCGCCGGCAATATCCACCGGATGTCTCGACGCCGCGCCGAGATACACCGGACCCGCGTTCGGACAGAGCATATATACGCTGTTGAATTCCGCATGGCCCTGGTTCTGGATCATCCAGGTGCCGCCGCCCGGATAACCCGCGGTCGTCATCGGCGTCGCCTCGCTTGGCCGGTACACCACCTCGGCTCCGTTGAACGCCAGCGCGCGGACAGCTTCGGGATACTCGCCGTCACTGCAGCAGATCGTGCCGATATTGCCGATGTCATCCGTCTCCAACACGGGGTAGAAAGCATCGATGCCGTCACCGAACAGCTCGACCCAGCGATCGTAGACATCGTGCGGCACGCAGGAGCGTTCCCGACACCAGATGTGATTCTTGGCTGCCTTGTGTACGACTTCGCCGTTCGGGGCGATGACGAAGAGCGTATTGAAGAACCGGTCCTTCATCACTTCCGGCCAGCGCGCCTTGCACTGGCCGATGATGTAGGTGTTATAGAGTTTGGCGAGCCGACCGAGCCACTCCGTCTCCTCACCCGGCACGTCGATATAGAGTTCCCGCGCCGCCAGCGTGTGCGGCAGATCAAAAATCTCGTCCGTGAAGCCGCTCAATGCCCCTTCCGCGAGACAGATGATCTTCACCGGCATGTTGATGTTCACCATCGACACGGCCGCATGGATGGCCTCTTCGATGGTCTCGAGATTGTGGCGGATCTGTTTGCGCTCCGAGATACCGTAGATCACCGTCGACAAGCCGACAGCCAGGTACGGAGCGATCGGCTTCGAGGCAGGTTGATCACTCATGGGCACTAACCTTATTGCGCCGTCAGGCCGCCGTCCACCACGAATTCCGCACCGGTAACAAACCTGGCGGCGTCCGACGCCAGAAACAGCACCATGGACGCAATGTCCTCCGGTTGGCCGATGTCCGGCAGTACCTGCATGTCCATGTAGAACTGCATGGCCTCATCGGTGCTCTGCACGACACCCTGATCCTGCATGTCCTGGAGTTCCTGCTGAAACATCGGCGTCAGGGTATTTCCCGGATGCACCGAGTTCACCCGGATGCCATAGCCGGCGCGACCAACCTCAACGGCGACGGCCTTTGTGAACAAACGCACGCCGCCCTTGGTCGAACAGTATGCGGTCAGCCCTTCCGCGCCGATCATGCCGCCGACCGATGACAGATTGATAATCGAGCCGCCCCGCCCGCTGCTGCCACCCGGCCGCATGACGTCGACTGCACAGCGGGTGCCGAGAAATACGCCGTCGAGATTGACGGCGTGCACCCGGCGCCATTCGTCCAGGGAGGTTTCGAGTAGAGAGTGCACGAGGGCAATGCCGGCATTGTTGACCAGCACGTCAAGCCCGCCGTGATTGGTAATCGTGGCATCGACGGCGCGCTGCCACTGTGCTTCATCCGTCACGTCGAGTCGCAAGTATTCCGCGGTGCCCCCGGCGCCAGTGATTTGCGCTGCAAGCGCCTGGCCCTCGGCGTCGGCCACATCCGTTACGATGACGGTCGCGCCGTGACGCGCCAGGATTGCCGCGCAGGCAGCGCCGATACCCATCGCAGCACCAGTTACCAGTGCCACTTTGTCTTGCACGTGAATATCCGAATGCATCGCTTCGACGTCGGCCTGACTGCCAACAGCTGGTGGAATGATAATCCTACCTGTTCGGGCGCGAATCTAGTCCATGCCGGCAGCGCGACGATTGGCCTCGGTCGAAACACACCAGTCGAGATCGCCCTGGCCGAGCGCCAGACCCGACAGTATGTGGTCGCGAACAAGGTTCGCGATCGGCAGGGGTGCCTGGACGGCCGCGGCCTCGCCCAGTATCAGTGTCAGGTCCTTTAGCGAGGTAGTCAGTGTCGCCCCGGCGTCACCAAAACGCCGCTCCTTGATACGATCGGCGTATTCCCGCAACGCCGGATTGGGTAACACCTGGTTGATCATCAGATGGCGGACCGTATCGAGTTCGAGACCGTGTTTGCCGGCAAAAACGTAAGTCTCCCCCATCGTCTCGATCAGTCCCGACAGGAAGAAATTGATCACGAGCTTCATCCGGGCGGCATCTGCCGCCTGCGTCCCCACAACGACCAGCATCGACGTGAAGGCTTCCAGCACGGGGCGGCAACGCTCGACCGCGGCCGGATCGCCCGCAACGAGCGCCGCCAGTTCGCCGGTTGCGGCCGCACTCGGGCGGCCCAGAACATTGGTGCCGACGTAGGTGCGATCATGGTCACGATGCAGGGCCTCTACTCTCGCCGCCGCCGCGGGCGAAATAGTCGTCGTGCCGAGATGAATCGCGTCGGGACGCAGCCCCGCGAGTATGCCGTCGTCGGCAGTCGCCATGCCGATGATGGACTTATCGTCCAATAGCGACGTGACCACAATATCGCCCTGCGCTGCCGCCGACTTCGGCGAATCCGCGGCCGCGGCGCCGGCCGCCACGAAGGGCTCGGTCTTGCTGGCCGTCCGGTTGTAGACCGTCAGCGGAAAACCGGCCTTCTGAAACGTGGTGGCCATCCCGGCTCCCATGCGCCCCAGACCAATCACCGCGACCGTTGGTTTGGCGTCCATCCTCGTCTAACCGTCCCGCGTTGCGACCGCACAAGATGCCGGCCGCGACGTCATTGACTCACTCGCCATCGAAACGCCAGGTGAACGACACGCCGTAGATCCGTGGATCCTGCACGAGACCCAGGCGCGCAATCTTGTCATCGATATCAGGCACCGGTCCGCCGCCCCGGTAGTAATCTTCATCGGTGACGTTGTTGATCCAGAACGCCGCGTCCCAGCGCTGATCGGCCGCGATCCACTTCAGGCGCATATCGACGACTTCATAGGAATCGGACCACTTGGTGTTGAACACGGTGATCGTCTTGTCCATCAGCGACAGGTCGCCCGACAAAGCGATTTCCGCGCCGCTACTGAGTGGCCAGACATACTGCGCGCCAAGGTGCGCGTTGTATTCCGGGATGACGCCGATGCGGTCACCTTCCTTGTCAACCACCCGGAAAGGCGGACCACCCATAATGGTCGGGTCGAAGACTTCGATGAAGTAGTCCTTGAACTCATGGTCCAGGTAGGACCCGCCAAAGGTATAGCTGAAGTTCTCGCCGATGACGCCATCCACTTCGAGTTCAATGCCCAGAATCTCTGCGGATGCGGCATTGTTGGTGATCGGCGATCCCGTCACCGGGTCGAAGCCCTGCAGCTGCATATCCTCGAAGTCATTGAAGAAACCGGCTATGCCGATCTGCATCCGATCCTCGAGAAAACGACTTTTCAATCCGATCTCAAAAGTATCGACCGTCTCGGGTTCGAACGGCACGACGCCGGCCGTATTGTCGGGGCTGCCGTTATAGCCGCCACTCTTGAAGCCGCGAGCATAGTACGCGTAGACGTTCGAGTTCTCATTGAACCCGTACTCGACCGCGATCTTCGGCGTGAATTCACTCCAGGATTCGGAGTCGGTGGTCATGAATGGCCCGTCCGGAATGAACAGGGAATAGCTCGAGCCGCCCGGTGTGATCGGCACCGCAAACGCATTGATGGTGTAGTCTTTCTTGTCGTACGTGTACCGCCCCCCCGCGGTTACGCTCAGTTGATCGGTGAAGTTGTATGTGACCTGACCGAAAGCGGCGATGCTGTCGGTTTCGAGACCTTGCTCAAAGGTCGTGATGGCCTGCTGCGTATCCGGGGATCCCGGGCCCACCAGGCCGCCCGGGCCAAAAAAGTCCGAGTAGCGGCTCTGGTCGCGATCACCGTCTTCATGGAACCAGTACAGGCCAGCGGTCCACGTCCATGCTCCCTCGTCGCGCGACTGCAGCCGTAACTCCTGGCTGAAGGTCCAGGTGTCCTGCTCGGAGAACACCACCGCGGACATGTCCGAGGCCCGGTCGTTGTCTTCCGTGTGGAAACTGTCTTCCTTCCGGTAGCCGGTAATCGACACGAAATCAGCGAAACTAAACTCGTGCTGAATCGTCAGGTTCAGGCCGTAGGCTTCGAGTCCCTGCTCGCCGTGATCGCCGCTGCGGGAGCTGCGGAGGCGTGATTCCTGGGTTGGAAACTCGCTGACAACGAAGAAGTCCTTCAGGATGTATTGCGTGCCCGGCACGTCGACGATGACGCTCTTCAGGACGCCGTCCTGATCGGTTTTTTCCCAATCTGCGCTGAAGAAAATCTCGGTGGCTTCGGAGGCCACGAAGCGCAGCGAGCCGCGCACGGACTTGGAGTCGATGTTATTGCCGCGCTCGCCCGTGGTGAGATTGCGATACAAGCCATCCCGGTCACGTGACGAAAATGCCAGGCGGCCGTACAGCTTGTCGTCGATCAGCGGCGCGCTGCCGCCGGCCCGGAGGTTCATCGTGCCGTAGTCACCAATATCTGCGCCGACATAGGCACTGGCGGTATCGCCCGGCCGTTTGGTAACGATATTGACCGCACCACCGGTCGTGTTCTTGCCCCACAGCGTGCCCTGCGGACCGCGCAGCACTTCCACGCGCTCAATATCGAACATCGCCAAATTCGCCGCACCCTGGCGCGCGATGTAGACATCATCGACAAACACCGCCACACCGGAATCGGACGCCAGGTCCTCGTTGGCCCGGCCGATCCCGCGAATCGTGTAAAACTCGGTATTCACGGCCTCGGCATAGATATGCAGGCTGGGCGTGTACAAAGAGAGGGTCTCGGTCGTGAACGCCTGGCGCTGTTCCAGAAAGGACCCGTCCAGCGCGGTGATCGCAATCGGCACTTCGAGCAGCGACTCCTCGCGCCGCTGGGCCGTAACCACGATTTCGTCGACGACGCCTCTTTGAGCACCCTGCGCATTGGCGACATCGTCAACCGGCAACAACCATGCGCCGACCAGCAGCACAACACCTGGTATGCGTTTCATGTCGATCCCCCCCTGGCACCAACCCTATGATTCTCGGGCAGACATTTGGTTTGTCGACAATATACAAGCGGACAAGATTATGCAATATTGCCTCCAATGCCTCGTCTTGCGGAATATGCGCTAGTGATAGATTCGGACCTGCCATGACGCTGCGCGACTGCCGCAACATCGAAGACCTGCGCCTTGCCGCGATGCGGCGGCTACCAAAACCGATTTTCGACTTTCTGGAGGGCGGCGCCGAGGACGAATGGACCGCGCGGCAGAACGTTCGCAGCTTCGACCATTACCCGCTTGTGTCCCGAACCCTGGTCGACGTGCAATCCATCGATACCCGGACGCGCCTGTTGGGTCAGGACATCGCCTGGCCGGTCATCGCCGCGCCGACCGGCGCCTCGGCACTGTTTCATTACACTGGCGAAGCGGCGGTCGCCAATGCCGCGGCGGCATGCGGCACGATCTACACGATGTCGACGATGTCGACCCAAAGCCTGGAAAGTGTCGGTCGCCTGAATGGCTCGCCGAAAATATTCCAGATCTACGTCTTTCGGGACCGGGCACTGACTGAAGCTCTCGTCGAGCGATGTCGCGCAGCGGGGTACGCGGCGATCTGCCTGACGGTCGATACTCCGGTCGGCGGCAATCGGGAGCGGGACCGGGCCAACGGCATGAGCATGCCGCCACGACTGCGCCTTAAGACCGTGCCCCATTTTGCCCTTCGTCCGGGCTGGTGCTTCGACGCGCTGCTGCGAAGTAATTTCGACCTGGCGAACTTCCGCGATGTCGCACGCGACGGGCAGGCACCTGATGAAACTGTTCTGCAGTACGTCGATCGGCAGTTCGACCGCAGCGTGACCTGGAACGATGCTGCCTGGCTGGCCCGGCAATGGGGCGGGCAGTTCGTCGTCAAGGGAATCCTGTCCGCCGACGATGCCCGCCGCGCTGTGGATATCGGCGCGTCGGCCATCTGGCTGTCCAATCATGGCGGCCGGCAACTCGATGGCATGTCCGCCACGATCGATGCCCTGGCCGACATTCGCCAGGCAGTGGGTGCAGACGTCGAGATCATCCTGGATGGCGGCGTTCGTCGCGGCACCCATGTGATCAAGGCGATTGCGCTGGGCGCCACGGCATGCGGCATCGGCCGGCCATATTTGTACGGACTCGCCGCGGGTGGCCAGCGTGGCGTCGCGCACGCGTTCGATATCTTGCGTAAGGAGCTGGAACGGGACATGGCGCTGGCCGGTTGCCCGACCCTGAAACACATCGATGCGGAGACGCTGGCCAATCACCGCGCGCAGTAAAATGAGTCGTTCTTTTTGGAGCTCGCGGCCGCTTAACAATGGAGTAAGCCCATGTACCGTCCCAATCACACGAAATCGCTGCTGACGTCCGGCAAGCCGGCGTACGGCATGATTCACTCGCTGGCTCATCCGCCGGTAGCGGAGATGATTGGCCAGGCCGGCTTTGACTTTGTCGTGATCGACGGCGAACACGGCCAGGGCGGTATGGGTGAGCACCTCAACTGCCTGCAGGCAGTTGCCGCGACACCAGCGACCGCGATCTTCCGCGTGGCCGCGAACGACCCGGTGCGACTCAAGCGTGTGCTGGACCTCGGCGTCGAAGGTGTCCTCATCCCCGACGTCAGCACCGCGGCGGAAGCCGAGGCAGCAGTCGCCGCCTGCCAGTATCCACCGCGCGGCAAACGCGGTTTCTCCGCGCCAACCGCGAGGGCTGCGGACTACAGTTATGCCGTCGAGCGATACCTGGCCGACGATGGCAGTGAACTTTTGATTTGCCCCATGATAGAAACGGCCCGGGGTATTGAAAACGCAGCAGCAATCGCCGCTGTCGAGGGTGTCGACGTCGTGCAGATTGGTCCTTTCGATCTGAGTTACGACCTGGGTATCCCCGGCCAGTTCGATCATCCCGACTTTCTTGCCGCTGTAGTTGAATTGGAGGCCGCTGCCAACGCCGCGGGCAAGATCCTCGGCGGCGTGCCCCTGCCCGGCGCAGCCCTGGACGACATACTCCAGCGCGGCTATCGTTTTATTACGCTCGGTGCGGACGTACCCCTGCTGGCAGAAGCGCTGGCCGGACGCGTGCCGGGTTGATCAATAACCGCGCGCGCGGTCTGGAATAATTACCGAATTCACCGCGGCGTACTCATTCCACAGACCAATCATCCGCTCCAGTTGCGCCGGCTCGACGGCGGAAAGGTCAATGCGCTCCGCCGGGTCCGTTTGCAGATCGTAGAGCTGCCACGCATCCCGGCGGATATTTGCTGGCGCGGAGTCCCACCAATCGACGTAGCTCGTCTCCCAGATGATCTTCCAGCGGCCCTGTCGGATTGCCCGTTTGCCCAGCAGCTCCCAACCCGCCACGTGTCCGGAATCATGCACCGCGTCGCGTTCCCCGAGCAGCAATTCCAGCATGGAGCGGCCCTGCATCGGGACGACGTCTCGGTCGCGATAGGACCCGGGATGTTCCACGCCGGCCAACTCCATCAGCGTGGGCATCACATCCTGGATCGACGCAAATGCCGCCGTGCGTCGGCCACCGGCCACGCGCTTCGGGAAATGCACGAATGCCGGCACGCGAATACCGCCCTCCGACGTAAAACCTTTGAACATCCGGAATGGCCCGGCCGCCGCGCGGGCCCAGTTCGGACCGAGCATCACGTACGAGTTTTGCCGGCCCAAATTTGCATAACTGTTGTCGCAGCATTCGGCCGCCCACTCCGCGAGCGGCTGCAGTCCGTGCTCCAGGCGATGGCCTTCGGCGCCGTTGTCGGACAGGAACACGATGACTGTGTTGTCATACTTTCCCTGCCGTTTGAGCTGGGAGATCACGCGGCCGACCTGGCGGTCCAGGTCATCGACCATCGCGGCATAGATCTCCATTGTTCGCGCGGCCACCGCCTGCTGTTGTGACGACAGGTCATTCCAGGCCGGTTCGCCTGTCAGGCGGGGAAACGGCGTGACAGCGTCGGCTATCAGACCGAGCTGTTGCATCCTTGCCAGGCGTCGGGCATGCAACTCGTCGTAGCCACCATCGTAACGTCCCGTATACCGTGCAATGGAGTCAGCGGGCGCCTGTAATGGAAAATGCGGCGCGCTGAATGACAGGTACGCGAAGAACGGTCGATCCTCGTTCGCCTCTGCATCGAGATAGCCAAGCATTTTGTCGGTAAACGACCTGGTGGAATAAAACTCATCCGGCAGGCGATCGATCCGGGTGCCGTCCTCGCTATATCCGGCCAGGCCCGGCCCGACCAGCGGCAGCATGTTTGCAAAGTGACCGGCGCCCGATTCCAGCAGCACGAACGAACGGTCGAATCCGCGCTGGGCCGGATCGGCGCCCTGTTCCGGCGAGCCCAGGTGCCATTTGCCGGTTACGTAAGTCCGATAGCCGGCATCCCGGAGCAGCTCGGCAATCGTGACGACGCGCCGGTTGAGGTGTCCCTCGTAGCCCGGCCGTCCCTTCTGGTTATCGGCGAGGCGCTCGCTCATATTCCCGAGGCCCGCGACGTGATTGTCGACCCCGGTCAGCAACATCGCGCGCGATGGTGAGCACATCGGCGATGCATAGAACTGCGTAAAGATGATGCCGTCGCGAGCCAGCGAATCCAGATTCGGCGTGGCGATTTCGCCACCGTAAACACCGAGGTCCAAGTAGCCGAGATCGTCAGCAACGATCAGCAATACGTTCGGGAGCAACTTCTCATCGTTCGCGCAGGCCGTCAGCGCGAACACCAGGAGTGCGGCAAGACACCCCGCACGATCACACGACGCGGACACCGATTACGCCGTTGTCGATTCGTCCCGACTCTCTTCGGCCGGCGGCACGTTGAATGACAGCGCGAAGATACAGATGGCAGCAATTGCGGCCGGCACGGCTGCACAAAGAAACAGCTCGCCGCGGGCCAGGCCCAGGGCAATCAAGGCGCCCCCGACGGTGGGGCCGACAATGGAACCGACTCTGCCCAGGCCCATGCTCCAGCCCACGCCGGTGCTGCGCATGTAGACCGGGTAGTAGTTGGCCGACAGGGCCGTAATGTTCAATTGCGCCCCAAAGACGCACAACCCGACAACGAGGATCAGGGCCAGCAACACAGGGACTGCAGACTCGATCAGGAACCCGACCGCGGCAACGAACACTGCACCGACCCCGAAAGCTAGCCCCATGACAAAAAACGGGCCGCGCTTGTCGCTGATCCGGCCAATGATGATGCTGCCAATTATGCCGCCAAGATTCAGCGCGACGACGCCAAGGATCGCTTTGTCCTGCGGGACGCCGGATTCGACCAGGAGTAATGGCGTCCAGTTGACCAGGAAATAGGCCAGCAATAGCGATGTAAATGTCAGCATCCAGAGCAGAGCGGTCCAGGCCAGGCGACCTTGCGTAAACAGGCTGCGAACGGGCTGCGCCTCGGCCCGCCCGCCGGCAATGCGGATCGAACTTTCATCCACCGGCACAAGCGTGCTATCGATACGGGCGATGATCTTGTCAATCTTCTGCATTGGCGCCCCGCTCACAGCGAGATAGCGCAGCGACTCGGGAATCCACACCAGGATAATCGGGATCAGAATTAGCGGCAGCACGCCGCCGAGAATAAAAACCATCTCCCAGCCGAATGCGGGAATGATGCGCGAACTGGCAATACCGCCGAGTACCGCTCCCATCGGGAACCCGGCAAATGTAACGACAATCGCTGTCGATCGCACTCGTTTCGGCGCGTATTCGGAGACCAGCGCGATGAGATTCGGAATCACGCCACCCAGACCAAGCCCCGCGACGAACCTGTAAGCACCCAGCACCTCGATCGACGTCGCTGTCGCGCACAGGAGGGACATCACGCCGAACAGCGCGGTCGAAAATACGATGATCGGCTTGCGGCCCCAGCGGTCTGCGAGGGACCCCAGCGCAATTGACCCGACCATGGTGCCGAACAATCCGGCACCGAACAGCGGTCCAAACAGCGCCGGTGGTACATCCCAGGTGTGCCTCAGGGCCGGCGCGACGAACGCTATTGACTGCGTGTCGAATCCATCGAGTGCGGCAATGGCGCAGCAGATGACGATGACCGTCAGCTGAAACGCACCCAAGCGAGAATTGTCGAGCGTTTTTTGCAGCGGCAAGTTGCTGTTGTCCATGCGGTCCCCCCAGTGCCGGCCGCCTCGCCAAAGGCTATTGCCGATCGATTTACAAAACAGATTCCGTAATTCGTTGCTTGATGATCCGCGCGACACTGCTCAGATGTGCCTCGATCGCTGCGCCGGCTGCGTCAGCGTCACGCTTCAGCAATGCCGAGATAAACCTGTCATGTTCGCCCATCGACAGCTCCGGGTCTGCTTCGAGCGCTCCGGATAAATTTTGCAGGCGCGTGATGTGGCGATCGGCATGCTCGTACATGGACACCAGCGCCGAGTTCCCGCCGGCCTTGACCACGGCCATGTGAACTTCGTTGTTCAGTTCAAAATACGGCACGATCTCCCCGCGCTCGCTGTGGTCATGCATGCGCGCGTGCAGCTCCTCTATCTCGACGAGTTGCGCGTCGGTAGCGCAATCGCAGGCCAGTCGGATCGCCAGTGACGCCAGGGCCATCACGATTTCCATGTTCTCCAGGAAGTCCGTCATCGTCGGCCGGGTCACGACCGCACCGCGATTCGGGTGCAACTCGAGCAGCCCCTCTCCCGCCATGACCTGGAATGCCTCGCGCAGCGGCGAGCGCGAGACCCCGTAGCGCTCGCAAAGGACTCGCTCCTGCAGGCGCTCGCCGGGAGGCCAGATACCTTCCACGATTTCCTCGCGCAGCCGCGATGCAATCTCCCTCTGAAGCGTGCGACGGGGAATGACGCTGGACGCCTGGCTAGTCATCCGGAAGATTGTATATTGTCGACAAGATGCCGGCCAGCGCCGCAACCCCGCTACCGGCGTAGCAACCCCACCAAATGTCCATAGCCGCGGTCGGCCAGACTCGCCGCGGCCGGCTCGACGTGCGCTGGCTCGAGTTCAATGCCCAGCCCTTCGACCAGGCGGTTCATGAAATTGAACAGGGCCACGATCGCCACAACGTGGAAAACCGCGTCCTCGTTCAAACCCGCCGCTAGGATCGCGTCGATATCCGCTTTCTCGACGCTCTCCACGTCGACCGTGAGCTTGCGCGCCAGCCGCAAGACGGGGCGCATCGTGTCATCGGCACCAGCGAGATCCGGGTCGGCGAGCAACTCACCGACGAGCCCCGTGCGGACACCAAGATTCTCCGCCGCCCGGGTGTGCAACCCGACGCAGTAACGACAACCATTCGTCCCGGAAACAAAGGCCGCAATGAGTTCCCGCTGCGCCGTGGTCAGCATGGAGTCGCCCCGTAGCAGCAACTCGTGAAAATCGAGAATCGGCTCGAAGTGCTCCGGCCAGCGCCGAAACACATCCAGCAGGTTGGCATCCGCCGGAAAATTATCGAGGTGCGGCATCGTTCAAGCCGTCGACAGCGGCCGCCCAGTCAGGAAATTTCCTCGAAACACCGAGGGCCGAGCAACTCGATCATGTAGCCGTCCGGATCACGCGCGAAGGCCAGGGTGGGGCCGCCTTTCATCTTGTGCGGTTCACTGACGAGCTCCCCCGGCCCAGCGCTCGCCTTGATCCGGTCGCAGGTCGCGGACAGGTCGTCACACTGGATTGCAACGTGACCATACGCATCCCCGAGGGTGTAGCTGTCGGTATCCCAGTTGTGCGTCAGTTCGATCACTGCCGTTTCCGTTTCGGAGCCGTAACCGAGAAAAGCCAGCGAAAAGCGGCCATCAGGAAAATCTTCCTTGCGGATCAGGTCCATGCCGAGGCTCTGGGTGTAGAAGCCGATCGACCGGTCCATGTCCGTCACTCGAATCATCGTGTGCAGCAAACGCATCGGTCAGTTCTCGCTGTGAAAACAAGTCTCGACGATTACTGTAGCAGAAACTTCTGCCGGAACGTTTACTGCGGGTATTGCGGCTGATGCAAGCGGTGAAACACACAGGTTTGTGCATTACCGCTGGTGCGTTGTATCGTCTGAACGTACTGCACGCCAACCGGGAGTCAAACATCATGGGCGGGCCCAGATCTGTAGCAGGACCCAGGTTCGAAGATTACCGGGAGAAGCACCAGGACCGTATCGCAATGGAGCGGCGCGACGGGGTGATCCTGCTGCGCATGCACACCAACGGCGGTCCCGTCGTTTGGGGCCTGGAAATGCACCGAGCGCTCAGTCAAGCGTGGCAAGACGTTGGCAATGATCCGGAAAACGACGTGATGATTCTGACGTCCACCGATCCCTACTGGATCGGCGTCGTCGATGAAGATGAAGAAAAGGACCTGCCTTTCGGTTACGACACGTACTACCGCGAGGCCACCAAACTGATCGAGAATCTGCTCTTTAATGTCGATATCCCGACCATCGCAGCGATTAACGGGCCCGGCTATCACACCGAGATCGCCCTGCTCTGCGACATCACAATCTGCACGGAACAGGCGATCTTTCAGGATGGTCATTTTCTGATCGGCTTCGTGCCGGGCGACGGACAGTTGCTGACGTTCCAGGAATTGCTGGGGCCCAAGCGGTCCGCCTATGCGGCGTATACGGGACAGAAGATCGATGCCAGCACTGCGCTCGATTGGGGCCTGGTGAACGAGGTTGTCAGTCCCGACAAATTACTCGACCGCGCCTGGGAGCTGGCGGGGATGATCATGCAGCAGCCGCGGGCAACGCGCTGCCTGACTCACCATCTACTGGTTCGACCCTGGAAACAACGCCTGATCAACGATTTCCCCATGCACATCACGCACGAGGGCTACGGCGTCTACGTCAGCGAACCGCGCCACGACCTGAACCGGGTCAGGAACACCTGGAAAGACGAGACGTCATAGCGGCCTAGCTATTGCTGGGAAATGCAAACCTGGAATTTTCGCGAACATCACCGCTCGGCCAGCGCTGCGTAATGGTCTTTCGCCGCGTATAGAAGCGCACCGCATCCGGGCCGTAGGCATACAAGTCCCCGAACAGGGAACGCTTCCAGCCACCGAAGCTGTGGTAGGCGACCGGCACCGGTAGCGGGACATTGATACCTACCATGCCAGCTTTGATGTTGTCACTGAAATAACGTGCCGCCTCACCGTCGCGCGTGAAGATGCAGGTGCCGTTACCGTATTCGTGCGCATCGACCAGGTCCATGGCTTCTTGCAAGTTACCGGCACGCACAACGCAGAGCACCGGACCAAAGATTTCCTCGTTGTACAGCCGCATATCCGCCGTGACGCGGTCGAACAGGCAGGCGCCGAGAAAGAACCCCTGCTCGTGCCCGGGAACCTTGAGCCCCCGACCATCGACCACCAGCTCGGCCCCCTCCGCCACGCCGAGATCGACGTAGGCGCGAACCTTATGTTCGTGTTCCCGGGTGATCAGGGGGCCCATTTCACTGCCCGGTTCAGTGCCGGGACCGACGGCCAGCCGTTGCAACCGCTGCTGCAAGTCGCTCACCAGTGCGTCGCCCGTGTCGTCGCCCACGGCCACGACGACCGAGATCGCCATGCAGCGCTCGCCACAGGACCCGTAGGCCGCACCCATCAATGCACTGGCAGCGTTGCCAACGTCGGCGTCCGGCATGACCACGGCATGATTTTTTGCACCGCCCAGCGCCTGCACGCGTTTGCCATGGGCGGTACCGGTGCGGTAGATGTGTTCCGCTACCGGTGTGGAACCGACAAAACTGACTGCCTGCACGCGCTGATCCTGAAGCAGGACATCGACGGCTTCCTTATCACCATTGACGACATTCAGCACACCGTCGGGCAGGCCGGCTTCATGCAGTAACTCGGCAACCAGCAGCGCCGCACTCGGATCGCGTTCCGACGGTTTCAACACAAAGGTATTACCGCAGACGAGCGCGATCGGGTACATCCACAGCGGCACCATGGCCGGGAAGTTAAAGGGCGTGATGCCCGCGACCACGCCGAGCGGCTGCATCTCCGACCAACTGTCGATCGCCTGGCCGACATTCTTGCTGTGCTCACCTTTGAGCAACTCCGGAGCACCGCAAGCGTATTCGACATTCTCGATACCGCGCTGCAATTCACCACGGGCATCTTCCAACACCTTGCCGTGCTCTGCAGTGAGGATCGCCACGATGCGGTCCTCGTTCGCTTCGAGCAGCTCCTTGAAACGAAACATGATGCGCGCGCGTTTCAGTGGTGGCGCATCACGCCAGCCCGGGAATGCGGCTGCCGCAGCAGCGATTGCGGCATCGACCGTGGTCCCGTCTGCAAGCGCCACCTGCCGCTGGATCTGGCCGTTGGCCGGGTTGTACACGGGCGCGTGTCGACTGCCTCCCATGGCCGATTTGCCATGGATAAGATGGCCGATGGCGTCACTCGCAGCTTTGCTCGCCGGCTCCGCAGCACTCATTCCGTTTCACTCCGACAGAAGCCAGCCATCAGTCAAGACTGCTGACGGCTGCTTTCAACACCTCGACGGTGAAATCGATATCGCGTTTTTCCGACACGAACGGCGGCGCCAGGGTGATCACGTCGCCACCGTAACGCAGGTACAGCCCCTTCTCCCACGCCTGCATTGATATCTCAAAGGGACGGCGCGCCGGTTCCCCGGGCACCGCTTCGATCTGGATTCCGGCAATCAGGCCGAAACTGCGAATATCGACGATGCGCGGCAAACCTTTCAGGCTATGGACGGCGTCCTCGAAGTATTGCGACAGGTCGCGGCAACGCCGCACCATGCCGTCATTCTCGAACACGTCGAGCGCGGCCAGGCCGGCGGCACACGCGACCGGGTGCGCCGAATAGGTATACCCGTGCGGGAACTCGATCAGATACTCCGGCCCACCGTTCGCCATGAAAGTCGCATAGATTTCCGGCGTCGCGACCACGGCGCCCATCGGGATTGCACCGTTAGTCAGACCCTTCGCGAGGTTCATGATATCCGGGATCACGCCGAAGGCGTCGGCGCCAAAATTCTCGCCGGTACGCGCGAAGCCGGTGATCACCTCGTCGAAGATCAGCAGAATGTCGTGCCGGGTGCAGATGTCCCGGATACGCTGCAGGTAGCCCCGCGGCGGCAGGATCACGCCACCCGAACCTGAATACGGTTCGATGATCACGGCCGCGATGTTGCTGGCGTCGTGCAATGCCACCAGCGCCTCGAGTTCTTCGGCCAGTTCAATGCCATGCACCGGCAGACCCCGCGTGAAAGCGTTCTCCGGCAACAACGTGGCGGACAGGTGATCGGCATCGGCCAGCTGCCCGTACAGTTTTCGATTGGCGCTGATGCCGCCGAGGCTGGTGCCACCGAAGTTCACGCCGTGGTAGGCCCGCGCACGACCGATGAAGCGTGTTTTGGTCGCTTGCCCCTTGAGGCGCCAGTAAGCTTTGGCCATCTTCAGTGACGTGTCGGCAGCTTCCGAACCGGAATTACAGAAGAAGGCGTAGTCGAGCCCCGCTGGCGTGAGGCTCGTCAGACGATTGGCGAGTTGAAACGCCTTGGGCTGGCCGAACTGAAACCCCGGCGAATAATCGAGCTGCGCCAGTTGTTCCTTCACTGCCGTGGCGATCTCGGGACGGTTGTGGCCATAACCGCTGCAGTAAAGACCGGAACAACTGTCAAAAACCCGCCGGCCATCTGCGCTTCGGAAGTAACACCCCTCCGCCGCCACGATCATCCGGGGATTGTCCTTGAACTGCCGGTTGCCGCTGTAAGGCATCCAGAAGGCTTCCAACTCTGCCCGGCTTAGCCCAGCCGCTTTGGCAGAGTCCGGTGTAACCATTCTTTCCGATGAGCTTTTTGACATCGACGTTTCAGACCGCTCGCAAATACCATTCATAGTCGCGGTTGCTGACCTCGGCGCGAAAGCGATCACATTCCTCACGCCGGCAACTCACGAATACCCGGTGATAATCCTGTCCGAGATATTGCGGCAGAATTTTCCCGGCGTCGTACGCATCAAGCGCGTATTCCCAGCGAATTGGCAGAGTCGCGTCGTGCGTAACCTCTTCGCCGGCCTGCACCATCGGCCCCGGTTCGGCTGCCGTAGCGATGCCGTGGTGCATGCCCGCGAGAATCGCAGCGACCACCAGGTAGGGATTCGCATCGGCGCCAGCGACCCGATGCTCGACGCGGGTGTTCGCGTTTGACGACACCGGAATTCGCATCGCGAGATGTCGATGATTCGGGCCCCAGCTCGGTGTCATCGGCACGAACGTTTTCGGCTTGTAACGGCGGTAGGAATTCGCATTCGGTGCAAAGATCGCCATACTCTCCGGCATCGTCGCCGCCATGCCCCCGATCGCGTGACGCAGCGTGTTCGAAAACTGCCCGTCCGTCGATGTGCCCGCGAACACATTGTTGCCGGCTTCGTCCAGCAGGCTAAGGTGGATATGCATCCCGCAGCCGGCGCTGTCCTCGAACGGCTTCGCCATGAAGCTCGCCGCCAGGTCATGTTGCCGTGCGATGGCTTTCACGGCGCGCTTCAGCAGGACGGCGTGATCACAGGCCAGCGCGGGATCATCGACGTGGTGCAGGTTGATCTCGAACTGGCCGGGCGCGAATTCAGATACGGCGGCACCGGCCGGAATATTCTGGGCACGACAGACTGCGGCGAGTTCCGCGAGAAACGGGTCGACATCGACCAGGTCCTCCAGCACGCTGTATTGCAGGCCATCCTGGGGTAACTCCGAGCCGGGAATCCGCGGCAACCTGGCACGCCATTCTCTACCGTCGTGCTCGAGCAGGTAGAACTCCAGCTCGGTGGCTATGACCGGCCGCAGTCCCATGTCAGTGAGCGGTTGCAACGCGTTACGCAACACGTGACGTGGATCGAGGAAAAGCGGGCTGCCGTCCTGGTTCGCCGTCTCGACGAGGACCTGCGCACTCGGTACCGATGCCCACGGGACTGCTGCCAATGACCCTGCGACGGCACGCGCCAGTACATCAGGATCACCGTCGCGCCCACCGTAGGGCACGCTCGTGAACACATTGCCCTTGCTATCCAGCAACAGGGAACTCGCGCAGAAATTCATGCCTGATTCGGCAAACGGCTTCTGGATTTCCGTGCGCGGCAGGCGCTTGCCGCGCAGAATGCCGTTGACATCCGCTGCGGCGATTTCCAGCACCTCGGTGTCCGGGGCTGCCTGCAGAAAGGTTTCCAGTTCGCTGATATTGGCCGGTGCAGTCATCGTCAAAGGATGTCTTTCAACCGATAGTAGAGCATTCCCATTGCCACGATCTGGTTGCCGAACCATTGCCCCAGCGGTATGCGCCACTGGTGCATGTTCGCAAACAAGTCAAAGCGCTCCAGCGTCCCCGTCACCGCATCTGCCATGATCTCGCCCGCGACGTGCGAGGCGCTCACGCCGTGCCCGGAGTAGCCCTGGCAGTAGTAGACATTGCCGTGAATCCGGCCGAGTAACGGAATCCGTGTAATGACGATGCCGATCTTGCCACCCCACTCGTAGTCAATGCGGACATCCTTGAGCTGCGGATAGATCTTCAGCATCCGCGGCAATATGGTGGCCTTGATACTGCGCGGCTCCCGACCGGAATAATTACAGCGACCCCCAAACAACAGGCGCCCGTCAGCTGACAAACGATAGTAGTCCAGCACATTGTTCAGGTCACTGACAGCGAGATTCAGCGGATTGATCGACTGAGCCACTTCTGGCGACAGGGGCTCGGTCGCGATGATGTAGCTGCCGGCCGGGAAAATCAGACCGGAAAGATGACGGCGCTCGAGCGCATGATAGGCGTTGCCGGCGATAACTACCGCGTCCGCTGCCACCTCGCCGGCGGCGGTCAGTACCCGCGGTTTGTCACCGTGTCGAATATCTTTGACCGGGGACTGCTCGAATATTTCCACGCCCAGCGCCGCGGCGGCGCGCGCCTCCCCGATACACAGATTCAACGGGTGCAGATGCCCGTTACGCATGTTGATCATGCCGCCGACATAGGCATCGGTGCCGACCGTTGCCCGCGTTTCTTCCCGTGACAACAGGCGATATTCGTCGGGCAGTTCGCGGGCACGATATTCATGGTACTGCTCACGCAGATCAACCATATGCCGGCGTTTCACTGCGACCTCGATGTAGCCCGATTTCAGGTCGCAGTCGATGCCGTACTTGTCGACCCGCTCCCGGATGATGTCGTTGCCGCGCCAGTGCATGTCCCAGAGAGTGTTCGTGGCAGCTTCGCCATAGCGCTGCTGGATCTTCTGCTCACCGCTTATGCCACCGATCATCTGCCCGCCGTTGCGCCCGGACGCGCCCCAGCCCACCCGGTTGGCCTCGACCACCGCAACCGAATAACCGCGTTCCGCCAGCGTCAACGCGGTAGCGATGCCGGTAAACCCGGCGCCGACCACGCAGATATCGGCGGACTGCTCACCACGCAGCACCGGGTAATTGGTTTTTTCGTTGGCAGTGGCCGCGTAATACGATGCGCAATGCTCCTGCGCTTGTGCCGTGGCCTGCATGAGCATCAGTCGCGCCCGGTAATCGCGTTACGGCTTCTTGACGAACTTGAGGGTCATGCGATCACTTTCGCCAATGGCTGCATACTTTTCGCGGTCGAGATCGCCAAGCTCATAGCCCGGCGGCAACGTCCAGACGCCTTCCGGATGATCCCTGGTGTCCCTGGGATTCGCGTTGATTTCGCTCCTGGCTACGAATTCGAATCCGGCGGCCTCGACCAGGTCAATCACGTAGTCCTCACGAATATAGCCCGACCCGGCGTTCGGATCCTGCGCGATATCGGGGCGGCCACGATGCTGCACAATGCCGAGTATTCCTCCGGGCTTCAGCGCAGAGTGCATACCTGCCAGAGCTTCCTCGTGACTCCCTTCCAGCATCCAGTTGTGCAGGTTTCGGAATGTCAGGACCAGGTCGGCGCTGCCGGGCGGCGCTGCATCCAGTTTGGCTGGCGGGTCAAAAACCGTCGGCACAACCTGATCGTAGAGCTGCGGCTCGGCTGCCAGCTTGTCGAGGAAACGTTGCGCATTGCGGCGATAGTATTCCTGTTCTGATTCGAGGTCGTAGTTGGCGGCGTACAGCTTCCCGCTATCGCGCAGATAGTGAGCCAGGATCTCGGTGTACCAGCCCTCGCCGGGCGAGATCTCCACCACCGTCATGTCATCGCGGATCCCGAAAAAGGTCAGCGTCTGCATCGGATGCCGGAACGCATCGCGCGCCGTGTATTCCGGGGTGCGGTGGTCGCCGTCGACAGCGGCCGACAATCTATTCGGTTCTGCCCACGCTGCCGGGGCCAGCAACGCGCAAAGCACGATTCCGGCAATGGGCGGCCGCATTGGAATGCTCATAACGCTCTCCTTGACGTGACAGCATCCCGTCAGGATATCACTCCCATTCCGCCTTGATTTACCTGTCGCGCGGGGCGTTGCTGTTGCCGGTCAGCTGAGGCTACGCATCGCCACGATTAGGATGGATAATGTCCGCCGGCAACCAGGTGCCCCCAATCATGACTGACAAAAAAGACTGGGACAATGCGTTTACGGCCAAGGACCTGAAGGGCACGGTCGAACACTCGCCAATGTTCGGCGGCGCACTGAGTTTCATGCGTCGCAAGTACACCCGGGATCTGGCAGGCGTCGATGTTGCGGTAACCGGCGTGCCGCTCGACACGGCGACCAGTAACCGCCCCGGGGCACGTTTCGGGCCAAGAGCGATCCGTGCTGCCAGCACCAATGTCAGCTGGACGCGTCCGTGGCCATGGAGTTTTGATCCGCTGGAACGCCTCGCGGTAATCGATTATGGCGACTGCGAATTCGACTACGGTTCGCCGGCATCGATTACAGCAACCGTTCGAGCGCACATCGACGGCATTCTGTCAGCCGACGTCGGCACGCTGGTGCTGGGCGGTGACCATTATGCAACCTATCCAATACTGCAGAGTTACGCCGCACGACACGGTCCCCTGTGCCTGGTGCACTTTGATGCGCACTCCGATACCTGGTCTGACGACGCGGATCGTATTGATCACGGCACGATGCTGTATCACGCTGCCAAGCAAGGTGTGATTGATGATAGTCGTTCCGTACAGATCGGCCTGCGCACCACAAATGACGATCCTCTTGGTTTCAATATTCTCGATACCCGGTGGGTTCATGAGAATGGACCCGCTGCCGTAGCGGACGAGGTCAAACAGGTGATTGGCGATCAAGCCGTATACCTGACATTCGACATCGACTGCCTCGACCCGAGTTGCGCACCCGGCACCGGCACCCCAGTGTGCGGCGGCCTGTCAACTTATCAGGCGCTCGAAATCATCCGGGGCCTGGCGGGCATCAACCTCGTTGGCATGGACCTGATGGAGGTGGCACCGACCTACGACGTCGGCGAAATCACGGCACTGGCAGGTGCCGCGCTCGCAGCCGAATTCCTGTGCGTTTACGCCGCTAACCCGCTCAGATAGCTACCCAGCATTGGTGGTCTAACCGCGCAGGCGTCAGGAAACGGCTGCGCGTTGATGATCGCAAATTTTTTTCGAGCTTGAGACACGGTTTTTTCTGCTGGTGCGTTGGCAACGACGCAATAAACTGACAAGACTTATCCAGTTAGAGCGTGACATGGTTCGAATTAGCATCCCAGCCGATCTATATCAAGAATGGCGACCCGTGCTCGAGCGACAAATCGACCTCGCGCTCGCTGGTGTGCGCGGACAACTGCATCAGTTGCGGGTCCGTTTCGGGGCGACTGCCGTCCCGGGCTGCGACGACGTGATTTTTCGCTGCGAGGTTCGCGGGCGTTCCGTCGCCGGCAGAATTTATCGGCATACCGCGCGCAGTACAAACGGCCGCACTGCCATACGCGATGCCCTGAACCGCACGCGTCGCGCCATTGCCCGTGACCGGCAACTGCGGTATCGATCGCATGAAAGTCGTGGCCCATCAATCGAAGAGCGCCGATCGGGCTGATTCAGTAATTTGTACCACCGCCGGGTGCTTTAGTTTGCGCTCGGGGGAAATCGCGAAAAACGCATCCTTGACGTCGCCAGCCAGACCCACTATGCGAGCGTGGTACATGTGCTCGACTTCGGTCGCAATCGCACTCGGCGCCGGAAAAATCCCGCTGCCGGCTTCGCCGAACGCCTTCAGCAGCGCGCTGTCGTCGAATTCAGCCACCACACGTGGCCCGACGCCGACACTGTCGAACCAGTCGTCGAGACTACGCCGCAGGGCGCTGGTGATGACGGGCAGCAGCATCGGCGCGTCGTCGAGCGAATCGGGAAAGCGTCGCGCATATCGCGCCGCCATGCGTCGTTGAGCGAAAAGGGCGATATTGCTCTCGCCCAGCAGATGATTGTAGGCCTTGACACTCAAGCCCGTCGGAATGGCGCGATCCGACAGCACCAGGTCCAGTCGGTGAACGGCGAGTTCGCCCAACAGATGTTCGAGGTCGCCTTCCTGGCACACGATCCGGATCGGATCCGGCAACGACAGCGCCGGCGCCAGGATTCTGTAGGCAATGAGCTTCGGTATCGAACTGACGATGCCAACATTGAATGCCACCGGCATCCCCGGCTCCTTGCTCCGCACGCGCTGGGCGAGCTCGGCACCGAGCGTGAAAATCTCGTCGGCGTACTGGTTCACAACGTGACCGGCGTCCGATAGCACCAGGCCGCGCCCGACGCGCTGGAACAGGGCCTCACCCACCGACTCCTCCAGCAGCTTCAGCTGGCCGCTGATGGTCTGAGGAGTAAGGTGGAGCACTTCAGACGCCCGGGCGATGCTACCCTCCCGCGCCACTGTCCAGAAGTAAAGGAGGTGATTGTAGTTCAGATGCCGCATCTGCTTACTCCCGCGACCCCGATTGCCGCTGCATCAGTTGATTCGTTAGAACCGCTCAAAAGGTTTCATTAATTCGAAAATCCCGATCTCTGATACATCGGCCATACCTGATAGTTAATACAGAAAGATCAGATTGTCCGACATGTGGAAATCCTTATCGTGCTGGCCATGCAAATGGCAGTGACACGTTTTCCCACCCACCCGCCGGCTCGGTCAGCGAGGCCACGAACCTTGGTAGCCCGCCTTGATGCACCGCGTGTCGCCGTGCTCGGCGCCGGCCAACTTGGCTTTCTGCTGTGTCGGGCGGCGCAGGAATTAGGTATAGAAACAACCGTTGTCGCGAACAGCGAAAACGACCCGGCGGCCAGTGCGGCCGACCGCGTGGTCATCGCCCCACTGGACGATCCTGGCCTGGTCGGGAAACTCGCGCCGACCGTCGACATTGTGACCTTCGACAAAGAAGCGATTCCGGGCGTGGCGCTGGATGCACTGGCCCGGGCGGAAGCCGCCGGTCGCCTGCGTGTCCGGCCTGACGTGCAAATCTTGCGGCTGTTACAAAACAAAGCCGACCAGAAGGCCTGGCTGCGACGCCGTGGCTTCCCGACCCTGCCATTCATCACCTTTACGGGCAACGAGCCAGATCTGCACCATCGGATTGCTGAATTCGGGCTGCCTTGTGTGCAAAAAGCACAGCGCGGTGGTTACGACGGTAAAGGCGTGCAAATCATCTGGACTCCGGAGGAACTCGGACACGTCTGGCAAGTGCCCAGCGTAATCGAGACCTGCGTGACCAACATGACCGAGGTCGCCGTAATTGTTGCGCGTCGCACCAACGGTCAGATACGTTGTTACCCCCCGGTCGCTATGAATTTCTCCCCAGAGATGAATGTGCTGACCACCTTGACAGCACCGGCCGCGCTTCCGGCAGCAGTTGGCCGGGAAGCCCAGCGCCTGGCCCGGGACGTGGTCGAACAGCTCGAGGGAGTCGGTGTGTTCGCCGTCGAGATGTTCCTGACGGCCGACCACCGGCTGCTGATCAACGAAATTTCACCTCGCGTGCATAACGCCGGCCATCATACGCTCGAAGCGAATCGCACCAGCCAGTTCGAGCAGCATCTGCGCGCCATCTGCGACATGCCCCTGGGGCCTGTGGGTCCTGCACATACCGCCGTGACCCGGAATCTGCTGTATTCACCAGAGCTCGACGCGCTGTGCGGCCATGGTCCCGGACCGCTGCCGCAAGCCGAACGCGGCGTGCAAGTCTGGTGGTACGGTAAGCGTGAAATGCGGCTCGGGCGCAAGGTAGGACACATGACCGCGTTGGCAGCCGATTCGGGGGCGGCTCGCCGCAAATTCGATCGCGCCCTGGCGCAACTCGTGGGTGATAAGCGGACCGCAGCATGACGGCGCGCGTCGGTATCATAATGGGCAGCGACTCGGATTTGCCTGTCATGCAGGCTGCTGCCGATGTACTCTCCGAGCTCGACGTGTCGTGGGAACTGAACATCGTCAGCGCACATCGCACACCGCAACGCCTGTTCGATTACGCGTCGCGGGCCGACGCCCGCGGACTGCGCGTGATCATCGCCGGTGCGGGTGGTGCTGCGCATCTGCCCGGCATGGTCGCCGCCATCAGTCCGCTGCCTGTGATCGGCGTGCCGGTTAGCGCCACCAAGCTCGCCGGCCAGGACGCCCTCCTCTCAATCGTACAGATGCCGGCCGGCGTGCCGGTCGCCACGGTAGCGATCGACAATGCAACCAACGCTGGCTTGCTGGCCGCGCAAATGCTGGGCACCGGTTCGGAGGAGCTCCGGGAACGTTTGCGTAGCTACAAGGACGGTCTCGCCGAACAGGTTCTCGCCAAAGCCGAACGGGCGCAACAGCGCGGCTGAAGCGTTGGATTCGTTTTTTCTCACTAACCTCAGCTCACCGCCGCTACTGTTCTTCTTTCTCGGCGCCGCGGCGGTGTTCGTGCGATCCGATCTCGAGATTCCGACGCAGATCGCCAAGTTCCTGTCGCTGTACTTGCTGTTCGCAATCGGCTTCAAGGGCGGCGTCGCCCTGGCCGAGAGCGAGCTCGATGCCACGGTCGGTCTGACCATTGCCGCGTCGCTGCTGCTGGCATGCGTCGTCCCGGTTTACGTCTTCTTCCTGCTACAGCGGCGTATGCCGGTTGCCGACGCTGCGGCGATTGCGGCGACCTACGGTTCCATCAGCGCGGTGACTTTCGTGACCTGTACCAGTTATCTGGATGCGGCCGGGATCCCCTGGGGCGGTCACCTGGTTGCCGCCATGGCGCTGATGGAATCTCCCGCGATCATCATTGGCATCCTGCTGTATCGCCTGTATCGGAATGGCACCGCCGACACCGACGGTCCCATTGACTGGGCCGACCTGCTCAAGGAGTCCTGCCTGAACGGCTCAGTGTTCCTGATTGTCGGCAGCCTGCTGATCGGCTGGTTCACCGGTCCCACAGGCATGGCGCAGATCAGCCCGTTTGTCGCCGACCTATTCATCGGGGTGCTGTGTCTGTTTTTGCTCGATATGGGCATCGTCGCCGCCCGGCGCTTGCAGGACCTGAGACACGCACAGCAGACGACCGGGCTCGGTCCGACAACGCTGATTGGTGCGTCGCTGGCGCTGCCGTTGGTGAACGCCGCGCTGGCCGGCGCTATTGCACTGCTTCTGGGACTGCCGGAGGGCGACGCTCTGCTTCTGACGATTCTGGGCGCCAGCGCGTCCTACATCGCGGTGCCGGCAGCGATGCGTCTGGCGCTGCCGGAAGCCAACCCGAGCACTTACTTGCCGATGTCGCTCGCAGTCACGTTTCCGTTCAATCTATTGATCGGAATACCGGCCTACCACTATGTCTTGCGACTGCTGACGGCCAACTGACCGTCCGCTATCGTGTCAGGTGAAAGGATATGAAACCGTGTAAACGCATAGAAATCGTTATCGAAGAACCACTGGCCCGCCGCATGGAACAACTGCTCAAGGAATTGGGCGCGCCGGGCTACACGCTGATTCCGCGCGCCAGCGGCAGCGGCGACCGGGGCTTGCGACGTGCAGACGAGCCCACCGGCACGTCGACGAATTGCGTGTTTATTGTCGCCGCGGATGATCCGGACACCGTGCATCGACTCGTCGAGGGCATTCGACCCTTACTGTCGCGATCTGGCGGGATTTGCCTGATATCCGACGCGCAATGGCTGCGACACTGAAGACAGTTGCACAACCCATCGGTCTGACCGAAGATTCGCGTCAACAAATGCGACTTGTTCTTACTATTCGGTGCGATATCTTGGTAACCATACGGAACGTTGAGGAGCACCGAACATGAACATACGCGTCAATACACAGGATATAGAGTTACCTGCACGCGGCGTTACAGCGTTGCGCGACCGGATCCGCCGCGCGTTCATGAGTGTGGCGGATTGCGTGACCGCATTGCATGTTACTTTGAAGGACGTCAACGGTCCGCGCGGTGGCCGCGGCAAAGTCTGCGTGTTGCGAGCCGAGCTGACTGATGGTGGCCAGGTTCTGATCGTTCATCGCAGCAGAACCATGCGTCGGGCTTTGGTGCGATGTCTGCGGCGCGGCCGGCGGAAGGTCCGCGGCGAGGTTCAACGACGTCGGCGACGACGCCGGTCGCGGCGGACGCTGACGCAGCTGGACCCGGCGCCCCAGCCGGCGGCTTGAACAGCGCGCGCCCCAGTGCGCGCGGAAGGAGCAGCCGCTATGAAGATACGCCTCACGACGATAGTGGCAACAGGACTGCTAGCCTCCCAGCCAGTCTTTGGCTTGAATACCATGACTGCAGGAGAGCTGGCCGAGGATTGCACTGGTCCATCTGAAGCCGTCACCCCGACCTGCGTTGCCTTTGTGCGCGGCTTCATCGATGGCGCACTCGCCACGGATCCCAGAGTAGCGATGAATGTCGAGCGGGAACTGAACCGCGACGAAAGCTTCGCCGAGCGGGCGTACCGAACGCGGCTTGGCCAACGCATGGACCGCTATGGTCCGTCCTTTTTCGCCGATTTCTGCATTCCCACACCGGTGCCACTGCAAGACATCGTCAATCAGGTGGCCGCCGAACTACGACAGGTTGCAGATCGGAATGAACCCGCGCGGGAACTGGTTTATCGCACTCTGCGCCGCGGATACCCCTGCGAGGTACCGGACGACTGAGCCACTGTGCGCCACGAAGGCAGGTCGCACGATTGATTCCCCGCCTACGCGCTTGCTGATCGTTGCTTGATCGTCCCTTCGTGTGCGTGCTTCCGCACCTCGTCCAATAGCAGGCGGGCGGGCGGTGTGAGCGGCCGGTGGCGCGGGTAAATCAGACTTGCCTGACGCCTGATCGTCGGGAGGTCGATGCGGAGACGAGCTAGCGGCGCCGGTTGCATCTCGAGTTCTGGCGCGACCAGCGCCGGCGCAACCATCATCACCAGATCAGATGATCGCAACAACCGCATGCCAATACGATACGCATCACTGCCGATAATCCGCGAGGGCGGTTCGAGATTCTCCGCCACAAAGCTGTCAACGATCGTATTGAGGTCGCTGGGACGCGAGTAAGGCACCAGCCAGGGATAACCCTCCAGATCTGCCAGCTTGAGTTGGCGCTTGTTGGCCAGCGGATGATCTGAGCGACACACGAGGACATCGTCGCTGCTGTAGATCTGTTCCCGCTCGTAGTCCCGCTCGAGTTCGAAAGCGCTCACGCCGGCAGCGATAAAATCGAACTCGCCGTCGTACAGTCGATGCCGAAGCTGTTCGGAATAGCCCTCGATCAAGTTGATCCGTACCGAGGGACGCCTGTCCTGCAACGCGAGCACGGCGGTCACGATGACATCGCCCGCAAACGCCTCGCCGACCCCGACCGTTACCGTGCCTGACTTACCCTCGCCGAGGCTGCGAAGTTCCTCCACAGCACGCTGATCGGCCGCAAGTTGGGAGCGCGCGTGAGGCACCAGCGAGTGACCAAATTCAGTCGCGCGCGTGACCCCGCCGGGCGATCGATCGAACAATCGCAGTCCAATCTCCTCCTCGAGGTTCGCAAGACTCGCGCTCAGCGCTTGCTGCGTCAGCCCGAGATGCCGGGCCGCGTCAGCCAGACTGCCATGATCGTAGACCGCCAGAAATCGTTTGAGCTGTCGAAGTTCCAATCGGGCTTACCCGTAATCAGTGCATCTCTTCGCCGCCGCTGACGTTGAGCGCTTCACCGGTAATGTAAGCAGCGTCGTCACTGGCCAGGAACGCCACGGCAGCAGCCGTATCGGCCGGTGTGCCGGGCCGACCCAGAGGTATCCGGTCGCGCATTGCGGCCATGAATTCCTCCAGGGTCTGGCCCCGAAGTTTCGAGTAGTACGCGTTCTGCTTGGCACCGAGTCCGGTCGTTACATGGTTTGGACAGACTGCGTTGACAGTAATGCCATGCTCAGCCAGCTCAATGGCATTGGAACGCGTCAGGCCGACCAGGCCATGCTTGGAAGCGACATAGGCGGCCAGATGAGGGAAGCCCGATTTGGCCGCCTGGCTGGCTATATTGACAATTCGCCCGCCCTGTTCAGCCTTGATCATGCGAGCCGCGGCCTCCTGCGCACACAGAAATGCCCCGGTGAGATTCACATCCAGCACGAGTTGCCATTCCTCGAGTGAAACGTCCTGGAATCCACGCATCAGGTATCCAACACCGGCGTTATTGACCAATATGTCCACCCGACCGAACGCGTCGCAGGTCACGTCAAACAGATTTCGCACAGCATCTTGCCGGCGCACATCACAGGCTACGCCGATACATTCAGCGCCCAGCTCTTTGATGTCCGCGACGACCGCGTCCATTTCATCGACGCCGCCAATATCGTCACTATTGAGCAGTGCGTCAGGTTGCCCCAAGTCGGTGACGACTACGCGACAACCCTCGGCAGCCATACGGTGGAGTATTGCCGCTCCCAAACCACTGCGTCGGCCCGCGCCGGTGCAAACCACAACTTTGTCTCGTAAGCCATTCATCGTTGTTCCCTAGTCAATTGTCGTTGTCAGCATGAATTGCGGGTCATCCGCAAACTCTCGAAATTCGGCGGCAACCTGTTGCATCTGGTCGCTGCCAACCTCTTCTCCAAAACGCGTCATATCGGAAATATCGATGATTTCGACATACTCGTACGGCGGTTCCGCGTCCGTTCCAAACAGACCCTCCACCCGATGCACCCGGAAGCCGTCGACGGACGACAGGCCGCGCACGATCGGCAGGTCTGTTTCTTTGGCCCAGGTTTCGTAAACGGACCGGTCCGCCCCCGGCCGCAGTCGAAATAGCACGATCAGCTGACGCACGATGAATCTCCTTCCGCCGTTGCAGTAGATACCAATATTTTTTGTGTTTGACAATCGAAAGTAAATTATACATGGTTTACACCAGAAGTCAGGTTCCCAGAGGATTCGGTTGATGATCAGAGAGTTACAGCATGACATGGGGCTCCGCACAGCCAAGGATGAACGCTCCCGGCAGGAATTTATTGCCGCGTTGCGAGGTCATGTGTTGGGACCGATGGCCGACTCCATGCGACGCCGTTTCGAAGAACAACACCTCCCTCAACTCCACCGGGATACCGGCAAGGCGCCGGAAAACGGCGCGCAGGTCCATGAGCAAATGCAGAACGACGACTATTTCCGGGCCTACAGCGCGGTTCGCTATAACGCCCAGGAAATGGTGTTCCGTTCGGTTATTCCAGCGGTAGACCGTCAGCTCGACGAACTCAATCAACGGGGACGGGCGATCCGCAACGACCGGGACATCGCGCTCGATCCATCGCTCGATGTGCCCCGGAACGTGGCGAACATCGACGTGCATCTGGCGCCCGGCAGCTACCACTCCGAATACGCGGCTGACGACGTGGCCGCTGGCGCAATCTATGACAACTCGATCAACGTGTTTGCGTTCAACCAGATGGGACGCAACATCGATGATATCGGCTGGACCATGGCCAACTACTTGCGCCTGAAATTCCCCGACTTCAGCCCGGCGCGGATCCTTGACTGCGGCTGCACCGTGGGACACAACACGGTCCCCTGGAAACTGACGTTTCCTGAGGCCGACGTGCATGGCATTGACGTGAGCGCGCCCGTACTGCGCTACGCGGCCGCGCGGGCGCGGGGATTCGACGCAGACGTCAATTTCACGCAGATGAACGCCACGGCGATGCAGTTCGACGACAATGAATTTGACGTCGTCTTCTCTTCCATGTTCCTGCATGAACTGCCACTCAAGGACATTCATCTCTTCCTGAGTGAAGCATTCCGGGTACTGAAGCCGGGCGGCCTGTTGCTCAATATGGAACTGCCACCGAATGCCAGCCTCGGCCCCTATGATCAGTTCTATCTGGACTGGGACAGTTACTACAACAACGAGCCCTACTACAAGACTTACCGCGATCAGGACAATCGCGATTTGTGCCAGCGGGCGGGCTTTGCTCGGGATCGTTATCGCGAGTTCGTCGCGCCCCGCTACACCTACACGAATGAGGCAACGTTTCGCAAGGAAATCGAGACGACACCGCGCTTCGACGAACACACCGGCACGCTGACAGAAGACCTGCGCTGGTATGCCTTCGGTAGCTGGAAATAGAGTGAGGAAAACCGCATGTCACGAATAAACATGGAACTGCGCGGCAAGCGGCCGCGTTTCTATCCGGGCAACGGCACCGATGAAACCATCAGTATGCTGCTGGAGCTCACCGCCGAACTCTGGTGTGTGAAGGAGCGCCTGTACGCATTGGAGCGCGCCGCCGATGAAGCCGGACTCGACCTGACGTCGAGAATCGAAGCCTGGCAACCGGACGAAGTCGAGTGCCGGGAGCTGGACGCGTCGCGCCAGCGGCTCATCGCGACGGTGCTGCGAGCCTTCGAAGCACACCATGCGCCCAGTCGGCACCTGCGCAAGAGTCTCGACGCCGAGCAACAGGCCGAATCCGCCGGAGCCGAGTTGCCGTCCGACAACGAGACCGATCGCGCAGCCTGACAGTCCGCTGCGAAGCGCGTCACCTGCCAAAAAACGCATAATGTTGGGCGCAACCCGGCGCGGTGACCGGGTGCGCCAGACAACATGACTGCCTACCCGACACTTTTTGAGCCAATGGAACTGGCCGGCCGGACCTTGCGTAACCGGGTGGCTCATGCGTCGATCCTGACCCGGTTCGTTCGGGATGGGCGGGCGACCGACGAATTGGTGAACTATCACGCCAGTCGCGCCCGGGGCGGCGCAGCAATGATCGTGACCGAGCCACTGGCGATGATTTCGACCAATCGTGATGCTGGCCGGCTACGCGCCTATGACGACCATGGTCATTCATCGCTTGTCCGGCTGGCGGAAGCGGTCGAGTCGCAGGATTGTCGGCTGTTGGGACAGGTACAGGATCCGGGCCGCGGCCGGCACGAGGTCGGGCGTAATGACGCAGCTGTCGGCGCGTCGGCTCTGCCGGATGATCTGAGCTGGACCGTGCCTCATGTGCTCCGCGCCGCGGAAATCCGGCAACTGATCGAGGAATGGGCAGTCGCGTGTCGTCGTCTCAAACAAGCGGGCTGGTCCGGTGTGGAGTTATCAGCCGGCCATGGCCATTTGTTCCACCAGTTCTTGTCACCCTGGTCGAATATCCGCGAAGACGCCTACGGTGGTGATCTCGACGGTCGCACACGATTCGTGCGCGAGCTGATTGATGCCATCCGGGCCGAATGCGGCCAGGATTTCATCATCGGAGCGAAACTCCCGGGCGACGACGGTGTCACCGGCAGCATCGACCTTGACGAAGCGCGACGGATTGCCGGGCGGCTCGGTACTCATGGCGGACTCGACTACTGGACTTTCGTCTGGGGCGCGCACGCCAACTCGTTGTGGACGCACCTGCCAACCGCGCACGGCCCCAGAGCTCCGTATCTCGACTCGATCCGCGAGCTGCGTAGCGCTGCGCCGGAAATTGCCACCGGCGCGATTGGCTACATTACAGACCCCAACGAAGCCGAGCGGGCCCTCGAAACGGGCACGGCCGATCTCGTGTTCTTGGGCCGGCCACTGATTACCGACCCGGCCTGGCCCGACAAGGCTCACCACGGTCGCGAAAGTGAGATTCGTTACTGCGTCTCCTGCAACACCTGCTGGCGCTCGATCATCGACGGCAGCCGGCTCGAATGCGACAACAACCCCCGAGTCGCAACGCCGGACGAAGTCGCCTGGCGTCCAACACGCGTCGCCAGGTCACGGCGGATCGTCATTGTTGGGTCGGGCATTGCCGGACTGGAGGCCGCCTGGATTGCCGCGGCCCGCGGTCATGACGTGACCGTTCTTGGTAGTGGTGAGGAAGTGGGCGGTAAAACCCGGCTGCATGCCACTCTGCCAGGCGGCGAGAACCTCAGCAGCATCTATGACTATCAGTACCTGGCGGGCAAACGGCATGGTGTTCGCTTTGAGCTTGGCATGGTCGCGTCGCTCTCCGACGTCTCAGCGCTGCGTCCCGATACCGTCCTGCTGGCGACCGGCGCCACTATGCGCCCACCGAGCTTCCTGCCTGCTGACTACCTCGACGAGGGCCTGTTACCGGACCTTCGCGAGCTGATTCAGTCCATGGCGGGCCGCAGCCGTCGGGAAAGCGGCCGGATCATGCTGCTCGACCGCGATCATACGGAGATGACCTACGCGGCCGCGTTACGGCTCGCCGGGCTATTCGAACAAGTCACCCTGGTAACGCCGCGCGAACGAATTGCATCAGATTGCTCGCTGGTGAATCGCCAGGAGATCTACCAACGCCTGCATGATCGGCATATCGAGATCATTACGTGCCACGAGCCGAGGAATGCCAACGGGCTGGAAGAAGGCAAACTGGAACTGGTCAACGTGTACAACGATGATATTCGAGAAATCGACGAACTGGCCGCAATCAGCTACGCGACCGCCCGAGTGCCGAACGATGCGCTGCGCGAACCGCTGGAGGAACTTGGTGTCGACGTGCACACCGTCGGCGACTGCCATGCGCCGCGTTCCGTGCTCGCGGCAACTCGCCAGGGCTACCAGCTCGGCAGCACAGTGTGAACGAGGCTGGATTGCGACGATGCCTGCACATACGGTCGTGCGTGGTCAGCGTTTGCGCTTGACCTCTCGAGACACGGATTCAGAGGCCCGCAGCTCGCGCAAGTCGGCCCGCAGCTCGCGAATCTCGCGGAGCATCTCCAGCCGCTCATCGTGCGCCAGTTGTTCGGCGGCGGCGGCCGCCTCGCGGTCCTGAACATGCGCCGACTGCATCGAGTTGACAATCAAGGCAATGAAAAGATTGAGCACGGCGAAGCTTGTGACGATGACAAAGGGCACGAAAAATGCCCAAGCCAGCGGATAAACCTCCATCACCGGGCGCACGATACTCATTGACCAGCTTTCCAGGGTCATGATCTGGAATAGCGTGTACATGGACTCCCCGATGCTGCCGAACCATTGCGGGAAGTCGCCACCGAACAGCTTGGTTGCCATTACCGCGGCCACGTAGAACACGAGCAACAGCACCGCGACGATCGCCGCCATCCCTGGCAGCGCGGAAAACAGTGCGCCCACGACCGTGCGCATTTGCGGCACCAGGGAAATCAGGCGCAGGACTCGCAAGATACGCAGAGCTCGCAACACCGAGAGCGGGCCGCCGGCAGGCAACCAGGCGATGGATACCACAACCAGATCAAACACGTTCCAGCCGCGGCGGAAAAAATCAGCGCGGTACACGTACAGCTTCAGGGCCAACTCGACGGTGAACAACATCAGAGCCGCACGATCGATTACCTGCAGCAACGGACCCGCGGCCGCCATGACGGTAGACGAGGTCTCCAGACCCAGCGTTACCGCATTGACGACGATCACGACCAGGATACTGGCGTTGAAGGCATTAGACTCGACAAATGCCCGGAGCGAGTGGTCGATTCGGAGACTAGTGGCTGGTGAATTGGCGTGCATTGTATTCAGGGAACGGCTGCTTGCTGCAGTGACTCCGGCTAGGCTAAGCGAGTCGCCGGATTCGAAAAAGCTGTTCCTGACGATAGGAAGCTTCGAGAAACCCGAAGCACGCGGGCAGCCGACGCCGTCGGGGCCCCGACTCAGCGGTAGTAGATCAGCACGTAAGTCGACAACAGGATTGCGATCCACAGCGCAGTCGTGCCGATTGGCCAGGAGCGCGCAAAGACGCCGTCTCTCCCCCAGTGTCGACCGGTCCATTGCTGAAGCGCAGCCAAGCGATCTCCAACCGCGGACACGAGGACCTGACCGGCGGTTGAACCGCCCTGGAGAATCCATGCGGCGACACGGAGAAACAGCACGCGCCAGAGCCAATCCGTATCGAGGGAAATGGTCAGCGTCCGCTGCATCCAGGGCAGCAGCAAGAAGAACGCGAGCCCGGAAAACAGTAACAACTGCAGATAGAAGAGGATTTTGGCCGGCTGATACGCGTCGAAATCAACCGGATACGGCAGCAACGCATAAAACGGCTGGGGAAAAACGCCCATCAGAATACACAGCGTAGCGAACAGCAGCATTGCTGCTGTCATGTTCCACGGCGCGTCTTTCGGCCTTAAACCGGAATCCTTCTGAAAGAATACGAACCAGGGAAATTTGATGCCGGCGTGCAGGAACACGCCGGCGGACGCGGCGGTGAGCAGGAAATAGACCAGCGCCAGGCTCTCGCCAATAGCCGCCTCGGAAATCAGAGTCTTGGTCGTGAAACCGGACGTCAGCGGAAAGCTGGAAATGGCCAACGCGCCGATGATGCCGCAGACCGTGGTGATGGGCATGGTGCGGAACAACCCACCCAGATCGGAGCATTTACTCAAGCCGGTGCGGTAGATAACTACGCCGGCGCTCATAAAGAGCAAGGCTTTGTAAATGATATGTGCAAAGGCGTGCGCCGCCGCTCCATTCAGCGCGGTCTGGGTGCCGATCCCGACGGCACAGACCATGAAGCCGACCTGGTTGACAATGGAGTACGCCAGAATGCGGCGCGCATCGTTCTCGAGCAACGCATAGATGATGCCGTAGAAGATCATGTACAGACCCACGCCAACCAGTACGGGCTCGCCCGGGAACAGCAGGATCAGCGCCAGCACGGCGGTTTTGGTGGTAAAGGCCGACAGGAACACTGAACCGGTGGGACTGGACTCCGGATAGGCATCGGCCAGCCAGGCCGATATTGGCGGCGCGGCGGCGTTGATCAGGATGCCGATCAGGATCATCCAGGTGTCGAAATTCGTGGCCAGCATCGGTTGCAGTTGTATCGAACCGGTGTGTATCACCACGCCTTCGATACCAACCTTCAGAATTACGCCGCCGAGCAGGTGCATGATGGCGTAGCGGATGCCGGCCGCGCGGGAGCGTTCCGTCCCGCCGCACCACACGATCACGGTGGAGAAAATCGCCATCAGTTCCCAGAACAGGAACAGCGTGATCAAATCGCCGGCGAAACACACGCCAACCGCACCGGCGGCGTACGCCAGTGCCGCGGCTAGCTCGTAGCTGCGCGCCTGGCGAAACGCATACAGGCCGCCTACAAACGACATGATCGCGAATATTGTCGCGAACAGGCGGCGTACCGCGCTGGCTTCAATCAGCTCGATCTCGTACTTCAGAAACGGAGCCGTCAGCGACACGCCGTCGGGCAGTTGCCAGATGGCCCACAGCGTCACCAACGGCGCGCCCAGCACAACCGCAGTACGCAACCAGCCGCGCGTCAGCGGCACGAGCACTGCGCCGGCGAGCAGGATCAGCCCGGGTGGCAGCCAGTCAATCATCGTAGTACCGCTCGTCGCGCTTCACGACCACCCCGAGCAGCTTCGCGATGACGACCATCGCAACGCAGGATCCAAAACCGAATAACGCCGCGAAGCCGAACCAGTCGTCGGCCCCGAAATAGCCCTTTATCGGCACCAGCGCCTGCGCCAGGACGGTCAGCGCCAGGACGATGCCGAGACCGATCCAGAGCTTACGAATCGTGGCCGGCCGGACCAGCCAGTGATCGTTGTCGTGCCGATCAGGCGGTGTTGGTGTCTGGTTCACGGTTGCGGCCTCACGAGCTGCAATTCCAGGTCGAGCACCGGTTGGTTGCCGACGAAAAACGCCAGCGTCAGGAACGCGGTGATGGTCAGCGCCAGGACCGCCGGCCACGGCGCCTCACCATGGTTGGACGGGGGCGCGACGTTTTCTTCCCGAAACCAGGCGCGGAACACGATCGGCAGGAAGTACGCCGCGTTCAAAGCGGTGCTCAAGATAATCGTGAAGATCGCGACGAAGTTGTCGGACTGGAAGGCGCCCGCAAGGATGAACCATTTGGAAACAAAGCCGGCGGTCGGCGGCACACCGACCATGCTCAACGCGCCAATTGTGAATGCGGCCATCGTCCAGGGCATGCGCCGCCCGATCCCCCGTAACTGGTCAATTTCAGTCTTCTTGCACGCGGTGTAAATCGCGCCGGCAGCGAAAAACAGCGTGATCTTGCCAAACGCGTGCGCCACGATATGCACGGCCGCACCAACCTCCGCCAGCGGTTTCAGAATCGCAGCAGCAAGCACGACGTAAGAAAGCTGACCGATGGTCGAATACGCCAGCAGCCGCTTCAGATTGGTCTGGCGTAGCGCCACGATGCTCGCGGCCAGCACCGTAAAAGCCGCCGCGTAGATCAGCCAGCCGGCGCTCGGCTCGGCGAACAGGTAATCGATGCCGAAAACATAAATGATCAATTTGGTGATCGTGAACACCCCGGCCTTCACCACGGCGACGGCGTGCAGCAACGCACTAACCGGCGTGGGCGCCACCATCGCCGCGGGCAACCAGCGATGCACCGGCATGACCGCTGCTTTACCGACGCCGAACACACACAGGAATAGCAACAAACCGAGCGCCGGCCCATCGATGTGCCCGGCCAGGATGCCGCCGGAGGTAAATTGCAGCGTGCCGGTCGCGTTGTATATCCACAGGATCGCCGGCAGCAGCAAACCAATGGATGTCGCCAGCAGAATGCCGATATACACGCGCGCCTGGCGGACCGTGGCCGCGTCGCCTTTGTGGGCCACCAGCGGGTAGGTCGACAGGGTCAATACTTCATAGAACAGGAACAGCGTTAGCAGATTGCCCGCAAACGCAATGCCCATCGCCGCCGACAGCGCGATCGCGAAACATACATAGAAGCGGGTTTGGTGCTTTTCCTGATTGCCGCGCATATACCCGATCGAATAGACCGAGTTGACGATCCACAACAGGGAGGCCAGCGCGGCAAACAGCATACCGAGTGGCTCGACCTCGAATGCAATCGGCAGATCAGCGAGCGGGCGAAACAATTCGGCGGTTGGTCGCCCGCCGGCCAGCACCGCCGGCAGCAGCGACCACACGATCAGCGTGAGGGCACCAGCCGTCGCCAAGGTGACCGTTTCGCGCAGGTTGGGCCTTGTACCGGTCGCGGCGATCCCGATTGCGCCAAGCAGCGGCAGCAGAACGGCCGCCAGTATCTGCCAGTTGCCGGTCACAGCAAATGCCCCAGCAGTGAGCGCGCCGCCGCGCTGGCCAGGTCAACGGGCAAGGCCGGCACCAGGCCGAAATACACGTTGGCGATCACGATGAACCAGGTTGGCAACAACAGCGACAACGGCGCCTCGGAGACGGGCGGCGACTGCGCGTCCCGACTGCCGAAGTACGCGACTTCGACGATGCGCCAGATATAGACCACCGCCAGTAGCGAACTGACGACGATCACGACAATGGTCAGTACACCGGTGAGCCCTTGTTCGAGCGCCGCGCTGATCAGGTACCACTTGCTGATAAAGCCGGCAGTGCCGGGAATGCCGATCAGACTCAGACCACCGGCCACAAAGGCCGCCAGCGTCCAGGGCATCTGCCGGGCCAGTCCCGCCAGATCGTCGACCCACAGACGGGACAGCCGCACGCCGATGCAGGCAACCGCAAGAAACAGTGCGCCCTTGGCAAGCGCATGGTTGAACATATGCACGATACCGGCCGTGAGCCCCAGCAGACTGACACAGCTCGCGCCGAGCAGTATGTAACCGATCTGGGCAATCGATGAATACGCCAGTAGCCGTTTCAGGTTGCGCTCGAACACCGCCGCGAGCGAGCCGACCAGGATCGCCAGCAACGCCAGCGGGAGCAGGAACCCCGCGAACTGCACGTCGTGCCTTTCGAGGTTGCCCTGGAACACGAAGAAATCGAACCGCAGCAGGACGTAGAGCGATACCTTCGTCGAGCAGGCCGCCAGGAAAACCGTGACGGCGTGTGGTGCAAACGTATACGCGTTCGGCAGCCAGGCGTGCAGCGGGAACACCGCGGCTTTCAACGCGAGGCCGATAGTGATGAAGCCCGCAGCAACGAGAATCGGCTTGAGGTCGGCAACTTCGGCAATGCGCGCTTCCATATCGGCAAGATTCAGGGTGCCCGTCATCATGTAGACCAGGCCGATGCCGATGAGATAGAAGGTCGCGCCGACGGTCCCCATGATCAGATATTTGAAGACCGCGGTGAGCGCGCGACGGTCCGGCCCGCCGGCCACCAGCATGTAGGCAGCCAGCGACGAGATTTCCATGAAGACAAAGATGTTGAAGGCGTCGCCGGTCATCACAATGCCGGACAGACCGGCCAACGCCAGTAACCAGCCGGCGTAGAACAGCGGTTGCCGGGCCGATTCGATTTGCTGGTCCAGCGAAGCTTTGCCAGCCAGCAATGCAATGGTTGACGCACCGGTGACGATCAGCAGCAACAGCGCGCCAAATTCGTCGATCGCCAGCGCAATGCCGTACGGTGCCGGCCAGCCGCCCATCGCATAGTCCAGCGTACCGGTCCCGAGCACGGCCTGCGTGAGCAGTACCGCAATGCCGAACGCGGTCGCACTGGCGACCGTCGTTGCCAGCCAGGAAAGCTGCGGCAGCCGCAGGAAAGCGACCAGCGGCGCGGTCAGCATCGGCAAGACAACCTGTAGTGCCGGCAGTTGCGCGGTTAGAGTCACGCCTCGCTGTCCATCGCAGCCGCTTCGTGTTCCTCGATCGTGCCGTAGGCTTCCTTGATGCGAACGACAATGGCCAAACCGAGTGCCATGGTGGAGATCCCGACCACGATCGCGGTCAAGATCAGCACCTGCGGCAGAGGATTGGAGTAGATCTGATCGGGCACGCCGGCCTGAATAATGGGCGCCGTGCCACCTTCCACTTTATCCATGGAGATGTAGAGCAAGAACACGGCCGCCTGAAAGATCGACAGCCCGATGAGTTTCTTGATGAGGTTACTCTTTGCGATCACGGCATAGAAGCCGATCATGAGCAGCACAACGAACACCCAGTAATTGTAGAGCCCCAGTAATTGCATACGTTGCTCGTTCAGGCGGTGGCACGCGCGGCGAAGGCGTGAAAGATACTCAGCAGCACGCCGGTCACGGCCAGACCGACGCCGGCTTCAATCAAAATGATGCCGAGCTGCTGGCCGGCCACCGAATTCGTCGACAGTACGGAGTAGTCGAGGAAATTGCCGCCCATCAACATGCAAACCACTCCCACCAGCGTGTACAACAACGCGCCACCAATCACCATCACTTTCAGCGCGGACTCCGGCAGCGCAGCGAGCGCCCGCGTCTCGCCTTCCAGCAGCGCATAAAGAATGACACCCGCGGCTATAATCGCGCCCGCCTGGAAGCCACCGCCAGGCCCGTACTCACCGTGGAACTGCACGTAGAGTCCAAACAGGATGATAAAAGGAATCAGCAGCTTGCCCACGACGCGCGGAATCAGGTGATGCTTGAGACCACCGGTGCTGAGCTCATCCGGCGGCCGGCTGAAGAGCTCACCGGGCCGACCGCTACCAAGCAGAAACAACACCGCGATCCCGGCGGTGAACACCACGAAAACCTCGCCAAGCGTGTCATAGCCACGATAACTGCCAAGCACCGCGGTAACCACATTGGGAATATCGATCAGCCGGGGCGTTTCCGACAGGTACCAGGGTGCAACATGCTGATGCACCGGCGCGTTGGGATCGCCGAGTGCCGGCTTGTCGAAGGTCGCGTACACCACCGTCGCGGCCATAATTACAACAACCACGAGCGGTAACCAACGACTGTCGCCGCTTTCGCGTTCGCGCGCGGCGGTCAGCGCCAGGGCGCCGAGAAACAGAACTGTGGAAATGCCGGCTCCGACCGCGGCCTCCGTCAGAGCGACATCGGCCGCGTCGAGCACGAAAAAATTCGCCGCCATCAGCAAACTGAAGATACCGAGCAACATCACCGCGGCAAACAGGTCACGCGTTCGCACGATCGCAACCGCAGTGATGACCAGCATGGTCAGCAGGAAGACGGCCAGCAGAATGGTCATTTGCGATCGGCCTGCTCGCGCGTTTGATCCCGGTTGCGCGCCAGCAATGCCGCGTTGGCCAGCGCGTATGACGAGGTCGGACTGGTCAGCAACAGAAACAGGAGGATCGCGAGCAACTTCATGGTTGCCAGCGTCAGCCCGGCCTGCAGCATGATGCCCGTCAGGACCGCAATCGTGCCGAGCGACTCGGTGAGGCTGGCCGCGTGCATTCGCGTGAACAGCGTCGGCAGGCGTAACACACCCAGCGCGCCGATGAACAACAGCAAACTGCCAATGCCAAACAGCACCCAGCTGCCAAGGTCGAGAAACAGACTCATAGCGAATCCCGTTGTTGTGCCGCCCCGAGTTCGCGGCGTAAGGATCTGCTCTGGAAGAATTCGAGCACCGCCAGCACGCCGATGAAGTTGATCAGGGCATAGGCCAGTGCCAGGTCGAGGAAGTCCGGCCGCCCGAACAGGAAAGCCACCACCGAAACCAGCAGCACCGTTTTCGTGCCGAACATGTTTACCGCGAGGATCCGGTCGTAGATGCTCGGACCGCGGAGCGCACGAATGATGGCCAACGCCATCGTTACGAGGATCGCAATTGAAACCGTGATGAACACCGTCAGCCTCCCAGAACGTCACGTACCCGGCGGTTCATCTCACCCGCGCGCAAAGCAGCGGCCCCCGCATCGGTCAGGCAATGAACGGTGAGTTTGCCGTCGTATACATCCAGTGTGACCGAGCCTGGCGTCAACGTGATGCTGTTGCCAAGAATTGCCTGCCCCGCATCGGTGCGTGTTTCCGCGTCGATTTCCACCACCTGCGGCTGGATGCGCAGCCGCGGATCGAGAATGACGCGGGCGACCTCGATGTTCGACTTGACGATCTCCACGAACAGCCAGCCCCAGTAGCGCGGGATTCGCGGCAGAAGCCCCAGCGTTACAGCCCCGGTTTCAGTCAATTCCATGCGCCGGGCAAGCACGACCACCAGGCCGCAGGACAGGACACCGAGCACCAGCAACAGGGTCTTGTACAGGCCAGACCACAGCAGCCAGGCGAGCGCGAAAACGACGAACAAAACAATCGAACGGGTCATCGGGATACTCGAATACAGCGTCGCACCAATCGCCATGGCCGCCAGTGCGGCGGCCGGGAGCCGCGACAAACCCGAAATCCTACTTTACTTTTCGCAGCACAGAAAAGCCGATCTGACCGAGGCTACGTTTCTGGGAAATCTGATGGTGGAAACAGGCACCCCGACGAACGGCGGGGCGGGGCGCGCAGGCGTTAGCGCATCGACACCGCCGCTTCGACGCTGCGGACCCGGTCGATCCGGGCGGGATAGATCGTGATCAGTTCAGCCAACTGCAGCGCATAACCCGGCCCTTCATTGTCGAGGGCATTCAGGGGCAGGTAGAAGGTTTGCGCATCGGCCAAATCGCGTTCCGGCCGCGTCGCATCCGCAACGCGCCACCCCGCCCCATCGTAGACCTCGGCCCAGGCGTGCCCGAACGCGAGCAGCTCCCCCGACGTCTCCACGAGCATGATGCCCGAGACGACGCGCGCGGGCCGACCCAGCGCGCGGGCCAGCGCGGCCAGCAGCACGGCATGTTCAGTGCAGTCGCCTTCGAGACTATTGGCCACCTGTGA
>JAAUXY010024293.1_pt1 | contig 76840 bp, 82 predicted proteins | sample 7278121 | NCBI WGS metagenome assembly JAAUXY01 (sample SAMN14350117, study PRJNA611818) | marine sediment metagenome | isolation source: surface marine sediment (1.8m) | place: French Polynesia: Moorea | collected 2018-08
ACCGTATCGGACTGCACGTCGCCGTCGTAGTTCTTGCAGGCCCAGACGAAGGCGCCCGACCATTTCAGCGCTTGGGCCACCATGTCGTCGATCAGCCGGTGCTCGTAGGTGATGTTCGCGTCGCGGAACTTATCCGCGAACTCGGCCTCGAAGACCTCCTGGAACAGGTCCTTGAAGCGGCCGTCATAGGCCTTGAGGATGGTGTTCTTGGTCGAGAGATAGACGGGATAGCCGCGGTTGAGGCCGTAGTTCATGCAGGCCCGGGCGAAGCCGCGGATCGAGTCGTCCAGGTTGTACATGGCCAGCGCCACGCCGCCGCCCGGGAAATCGAACACCTCGTGCTCGACCGTCTCACCGTTCTTGCCCTCGAAGGTCAATGTCAGTTTGCCTTCGCCGGGCACGACGAGATCGGTCGCCCGATACTGGTCGCCGAAGGCGTGACGGCCGATGATGATGGGCTCGGTCCAGCCGGGCACCAGCCGCGGCACGTTCTTGCAGACGATGGGCTCGCGGAACACGGTGCCGCCGAGGATGTTGCGGATCGTGCCGTTCGGCGAGCGCCACATCTTCTTGAGGTTGAACTCCTCGACCCGCGCCTCGTCCGGCGTGATCGTCGCGCATTTGACGCCGACGCCGTATTCCTTGATCGCGTTCGCCGCCTCGACGGTGATCTGGTCGTCGGTCTCGTCCCGCTTCTGAATGCTGAGGTCGTAGTATTTCAGGTCGATATCCAGATACGGCAGAATCAGCTTGTCCTTGATGAACTGCCAGATGATGCGGGTCATCTCGTCGCCGTCGAGTTCGACGACCGGGTTCGCGACCTTGATCTTGCTCATGGGTTTTTGCTCTCTTTTTCCGTGTTGCGGCTCGGCACGGGAGGGACGGAATTCCGCGCGCGCAAAATATCACCTGAGCCCCGGACCGCAAGCGCGGGCCGCGCGGAATCTTGGGATCAGAGACGCTCGGGCGCCGGCGTGACCTGTGGCGCCGGCGCGGCACGCAAGGCGGCAAGGATGCCGTCGACCGTGTCCGCCATCTCGAAGAGATGCGTATGGGCCGCGCGCACATAGCCCTCGGCCGCGGCCGCGCGCACCAGATCGAGCAAGGGCTGCCAATAGGCCTCGATATTGGCCAGCACGATCGGCTTGTCGTGCAGGCCGAGCTGCTTCCAGGTGATCATCTCGAAGGCTTCGTCGAGCGTGCCGAGCCCGCCCGGCAGGATCACGAAGCCGTCCGAGAGCTCGAACATCCGGCGCTTGCGGGTGTGCATGCTGTCGACCACGATCATCTCGTCCAGATCGGGATGCGCGCGTTCCGCGCTCTCGAGATGTTCCGGAATGACGCCCGTGACCCGGCCGCCGCCCGCCAGGACCGCGTCGGCCAGTATGCCCATCATGCCAATGCGCCCGCCGCCATAGACCAGGCGAATGTCACGCGCGGCCAAGGCTGCGCCCAGCGCGCGCGCCGACCGGGCGTGTGCCTGTGTGCGGCCCACGGCCGAGCCACAGTAGACGCAAACGGATCGGAGTTCTGACACGGCATCGCCCTCGGAGTGGTGGGCGACGGTTTGTTCCCTATCGGCCGCCGGATGTCAATTACTGGAAGCGGCGCCCGCCCGGGTCCGTCGGCGCCTGGTCCTCGGCGGGACCGTGCGGCTCCGCCGCTGCGGCGCCGTCCGCGAGCAGATGGGCCAGGAGCTCCAAGGTCGGCTTGACAGCCAGCAGAAGCTCGGTCGCCGCCAGCAGGACCGCGGCGGCGGTGACCGGCTTGTCGACCTCGACCGAGCCCATGAGCCGGATATGCTGATCGTCGGACAGATAGTATTGCGCGGCGCCGAGGAGATTCGCAGCGCGCAGAACGGTGGCGACGTTGAGCCGCCGGGCCGGGCCCTCGGAGGTGAAGGGCAGCGGGCCCAGATCGCAGGACACGACCAGTTGGGCCGGCGTCGCCGCCCGATCCACGGTGGCCTGGAACAGGATGCCCATATGCTCGAACGAAAACGAGAGGCTTTCCGGCGCGTCCAGCCGAATCCGGCCGTCCGCCATCACCCGTATGGACTTCAGCTCGATGGGGGGAACGATGCCCGCGAACACATCCAACTGTCCTGGGCCGGCGCCGTCGGTGGGTTCGACTTCGGTCACGGGCCTGATCCTGTTGCGGGCGGGGACACGGAAGGACGAAGGCCAAGTATTCGGTCCGCTGCCTTAACAAAAGGTTACGGCCCCGGACCCGGCCGTCCATGCTGCCCGACAACCCCTTAACGGGACGGGCCGCCGGAGCTACAATCCCCGCTATGCAAGCCCACTCGCGATACGTCTGAAGCCGTGCTCGATACGGTCCTGGTGCCGATCAACCGGGCCGGCTGGCCCTTCATCGCCCTGTTTGCGCTGGCCTCGCTGCTGCTCGGTCTGCTGTACGCGCCGCTCGGCTGGGCCGGCCTGGTGCTGACGCTTTGGTGCGCCTACTTCTTTCGCGACCCGGCCAGGGTGACCCCGGTGCGCGACGGCCTGGTGGTCAGCCCGGCGGACGGGGTGGTCCAGTCGGTCGGGCCCGCTGTGCCGCCCGTGGAGCTGGGCCTCGCGGGCGGCGAACGGATGCGGGTCAGCATCTTCATGAACGTGTTCGACGTGCACGTGAACCGCGTCCCGGCCAGCGGCACCGTGACCCGCTGCGCCTACACCAAGGGCCGGTTCATCAACGCCTCGCTGGACAAGGCGAGCGAGCACAACGAACGGATGGCGGTGGCCATGCGCACGGACGACGGCCGCGAGCTCGCCTTCGTGCAGATCGCCGGCCTGGTGGCCCGCCGCATCAAATGCGAGCTGGCCGAGGGGCAGGCGGTGCTGGCCGGCGCCCGCTTCGGCCTGATCCGCTTCGGATCGCGGGTCGATGTCTACCTGCCCGAAGGCATCGCGCCGCTGGTCATGACGGGCCAGCGCAGTGTCGCGGGCGAGACGGTGCTAGCCGATAACCGGGCGCAGGAACCGGCACGACAAGGGGAGGTGCGTTGATGGCGGCGAGCAGGCGACGGCGGCTGAAAGAGCTGTCGATCAACAAACTGCTGCCGAACGTCCTGACGGTGCTGGCCTTGTGCGCCGGGCTCACCGCCATCCGTTTCGGACTTCAGGAGCGCTGGGAAGCGGCCGTCTGGGCGGTCATCATCGCCGGCATCTTCGACGGATTGGACGGCCGCATCGCGCGGCTTCTGCGTAGCAGCAGCAAGTTCGGCGCGGAACTCGACTCCCTGTCCGACGTGGTCAGCTTCGGCGTGGCCCCGGCCTTCGTGCTCTATCTCTGGACCATGAACGATGCCGGCCACGCCGGCTGGGTGCTGGTGCTGCTGTTCACCGTCTGCTGCGGGCTCAGGCTCGCGCGCTTCAACACCATGCTGGGAGAGCCCGATCCGCCCTGGGCGCACAACTTCTTTACGGGCGTGCCGGCGCCGGCCGCGGCCGGTCTGGTGCTGCTGCCGATGATCCTGTCGTTCCTGTTCGGCGACACCTATCTGCGCCACCCGATCGTCAACGGCGCGGTGCTCTTGATGGTCTCGGGCCTGATGGTGTCCCAGGTTCCGACCTATTCGTTCAAGACCTCGAAGGTGCCCTATCGGCTGGTGCTGCCCAGCCTCCTGCTGGTCGGCTTGCTGGCGGCCTTCGCGACCAGCCGACCGTGGGTCACGGTCAGCCTGATCGGCCTCGCCTATGTATTGAGCATACCGCTCAGCGTCCGCGCCTATCGCAAGCTCAAATCGCAGATGGCCGAGCGCGACGCAGAGGCCGCCGGGGTCACGCCGCTGGCGCCGTTCCGAGACCGAGGCGAGCGTGCATCGAGAGGTGATAAAGGCCATCCTTGATCGTGCGCGCAAAGCCTTGCTGGATCGCCTCGTCCAGCGCCGCGCGCTCGTCCGCGGTGGCGTCCGCGAGACGCGGACCCAGGCCCATATCCACCTGCGCCTGCCAGAACGGCTGGGCGGCCGGGATCTGCGGCGCGAACCTTAGGCTGACCTCCTTGGCGTCCGCGAAGCCTGCTTCGGCCATGAGCGCCGCGAGCCGGCCGCTCTCGGCAAAGGCGAACGGCGTCTCGTAGTCGATCTTCTCGTCTTCGGCGCCGAACACGTCGGCGGCGGCGCCGGCCAGCACGTCGAACATCGTGCACTCGGCGCGCGGTCCCCAGACCATGAAGGCGGCGCGGCCGCCGGCAACCAGAACGCGCCGGACCTCGGCGAGGGCGCGCTCGGGGCGGGGGCTGAACATCAGACCGAACCGGCAGGTCACCCGGTCGAAGCGCGCATCGTCAAAGGGCATGGCCTCCATGTCGACGATCTCGAACCCCATGTTGGCGAGCCCGGCCGCCTTCGCCCGGCGCTCGGCTCCGGCCAGCATTTCACCGGACAGATCGGACGCGCAGACCGTGCCCTCCGGGGCGACCAGGCGGGCGATGGTTAGGGCCGGCTCGCCGGCGCCGGAGGCGAGATCGAGCACATGCTGTCCCGGCTGGATGCCGGCGGCCTCGAGCATGGGACGGTTGAGCGTGTCCGCCATCTCGGCGAGGGCGTCGGCATGGCGGTCCCAGTACTGGCCCCGCTCGCCCCATATGCGGCGGACGCTCTCCTTGCGGGCGTCCGCATCCTGGTCCTGCATGGTCTGGCCTCCTTGTGGCGCGGGCGGCGGGTCACTCGAAGTCGATGAAGCCGATGATCATGTCGATGTTCTGACCGTCCGAGGCAAGCGGGCAAATCAGCCGGCAATAGGTCATGTGTTCCTTGTCCGCATAGGTCGCCGTGAGCCGGGCATAGTGGGGCTTGCGCGTCTCGACCATCTCCAAATACCCGGGCAGCACCTCTTGCAGATAGTCGTCGTCATAGGCTTCATCCATCCACAAGCCCGAGATGTCGCGCCCAAAACGCTCGACGAGGGTGCTGCCGACCAGGCGAAAGCGAATCCGCGGCTTGCCGGCGTCCCAGACCACATCCGCCAGGAAAATCCGCGGCAACAACTTTGAGATGTCGATCGGGTCGACCTGTTTCCGGCTCGGCAGCCCGTCTTTCGGCTTCTTCGCCGCCCAGTAGGCGTAGAGCTCTCTGGCGCCCGGATGCCAGTCCGCCGGCGGCGCCATTTTTCTCGTCCGGCCCGTCATTTGCCCCTCTGACCACCCGCGGCCCTCTGGACCGCTGTCCACCTTAGGCAGATCTACCTAGGTCCTATTTGAGGCCAATGGCGCGGCAAGGCAAGCGTTCCTTAACTGGCCGGGCGTAGCCTGCTGAGATCAGCGGCTCTAGAGGGGGATCTCCCATTCACGCTCTCCTCAAGTCTCTCCTGATCGGAGCGATCGTCGTAGGCGCGGGGATCGTGGGCTGGTGGCTCTCGGAATCCTTGGGCAACGGCGGAGACCGCCTGCCGCCGGCCTCCGCATCGATCGCCGATGAGGTCGAGAGCGCCGCCAAGCCCCGCGAAGAGCCGGAGCCAGATGCGGAGGTCGGGTCCGACGAGATGGTCATCCGGACCCGGCGTCAGGGGGCGCACCATGTGGTCGACGCGGAGCTCTTCGGGCCCGCGGGCGGTTCGGTCGAGGTCGAGCTGGTGGTGGACACCGGGGCGAGCCTGCTGGTGCTGCCGGCATCGTTGATCGATCAGCTCGGGATCGACCCCCTCGAACTGGAGCCGGGGCGGGCGCAGACCGCACGCGGGGTCGTGCGCACGCAGCTCGGCCGGCTCGATCGGGTCTCGCTGATGGGCGAGGGCGATCAAGTGGCGTCCGACGACGTGGAAGTGGCCTTCGTGCGCGACGGGCATCTCGGCGGCATGGCGCTCTTGGGGATGAGCTTTCTTGGCCGGTTCCGCCTGATGATCGATGACGCAGAGGATTCGATCACGCTGATCGAGCGTTATTGATCCGACTGGCCGGCCCCCGCCGGCCTCCCTATAACTCCCGGCATGGAAACGGTCCTGAACGTCGCCTTCCCGGTGTTCGCGGTGACCCTGTGCGGCTATTTGGCGGGCCGGTTCGGCGTCCTGGGACCGGCCAGCTCCGAGGCGCTCAATCGGTTCGTGTTCTATTTCGGCCTGCCGCCGCTGTTCTTCATCTCCATGGCGCGTGTCCCGGTCGCCGAGGTGCTGAACTGGCCGTTCATCGGCGCCTTTTGCGTCGCCACCGCGGCAACCGCGGCGATCGCCTGCGCGGGCGGCCGGCTCATCTTCGGCGTGCGCGGGGCCCCCTTGAGCCTGCACGGGCTGAGCGCCGTGTTCGGCAACACCGGCTATATGGGCATCCCGATCTTCATCGCCGCCTTCGGCCCGGAGGGCGCGCTGCCGGCGATCGTGTCCACGGTGATCGGCGCGGCTCTGGTCCTGGGAATCTCGCTGATCTTCCTGGAGCTGGGGCGGATCGAGGGTGCGCCCGTGGCCCGGCTCGGCGAGACGTTCCGGGCCGTCCTCCTCAATCCCCTGCTGCTGGCGCCGGTGGCGGGCCTCCTGGTCTCGGCCCTGGGCATCACGGTGCCGGTGCCGATCGCCCGGCTCTGCGACCTCTTGGGGGCCGCGGCCGCGCCGGGCGCGCTCTTCGCCATGGGCATGTTCCTGGTCGGCTGTCCGGTCGCCGCGGGGCTCGGCGAGGTCTCCTGGCTGGTGGTCATGAAGCTCGCCGTCCAGCCGCTCCTGACCTGGTGGCTGGTGACCGCGGTCTTTCCGGTGGAGCCCTTCTGGGCCGCCTCGGCCGTCGTGCTCGCCGGTCTACCGACCGCGACGCTGGTCTTCGTCCTCGCCCAGCAATACGGCGTCTACACCCAGCGCAGCTCGTCCGTGATCCTGATCTCGACCGTGATCTCGGTCGTGACCGTCTCCGCGAGCATGCTGTTGTTGGCCTGAGCGCGCCCGCGGCGCGCCGCCCGCCGCTCAGTCGAACAGGGCGTCGATATCGGACTGCGAGATGGCCTCGCCGGGGAGCTGCGGGCCGTCCAGCAGCACCTCGTCCGGGTCTTTGGCCGCGGCCGCGTCGCCGGCCAACTTGTCGGCCAGGTCCTCGATCTCGTCGCGGCCCCAGAGCTCGACCATGGCGTCGACATGCTTGGCGACAAAATCCAGGGACCCCATGACCTTGGAGATCCGCTGGCCGGTGATGTCCTGGAAGCTGCAGGCTTCCAGCATCTGGGTGGTCTGCTCGGTGATCGAATCGCAGAGCTCGTTGCGGGCGTCGGCGCTCTCGGCTTCGCGCAGCTTGTCGACCGAGGTCTCGACCGATTCGGTGGCCTGCAGGATCGTGTTGGTGGCGTTCTCGGTGGCCTCGACGATGGCGTCGAGCTGCACGGTCATGCCGGAGAAGGTCTTGGGATTGCCGCCTTCATGCTTGGAGATGGCGGTGATCTCTTCGCGCAGCCGCTGGATGTATTGGAACAGGTTAAGGATTTCCGAACGGAGCTGCGCTTCGGGAATTTCGGTCATTGTCGCCTCGTCTCGCCTCGACGCCCATTGGGATCGGCGCATCCTAGGAATTAACCTTCAACAAATGGTTACGAGCAGGCGTCGGGGCAGCAGTGCCGGCGCGGTCGCCGGGCGCGTCGACGCTCGCCGAAGGCTCATATCACCGAGAAGTGTAAGTTTGGCTGGGGGACCTGGATTCGAACCAGGACTGCGCGGTCCAGAGCCGCGAGTTCTACCGTTAAACTATCCCCCAATCGGGCCACGCGCGCGGCGTCGCATTGGAGCGCGGGGCAGGGCGCCCGGGGCGCCGCCGGCAGGCCATAGCATGGCCCTCTTTACACGCGGTTAAACATATGGCGGACGCCGCCCGCGCGCGCAACCCGGAATCCGCCTGCGTCAGCGCCTGCCATCACCATTGGCCTGCGGACAAGCCTTTGTATACAGTGCGCCACGGAGGGACGACAAGACGACGCAGGGAGCAAGTCGCGCCTTGGCCGACGTAACCGGCAACACGAGCGAAGCGAGCAGACAGCGGCGCCAGCCCGGAGCGCGCAGGCGCCCGCGCCGAGCCGGGAAGAAACCGGCGCCGCCCCTTTACGCGGCGGTCGATCTGGGCACCAACAATTGCCGTCTGCTGGTGGCCCGGCCGCACGGGCGCGGCTTTCGCGTGGTCGACGCGTTCTCCCGCATCGTGCGCCTCGGCGAGGGCCTGGCCGAGCGCAGGGAGCTGTCGCAGGCGGCGATCGACCGCACGCTCTCGGCGCTCAAGGTATGCGCCCGCAAGATCCGGCGGAACGGCGTGTCGCGGGCGCGCAGCGTGGCGACAGAAGCCTGCCGCCGGGCGCGGAACTGCGGCGATTTCCTCACCCGGGTCGAGCGGGAGACCGGCCTCAAGCTCGAGATCATCAGCGCCCGGGAGGAGGCGGATCTGGCCTTCAAGGGCTGCCTGCCACTGTTGGACGGCGCGGCCCGGGAAGGGCTGGTCTTCGACATCGGCGGCGGCAGCACCGAGCTGATCCGGCTCGAACGGGACGGCGACGACCATCGGCTCCTGACCTCGGTCTCACTGCCCTTCGGCGTGGTCAACCTGTCCGAGCGGTTCGGCGGCCGGGATCTCGCCCCCTCCGCCTATCAGACGATGGTGGCGTCGGTGGCCGAGATGATGGCGCCGATGACGGATCGGGTCGGGCCGCAGACCCCCGGCGGCAACGGTCAGATGCAGCTCATCGGCACCTCCGGCACGGTCACCACGCTGGCCGCCATGCATCTGCGCCTGCCGCGTTACGACCGGACCAAAGTGGACGGCCGCTATCTCAGCTTCGCCGATCTCGCCGCGGTGCGCGGCCGCCTGCTGGCGATGAGCTATGAGGACCGGGTCGGGCTCGCCTGCATCGGCCGGGACCGGGCGGACCTTGTCCTGGCCGGCTGCGCCATCCTCGACGCCATCTGCCAAATGTGGCCGGCCGGGCGGCTGTGCGTCGCCGACCGGGGGCTCCGGGAGGGCATTCTGCTGGGCCTGATGCGGCCGCACTGCGCGGCGGTGCGGCGGGCGCGCGGCTGACCCCCGCGATGGCGCGATGAGCCGGGCGCGCGGCGGACGGCCGGGCGGGCGCGGAACCACGGTGCGGGTGCGCACGGCGCGCGGCCGCAAGGCGTCCTCGACCCGATGGCTGCAGCGCCAGCTCAACGATCCCTATGTGGCCGAGGCCAAGAAGCGCGGCTACCGGTCGCGGGCCGCCTTCAAGCTCATTCAGATCGACGAGAAGTTCCATCTGCTGCGTCCGGGTGCCACGGTGCTGGACCTCGGCGCCGCGCCGGGCGGCTGGAGCCAGGTCGCCGCCGAGCGGGCCGGGTCCGGCCATGTGGTCGCGGCCGACAGCCAGGCGATGGAGCCGATCGCCGGCGTCACGGTGCTGCGCCTCGACATCTTCGACGCCGACGCCGAGACGCGCCTGCGCGATGCCCTGCCGGACGGCGCCGATCTGGTGCTGAGCGACATGGCGCCCGCCGCGACCGGCCACCCGGACACGGATCATCTGCGCATCGTCGCCCTGGTCGAGGCGGCCTTCGCCGTCGCCGAGGGACTGCTCAAGCCCGACGGCGCCTTCGTCGCCAAGGTCCTGCAGGGCGGCACCGAGGGGGAACTCCTGGCGACGCTCAAGCGGCGCTTCCGCTCGGTCAAGCACATCAAGCCCGCCGCCAGCCGCCAGGACTCGCGGGAGATGTATGTGGTGGCGCAGGGCTTTCGCGAGGGCTAGCAGCCTGCTGAGAAGACGGCCTGGACTGACCGCCGTTACGTCATCCTTCGAGACGCCGCCTTCATCCTGAGGAGGCCTGCAAGGCCGTCTCGAAGGAGAAGGCGGCTCCTCAGGATGAAGAGATCAGTACGGGGATGGGGCATTCAACAACCCGCTGGCCCGTCACGCGGTCGCGGCGGTGCCGCCGAGCACCCGCGCGGGGTAGCCCGCCCCCGTCAGCGCGTTCACGATCTCCTCGATATGCTCCGGGTCCCGCGTCTCCACGACCACGTCCAGATCCGCCATCTTGACCGGCACGTCGTAGAACAGCCGTTGATGGTAGACCTCGACGATGTTGCCGGCCGACTCCCCGATCAGACCGGCCACCTTGGCGAGCGCCCCGGGCTGGTCCGTGATCTCGATGCGGAAGCGCGCCAGACGGCCGGAGAGGGCCAGCCCGCGCATCAGGATCGTGGCCAGGATCCGGGAATCGATGTTGCCGCCGCAGATGACCAGGCCGACGCGACGCCCGGCAAACTGCTCCTTGTTCGTGAGCACGGCGGCGAGCCCGGCCGCGCCGGCCCCTTCGGCGACCGTCTTCTCGATCTCGATCAGCATCAAGACGGCCCGTTCGAGCGCCGCTTCCTCGACCAAGAGAATGCGTTCGACAAGGGCCTCGACGATCGGCCGCGTGAGCGCGCCGGGTGTCTTGACGGCGATGCCTTCGGCGATGGTCGTCCCGCCCGAGGTCGGCGTCCGGTGATGCAGGGCCTGATACATGGAGGGGTAGAGGGTCGCCTCGACGCCGACGATCTCGATCTCGGGCTTGATCGCCTTGGCGGCGATGGCAATGCCGGAGATCAAGCCGCCGCCGCCGATCGGACAGACGATCGTGTCCAGCTCCGGGTCCGCCTCGAGCATTTCCAGGGCGATCGTGCCCTGTCCCGCGATGATCTTGGGGTCGTCAAAGGGGTGAATGAAGGTGAGCCCTTCCTGATCCATGATCTCATGCGCCACGGTGGCCGAGTCGTCCAGAGTATCGCCACGCAGGATCACGCGCGCGCCGAAATTGCGGGTGTGGATGACCTTGTTGAACGGCGTCTGGCGCGGCATCACGATGGTCGCCGGAATGCCCAACGTTTGGGCGTGATAGGCGACGCCCTGGGCGTGATTGCCGGCCGACATGGCGATCACCCCGCGCTGTTTCTGCTCCTCCGTAAGCGAGGCGAGCTTGACGTACGCGCCCCGGTCTTTGAACGAGGCGGTGTACTGCAGGTTCTCGAACTTGAGCACGATCTCGCAACCGCACAGCTTGGACAGCACCCGGGACGGGCTCATCGGCGTCTTGATCACCGCGCCTTCGAGCAGTCTGGCGGCATCCCGAATATCGTCGATCGTGACGGCAAGGGGTGGCGTTTCCATTTGTTATTTCCTTTCTTCGGCCTCCATCGGGGTCAGCACCAGGCGCCGCCCGCCCTTGGCGAGCAGGGTCTCGCGTCCGTGCCCAAGGACAAGATACTCCGAATCCGCCCAGCGCCGGTTCAGGTCGCCATAGTGCGACGACAGCGGGTTGCCGGACTGCCCGGCCGCCTGCATGAACAGAGAGCGCGACAGATCGGAGAGATCGTAGACGGCGCGCAAGCCGGCGCCGTGCACGTGCCGAAATGGGTCGTCGTCATCCGCGAAGGCGGTGGTGCCCCGGTTGACCGTGTAGTCGCCACCATGGGTGGCCGCCCCGAAGGTCGCGTGGCGGCCCACCACCGGCACCAGCTCCAGGACCCGGTGGCGAAACACGGCGCGATGGGCATCGCCCCAACGCCAGGCGGTGATGTCGTCGCCATAGCGGGCCGACAGCTTGGCCAGCGCATCCGCCAGGGCCTGGACGATGCGCCTGTCGCAGCCGTCCGAGGCGTCCCCCGCAGCTGGGTCTGCACACCATCGGCCGCCCTCGGCCAGCATGCCTCCCAGCACCTGCGGACGCAGCCGCATGTAATCCTTGAGGTGCTCGCCCAAGAGCGGCGCGTAGAGCAAGCGGCTCAGCTCGCGGAGCCAAGCGGTGAAAAGGAGCGGCTCCGGACGGGTCCGATCCATGCGGCCGTCCCAGGCGGCCAGCAAGTCGTGCGCCGCGCGGCCTTTCGGATCCGACGGTTCGGCGCGCAGCATCCGCGGCAGCAGTTCGCGCGCCGCGAGCGAAAGGGCGTCGGATTGCAGCGCGGCCGTCCCGCCGAGAGAGAACTTCGGCCGCTCGGCCAGGAGCTGCTCGATCCGTCGGGCGCGATAGGGCGCCTCCCACTCCCGACTGATCAGATAGGGGTAGTCGGGCGCCGTGATCCGGTTGTTGGCGTTGACCAGGACGCCGTCCGCCGGGTTGTAGGCCTGCGGCAACCTGTCGAACGGGATGAAACCCATCCAGTCGTGCTCGCCGGTCCAGCCCGGCACCGGCATGAAGCCGTCGCCCTTGCCGCGGATCGGAATGCGCGCCGGCGCGTAGAAACCGATATTGCCGTCGACATCCGCGTAGACCATGTTCTGCTGCGGCGCCTGCCAGTGCGACAGCGCCGCCTTGAACTCGCTCCAGTTCCCGGCGTGATTGAGCCGATAGCCGGCCTCCGCCGTGTGGTTCTCACCGTTGAGGAAAGCCGCCGCCAGGACGAGTACGTGGCCCTCTCCGGCAACCGCCGGGGCGTCGCCGATGACGTCATTCAGCACCGGGCCGTGCCGGGTCTCGCGCACGGTCATCGCCACGTCCGCATCGCCCCGCACCCGGATGACCTCGGTCCGCGTCACAAACGGCTGCGGCCCGTCCGGGGTCAGATAGCGGCTGGGATCGGCCGGATCGAGCTTCTCGATGAAGAGATCCTGCTGGTCGCCATTGGTCGTGGTGAAGCCCCAGGCGATGCGCCGGTTGTGGCCGAGAATGACGAAGGGCACGCCGGGCACCGTCCCGCCGGTCACGGCGAGCTCGGGGGTCTCGATGCGCACGAGATACCAGAGCCCGGGCGCCGAAAAGCCGAGATGGGGATCGTTGGCCAGGATCGGCTTGCCGGTCTCCGATCGGCGGCCGTCGACCACCCACTGGTTCGAAGCGCTCACATGCCGTGTTTCGCTCGGGAGAGCGGCCCGCAGCTGGTCGAGCGGCAGGCGGCGATAGAGCCCGGCCTGGCGCTGCAGGGTGATCGGGGCCTGCGCCGGGTAACCCGGGTAGAGCACCGAGAGCGCTTCCGCGTCGATCTTCCGAGCCAGCTGCGCCCGCAGCAGCTCCCGCCGCCAGTTGCCCGAGAGCTGCAGCGACATGAGCCCGCCCCAGACGATCGAGTCGACCGGGCGCCAGGGCTCTGGATCGTGCTGCAGCAACAGGAACTCCGGCGGCAGCGACCCCCGATGCCGCGCGATCCAGCTGTTGACGCCGGCCGCGTAGGCGTCGAGGGCGCGGCGGGCCTCCGCCGACAGGCCGGCCAGGCTGGCCTCGGCCAACCGGCCAACACCAAGCGTGCGCATGAAGCGGTCGATCCCCAGACCCCGCTCGCCGATCACCTCGGCAACGCGGCCCTGCGGAACCCGCCGGTTCATCTCCATCTGCCAAAGCCGGTCCTGGGCGTGCACGAAGCCCAGGGCGAAGAACGCATCCGTCTCGGTTTCGGCGAAGATGTGCGGCACGCCGTCCTTGTCCCGGATGATCTCGACCGGCGCCGTGGGTCCGTTGACGGCGAGGATGCCCCGGGTCTCGGGCAGAGATGTGCGCAGCCAGAACCAGCCGGCAGATCCGACAAGGATCAGCAGAACCGCGACCAGACCGAGCCCCCGCCAGAGCCACTTCACTGCGCGCGTGCTCCTGGCACCGGTCCGGCCGTTGTGCTCTGGGGCGCGGGCACCGGTCAGACCACCCGGATCCCGCGGGACAGGGAGGAGAACCGCTCGCAGCCGTCTTCGGTGACGCGCACGGTCTCGGAACAGCCGAATCCGAATTCCCGGTACACCAGGCAGAGCGGCACCAGGTGGAAGGTCATGTTCGGCTCAAGCAACCGCCGTTCTTCGGCGTGCAGGCTGAGGATCTGGCCCTCGCCCCAGTCGGGCGGGTAGTTGACCCCGATCGAGTAGCCGAGACGATGCCGAAAGTATTCGCCAAAGCCCGCCGACTCGATCACCGATCGCGCGGCGCGATCGACCTCGGCGCAGGCAACCCCCGGACGAATGGTCTCGAGCGCCGCCTCGAGCCCGGCGATCACCGCTTCGCCGCAGCGCCGCCAGGCGGGGTCGGGCTCGCCCACGAACATGGTCCGCATCAGCGCGGCGGCATAGCGATACTGGGAACAGGACACCTCGAAATAGACCACGTCATGATCGCCGATCCGTTCGCTGCGGGCCGTCTGATGCGGCAGTGAGGTGCGCGGCCCGGACAGGATGAAGGGCGGCAGCCCCATGTACTCGCCGCCGTTCTCCAAGAGCATCCGGTTGACCTCCGCATTGACGAGGTCGTCCGAGATGCCCGGGCCGACCTTATCCATGCCGGCCTGCACGGCCTTGTCCAGGATCGCCGCGGCCCGGCGCATTATCGCGATCTCCTCGGCCGACTTGATCAGCCGGGCCTCCTCGACCACCCGGGTCGCGTCCACGAACTTCGCCTCCGGCAGGGCCGCCGCAAGGGTCTCGTACTCGTCGACCGTGAAGAACCAGCCCTGCTTCTCGACGCCAACGCGGCCGGCGGCGAGGCCGAGCTCGCGCAGCGTGCGCGCCGTCACGGTCGGCGGATGCTCCCAGTCGTCGAGCGGAACATGGCGGGTGAGCCAGGCATACTCCGGGATGTTCAACTCCTCGAAGCGGCGCAGCACGAAGACCGGCTCGATGCCCGGCGCCAGGATCACACAATGGTACTTGTAATAGCCGGGGCTCTCATAGCCCGTCAGCCAGGTGATGTTCTCCGGTCCGCGCACCAGCAACACGTCGAGCCCGCTCTGGCCCATGCGGGCGAGCACGTCTTCGACCCGGCGCTGGTACTCCGCCAAGCTGAAGCCGAGCCGGTCATGCTGGTTCATCTCGACCACGCCGGCTTCCGCGAGCGTGATGCGCGCAATGCTGTCTTCCGTGCCGAAGGTTGCGTCCATAGCCCTGCCTCCGTGTTCCGTTGACGTCCTGCCGCCGGCGTTGGCGCGACGGACCGAAAACGGCCAGAGGCCCCTCTGCGATCGCCCAAGCTACATTAGCAGCTTTGCCTGCGCGCGGCGCAGCTTGAAGGCGGAATGGGATGCCAGGGTCGCGATCACCACGGCTCCGCCGATGATCGCCTGCGGAGTCGGCATCTCACCGACACCGAGCCAGGTCCAGAATGGCCCGAGGACCGTCTCCAGCAGCGCGAACAGGCCGATCTCGGCGGGCGGCAGATAGCGGGCCCCGGCGAGGAACAACCCGAAGGCAAGCGATTGGGGCAGGAGACCCATGGCCGCGATGATCGCGAAGTCCCGCGCGGGCACGACCACGGTCCCGACGAAGGGCAGCACCAGCAGGGCGACCAGCAAGCCGGACAGCGCCAGAGAGGACAGCATGCTGATCCCGGCGCGGGCGCGGATCAGGGTCAGGTTGGCGGCCATGCAGAGCCCGGCGCCGATCGCCAGGGCGTCGCCGAGCAGGTTGATGGTGCCGAGGGAGCCGGAAATCACCAGCAGAATACCTAGAAAGGTGGCGAAGATGGCGAGCCAGGTCGCCCGATCGACCCGTTCGCGGAGGAAGACCCAGCCGAGGATTGCCGCGAACAGCGGGATGGCGGCGAGAATGACCAGGGTGTTGGCCACCGTGGTCCGCGTGATCGACATGGTGAAGAACAGGATGCTGCCGCTCATCAGCGCGGCGGACAGGATCCCGGCCCAGCCGGCCCGGCCGACCGCGGCCGCCATGCCGCCCGGCCGGCTCAGCTGGACATAGGTGGCGACGGCTGCGAAGCTGATCAGCCCGCGCCAGAACAGGATCTGCATGTCGCTCGCGTCGGTCAGGCGAAACAGCAGACCGTCCGGGCTGATCAGGACCATGCCGCCGGCGGCCAGCGCGATGCCGCGAAGGTGATCGGCGGACTGGCTCAAGAGCGTCCCCTGCGGTAAGGATTGGACCGGGGAGGGTAGTCGGCGGTGGAGATGGCGTCACGCAGTTTTCTGGGACTGGGCCCGCACGGCTTCCACCGGGTGGGCTATACGGAATGGGGCGACGCCGATGCCGCCCGCACGGTCGTCTGCGTGCACGGCTTGACCCGCAACGGCCGGGACTTCGACCACCTGGCCGCGGCGTTGGCCGGCGAGGCCCGGGTGGTCTGCCCGGATGTGGCCGGCCGGGGGGCGAGCGACTGGCTTCCGGTCGCCGAGGACTATGGCTACCCGCAATACTGCGCCGACATGGCGGCCCTGATCGCCCGGCTGGGGGTGGCGCAGGTGGACTGGGTCGGCACGTCCATGGGGGGGCTGATCGGCATGATGCTGGCGGCCCAGCCCAAGACGCCGATCCGGCGGCTGGTGCTCAACGACGTGGGGCCGTTCGTGCCAAAGGCGGCGCTGGAGCGGCTCGGCGGCTATGTCGGCAAGGATCCCCGCTTCGCCGATCTGGAGGGGTTGGAGGCCTATCTCCGGGAGATCTATATGGACTTCGGCGCGCTCAGCGACGACCAGTGGCGGCACCTTGCCGAGCACAGCGCCCGGCAGACCGAGGCCGGCCTGGGCCTGGCCTACGATCCGGCCATCGGCGCGCCCTTGGCCGATCCGGAGACCCTCGAAGACGTGGACATCTGGCCGGTCTGGGACGCCATCACATGCCCGGTGCTGCTGCTGCGAGGGCGGGAGTCCGACGTTCTCCCGGCCGAGGTGGCGGCCGAGATGACCGGTCGCGGACCGGGGGCGGATCTGCGCAACTTCGACAGTATCGGCCACGCACCGGCCTTGATGGACGCGGAGCAGATCGCGCTGATCCGTCAATGGTTGAAGGACGCCTAGGAGAGATCCCCAAACTTGTCTTCCCCGTCCCAGGCGCCAGACTCAGGGTCCGAAGGCACTCGCCCGGATCGGGAAGGCACAGGGTTTCCGCCCATGCAGATGGACGCCGCGATTGACGCGCCAGGCAGCGACCCCAGCGCGCCTCGAGACGACGCCGGGCCGCTGGCCGATGCGCCATTTCCGCCCTTCCGGCCCCGATTCCCTTGGATCGGCGCCGATCTGCAGACCCTGCGCAACCGTATTCGCCGGACCGACTGGCCGAGCCTCGGGGCCTGGCCGGGCGAGCGCCTCCGCTTTCCCATGGCCGACGGCACGGGCGACGAGCTGCTGGCGCTGCTGAACCGGCCACTCACCGGAACGGGCCCGTTGGTCGTCCTGCTGCACGGGCTCACCGGCTGCGAGGACAGCTCCTACATTCGCTACTCGGCGGCCTTCTGGCTGAAGCGCGGGCATCCCGTCCTGCGCCTCAATCTGCGCGGCGCGGGGCCGTCCCGCGGCCTCTGCCGGGAGCACTACCATGCCGGCCGCACGGAGGATCTCCGCGCCGTGCTGGACCAGCTGGCCCCGCGCTGGGGCGAGCCCGGCCTGTTGCTGGTCGGTTATTCGCTGGGCGCCAACATGATGCTCAAGCTCTTGGGGGAGACGGGCACCCGGCTGCCGATCCTGGCCACCGCCTCGATCTCGGCGCCAATCGACCTATCCCTGACCAGCGCCCGCATGGACCGGTTGCGCAACTGGGTCTATGTGCGCTGGTTCGTGCACAACCTCAAGGCCGGCACCTTGGCGAGCCCGGGACTGAGCGAGGCGGAGCACTGTGCCGTCGCCGCGGTGCGTACGGTCCGCGCCTTCGACCAGGTCTTCGTCGCACCGCGCAACGGGTTCGCCGACGAGGAGGACTACTACGCCAAATGCTCGGCCGCCCAGTTCCTGCCGCATATCCGCGTACCCAGCTTGATCATCCACGCCCGCAACGACCCGTGGATCCCTCTCAGGTCGTACGGGTACGTCGATTGGGATGCGAATCAATGCCTTGTGCCGCTTCTGGGCTCTGCGGGCGGCCATGTGGGATTTCACGGCAGGAGCAGCCGGACGGCCTGGCACGACCGCTGCAGCGGTGTCTTTTTCGACCGCATCAGCAGCCTTGTACGTACGTAGTCGATAGCCGATGCGTACGACTGCCCTTAACCGGCGGAGAAGTGTGGAACTTCGGTGGTCCCCGACGCTCTACAGCCGTACGATGACCAATCGCTAAACGTACATACGCCTGGGGATCAACCGGCTGCCAGGCGTTTGGCGGCAGCGACCGCGAAATAGGACAGAATGCCGTCCGCACCGGCGCGTTTGAAGGCGATCAGGCTTTCGAGCATGACTTGGTCGAGCGCGAGCCAGCCGTTGCCGGCGGCCGCGTGGAGCATCGAATACTCGCCGCTCACCTGATAGGCAAAAGTGGGCAGATGGAACGCCTCCTTGACCCGGCAGAGAACATCCAAATAGGGCAGACCGGGCTTGACCATCACCATATCCGCCCCTTCGGCGATGTCCAGGGCCACCTCGCGCAGGGCTTCGTCGCCATTGGCCGGGTCCATCTGGTAGGTCCGCTTGTCGCCCTGTAGGGTCTTGGCCGAGCCCACCGCGTCCCGGAAGGGGCCGTAGAAGGCCGAGGCGTATTTGGCGGCATAGGCCAGGATCTGTACGTCTTGATATCCGGCCCCGTCCAAGGCCGTACGTACGGCCCCGACCCGCCCGTCCATCATGTCCGACGGCGCAATCACGTCGCAGCCCGCCTCGGCCTGGACCAGGGCTTGCCGGACCAGGACCTCGACGGTCTCGTCATTGAGGATCCTGTCGTCGCGCAAGAGCCCGTCATGGCCGTGGCTGGTGTAGGGATCGAGGGCCACGTCGCAGATCACGCCGAGATCCGGATGCGCCGCCTTGACCGCCCGGATGGCCCGGCAGACCAGGTTTTCGGGGTTGCAGGCTTCCTCTGCCTCCGCGGTCCGGCGAACGGGGTCGGTGTAAGGGAAAAGCGCCACCGCCGGGATTCCGAGCGCCTTGGCCTCGGCGACCGCCTCGGCGATCCGATCGACGGGGTAGCGGACGACGCCGGGCATCGAAGCCACCGGCTCGGTTTGGCCGGCGCCTTCGCACAGGAACACCGGCCAGATCAGATCGGCCGGCGTCAGGATGTTCTCGGCCACCAGGCGCCGCGACCAGTCCTGCTGGCGGTTCCGGCGCATGCGCACCCGAGGGTAGGCGCCCAGCGGGGCCTCCTTGGGCCCTGTGGACAGATCGATCTTGCCGAGGACGTCATCCTCGCGCCGGCGGTCTGCGGCCATGGCGTGGTCCGTTGCGGATGGTTAAGCCGGTGTGACTTTATGCCGCCCGGCTTAGCGAAACAATAACGGAGCGGATCGTCGGTCCCGCAGGCGTAGGACGCCGATTGACAGAAACGCAGCGATTCGCTACTTTACCTTTACGTAAACGTAAACCTACCGATCCGAAGCCCGGCCATGCTGCCCCTGGCACCGTGCCCGGGACGCGGAGCGGTGGTTTTGCGGTCGCCCAACGCGCCGCCAGAGCGCACACCGAGCCAAGATCCGCGCCGCACGGGAACGGCCAAAGCGGCGTCTATACGGAGGAACCGCCATGCCCGACGACGGTGTCGTCAAGAAGCCGCCCGCGAAGAAGGTCTACAAGACCAAGCACCAGCTCCGCTTCGTCACCGCGGCGTCCCTGTTCGATGGCCACGACGCCTCGATCAACATCATGCGCCGCATCCTGCAGGCGGGCGGCGCCGAGGTCATCCATCTCGGCCATAACCGCTCGGTCGACGAAGTGGTCACCGCGGCGCTCGAGGAGGACGCCCACGGCATTGCCGTGAGCTCCTACCAGGGCGGGCATGTGGAGTATTTCAAGTACATGGTGGACCTCTTGCGCGAGCGCGGCGGCCCCGAGATCAAGGTCTTCGGCGGCGGCGGCGGCACCATCGTGCCGGAGGAGATCCAGGAGCTGCACGACTATGGCGTGGCCCGGATCTACGCGCCCGAGGACGGCCAGAAGATGGGCCTGCAGGGCATGATCAACGACATGCTCAAGACGGCCGACGCGGATCTGACCAAGAGCTTGCCGAAGGCGCTCGACGGGCTGGTCAAGGGCGACAAGCGGGCGCTCGCGCGGGTGATCACGGGCGTCGAGGCGGGCACGCTCACGGACGGCATGTGGGCCGAACTTGAGGCCAAGGCGGACAAGTCCAAGACCCCTGTGCTCGGCATCACCGGCACCGGCGGGGCGGGCAAGTCCTCGCTCACGGACGAGATCGTGCGCCGCTTCCGGCTCGACCGGCCCGAGATGAAGATCGCCATCCTGGCGATCGACCCCTCGCGCCGCAAGAGCGGCGGGGCGCTTCTGGGCGACCGGATCCGCATGAACGCGATCCAGGGCGAGGGCATCTACATGCGCTCGCTGGCCACCCGACAGTCGGGCACGGAGATCACCAAATGCCTGCCCGGCGCCATCGCCGCCTGCAAGGCGGCAGGCTATGAGCTGATCATCGTCGAGACCTCGGGCATCGGCCAGGGCGACGCCGGGGTGGTGCCTTATGTCGACGCGGCGCTCTACGCCATGACCCCGGAGTTCGGCGCGGCCAGCCAGCTCGAGAAGATTGACATGCTCGACTTCGCCGACCTGGTGGCGATCAACAAGTTCGACCGCAAGGGCGCGAAGGACGCGCTGCGCGACGTGCGCAAGCAGTTTCAGCGCAACCACGAGCTCTTCACCGCCAAGCCCGAGGACATGCCGGTCTACGGCACCATCGCCGCGCGCTTCAACGACGACGGGGTGACCGCGCTCTACGCCGGGATCCTGGACGCGCTCCGCGGCAAGGGGCTGGTGGACTGGAACTGCGGCCTGCCCGTGTCCGAGGGCAAGGCGTCGTCCCAGGAGATGGCGATCATCCCGCCTGACCGGACGCGCTATCTGGCCGAGGTGGCCGGGAGCGTGCGCGACTACCACGGGATCATCGCCGAGCAGGTGACGCTGGTCCGCGAGCGCCAGCAGCTCATGGCCGCCAAGCGCATGCTGGGCAAGAAGGCCAAGGACGCGGCCGCGCTCGAGGCGCTGATCGAGGAGCGCGAGAGCAAGATCGACCGGCGCGCCATGAAGCTCGTCGAGATCTGGCCGATGATCAAGGAGAGCTATTCGGGCGACGAGTACGTGGTCAAGATCCGCGACCGGGAAATCCGTTTCGATCTGGCGACGAAGAGCCTCTCGGGCTCGCGCATCCCGCGCATCGCGCTGCCGCAATACGAGGATCACGGCGAGATCCTCAAGTTCCTCCTGAAGGAGAACCTGCCGGGCAGCTTCCCCTATACCGCCGGCGTGTTCGCCTTCAAGCGGGCGAGCGAGGACCCGACCCGCATGTTCGCGGGCGAGGGCGACGCATTCCGCACCAACAAGCGCTTCAAGTTCCTGTCCAAGGACAGCCCGGCCAAGCGGCTCTCGACCGCCTTCGATTCGGTCACGCTCTACGGCTGGGATCCGGACGAGCGGCCCGACATCTACGGCAAGGTCGGCACCTCCGGTGTGTCGATTGCGACGCTCGAGGACATGGAGGTGCTCTATGACGGCTTCGATCTCTGCGACCCGTCGACCTCGGTCTCGATGACCATCAACGGGCCTGCGCCCACGATCCTGGCCATGTTCCTCAACACCGCGATCGACCAGCAGCTCGACCGCTTCGAGGCCGACAACAAGCGCCCGCCCACCGACGAGGAGATCGGCAAGATCAAGGACTGGGTCTTGGAGAACGTCCGCGGCACGGTGCAGGCCGACATCCTCAAGGAGGACCAGGGCCAGAACACCTGCATCTTTTCGACCGAGTTCAGCCTCAAGGTGATGGGCGACATCCAGCAGTATTTCGTCGACCACCGGGTCAAGAACTTCTACTCGGTCTCGATCTCGGGCTACCACATCGCCGAGGCCGGGGCCAATCCGATCAGCCAGCTCGCGTTTACGCTCGCCAACGGATTCACGTACGTGGAGTCCTATCTGGCGCGTGGCATGCACATCGACGAGTTCGCGCCCAACCTGTCCTTCTTCTTCTCGAACGGCATGGACCCGGAATATTCGGTGCTGGGTCGGGTGGCGCGGCGCATCTGGGCGACCGCGATCCGCTTCAAGTATGGCGGCAACGAGCGCAGCCAGAAGCTGAAATACCACGTCCAGACCTCGGGCCGGTCGCTGCACGCCCAGGAGTACGACTTCAACGACATCCGGACCACGCTGCAGGCGCTGATCGCGATCTACGACAACTGCAACAGCCTGCACACCAACGCCTATGACGAGGCGGTGACCACGCCGAGCGAGGAGTCGGTGCGCCGGGCCATGGCGATCCAGATGATCATCAACAAGGAGTGGGGGCTCACCAAGAACGAGAACCCCAACCAGGGGGCCTTCATCGTCGACGAGCTCACCGACCTGGTCGAGGAGGCGGTCCTGCAGGAGTTCGAGCGCATCGCCGAGCGCGGCGGTGTGCTGGGCGCCATGGAGACCGGCTATCAGCGCGGCAAGATCCAGGACGAATCCATGCACTACGAGATGCTCAAGCACTCGGGCGAGCTGCCGATCATCGGGGTCAACACCTATCTGAACCCCAACCCCGCGCCCCAGGAGACCACCCTCGAGCTGATGCGCGGCACCGAGGAGGAGAAGCAGCGCCAGATCGAGCGCCTGCGCGCCTTCCAAAAGCGCAACGCCAACGCGGCGCCCGCCATGCTCCAGCGGCTCAAGGACTCGGTGGTCCGGAACGAGAACGTCTTCGCCGTCTTGGTGGACGCGGTGCGCGTCTGCTCGCTCGGCCAGATCACCAACGCGCTGTTCGAGGTTGGCGGGCAGTACCGACGGAATATGTAGGGCAAGGCGCCGCGACGGCGATCAGCCCTCCCGGCCGTGGCCCGGGGCCAGGTCCGGAAGCCAGGCCTCCATCCGTTCCTTGAGCGTATAGGGCTTCTTGCGGAAGACGGCCCAGCCGATCGGCGAGCGCACCACGGCATGGATCAGCCGCCGCTTGCGCACCTTCGAGACCTTCATGCCCTGAAGAAACATCTCGTCGGCGAAGTTCCAGTCGCGCCGCACCGCCTTGGCGCGGAAATCGGTCCAGGCCATGTAGAGGTAGTCGTGCAGGATGCTGGCCTCGAGATGGCGGCCGATCGGCCCGACGATGGCCCAAAGCTCCTGCGGCACCGAGGCCAGGTCGGTGTAGAGGCCGCGGGGCGCCTTGATGGTCAGCGCATAGGGCGCGCCCTCTTCGGGATGGACCGTCATGCGGGCGCGGAAGTTGGCGGAGAGCTGCCAGAGGGATTCCGGCTTCTTCTTCGTGTGAACCTTGGCGTGGCGGACGAATTTGAGCTCGTCCAGATACGCGAAGTCGGTGATGCGGTCGATCTCGCCGGCCGGAAACGGATCCGGGCCGGGGTTCCACGTTGCCATCAGAACCTCCCACGATTGTTCCGCGCGCTCGGCGCAGTGCTGCCGCAACTCTAGGGCATGCGCTGACGGCAGGGAAACCTCGGCGACCTGCGGGCGACGGACGTTATCGGCGGACCAATGCTAGGACGCCGATCACACCGCCCCGCCGTCAACCAGGTCCAGCGGCAGGGACGAGGGCGCCTTGACGACGCGCATGGCGAAGGAGCTCTTGACGTCCTTGACGCCCGGCAGCTTGAGGATGGTCTCGATCAGGAGCCGGGAATAGGCGTCCAGGTCCGGTGCCACCACCTCGAGCAGGAAATCCGCCTCGCCCGAGACGATGTAGCAGGCGACCACTTCGGGACAGTCGCGCACGGCGTCCTCGAAGTCCTGGCGCGCCGCGTCGTTGTGCCAGCCGACGGAGACGCTGACGAAGGCGGTCAGCCCGAGCCCGACGCGGGAGCGGTCGAGCCGGGCGCCATAGCCCGCGATCACGCCGGTCTCCTCGAGCCGACGCACCCGGCGCAGGCAGGGGGTGGGTGACAGGCCGACCCGCTCGGCCAGCGCCACATTGGTCAGCCGGCCGTCCCTCTGGAGGGCGGTCAGGATGCCGCGGTCGAAACCGTCCACTTTGGGTTTTGGCATGTTTCGCTCAATTGGGTCTGTTAATGAGAAAATCTGAGTCGATTTTTGCCAATCCGCGCGCCAATATGCAAGGAAATGCCTTCGGAGTTGGCCTAAGCTTGTCCGCCGTCAAAGCTGGACAGTGGCCAGGGAGGGAGCCTGATGAGCGTGTTCGACCACCCCGAATTCGAGGATCACGAGCAGGTCGTCTTCGTCCACGACCGGGACGCCGGGCTTACCGCGATCATCGCAGTGCACGACAGCACCCTCGGACCCGCCGGCGGCGGGGTGCGCTTCCATCCCTATACCAGCAGCGATGACGCGCTCACCGACGTGCTCCGGCTCAGCAAGGCCATGACCTGGAAGATGGCGCTGGCCGACCTGCCTTTCGGCGGGGGCAAGTCGGTGATCCTGGGCGATCCCACGCGGGACAAGACGGCGGCCCTGTTCGAGGCGTTCGGCCGCGCGATGGATCTGTTGGGCGGCCGCTACATCTGCGGCGAGGATGTCGGCACCACGCCGGAGGACATGGCGGTGATCCACCGCCGGACGCGGCACGTGGCCGGCCGGCCCGACACCACCGGCGACACCTCGCCCGCGACCGGCCACGGCGTGTTCCAGGCGATCCGCGCCGCCGTGGCCCGAAAGCTCGGCCGGGACAGCCTCGCCGGCGTGCGGGTCGCGGTGCAGGGGGCGGGCAACGTGGGCCGCTATCTCTGCCGCCACCTGGCCGAGGCAGGGGCCGAGATCCTGGTCGCCGACGTGAACCCGGCCGCGGTCGCGGCGGTGGTCTCGGACTTCGGCGCCCGGGCGGTGCCCGCAGAAGGGATCGTCACGGCCGAGGCGGACGTGCTGGCGCCCTGTGCCTTGGGCGGGGTCATCAATGACGACACGATCGATGAGATCCGGGCGGAGATCGTTTGCGGCGGCGCCAACAACCAGCTGGCCGAGGCGCGGCACGGCCAGGCGCTGCACGACCGGGGCATCCTGTTCGTGCCGGACTATGTGTCCAATTGTGGCGGCGCGATCAGCGGCACCAGCTATTTCCTGGGCCGGGACGGGGCCGAGGTGACCCGCCGGCTGGACGCCATCTACGACACCTGCCTGCGGCTCTTCGAAATCGCCGAGCGCGAGGGCCTCACCACCGACGAGGCGGCGCTGCGCCTGGCCCGCCGGAAGATCGCCGAGAAGCGCGGGGGCACAGCCCGGGCGGCGTGAGGCGGCGGCCAGGACGGGCCTTGAGCCTCGCGCATGGCTGCCTTGCTCGGATGCGGTGGTTCCGCCCTGGACGTGGCTCTATGATCGCCAGCCAGCGACGCTGATCAGGGAAGGAGAGCCATGCCGGAAACCCTCGATCCCGGGCACTGGACCGCATTCTTCGTCATCGCCGGCGTCTGGGCGGTGACGGTGATCAGCCCCGGCCCCAACTTTATCGCCACCGTGCACGCGGCCCTGTCCCAGTCGCGGGGCACGGGGATCTGGGTCTCTCTCGGCATCATGCTCGGCACCACGGTGTGGGCGACGGCAAGCCTTGCGGGCCTGGCCCTGCTGTTCCAGCAGGCGGCCTGGCTCTACACCCTGGTCAAGTTCGCGGGCGCGGCCTACCTGATCTATCTCGGCGTGCGCATGATCCGCTCCGCCCGCAGCAAGGTCCAGGTCCCCGCCGCACCGGGGCCGGGGATGACCCCCGTCCAGGCCTTCCGGCGCGGGCTCCTGACCGATCTCGCCAACCCCAAGGCGGCCGCCTTCTTTGCCAGCCTGTTCGCCGTCACCGTGCCGCCGGCCGCCCCGCTCTGGTACGACGCGGCCGTGGTGGTCATGGTGGTGATCATCGCCGGCGCCTGGTACGCGCTGATGGCCTGCGTCATGACCCTCAACCCCGTGGCCACCCTCTACCGCAGGGCCCAGCGGGCGGTTGCCTATGTCACCGGCGCGCTGTTCATGGCGATCGGGGTCAGATTGGCGGCGGAGCGCTAGGGATCGGTTACACGAGCGCAAAGCAGGGCAGGCGTCGCGTCTCCCGCGGACCAGCCGACGCCTTTGGCTCGGGCAACCTTCGGAAACCTGCCTACTTTAGGCAGGGCGCGACGATGAAGCCGCACTGCTCGCCCTGGGTAACCAGCCCGCCGGTCCGTCCGGCGTAGCGCAGACCCTGCACCCGGTCGCCCCTGATCACGAAGGTGGCCTCGCAGTAGCGCTTTTTCTCGAGCGCGAGTTGCAGGGCGGTGTTGTCCAGTGACCTGCGCGAAGCGAGTTCACCTTCCGGCGAGGCAAAGCGGAGATAGGTCAGGTATTCGAACTCGCCCTCCTGTCGGGTCCGATCGGGCTTGCCGGCGCAGGCCAGGATCTCGGCCTTGCGCTTGCCGACCAAGTCGCTCTGGGCCTGCTTGGCGTCGCCGATCCGCCACAAGGCGCACCCGGCGAGCAGGAGCGGCAACAGCGCCAGTGCACAGATCGATGACGGCTTCATAGGGGGGCCTCCTCTGACCTTGGATGCGCGTGTCCCCAGCAGCGATCGGGACGGATCGGAGGGCGGATGGGCGTTTGCCTGCCCGCTCCCCTTGTCGGCGCTGCTACCCGGACAATGTGCGGAGTTGGGGCAGCGCGTCAAGTCTGCCAATCGGCAGGCAAGCCAGCGGCAACCTGTCGCAGCCCACTTCCGTGCGTCTCTCATACGTGCCCGCAGATTGCCGTACGTCTCCTGCTAGACGCTTGACATGGCGCAGCTATTTCTCAGCCCGATGGGATTCCGGCGGCCGGTGCCGGCTGCGCCCCGGTGCCCCGGCCGACCCCTCGGCGGATCAGCCTGAGCCGCCTGGAAAGCTTGAATTTTGTGCGGCGCAAAACTATATTTAGCCTGACGATAAGGCTGGTATACCAGCCGAGGGAGTCTCTTGGGTCCACCCGAGAGTCACGGAGACCAATCGGTAACCACAAACGGATGCGTGTGCCGCGGCGCGGCCCAGTGCGCGCCGAGGGACGAATGTGCGTCCTTTTGATTGAGGTAGTATGGCGAAGGAAGATCTGTTCGAAATGGCCGGCACGGTGTTGGAACTGCTGCCCAACGCGATGTTCCGAGTCCGGCTCGAGAACGAGCACGAGATCATTGCCCACACGGCCGGGAAGCTGCGCAAGAACCGAATCAGGGTCTTGGCCGGCGACCGGGTCGATGTGCAGATGACGCCCTACGACCTCTCCAAGGGTCGGATCATTTACCGGCACAAGTAACGGCAGAAAGAGAATGCAGACAAATACCGAGACAGAAGAGAGGACGGTAGAGGCCAAGCCCCAGGCGAAGGTCCGCAACTGCTTGATGTGCGGACAGAAGTTCGAGTCGGACGGGCCGCATCATCGGATTTGCCCGAAGTGCAAGAGCACGGAGGCCTGGCGCCGCGGCTGACGAAGCAGCCGTCGAACGGCCAAGGACATCGGCGCCGCTACCAGGATCGCACGCGGCCGGTATCGATATGGATGAAGTCGGGCTTCGGGTAGTATCCGACGCCTCCGGCCTTGAGGCTCTTCGCCGCCCGGACCAAGTGCTTGAGTTCGCTCCCCGGCAGACGGACATCCACGGCCATGCCGCGCATGTGCAGGCTCCGCTTGGCGACGCCGTTGCTGTGCTGGCGTAGGCTGGCGTTGGTCTTTGGCGAGCGATAGCCGGAAATGATGTGGAACGGCGCGTCGCTGTCCATCTTGCGCCGCAGGGCGTAGAGGAAATCGAACAGGCGCAGATCGATGGCGGCAACCTCGTCCGTGCGCCAGTCGCGCAGGATCTGGTTGATGACCTGCCGCCCGTCCTCGAGATAGCGTCCATCCGCCCAATAGGTCGCCGAGAGGGTCTCGCCCGTATGGGTGTGATGGAAGCTGAGGGTCCGCTCCGGGCCTTCAACCGTCTTCGCGGCAGCGCCCAGCGGGCTCAGGCCCAGCGCCAACGCGCCGCCTGCCTGAAGCAGGCGCCGGCGGCTCAGTGCCCAGCTCGGAGGCGTCGTGTCGTGCAAATGCAAACCCCTTGAATTTCGTGCGCGGCCGACCGGTTTGCCCATTTGGGGTGAGGTCGCGGGACCCTAGCATATCCCCTGACCCGCAAGCCAGGCGGCGATTGCCAAGCGATCTGATGCGAGGCTATCCCGACGGCGTTGACATCTCGTTAACCTCTGACCCCCCGACGTCGGGCTCCGCGGAATCGCTCACGGCAGGTTTCGCGCCCGGTCGAGCGCCCCGGCGAGCCGTTCGTCCCGGTCATAGATATCGGGGCGGAAGTTGATCGTGCCGTTCTTGTTGGCCCAGGCGGTCAGATAGGTCAGATAGACGGGAATGGGCTCTTGCAGGCGCACGATCTGGCGCTCGCCGCTGGCCACCACCTCGTCGATCTGCTGCCGATCCCATCCGCCCTGCGGCTCGAGCAAGAGTTCGGCCAAGTCCAGCGGGTTCTCGACCCGGATACAGCCATGGCTGAAGCTGCGTACCGTCCGGTTGAACAGGCTCTTTGAGGGCGTGTCGTGCAGATAGATGCTGTGCCGGTTGGGGAACATGAACTTGACCCGGCCGAGCGCATTGTCGTCGCCGGCGTCCTGGCGCAGCTTGTAGCGAAACGAGCTGCCTTTGATCTGCGACCAGTTCACGCTCATCGGCTCGACCTCGGTGGCGTTGGCGCTCCAGTCGGACAACACCCGGATGTTCTTCTGGCGCAGATAGCCGGGATCCTTCTTGATTTTCGGCAGCAGTTCCTTGCGCGCGATCGAGGGCGGCACGTGCCAGTACGGGTTCAGCACCAGATAGGTCATCTTGGCGCTCATCACCGGGGTGCGGTGGAAGGGCTTGCCGACCACGACCCGGGTCACGTGTATGGTCTTCGGCCCGTCGACGACCTTGAGCTCGAAATCCGCCATGTTCACAAAGACATACTTCCGACCCAGCTCGTCCGGCATCCACCGCCGACGCTCCATGTTGAGCTCCATCTGCCTGACGCGCCGCTGCGCCGGCACGTTGAGCGCGGCCACGGTCTTCTTGCCCACGGCGCCGTCCGGGGTGAGGCCGTGGTGCGCCTGGAAGGCGACAACGGCCTCCTTGAGCGCTTCGTCGTAGACCTCGGGTGCGCCGCCGTCCGCCGCCATGTAGCCGCCCTTGACCAGGCGCTCGCGCAGTTGAGCGACGCGCGGGTCGGTCATGCCTGGCTTGAGCGTGTCGCCGCCGTCGACCGGGTTCCAGCCACCCCGGTCGGCGATCTCCCGGTATTTGGCGAGTGCGGCCCTCAAGCGCCGATACTGCGGCGTGTCCGGGGCAAGCCCCTCGAGATAGGCGGCGAGATCGGAAGCCTGCGTCGCCTCGGTGAGGAGCTGAAAGGGGTCGACCTCCTTGGGTTCGATGAAGACCTCCTTGTCCACTTCGGTGGGGACCAGCCGCCCCGAGGCGAGGTCGTTGCCGTATTCGAGGACGGCCCGGCTCAGACGAACGTCGAGCTCCGCCCGGATCGGATCCGAATCGGCGTCGAGCAGGGATACGATCTCGTTGGTCGCGTAGTCGGCCGGCTCGAGGCCGTGGTCTTCGGCATTGACCAAGTGTTTGACCAAGGCCCGCGCCCGGACCCCGGGCCGGTCGTGTTCGATCCAGGCCGGCTCGAACTGCCGCGCCTCGTAAAAGCGCTGCAGCGTAAGCAGCTCTGGTCCAGGATTGCCGCTGGTCGCCTCGGCGCTGAGCCGTTCTTCGATCAGGGCCGAGAAATGCCCTGCCCAAGCCGTCCCGGGGAAGCCCGCGACAATGGCCCAGAGGACGAAAGCCAGGGAATTATTGCGGAACACAGCCCATACGGTCGCGATCATGCCGTCCGGTCCCCTCCTCTAGAGCGCTGCGCGCTCCAATCCGAACACCCCGCGTCCGCCGGACTATAGCCCGCGCCGCCGAGCTGGGCGAGAGGCTCTCGAAACTCAGCCTCTGAGCATGAATAATTTCCTATTTCCCGCTGGTTTTCTCGATGACGTCAGCCCGAATAAAGACCTTGTTAACTCTCGGCCGGGTATCTTGCTCAATGAAATCAGCATTCTGTCCCCAGCCAGGTCCGGACGGACCCCAACGTGAGTGAGGTATTCGGTGAAGGAAGCTTATCTGGAGGCGATTTCCCTAATCGAACGGCTGCATCGCCGGTTCCTGGATGTGGTCAAGTCCGAGCTCGACCGCCTGGGCGTGGACGATATCAACAACGTCCAAAGCCTGATTCTGTTCAATATCGGCGACGAAGACCTGACGGTCGGTGAGCTCACCAACCGTGGGTACTATTTGGGGACGAACGTCACCTACAACCTGAAAAAGCTGGTCGAGTACGGGTATGTCGAGCAGGAGCGCTCGGCCCGGGACCGTCGCTCGGTGCGCATCCACCTGTCCGAGAAGGGCAAGGATCTGTGCAACAAGATGGGCGAGATCTACCAGACGCACGCCCAGGCGCTGACCGAGGCGAAGTTCACGCCAGAGCAACTGGCCCAGATCAATGACGGCCTCAAGTCGCTCGAGCGCTTCTGGTCACATGTCCTGAACTACGGCAGCGCCGGATCCGGCCAGTCCAATCGGGCCGCCTGACCCGACCCACCGCCCTCAGTCAACCGCGAACAGCTCCGTCGGTTCGTCCACGAACTCCGACAGGATGGCGCGCATCTTGGTCAAGGCGCGTCCCTCGATCTGGCGCACGCGTTCCTTGGAGACCCCGAATTCCTCGCCGATCTCGGCCAGGGTGATGCGGTCGTCCTTGAGGAAACGATCCACGATGATCTGGCGTTCCCGCGGGCTGAGGCGGCCCAGCGCCTGATGCACATAAGCGCGCCGCGTGTGGTCGCCGTTGCTGGCCACGGCGAGGTCCTCGGGCCCCGGCCCGCCGTCGGCGAGCAGATCCATATGCTCGAGCGAGTCGTCTTCACCGACCACGGCGTTGAGCGACTGGTCCGGCCGCGACAGATGGGCTTCCATCTTCTGCACATCGGCCACGGTCACATCCAGCATCTGGGCGATAATCTCCCGGTCATCCTGCGTCAGCCGACCGTCGAAGCCCGTGGCATGCCGCGCGCGCAGGCGCCGAAGATTGAAGAACAGACGCCTCTGCTTGGGCGTGGTCGCGGCCCGCACGATGGAGGAGTTGCGCAGGATGAAATTCTGGATGGCGGCGACGATCCACCAGCTCGCATAGGTTGAGAAGCGGACGTTGCGTTCCGGATCGAAGCGATCGGCCGCCTCCATCAGGCCAATATTGCCTTCCTGGACCAAGTCGCCCTGGGGCAGGCCGCTGCTCCGAAAGCCCGCGGCGATTCGGACGACCAGACGGGCATGCGCTTCGATCAACTCGTGCAGCGCGGCCTCGTCCCGATCCTCGAGCCAGCGACGCGCCAGATCCGCCTCGTGCTCGCGCTCGAGCAGGGGCGCCTCCATGGACGCGGCGATGTAGCGACGGTTGCTTCTCTCGGTCTCGTAGGAACTGGCTGAGGACATCGTGAACCCTTCTTCGATGGGTTGCAGCCCGGCCGCCTTGGCGGGGCAGATGCACGGTTTATATCGACTCGAAACTATATGGATATTAGTCACGGTGTCCACGGAAGGCAAGTTATTTTCGACTCGCTAATTTCTCCTTCCCAGCGCGCAACATGGCATCTATATTACGGCCCATGTCATCCTGCGAGGACAGGGCCGAGATCCCTCTGTCGGAACTCATCAGTCGGCTTGGACGCGCCGTTCAGTGCGTCCAATTCACGCATGGCCTCAATCCGGCACAGTGGGAGGCGCTACGCTATATCGCGCGCGCCAACCGCTACTCGCGCACGCCTTCGGCCCTGGCTGAATATCTTGGAACCACCAAGGGGACCGCCTCGCAGACCGTCAAGGCGCTGGAGGCGAAGGGCTACCTCGAGCGGCGGCAGACGGCGGCCGACCGGCGGGTTTCGCGGCTTGAACTCACCGATGCCGGCTCGAAATTGCTGGCACTGGATCCGCTGCGACGGGTGGAGGCGTCACTGGCGCATCTTGAACTCGACGTGCAGGACACGTTGCAACAGATCACCGACCTGTTCACGGGTATGCAGTCCGCCTGCGGCATGCAGGCCTTTGGCGTTTGCCAGTGTTGCGCCCGCTTTGAAGAGGGGCTTTCCGGCTCCGCCACGGAAGGCCCGCACCGATGCGGCCTCACAGGCGAGGCGCTCAGCGAAGCAGACAGCGCCCGGATCTGTGTCAACTTCGAGAGCGAGCAGTCGCGCTAGAGCAGGCCCTCGGCGATTCTCGGCTCAGTGCGTCAGATCCGATGAAACCAGCGCCGGCTGGTCATCCCAAAGCTCCGAAGTCGCCCAATCCAGCGCTCGGCTGAGCTCGTCGCGGCCAACCTGGTCGGCAAGAATATCCCTGAGTTCGTCCAGTGCCGTTTCGAAGTTGCTGGCATGGTCCCTTCGGCCATGCTCGCGCAGAAGCTTGGCGCAGGCCATGCCATGCATGATCCATAGCGCGACAATCCGTGCTGACTGTGTGCTGGTCATAGCCCCACCAATGACCCGTGGTAAACTTATGTTCACCCCCCAATCAAGATCTTTACAGTATTTGGGTGCGGTCCACAAGATCTGGTATTTGGCATAGGCGATTTCGCCTAGAGCACTTTCCGACCATATGGACGCAATTCTGTTGCGGTTTGGGCGCGGCAGCCCGCCAGGCGCCGTCCGCAACGCGATGCTTGCGCATCGCGTCAGGGCGGCAACGCCGCGGATGCCCGCCCAAACGCAACCCGTCTGTCCGCCGGAAGATGCGCCCGCGCCGGCCGATTGTTCCTTGGCGTGCGCGCAGATGGCCGTCCGGATTGCTGGTTGCGGGGGCAACGGGCCGGTGTTACTGTGCCGGCGAGGGTAGGTAACCCTCGTTTGCGCGGGATCCAAGATGTCGGACAGTACAAGGACTCGGTCAGCCGTTCCTGCCGTGGCTGCTTTTGCAACTTGCGGTTGGGAACTGGGCTCCTAGCCTTGCCGTTACGCGCACCCTCGCGCCGGCGCGAATTCCCCGGCTAAGGTGAAACGCGTCGGTCGCTTTGGACCTTGACCCCTACATCTCAAACGGAAGGAGATTCCCCCCATGAGTGAGGTCAAAGCCGCCGAGAAGGAAAGCAAAAAGGCCCGCACTACCCGCGTCCCACAACAAAACGAAAATGGTCCGTATGTCCTGGTCGAAGACCTCGTCAACGCGAATACCGCAACCATGGAAGCCTTCGTCCGTGCCGGCGAAGCCGTCCTCAAGGGCATGGTGTCGCTGAACGAAGAGGTCATGAGCTTTGCCGACAAGCGCATGCGCGCTCAGATCGACACGAGCCAATCCCTGGCGAAGTGCAGCACGTTTGCCGAGGCCATGGAACTCCAGTCCGAGTTCGCCCGATCGGCCACGGAGGATTATCTCGAGGAAGCCAACAAGCTCCTCAGTCTCTCCGCCGAAGTGACGAAGGAAGGCATGGTGCCCTGGGAGGCGCACGCGAAGGAAGCTGCGTCGCGGTTCGGCAAGCCTGCCGCCTAAACGTCCCGAATACGAACCGATACTGAAGAGCCCGGGTGCGTCCCACCCGGGCTCTTTCTCGTCTCGATCCGGCCCAAACAAGGCCGGCTTTTCTTTTCAAGTCAGTTAGTTGATCCGTTCGCCGTGCGGTCGCAACCGGAACAGCGATCAGCAGAACGCCTGGATGCCGGTTTGCGCGCGGCCCAGGATCAGGGCGTGGATGTCGTGCGTGCCCTCGTAGGTATTAACCGTTTCCAGGTTCATCAGGTGCCGGATCACATGGTATTCGTCGACGATGCCGTTGCCGCCATGCATGTCCCGGGCAAGGCGGGCGATGTCGAGAGCCTTGCCGCAGTTGTTCCGCTTGACCAGGGAGATCGCCTCGGGCGCGCCTTTGCCCTCGTCGAGCAGCCGGCCGACCCGCAGCGACGCCTGCAGGCCCAGCGTGATCTCGGTCTGCATGTCCGCGAGTTTCTTCTGGATCAGCTGGTTCGCGGCCAGGGGGCGGCCGAACTGGCTCCGCTCCAAGGTGTAGCTGCGCGCCGCGTGCCAGCAGAACTCGGCCGCGCCCATGGCGCCCCAGGAAATGCCGTAGCGCGCCTTGTTCAAACACCCGAACGGGCCGCCGAGGCCCTTCACATTGGGCAGCAGGTTCCCCTCGGGCACGAATACGTCGTCCATGACGATCTCGCCGGTGATCGAGGCCCGCAGGCTGAACTTGCCGTCAATTTTGGGCGCCGACAGACCGTCCATGCCCTTTTCCAGGATGAAGCCCCGGATCACGCCCTCGTCGTCCTTGGCCCAGACCACGAACACGTCGGCGATCGGCGAGTTCGAGATCCACATCTTGGATCCCTTGAGGCGGAAGCCGCCATCCACCGTCTGGGCTCGGCTCTTCATACCGCCGGGGTCCGAGCCGTGGTCCGGCTCGGTGAGGCCGAAACAGCCGATCCACTCGGCCGTAGCCAGCTTGGGCAGGTACTTCTGTCGCTGCTCCTCGGTGCCGTAGGCGTGGATCGGATGCATGACCAGGCTCGACTGCACGCTCATGGCCGAGCGGTACCCGCTGTCGACCCGCTCCACCTCGCGGGTGACCAGCCCGTAGGCCACATGGCTGGCGCCGGCACAGCCGTAACCGTCGATGGTGATGCCCAGAAAGCCCAGCTGGCCCATCTCGCGCATGATGTCCGGATCGAAATGCTCGTGCCGGTTCGCCTCCAGGATGCGCGGCATTAGCTTGTCCTGGCAGTAGGCGCGGGCGGAATCCCGGATCAGACGCTCTTCCTCGCTGAGCAGCTCCTCGAGCAGGAGCGGGTCCTCCCACTGAAAAGCGGCGGTCGCGGCGGCGGGCTTGACGGCGGGGGCGGGCTCTGGGCGGTTCATCGGTTGTCTCTCGGTGTCAATCCTGGATTTACACCTTTCGTATACCAAACCATGGGATGGTGCAGCAAATTTGCTGCCTTGCGGCACGCGGCCAGAGCACCGCCGGAGAAGGGCACCGCGGGGCAGGGGCATGATCGGGTCATGCTCTATTGGAGCCGGCATGAAACCCAGCTTGCGCGAGGTCATCTTCGAGTTCCAGCAGATCGGACGCGCCGTCAAGGTGAGCGCAATCGACACCGACAGCATGGTCGAGGTCTCGATCGTGGGCGCGCCCGGCGTCGGCGAGGAGACCCTCAAGCGCACCGCCCTGCGCAAGCTTGAGTATGTCTTGGCGAGAGGCCGCAAAGCCTGACAGTTCCCGCCCCAAGCCTTTGTGATCGGGTTTTTCCTTGCCGCCCTGAGTCGCCTAGGCTATGACACAAAAAAGTCACTCCCGGCAGCCTGCGGACCGCGCCGGGACATAACAAGACGCTCGAACAGGGAAGAGGTAGGGGGACTTGAGCACCAGGACCGCCGTCCGAGGCACGGGCCAGCACGCGTCCTCCATGTGCCGGGTTTCTCCAACCCGGCTGGCAGTGAACCATCCCCTCAATCTCCGGATCTTGGCGTGGGCCGCGCGGCCGGCGCACAGCTTGGCTGGGTGAGGCATGGAAGGCTCAATCCACTATTTCGTCGACCAAACCATCAACGGCCTGACCCTGGGCGCGATCTACGGCTTGATCGCCATCGGCTACACGCTGGTCTACGGCATCATCGGCATGATCAATTTCGCCCATGGCGAGATCTTCATGATCGGGTCGTTTCTGGCGTTCTTTGTGTTTCTCGGCCTGGGCCTGAGCGGGATCACCTGGGTGCCGCTGGCGATCCTCTGCGCCTTGGTGGTCACCATGATGCTCACGCCGGTCTACGGCTGGACGCTCGAACGGGTCGCCTATCGACCATTGCGCGGTTCGCCGCGATTGGCGGCACTGATCACCGCGATTGGCATGTCGATCTTCCTGCAGAACTATGTGCAGCTGCTGCAGGGCGCCCGGCCGAGGCCGCTCCAGCCGGTGATTTCCGGCGGCATCGAGCTGATGCGGACGGTCACGCCGGACGGCTCGCCCTACGTCGTCGGATTGAGCTATCTGCAGCTCTTGATCATCGTGCTCACGGTCGCGCTCATGACCGTGTTCACCCTGGTGATCACGCGCACGCCGCTGGGCCGCGCCCAGCGTGCTTGCGAGCAGGACCGAGACATGGCGGCCCTGATCGGCGTCAACGTGGATCGCACGATCTCCCTGACATTCGTCATGGGGGCGGCGCTGGCCTCGGTGGCCGGCCTGATCTTCGTCATGAACTACGGCGTGATCGACTTCTTTATCGGTTTCCTGGCGGGGATCAAGGCCTTCACTGCGGCGGTGCTGGGCGGCATCGGCTCGCTGCCCGGCGCCATGCTGGGCGGGCTCCTGATCGGGCTGATCGAAGCCTTCTGGTCGGGCTACTTCACGGTCGAGTACAAGGATGTCGCGGCCTTCTCGATCCTTGTGTTGGTGCTGATCTTCCGGCCGACCGGTCTGCTTGGCAAACCCGACATCGAGAAGGTCTGATCGATGGCGGAGATCACGGCCAATTCGAGGCTCGCCGCCGCCAAGGGGCGGCTCGATACAGTGGCGATGCTGAAAGAGGCCGGATTGACCGCCCTGGTCATGTTCGCGCTCACCGTGGGCCTGGTGGGCTTCGAGGTTCGCGACATCCCGGGCGGTTTGGCGCTCTTCACCCGGTTCGACGACGTCGCGGTGGCGGTCTTGCTGGGGTTTTTCGGCCGCATGGCCCTTTTCCTCCTGCGTGAGGGCCACCCGCGACCCGTGGCCATAATCGGGGGCCCACTGGTCCTCCTGCTTGTTCTGGTCCTTGCAGCCGACGTCTGGTTTACCGGCGCCGGCGATGTCGCGGCCAGTGAAAGCATCCGATCGTGGCTTCCGTTCAACAGCATCATTGTCGTCTGGGTGATAGCGATCATCAGCGTGTTCATCGCCGCCCGCGCCATACTTGCGATCCGGCGTGCCAGCTCGACGGTCACGGTCGAAGAACGCGAAGCGCGCGCCGACCATGTGGCCGCGCAAGTGCAGAAGATCGGCCGGTATGTCGGTCCCGCTCTGTTGGCCTTTGCGCTGCTCTATCCCTTCCTGCCCTTCGTCAACCGACAGCTCCTCGATATCTCGGTCCTGGTCGTGACCTACATGATGCTGGGCTGGGGCCTGAACATCGTGGTCGGGCTGGCCGGGCTCCTGGATCTCGGCTACGTCGCCTTCTACGCCGTCGGCGCCTACAGTTATGCGCTCTTGGGCACCAAGCTCGACATGAGCTTCTGGGTCTGCCTGCCCTTCGCCGGTTTCATGGCGGCGACGGCGGGCGTGATCCTGGGCTTCCCCGTGCTCCGATTACGAGGGGACTATCTCGCGATCGTGACCTTGGGCTTCGGCGAGATGATCCGGGTGATCCTGCTGAACTGGTATGACGTGACCCGCGGGCCGGACGGCATCAGCAACATCCCGCGGCCGAGCTTTTTCGGCCTGCCTTTCACGCGAAGACCGCCCGAAGGCACCGAATCCTTCCACACCTTTTTCGGGCTGGAGTACACGCCGGTCGACCGCCTGATCTTCCTTTACTACCTGATCCTCGCCATGGCGATGATCACCAACCTGTTCACCATGCGCATCCGCAAGCTGCCGGTCGGGCGCGCCTGGGAGGCATTGCGCGAGGACGAGACCGCCTGCCGTTCGCTCGGCGTGAACCCGACGAACACCAAGCTGACCGCCTTCGGCATCGGCGCCATGTTCGGTGGCTTCGCCGGGTCCTTCTTCGCCACCCGGCAGGGCTTCATCAGCCCCGAGAGCTTCACCTTCATCGAGTCTGCGGTGATCCTGGCCATCGTCGTGTTGGGCGGTTTCGGCAGTCAGCTGGGCGTGATCGTCGCGGCGATCCTGCTGATCGGCCTGCCCGAGTTCTTCCGGGAATTGCAGCAGTACCGCATGCTCGCTTTCGGCGCGGCCATGGTCCTGATCATGGTCTGGCGGCCCGCCGGCCTGCTGGCCCACCGCGAGCCGACGATCCGCCTGCATCCGAGATCGGGGCCGGCGGACAAGACCGCGCCCCAGTCCGCCGAATGAGCGCGCAGGCCGCCCCCCTTGCTGCGGAACAGGCGCTCCTGAGCGTCGAACACCTGACCATGCGGTTCGGCGGGCTGGTCGCTATCGACGATGTGTCCTTCGCGGCCAGGGACCGGGAGATCACCGCGATCATCGGACCGAACGGGGCCGGCAAGACCACCGTGTTCAACTGCCTGACCGGCTTCTACAAACCCACGGTCGGACGGCTCGGCCTCAGCCATCCGCAGAAAGGGGTGATGCTGCTCGAGCAGATGGAGGGGTTCCGCATCGCCCAGCAGGCGGGCGTCGCGCGCACCTTTCAGAATATCCGCCTGTTCGCCAAGATGACCGTGCTAGAGAACCTGATCGTGGCCCAACACAACCATCTCATGCGGGCCTCGGGTTACACGGTTCTTGGGCTGTTCGGCCTCGGCGTCTACCGCCACGCCGAGAAGGACGCGGTCGACAAGGCCCGCTACTGGCTCGACCGCATCCACTTGACGGACAAGGCGGATTGGGACGCGGGCAATCTGCCCTATGGCGACCAGCGCCGGCTCGAGATCGCTCGCGCCATGTGCATCGACCCGATCCTATTGTGCCTCGACGAGCCGGCCGCGGGCCTGAACCCGCGGGAATCGCACGAGCTCAACGAGCTGCTCCAGTTCATCCGCGACGAGCACAAGATCGGCGTGCTGTTGATCGAGCATGACATGAGCGTGGTCATGGAAATCTCCGACCACATCATCGTCTTGGACTACGGGCGCAAGATCTCGGACGGCGATCCGGACTTCGTGCGCAACGACCCGAACGTGATCCGGGCCTATCTCGGCGAGGAGGAAGAAGAGGAGCTGCCCCCCGAGGTCGCCCAGGACCTCTCGTCGAGGACGGATGGCGGACCGGAAGGGCGGGACGATAGCTGATGCTTGAAGTCACCGGCGTGCATACCTTCTACGGGAACATCGAGGCCCTGCGCGGCGTCGACGTCGAGGTCAAGCAGGGCGAGATCGTCACCCTGATCGGCGCCAACGGCGCCGGCAAATCGACCTTGCTGATGACCATTTGCGGAAACCCGCGGGCCGCCCGCGGCCGGGTCGTGTTCGACGGCGCGGACATCTCCCGGCAGAAGACCTACGACATCATCCGGCACGGCATCGCCCAGGCGCCCGAGGGACGGCGGATCTTTCCGCGCATGACGGTGATCGAGAACCTCCAGTTGGGCGCGACCACCGCGGATCCGCAGTATTTCGAGGAGGACGCCGAGCGGGTGTTCACCCTGTTCCCGCGCCTGCGCGAGCGGCGGGACCAGCGGGGCGGCACGCTGTCCGGCGGCGAGCAGCAGATGCTGGCCATCGGCCGGGCGCTGATGAGCCGGCCGCGACTGTTGCTGCTGGACGAGCCGTCGCTGGGTCTCGCGCCGATGATCGTCAAGCAGATCTTCGACGTGATCCGCGGCATCAACCAACAGGGCGTGACCGTGTTTCTGGTGGAACAGAACGCCTATCACGCGCTCCGGCTGGCCCATCGCGGCTACGTCATGGCCAACGGCAACATCATCATGACCGGCTCCGGCCAGGAGCTCCTGGCCAATCCGGAGATCCGCGCCGCCTACCTCGAAGGCGGACACTGAACGGAGGGCAGGGATGATCGGATTGCTCGGCACATCGCTTCCGGTCTTCATCGCCATCACGGTCGTGGTGATGGGCTTCGCCGCCTACATGACCGGCCAGGCCCTGGGCAACAACTGGAAGCCCGTGTCGCACTTGGTGATCTATGTGTTGCTCTTGGGGTTGGCCGATCGATTTCTGACCTTCGCCCTGTTCGAGGGCGAGCTTCTCTCGGTGACCGGATACATCATCGATACGGCCGTGCTCATGGCCATCGCCATGTTTGCTTTCCGCATCAACCGGGTCAATCGGGTCGTTAACCAATATCCCTGGCTGTACCAGCGCGCCGGCCTGTTCAACTGGCGCGAAAAGGAAGTAAGGGATTGATTGGTCTGTACCTTCCGCCTCGCGACGTTAACGTTGCGGTGCGCGCCAATAGTGCTAAGGTACCGGCCAATTTGCACGCCGGCGCTGCCGGAGCCGTGCACCGCACGCGGAGGGGCCGCGACAGTCGGCCCTCTGCTTCGCAACCAACAGGGAGTGATTGACGAATGCGTTATCTCAAAACAGCGTTGGTGGCGGCTGCCGCCCTAGCAGCGCTCGGCACGACTGCCGCCCACGCGGAACTCAAGATCGCAACCGCCGGCCCCATGACCGGCCAGTACGCCTCGTTCGGCGAGCAGATGCGGCGCGGCGCCGAGATGGCTGTGCAGGACATCAACGCAAAGGGCGGCGTTCTCGGCCAGAAGCTGGCATTGCAGATCGAAGACGACGCTTGCGATCCCAAGCAGGCGGTCGCCGTGGCCAACAAGGTGGTTGGCGACGGCGTGGTGTTCATGGCCGGCCATTTCTGCTCGGGCTCGTCCATCCCGGCCTCCGCGGTCTATGCCGAGGAAGGCATCATGCAGATCACGCCGGCCTCAACGAACCCAGCCTTCACCGACGAGCCGGCCAAGAAGGGCATTACCACGATCGGTCGTGTGTGCGGCCGTGACGACGCCCAGGGCATCGTTGCGGGCAAGTACCTGGCCACCAAGTTCAAGGGCAAGAAGGTCGCGATCCTGCACGACAAGACGGCCTACGGCAAAGGCTTGGCCGACGAGACCCGCAAGAACATGAATGCGGCCGGCCTCAAGGAAGCCATGTACGAGGCCTATACGGCGGGCGAGAAGGACTACTCCGCGCTCGTCTCCAAGCTCAAGGCCGCGGGCATCGATGCCGTGTACATCGGCGGCTATGACGCCGAGGCGGGCCTGATCATCCGGCAGTCCCACGAGCAGGGCTACAAGCCGCAGCTCGTGTCCGGCGATGCGCTGGTCACGGACAACTACTGGAAGATCACCGGCGACGCCGGCCAGGGCACCCTGATGACCTTCCAGCCCGACCCGCGCAAGAACCCGGCGGCCAAGGGTCTGGTCGAGAAGTTCCGGGCCCAGAACTACGAGCCCGAGGGCTACACCCTGTACACCTATGCGGCCATCCAGGCCTGGGCGCAGGCGGTGGCGAAGGCCGGCAGCACCGAAGGCGAGAAGGTCGCCAAGTCGTTCCGCGGCGGCACCTTCGACACGGTGATCGGCACGCTCAACATCAACGACAAGGGGGACGTGAAGAACCCCGAGTATGTCTGGTACATCTGGGACAGCGGCAAGTATCGCGAGATGTAAGCCACGCCCTCCGAGAGAGGGTAAGTAAAGCAACGGCCCGGCGGATATCCGCCGGGCCGTTTTCTTTCCGCGCACCGCCGCTTGAGGCCGCGGTAAACCGACCTTGGTTAACTCTGGCGCTTGCGGCCGAGGCCGATACGCTTGGCGAACTGCGACCGCTGCGCCGCGTAGTTCGGCGCGACCATAGGATAGTCGGGCGGCAAACCCCACTTCGCCCGGTATTCCTCGGGTGTCATGTTGTAGGTGGTGCGAAGATGCCGCTTGAGCATCTTCAGCTTCTTTCCGTCCTCGAGACAAATGATGAAGTCGGGCGTCACCGAACGCCGGACGGCCACCGCGGGTTTCTGGGTCTCCTGGCGGTCTGCGCCGCTGCCCAGGCCGCTGAGAGCCCCATGAACAGAGCGGATCAGGTCTGGAATATCGGAAGACGCCACCACGTTGTTTCCAACATAGGCCGAGACAACCTCCGCCGTCATGCGAAGAACATCTTCCTTGTCTATGCTGCTATTGGTGTCCTCGGTCATTTCCCCCGCACCTTTTCGTTACGGTTTTTTTCAACCGGGCCTAATTTCCATGAAAAAGATCCATTGTCAATTAAAAAACAAGTTGTTTCTCGATCAGGCCAGATGATCCGAAAACTAGATTAACTATTGATTTTATTAGTATTGGTTAAACGGCACTCCGATAATTTCTTGGAATTTGGTCTTAACGATGGTCGTCTCGCCGGTTGCATCCCTGAGAACGCGGTGGTTTTGCCGGCCTTCAGCACTATTGCGCAGGCCCTAGAACCGCGAATGCTTGTGGTAGGCTTGGTGGCAAGCAGCGAGATATGGTAGGTTCCCGCTTCATTCTGCGGGCGCGGCCGGGGGGTCGGCGATGTCCGCCCGGAGAGTGCGGGAACGGTAATGAGGGAGCTGGCGCAGCCAGCTGACTGACATGGCGAAAGGCTCCGTCGCGATCGCTTCGGATCACGCCGGCTATGCGCTCAAGTCGGTGCTCAAGGAAGAGCTGGCCGCCATGGGTTGCGAGGTCGTCGACCTGGGGACCGACAACGCCGACAGCGTCGACTATCCCGACTTCGCGGACGCGATGGCGGAGACGGTGACCGGCGGCCGGGCCGAACGCGGGGTTTTGATCTGCGGCAGCGGGCTGGGGATCAGCATGGCGGCGAACCGGCACCGGGGGATAAGGGCGGCACCCTGCCACGATGTCATCGCCGCTCGGCTGGCGCGGCAACACAATGACGCCAATGTCCTTGCGCTTGGCGCGCGGCTGATCGGGGAGGAGACCGCCAAGGAGTGCCTGCACGTATTCCTGGAAACCGAGTTCGAAGGTGGGCGGCACCAGCGCCGCATCGACAAGATGAGCTAGAGCATGATCTAGACCCGATTTGCTTGGGAGTGTTCGCAGATGTCCGTGGTAAACGCCGAAATCGTTCACAATGCCGAAGCCGACTTCTTCCGCACGCCGTTGGCCGAGCGTGATCCTGGAGTTGCCGCCGCGATTGAGGAAGAGCTGGGCCGGCAACGCAATCAGATCGAGCTGATCGCGTCGGAGAACATCGTCTCGCGGGCGGTGCTCGAGGCGCAGGGATCGGTTCTCACCAACAAGTATGCGGAGGGCTACCCGTCGCGCCGCTACTATGGCGGTTGCGAGTTCGTCGATGTCGCCGAGGAGCTGGCGATCTCGCGCGCCAAAGAGCTGTTCGGCTGTACCTTCGCGAACGTCCAGCCCCATGCCGGCGCGCAGGCCAATCAAGCCGTATTTCTGGCGCTGGTTCAGCCGGGCGACACCATCATGGGTCTGTCGCTGGCCGCCGGCGGCCACCTGACCCACGGCGCGCCGCCGAACCTGTCGGGCAAATGGTTCAACGTCGTTCCCTACGGAGTTCGTCGCGAAGACGCGCAGATCGACTATGACGAATTCGAACGGACGGCCATCGAAGCCAAGCCAAAGCTGATCATCGCCGGCGGTTCGGCCTATCCGCGTCGCTTCGACTTCGCCCGCTTTCGGGACATCGCCGACAAGTGCGGCGCTTATCTCTTGGTCGACATGGCGCATTTCGCGGGTTTGGTGGCGGGCGGCGCGCATCCCAGCCCGTTCCCGCACGCCCATGTGGTCACCACCACGACGCACAAGACCCTGCGCGGTCCGCGCGGCGGCCTGATCCTTGCGAACGACGAGGCGCTCGGCAAGAAGATCAACTCGGCGGTCTTTCCGGGATTGCAGGGCGGGCCGCTGATGCACGTGATCGCGGCCAAGGCGGTTGCCTTCGGAGAGGCGCTGACCCAGGAATTCCGGGACTATGCCGCGCAGGTCGTCGCCAACGCCAGAACCCTGGCCGATGCCCTCGTCCAGCAGGGGCTGGACATCGTCTCCGGCGGCACCGATACGCATCTCATGCTGGTCGATCTCCGGCCCAAGGGTCTGACCGGCAACATTGCCGAAGCCAGCCTGGAGCGGGCGGCGCTCACCTGCAACAAGAACGGTATCCCGTTCGACCCGGAGAAACCGACGGTGACGTCGGGCATCCGGCTGGGAACCCCCGCGCCAACGACCCGAGGGTTCAAGACCGACGAATTTAGGCAGGTGGGCGAGCTGATCGGCCGGGTGCTGGACGGCCTCGCCGCCAATCCGGAGGACAACTCCGCAGTCGAACAAGAAGTGCGCGCCGAAGTGGATGCGCTCTGCAAGCGGTTCCCGGTCTATCCAGAATTGGGATGACCGGGGTTCGGGGGGAAACCAGGCATGCGCTGCCCGTTCTGTGGACATGACGATACTCAGGTGAAGGATTCCCGGCCGACCGAGGACAACTCGGCCATCCGGCGGCGGCGATTTTGTCCGCAGTGCGGCTCACGCTTCACCACATTCGAGCGTATCCAGCTGCGCGATCTGACGGTGGTCAAGAAGACCGGGCGGCGGGTCCCGTTCGACCGGGACAAACTCATGCGGTCGATCCAGATCGCGGTGCGCAAACGCAATATCGAGAACGACCGGCTCGAGCGCCTGGTCTCGGGCATCGTGCGCCGGCTCGAGAGCTCGGGCGAAAGCGAGATTCCTTCGGAGATGATCGGCGAGGCGGTCATGGATGCCCTGGCCAGCCTCGATCCGGTCGCCTATGTGCGATTTGCCTCGGTTTATCGAAACTTCCGCGAGACCAAGGATTTCGAAGACTTCATCGAAAAGCTCGGCGACGAGCGCTTCGCCGAGCGCGGCTGACCTCCCGCGGGACGGCACCCCGGCCGTGCGCGACCTCGCGCATATGCGCAGCGCGCTGGCCTTGGCCCGGCGCGCGCTGGGACAGGCGTGGCCGAACCCCGCGGTCGGCTGCCTGCTGGTGCAGCGCGATCCGGCGGGTGATCGGATCGTCGGGCGCGGCTGGACCCGGCCCGGCGGACGGCCGCATGGTGAGACGGAGGCCCTGCGCCGGGCCGGGTCCGCGGCGCGCGGCGCCACCGCATATGTCTCCCTCGAGCCCTGCAACCATCATGGCAAGACCCCGCCCTGCGCCGAGGCGCTGGTCCGGGCCGGCATTGCCCGTGCCGTCATTCCCATCAAGGATCCGGATCCGCGCGTCTCGGGACGGGGTCTGGACTGCCTGCGCGCGGCCGGGGTGGCGACCGAACTCGGTCTCTGCGCCGAGGAAGCCCGGGACCTGAACGCGGGCTTCTTCCTGCGGCTCGAACAGGGCCGGCCGCTGGTGACCCTCAAGCTTGCCAGCAGCCTGGACGGGCGCATCGCGACCCGCTCCGGCGACAGCCGGTGGATCACGGGGCCGGCCGCACGGGCGCGGGGCCATCTGTTGCGGGCCAACCATGACGCCGTGATGGTCGGCGTGGGCACCGCGCTTGCGGACGATCCGGATTTGACCTGTCGATTGCCGGGCCTCGCCGGCCGCTCGCCGACCCGGGTGGTGATGGACAGCCGCCTACGGCTGCCGCTGGAAGCCGGATTGGTGGCAAGGGCCCGAGAAGTGCCCACTTGGATCCTGGCTGCGGACGGCGCCGATCCGGGCAAGCGGCGCGCGCTCGAGAAGGCCGGGGTCGAAGTGGTCGAGGTTGCCGGCGATGCAACGGGGCGAGCGGACATCGTCGCCGCTCTCGAGGCCTTGGGCAGGGCAGGGCTGACACGGCTTCTGGTGGAAGGCGGCGGCACCCTGGCCGCGGCGCTATTGGCCGCCGGTCTGGTCGATCGGATCGCCTGGTTCCGCGCGCCCAGCATGATCGGTGCGGATGGCCTGTCCGCCGTCGATGCCCTGGCGATCGACGAGCTGGGCGCCGCGGCCCGCTTCGAGCGGATTGCTGTCGAGCCCTGCGGCGTCGACACGCTGGAAACCTACCGCCGCGCCTCCTAGTTTAGATCGCATGTTCACGGGCATCATTACCGATGTGGGCCGGGTTCGCGCGGCCCAGCCAGGGGACAGCGCGGGCGACACCCGGTTCGAGCTGGAAACGGCCTACGAGACAGATGGCATTGCCATCGGCGCCTCGATCGCCTGTTCCGGCGCCTGTCTCACGGTGATCGAAAAAGGGCCGAACTGGTTCGCCGTGGAGGCGTCGGGAGAGACCTTGAGCCGGACCATTCTGGGCCGCTGGCAGGTCGGCAGCCCGGTCAATTTGGAGCGGTCGCTCGCCATGGGCGACGAGCTGGGCGGCCATCTGGTCGCCGGGCATGTGGACGGTGTGGCCGTCTGCGTCGGGCGCGCACCTGACGGCGGCAGCGTGCGGTTCACCTTCGAGGTCCCGGAGCCGCTGGCGCCATATATCGCCTCCAAGGGCTCCGTGGCGATCGACGGCGTCTCGCTCACGGTCAACGAGGTCGAGGGCAGGCGCTTCGGCGTCAACATCATCGCGCACACGCTCACCTGTACGACCTTCGGTTCGCTGGGGGAGGGTGATAAGGTGAACCTGGAGGTGGACCTGCTGGCGCGCTATGTCGCGCGGCTCATGGGGAAGGACTGAGGTGTCGGACCGGCAATATCTGTCCTCGATCGAGGAGGTCATCGAGGAGGGCCGCAACGGGCGGATGTTCATTCTGGTCGACGACGAGGGCCGGGAGAACGAAGGCGACCTGGTGATCCCCGCCCAGATGGCGACCCCCGATGCGATCAACTTCATGGCCAAGCACGGCCGCGGCCTGATCTGCCTGGCACTGACCAGCGAGCGGGTCCAGGAACTCGGCCTGACCCTGATGAGCCAGCGCAACGAGAGCCGGCACCAGACGGCCTTCACCGTCTCGATCGAAGCCAAGGACGGGATCACCACGGGCATTTCGGCGCCGGATCGTGCGCGCACCATCGCGGCCGCCATCGACCCGAACAGCGGACCCGAAGACATCGTCTCTCCGGGCCACGTCTTTCCGCTGGTGGCGCGGACCGGCGGGGTCCTGGTCCGGGCCGGGCATACCGAAGCGGCGGTGGACGTGGCCCGGCTCGCCGGTCTCAACCCGGCCGGTGTGATCTGCGAGATCATGAGCGAAGACGGCACCATGGCGCGCATGCCCGACCTGGTTCGTTTCGCCCGCCGGCACAGCCTCAAGATCGCGACCATCGCCGACTTGATCGCCTACCGGCTGCGCCACGACAAGCTGGTCAAGCGCATCGCCGAATCCACCCTCGAGAGCCGCTTTGGCGGCGATTTTCGAACCATCATCTTCATCAACAAGGTCGCCTATGCCGAGCATCTGGCATTGGTCAAGGGGGACATCCGCGACGACGGCCCGACGATGGTGCGCATGCACGCGCTCAGCGTGTTCCGCGATTTGCTCGGGGACCGCCAGTCGAGCCGCGTGGGCGAACTTCAAGAGGCGATGAGCATGATCGGCGAAGAGGGCCGCGGTGTCGTGGTGTTGATCCGCGAGCCGTGGATCAATCCGCTGGCCGACATCGAACTTCAGCTCAGCGGCGAGGGGTCGGCCCCTGGTCCGCAGCTCCGCGACTACGGCGTCGGCGCACAGATCTTGCTCGATCTCGGCGTCAAGGACATGATCTTGCTGTCCAACAGCGACCGCAACATCATCGGACTCGAAGGCTACGGCCTGAGCGTCGTCGAGCGACGGCCCATCCCGGTCAAGGAGACATAAATGGCGAATGGCGTGCCAAATATCCTCGTCATCGACGCCCGCTTCTACGAGGACATCGCCGATGAGCTGGTGAGAGGCGCGACGGCGGCGCTGGAGGAGGCGGAGGTGCTGCACGAGCGGGTCTCCGTTCCGGGCACGTTCGAGATTCCGGCCGCGGTCCGCTACGCGATCCGTTCGCGCGACTTCCACTCGACCGGCCGCCGCTTCGACGGCTATGTGGCTCTGGGATGCGTCATTCGGGGCGAGACCAGCCACTACGACTACGTCTGCACGGAGTCCGCCCGCGGGCTGCAGTCGCTGGCCTTGGAGTACACGCTGGCCATGGGATACGGCATCCTGACCGTCGAGAACGAGGAACAGGCTTGGGAGCGCGCGTCGGTCGACAAACGCGACAAGGGCGGCGCAGCGGCCAAGACCTGCCTCGGCATGATCGAGCTTAAACGTCGTTTTCGCCTGTATCCCCGATGAGCGCGAAGGCCCTGCAGCGCGATATGGCCGGGGACGGCAGCGCGCGCGTCAATCGGCGGCCCGCGACCGCGCGCGAAGTGGCGCGGGTGGGCGCGGTCCAGGCCCTGTTCCAGATCGATTTCACCGGCGCGGAGCCGGACGCCGTCCTGCAGCAGTTTCTGGATCAGCGTTTGGCGGAGCTGGCTTCCGCGGCCGAGGTTCAGGCCCTCGATCGGGAGTTCTTCGTCGACGTCTTTCGCGGTGTGACATCGCGGCGGCAGGAGCTCGACGGCTTGCTGGGTCCCGCGCTGGCCAAGGGATGGCGGATCGAACGGCTCGACACCGTGCTGCGCGCGATCCTGCGTGCCGGGACGTACGAGCTTCTGGCTCGGCTGGACGTTCCCGCCCCCGCCGTCATCGATGCCTATGTCAACGTGGCGCACGCCTTCTTCGAGGCCAAGGAGCCGGGCTTCGTCAACGCCGTTCTGGACAGGCTGGCCCCGAAGCTTCGGGAGCACCCCGAAGGTGAACAAGAAACCGCTCCCGGGTGAGTTCGAGCTGATTGCCCGCTACCTGGCGCCGTTGGCAACAGCGTGTCCCGGCGCCTTCGGGCTTGCGGACGATGCCGCCGTGCTGGATGTCTCGCCGGACCGGCGGCTGGTGGTCACGGTCGATGCGATGGCGGCCGGGACCCACTTCCTGCGTGACGACCCCGCCGACCTGGTGGCGCGCAAGCTGTTGCGGGTGAACCTCTCCGATCTGGCGGCCATGGGCGCGGCGCCACTGGCCTATCTCACCACCTTGGCGTTGGACGGCGAGGCAGACGCGGCTTGGCTCGAAGCCTTCGCGGCGGGTCTCGCCGCAGATCAGGCGCAGTTTGGTTTGGCGCTGGCGGGCGGCGACACCATTCGCACGGACGGGCCCACGGTGCTGACGATCACGGCGCTCGGGACGGTTGCGGGCCCGAGCCCGCTGCGGCGGAACGGCGCACGACCAGGCGATCTCGTCTATGTGTCCGGCACGATCGGCGACGGGGCGCTTGGCCTGGCGGCGCTCAAGGGCGAGCTCGACCAGCTGGATGACGGCGCGCGGACCCAGCTTGCCGAGCGGTATCGGCTGCCCCAGCCGCGGCTCGCGCTGGGGCAGGCTCTCGTCGGCGTCGCCAGCGCCGCGATCGATGTCTCGGACGGTCTGGTGGCAGACCTCACGCATATCTGCGCGGCATCGGACGTTGCGGCCGAAATCGAGACTGCACGGGTGCCGCTATCCACGGCCGCGCAACAGGCGCTCGCCGGCCAGCCCGACCTGCTCGAGCGGGTTCTTTCCGGCGGCGACGACTACGAGCTCCTGTTCACGGTTCCGCCCGATGCCGAGGGCGAGGCGACAGAGGCGGCCGCCACGGCGGGCGTGGAGATCGCCGCGATCGGCCGTGTCACGGCTTCCGACCCAGAGTTGGATAAGGTGCGCGTGACTGGCCCGGATGGTGACATAATCGCGCTTGAAAGCGCGGGATACGAGCATTTCTGATCTATTTCACTACTTTACGCCATCTTCATCCGCGTCCGTTCATACTGCTCCCGTCACTTTGGGAGCCAAATCATGATCTCCAAGAAGTGGGTCGTGATCCTCGTCGTTCTGTTGCTGATCTGCGGGATCGTCGCCTTCGCCGGTCTCAACACCGTCACGCACGAGGTCGAGGAGGCGGCGACGAAGGTCGAAAAGCAGGTCCGCAAACGGATGGAGGGCAAGTCCAAGTTCGTCCGGTTGCGGCATTTCTCCATCCCCGTCGTCCGCCGGAATACCATAGGCTCCCATCTGAGCATTGCCATCTCTCTGGAAGTCCAGGGCGACCACGGCGTGGAACGGGTCATGGCGTCGCGCCGCATGCTGCGAGACGCCATCCTCAAGGATCTCATGGCCGCCGCCTACTGGCCGGATATCAAGACCGGCTATCAGCTACCTGTCCGGGCCATGAAGGAACGCCTGCTGGTCGTCAGTCGCCAGGTGCTCGGACCCGATGTGGTCGTCCATGATGTCCTGGTCGCAACGATGATCGAGCGCAAGTTCTAGTCTCGCACGCGAGATAGCGCGCTTGGGGACAGGGGTTCCGATCAGGCGCTCGCCGGCCCCGATACATCTGTTGCGTCGCTCAGGCAAGTTTGGCATCTTCCGCGCCACGTCAGACGACGCCGCGGGGGCTGGGCAGGCAGCCGGATTCGGCTGCCGTTCTCTTTGTCATGTTGGCGGTGTCCCGGTCAAACAGGGGTAAAGACACATGCTAGGTCTGAATTGGATCGTGATCGCGTGCGCGGTCGTGGCGCTTTTGTATGGCATCTATGCGAGCCGAGCGGTCCTTGCGGCAGATGCCGGCACGCAGCGTATGCAAGAGATCGCCGCCGCGGTTCAGGAAGGCGCGTCCGCCTATCTGAACCGGCAGTACACGACGATCGGCATCGTCGGCGTCATCATCGCGGTGATCTTGTTTCTGCTGTTCAGTTGGAAGGTGGCATTCGGCTATGTCATCGGCGCGGTGCTGTCCGGCGCCACCGGCTACATCGGCATGATCATCTCGGTCCGCGCCAACGTGCGCACCGCCCAGGCGGCGACCACCGGTCTGGCCAACGGCCTGGCGATCTCCTTCCGGGCCGGCACGGTCACCGGCATGCTGGTGGCCGGCCTCGCTCTGTTGGCCGTGGCGGGCTACTACACCGCGCTCTTGTCGACGGGCTCGAGCGGACGCGAACTCGTGGATTCCCTGGTGGCGCTCGGTTTCGGCGCGTCGCTGATCTCCATCTTCGCCCGGCTCGGCGGCGGCATCTTCACCAAGGGCGCCGACGTCGGCGCCGATCTGGTCGGCAAGGTCGAGGCGGGCATTCCCGAGGACGATCCCCGCAATCCGGCCGTGATCGCCGACAATGTGGGCGACAACGTCGGCGACTGCGCCGGCATGGCGGCCGACCTGTTCGAGACCTACTGCGTGACCGTGGTCGCGACCATGGTGCTGGCCTCGATCTTCTTTGCGGGTTCGGCGGCCGAGGTGCCAATGATGGCCTATCCCCTGGCGATTGGCGGGATGTGCATCATCACCTCGGTGATCTCCACCTTTTTCGTCCGGCTGGGACCCAGCCAGAACATCATGGGCGCGCTCTACAAGGGCTTCATTGCCAGCGCGGTTCTGTCCGCCATCGGCCTGTGGCCGGTGACGGAGCTGGTGGTTGGCATGGGCGACACATACACGGTCGGCGACCGCAGCTTCTCGGGCACCAGCCTGTTCTTCTGCGGCATCATCGGCCTCGTCCTCACCGGCCTGATCATCTGGGTCACCGAGTACTACACCGGCACCCACCATCGGCCGGTCCGATCCGTCGCCGAAGCGTCGGTAACCGGGCACGCAACCAACGTCATTCAGGGCCTCGCCGTCTCCATGGAAGCGACCGCCATTCCGGCCATCCTGATTTGTGCAGCGATCATCTCGACCTACCTGCTGGCCGGCCTGTTTGGCATCGCCATCGCGGTGACCACCATGCTGGCGCTCGCCGGCGTCGTGGTGGCGCTCGACGCCTACGGTCCGGTGACCGACAATGCCGGCGGCATCGCGGAGATGGCAGAGCTTCCAGACGACGTTCGCAAGACCACGGACGCGTTGGATGCCGTGGGCAACACCACAAAGGCGGTGACCAAGGGCTATGCCATCGGATCCGCCGGTCTCGGCGCCCTGGTCCTGTTCGCGGCCTACACGCAGGATCTGGTGTTCTTCAAGACGGCGGGCGTGCCCTATTTCGCCGATGTCGATGTCGACTTTTCCCTGAGCAATCCCTTCGTGGTCGTTGGCTTGTTCGTGGGTGGCCTGCTGCCCTATCTGTTCGGGGCCATGGGCATGATGGCGGTGGGCCGCGCCGGCGGCGCCGTGGTCCTGGAAGTGCGTCGGCAGTTCAAGGAGATCGCCGGCATTATGGAGGGCACGGCCAAGCCCGAGTACGGCACCTGCGTCGACCTGCTGACCAAGGCGGCGATCAAGGAAATGATCGTGCCGAGCCTGTTGCCGGTGCTGTCGCCGATCGTGCTGTTCGTCGTGATCCTGCCGATCGGGGGCAAATCCGCGGCCTTCGCGGCGGTCGGCGCCATGCTGCTAGGCGTGATCGTCACCGGCCTGTTCGTGGCCATTTCCATGACCGCCGGCGGCGGCGCCTGGGACAACGCCAAGAAGTTCATCGAGGACGGGCAACATGGCGGCAAGGGCTCGGAGGCCCACAAAGCCGCGGTGACCGGGGATACCGTGGGCGATCCCTACAAGGACACCGCCGGCCCCGCGGTCAATCCGATGATCAAGATCACGAATATCGTGGCGCTGCTGCTGCTCGCCGTGTTGGCTCACTAGTCTGCCGCGGGAGCGGGCGCACGAAAAACCCCCGGGCGGTCGCCGCCCGGGGGCTGAAATCCTTCGGCCTAGGCCGAGGCTCGAATCCTACTTGACGAAGCCCTCGTTCGCACCGGTATTGCCGCGGCCGCGCAGGAGGGTCTTGTACAGTTGCTCGAACAGACCGAGTTCCTTGCCGCGGGTCGGACTCTCGCGGTCGCTGATCTGAACCTCGCGCGCGTCCTCAAGCCCCAAGCGGTCAACTTGGGCGACGGTGCCGGTGTCGTCGAATTTGACCGCCACGACTTGTTGTTCCACGACTTTGGGATCGAAGAAGGCGGTCGTCTCTGTCTTCTTGCTGATGTAGTACCAAGTCTTCTGGTCGAAGGTGGCCAAGCTGGACGGCGTCCCAAGCATTCCCGCCACCTCGTTGCGTGTATGGAGGCCCGGCTTGATCTGTGCGACCATTTCCGCGTCAGGCACATTGCCCCGCGTATCGACACGCGGCGAACAGGCGGTCGCGGCTGCGGTCAGCGCCACGGCGGCCAAGCACAGACGGCGCCTATGACTCACAAGATGGATAATGCCCTTCATCTCTCGGCATCCTCTCCAGTGCACGGCGGACCCTTTTGGTGTCTCTTTGGGCCGTGGTCGATCCCCAGAGAACAGAACCTGCCGCGAGCAGCGGTAACTGTCAACCGGCAGCTTGATACCTGTCCGACCAAAGAATCCGACAGGGCACCGCAGGCTCGGCATGTTCGGTAGAGGCCGCGCCCAACGCAAGGCGCTGCGGGAGGCGGCGCGCCTGCTCTACGGCGCGGTCATCGATCAAGCCCGCAATCCGGCATTCTACAAGGACTTCGGGGTACCCGACAGCACGGATGGGCGGTTCGAACTGCTGGCCCTGCACGCGTTTCTGATCATGCGCCGGCTCGGCCGGGAGAGCGGCGAGGCGGCGCGGGCGGCTGGCGCGCTTTCCCAACAGATGTTCGATCTGATGTTTGCCGACATGGACCAGAATCTCCGCGAGATGGGAGCCGGCGACTTGGGGGTCGGCCGGCGCGTCAAGAGGATGGCCAAGGGCTTCTACGGCCGGGTCGCGGCCTACGATGCCGCGCTCGAAGGAAGCCGCGAGGCCCAGCGCCAGGCGCTGCGGCGCAATCTGTACGGTACCCTCTCGGAGGAGGCCTTGCCGGCCGAGCCCGTGCTCGACGCCATGGTTGAATATCTGTGTATGCAGGCGGCAGCGCTCGACAAAGCCGAGATCGAGGCCCTGCTGTCCGGCCAGGTCGCCTTTGCCGGACCCCGGGCCCTTGGCTGAGGTATAGCAATGCCCACAGAACCGTTGCCGCTGCCGATCGTGGACCAGTATTGCGGTTGCGCGCGGCGGCCGGGATGCCTATCTATAGCCCTGTTTTTACCGACAATTCCTGAGTTGATATGAATTCGGAGTTCTCCCGGCGCGTCGAGGTCGACCAGATCGGCCCGACACCGGAGCAATGCCTTATCGAGGCCGACGAGGCCCAGCGCGCCGCCATTGCCCGGCGTCTCGACCTGGTCGCCCTGGAGAGATTCGCGGCCGATCTGACGGTCGAGCGGGCCGGTGCCGGGCGCCTGCGCCTGTCTGGCAGGATCTCCGCCAAGGTCGTGCAAACCTGCGTGGTCAGCCTGCAACCCATGACCACCGAGATTGCGGAGTCCTTTACGGTTCTATATGCTTCGCCGCTAGTTTCGGGTGCCCCAGGGGACGTATCGGTTGGGCTCGAAGAAGAAGAGGCGCCGGAACCCCTGGAAGGCGGCACGGTCGACATCGGGGAGGCCGCAACACAACAATTGGCGCTCAGCCTAGATCCCTATCCCCGCAAGCCGGATGCCGTACCACCCGCGTTTGCCGGCGATAAGGAGGGGGCGTCCGAGTCCGGTCAAGGAGGGCCGTTTGCCGTCCTTGCCACGCTGAAGAAGCGCGGCTAAGGAGTAGGCTCTCTTTGGTCACGATTTGATGGTTCTGCACTCTTAGCGGGCGGATTTGCGCCCGCCGCATGGAAGAGAAGTCAACATGGCTGTACCCAAAAAGAAAGTCTCCAAGTCCCGCCGAGACATGCGCCGCGCGCACGATTCACTGAAGCCTTCGGCCTATGTGGAGTGTTCCAACTGCGGCGAGAGCAAACGCCCGCACCATATCTGCGAGGCCTGCGGCCACTATGACGGCCGCGAAGTGGTCGAGGTCGAGACCTACTAGTTCTTTGACCCGCGACCAAGAGCACTGCACTTGGCCACTCAACTCAAGATCGCGCTCGATGCCATGGGGGGCGACCACGCCCCGGACATGGTGATAGAGGGCGCCGCGCTGGCGCGCGAGCGGGCACCGAATCTGAGCTTTATCCTATTCGGTGATGAAGCCCGCATCGCCTCGCTGATGGCCAAGCAAGAGGCCTTGGCTCAAGTGAGCGAGATCCGGCATACGGATCAATTCGTGAGCAACGACGCAAAGCCCTCGCAAGCGCTGAGATCGGGCCGCAGCACCAGCATGCGACTGGCGGTCGACGCGGTCCGCGGTGGTGACGCCGCCGGTGTCGTCTCGGCCGGCAACACGGGCGCGCTGATGGCCATGGCCAAGGTCGTCTTGCGGACCATGCCGGGCATCGACCGGCCGGCCCTGATGTCGTTCTTCCCGACTATCCGCGGCGAAAGCGTCATGTTGGATCTGGGCGCGAACATCGATTCCGATGCCAACAACCTGGTCCAGTTCGCGGTCATGGGCGAGGTGTTCGCCCGTACCGTATTGGGCCTCGATCAGCCGACCGTTGGCCTTTTGAACGTCGGCGAGGAAGAGCTGAAGGGCAACGAAGCCGTCAAGACCGCGCACGCCATCCTGCGGCAAGCCGACCTGCCCATGCGGTTCCACGGTTTCGTCGAGGGCGACGACATTCCCAAGGGAACGGTCGACGTGGTCGTGACGGACGGATTCAGCGGCAACATCGCGCTCAAGACCGCAGAGGGAACCGCGCAGCTCTACTCGCGCTTTCTGAGCGAGGCGTACAAGAGCTCGCCCTTGGCCCGCATCGGCTATTTGTTTGCGCGCAACGCGGTGGCCAAGCTGAAACTTCGGGTCGACCCGCGGCGCTACAACGGTGCGGTGTTCGCGGGTCTGAACGGCATCGCGGTCAAGAGCCACGGCAGCACGGACGCGCTTGGGTTCGCGACCGCGATCGGTGTCGCGGCGGACATGGCTGCAAACAACTTCCTGGACAGGGTCAAGCAGGAATTCGAAGCGCTGGCCGCCAGTCCTGTGGAGAGCGCCAACGCGTTTGCGTCCTCGGGCGGATGATGGGAGGCGAGATGAGCATAGTCGCCGGGTGTGGCTGCAGCGCTTGGCCTTGGGCGCGCCGGGGCCGGTTGGCGGGCTCGCGCTGATCATGCGCAGATCCATCATCGAGGGCTGCGCCGGCTATCTGCCCGAACGCATCGTCACCAACGAGGAACTGGCCGCACGCGTGGATACTTCTGACGAGTGGGTGCGCGTGCGCACGGGCATTCAGGAGCGAAGAATCGCGGCAGATGATCAACAGACCTCGGATCTCGCCACGCAGGCCGCCGAGAGAGCGTTGGCGAATGCGGGCATGCGGGCCGAGGAGATTGACCTCATCCTGGTGGCGACCACGACGCCGGACAACACGTTCCCTTCGACTGCCGTCAAAGTGCAGGCCCAGTTGGGCGCCACGGGGGGGCCCGCCTTCGACATCCAGGCCGTGTGCGCCGGATTCGTCTATGGTCTGGCCGCCGCCGACGGCTATCTCCGAACCGGCGGCGCCGACAGCGCCCTCGTGATCGGCGCAGAGATCTTTTCGCGTATCCTCGACTGGGAGGATCGCTCGACCTGCGTGCTGTTTGGCGACGGCGCGGGAGCGGTCGTATTGCGCGCGGCCAACGGCGATGGATCGAATGCCGATCGGGGCATACTGTCCCATCATCTGCATTCAGATGGCACGCTGTACGATCTTCTCTATGTCGACGGGGGCGTGTCGACGACCCAGAAGAGCGGCTATCTGCGGATGGCCGGCCAGGAGGTCTTCCGCCATGCCGTCAACAAGCTTTCCGACGTCTTGCTCGAGGGTCTTGCGGCCAACGACATGACGGCCACCGATGTCGACTGGCTGGTGCCGCACCAGGCGAACAAGCGAATCATCGATGCGACCGCGAGAAAGCTCGGCCTCCCGACGGAAAAAGTCATCCTGACCGTGGACAAACATGCCAACACCTCGGCCGCGTCCATTCCGCTCGCGCTCGCCGAGGCCGAGGCCGACGGGCGGCTCAAAGCCGGTGATGTGGTGCTGATCGAGGCGATCGGCGGGGGTCTTGCCTGGGGGTCGAGCGTGATCCGATGGTAAATCTGCCGCACGCCGCTGTGGCCGACTGTGCAACAGCGTGGCATTTCGGAGACACCATGCGATCTTTTCGCGGCCAGAGTTCGTCCGCCAATTGACGGCGCTAAGTGCTGTGGTTACCGTCTTTTTTAAAAAATGCGGGGGGATTCCTATGGTCGGCAAAACCGTTACACGCGCGCAACTGAGCGAAGCAGTCTATCAGGAGGTCGGCCTGTCGCGGAATGAGTCCGCGGATCTGGTCGAGTCCGTGCTTGGCGAAATCAGCGACGCTTTGGTCCGCGGCGAAGGCGTCAAACTGTCCTCATTTGGGAGCTTTGCCGTGCGACAGAAGGGCCAACGTATCGGCCGCAATCCGAAGACCGGGCAGGAGGTTCCAATCCTGCCGCGGAAGGTGCTGGTCTTCAGAGCGTCCCATGTCCTCAAAGACGCGATCAACCAGTCGCTAACCGGCTCAGGGAGTAAGAGCGCCGGGGCGGCCTCATGATGTCGGAGTTCGGTCCCAACGAGAGCACTGCACAGGGTCGCCGGGTGAAATCCTCAGCAGCTTTTCGCACGATCAGCGAAGTGGCGGGCGAACTGGACCTGCCACCGCATGTGTTGCGCTTCTGGGAAAGCAAGTTCAGCCAGCTGAAACCGCTCAAGCGCGGCGGCGGGCGTCGCTACTACCGTCCGGAGGACGTGGACCTGCTGCGGCGCATCCGCGAGCTTCTGTACACCGAAGGCTACACGATCAAGGGCGTGCAGAAGCTCCTGCGCGAGGGCAAGGGCAAGATCGCGGTGCGGACCAGTGTCACCGGGAGGTCGGCGAAGGCAGGACATCCTCCCGATGCCGACTGGAAGCTGCGGGCTGAGATCAAGGCCGCCATCCAGGAGCTGAAAACGATACGCGACCTGCTGGACGAAGTCTGAGACCGCGTCCGGACCGGGAGTTGCGCCCCGCCAGGGGGGGCGATAGAGTGCCCATCTGAGTCCGGAGCGTAGCGCAGCCTGGTAGCGCACCACACTGGGGGTGTGGGGGTCGTGGGTTCAAATCCCGCCGCTCCGACCAATAAGGACAAGGGGTTGGCCGTTCGCGGCTGACCCCTTTTTCTTGCCCTGTAGCGGCTCGCCCGCAGCGGTCCTCAGGCGGCTCCCAGGGCCGTCTCGACCTCTCGCAGGATCAGGTCCTCGAGCGCCCGGACCGGCGCTTCGTCCCGATACAGCTTGTGCTTGTTGGCGGCGATACGCTCGGACATTTGGGCGCGAAACGCGGGCTCACGGCCAAGCCGCGCGGCGATCTGAATGAACTCGTCCTTGCTCCCGGCGATCATTTCCTCGATGCCCATTCTTCGCAGGAAGGCCATGGTATGCCGCCCGCGCATCGCTTCCCCGGGCCAGGTGACGAGCGGAACGTTGAAGGCAATGGTCTCCAGCGAGGTATTGCCGCCAGACCAACCGACGCTGTCCAGAAAGACGTCGGATGCCGCGCAGACAGCAAGGAACTGCGGCAACGTCAGCCGCGGCAGCAAGACGCAGTGATCCCGGTAGTCGCGGCCCATCGAGCCGAAGCTGGCCTCCAATCGCCGAAAGAACGTTTCCGTCGCGTGCTGGCTGTCCCTCTCGCGAATGAATATGAACTTGGACGGCCCGACCTCCTTGGCGATCCTCGGAAAGACGTCGTCATGCTGAGGCAGATACTTGAACAGCGACTGGCAGCAGATGAACAGAGTCTCGTCCGCCGCCACACTGATGTCCTGCCCGGCGAGTCCCGCGATGTCCTGCCTGGTGAGTCCCGCCGGCTTGACCGTGAGCGGGACGTAATGGATCCCCAGATTGGGCAGCCTGACCAACCGCTCCGTGTACCAGTCCTGGCCGTCCGCAGGCTCCATCAGATCGCTGCTCAGGAAGCAGTCGACGGTCGGCAGGCCGGTGGTTTCCGGGTGGCCCCAGCACGCCATCTGGACCGGCGCCAGCCGCAGGCTGGCGATTCCCATCGTCCACGCATGTATCCCGATTTCGGGAAAGATGATTGCGTGCAGCTGATCGGCGTCGATACGCTGGGCCCATTCCTCGATCCGGAATGGCCCCTGCACGAACTTGTCGGAGTTTTGCACGGCCCAAGTCGTGGCGACGTCGCGCCTGCGGCCGGTGTGATAGCAAAAGACTTCGAAACGATCCCTGTCCAGACTCTGGAGCCAGCCGCGCAGCATCAGTTTCCAGACGGTGTGCCCATAAAAGGAACTCGAGATCAGGCCAAGCCGCAACTTGCCGTTCGGTCCGGGCGGCGGGACAGGGCGCGGCGTCGTCCACTGGGGATATCCGGCGCGCATGAGCCCGTGGACCAACTCACCGTAGGTCTTCTGTAGCTCCCGGTCGTTGCGACCATGATAGGGAAGCAGGAACGGCGTGGGCATCTCAACGGACTGCGCCACTCTGGCCCGTTTCTCCTCGCCGGCCGCGCGGTAGCGCGCGGCCAGGTCATTGAGGGTCCGCTCGTAGTTGTCGCGTCTTTGTTGGATTTCCTCGACGGTCTCGTGAACGATCCGAAGCTGGTCCATTAGGATGCCGAACCGAGGAAGCTCGTAGTCCGGCTGCAGTGCGATGGCAGCCTCATAGGCCTGAGACGCTTCGCTGTGCCTGCCGAGCCGCTTGTAGGCATTCCCGAGGTTGAAGTTGATATAGGGAAGGTTCTCCAGGCGGAGCCCGGTCTGAAAGGCGACGATGGCCTCGTCCAGCTTGTTCGTTTCCATGAGGACCAGCCCCAAGGCGTTGTAGCCATGCGCCTCGGGCAGCGTAGCCAGGGCCTCGCGCAATGCCTCGACGGCGTCATCGAACCTGCCCAGTTCCCGCAGCAGTATGCCAAGCCGCTTGCTGACGGTGGCGTCCGGATGCAGGCTGAGCGATCTTCGATAGGCGTCGACCGCCTCTTTCGCCCGCCCCCGCTCGGCGAGGGCGTCGCCCAGTTGGCCGTAGAGTGTCGGATTCAGATCGACATCGAAGGTCCCTGGACTGGCCCTGGCTTTCTCCCCCTCCGGGCTCCAATAGCGTATCGGTAGCAGGTTCATGGAAGCGGGTCCGGGTGCGTGGGTTCCTTGCTGGTGTCGATCTCGGCCGCGGCCCGGCGGCGCGGGCGCGACCGGAGCGTCGGCGGCCGCCCCCCGGCGCCTGGGATCCGGATCGCGGAGACCGCCCGTTCCCGGAAATCCCATATGGCCAAACGCGGAGGATGCATTGGTTTATCTCCACTCATGCTCGGTTGCGACCGGCCCCGCGGAAGGCAGTCGATTGCCGAGCGAGATCGGCGCGAGCGTACCGGCATCGTATCGCCGCGTCGACTTAACGGCGTGGTAACCATAGCACCTCAATACTCCGCGGCGGCCGGGAGCTGGTTCCCCGATTTGGGACGGACGGGATACATCCATCACCAGGCGGCATTGCGCCGAGCCACGGAGGAGAGCATGAGGAAGAGAGCTCGTTCACTGAAATCCCTGCAGGAGGGGCTTGTCGAATACATCGAGGAGCAGGGTGCGGAGATCCGCAATTCGCGCATGCTGTCGGCACCACCGCAGGGCTTTTGGATCTACTTCCAGTACGGCGGTAAACGCTTCAAAATGCAGCTGGAATCCCTGGACGACCTGTACGCAGCCTAGCGCCGGCCCGCGCTCAGCGGCGGGGCCGCGCTTGGCCGGCCGCCTGCTGACGAAGCCGATCCTCTTCCTGTTCCCGAGCCCGGTCGCATAAGGCGACCCACAGGCCCTCGGGGAGCCTTGTTCCGAGGCTGCCACAGCTCTGGTTGAGCTGGCTCTGTTTCAGCCCAAGGGTGCCCGTCAGATCCGCACCTGACAGGTTGGCTCCCTGCATCTTAACGTTGAACATATTCGCGCCGGTCAGCCGCGCCCCGGTCAGGTTGCTCTGCGCCAGATTCGCAGCGCTCAGGTTCGCGCCGCTGAGATCGGCATCGCGCAGATCGGAATACTTCAACAACGCCCCAACCAGGTCCGCGCCCCTGAGGCTCACGCCGCGAAGGTCGGCCCGCCCCATGATCGAGAAGCGCAGCCGGGCGCCCGTGAGATCGGCGCCCTTCATTTTCACCAGATCAAGATTGGAGTCCTCGAGGTTGATACCGGCCATCTTGGCCCCCGACATGGTGGATTCCATGAGATTCGTGCGGATCCAGCTTTGCTGGCTCAGATCGATGCCGCGCAGATCGCAGCGAAAGCACTCTCGGGCCTGCTGGAGCCTGATGATATCGCTCTCGCTGAACGCCATGGCACCCGCGGTGCCGATGAGGAGCCAGACCACCGCCAGCGAAGCCAGCCGCCCCCTGAGACGCGCTTTGGCCATTTAGGCCGCCTCCCTTACCCAACCCAGGCATATATCATCGCGCCTTTGGCCTGCCAAAGCAAAGGCAAGAGCCAACGCTGCCGCACCGTTCGGACGACGGAGAGCCCCGTTAACCAAGCCCCGAAAGGAAACATTTGCCTTTGTCGGGTACTCAGACGGCATGGTCCGCCATGATCGTCGAGGCCATCGGAACAGACCCGCGCGCCAGCGGTCCCCGAACCCGACCGGCGGACAGGCGAATCCAGGAAGGAAGCTGGAGACAGCGCAATGGCTCGCAAAATGGATGAAGCAAATCAGCTCATGGCCCGAAACTGCGACCGCAGACGCGGGCTCCGGGTGATCGACCCGCACGCCGTCCGGCGCCGCGGGATCGCCGCCCGGCCGCTCTCCCTCAGCCGTCCCGCCGGCCCTGCCTCGCCGCGCCCGACCCTCGTGCCGCCCTCCGTGTCGAATGGGTCGGTTGAAACCCAGCTTCGGCGCGGCCGCGACCTGGTGGATCTGGACGAACTCCCCAAGCCGGGCGACGACTAGCGGACGCTTACGCCGGCGGTCTGCCTGGATTCAGCGGCGGCTGACCAAGAGCCGGCCGGCCGTCGTCAGCTTGCAGACCATCCAGTCCGGCTTGATCGCGTTCATGAACCAAGGTTCGGCCCAGCCCTCGTCCAGACACCGCCGAACGGTGCGCGGGTCGATGCGCTTGCCGTTCTCGTCGAACAGGGGCAGCTTGCCACCGGGCTGATCGAGCCCGCGGGCCAGCCAGGAACGCTGCGTCGCGGTCGGTCTCGCGGCGGGTTTCGGGCTGCGCTCCCGGTCCGCCACGAGGGCATGTGCCTGGGCCATGAGATTCCCCCCCTCTGGCCAAGGATGACGGAACAGCAATGGTACGGTAGATTGGTGGGGAGGCCAAGCGTTTTACCATATTCCTCAACCACTTCCGTCGAGATCGCCATGGCTGTGAAGTTCCTGTATGTGACGGCCGGCTCCGTCGACGAGGCGCGCCGGATCGGCGCGGCCCTGGTCGAGGAGCGGCTTGCCGCCTGCGCCAATATCTTGGAGGGCATGCGCTCGCTGTACTGGTGGGAGGGCCGGGTGCAAGACGACCAGGAGGCGGTCCTGATCCTCAAGACATCGGATCGCCAGGTGAAAGCAGCGATCGAGCGTGTCAAAGCCTTGCACAGCTATGACGTGCCTTGCGTCGTCGCCTTGCCCGTTGAAGTCGGAAATCCGGCCTTCCTCGACTGGGTCGAGCAGGAGACGGCCGGCTAGTCAGGCCTGCGCGGGCCCGCCTTTCTGGTCGTGCTTTGATGGCCGGGATTTTCCTGCATCGACCGCCGGCTCAGCGCGCTCATCACGCGCTTCCGATACTTCGGGTCCCAAACGACGCGTTCGAGGTCGAAGGCCAGATCCTGGTGCAGTTTGCGGCTGGGCGGCGAAGGCGAAGGTGACTCCACGGCTGCTCTCCCTATGCGCCGATCCCCGCTCCCACAAAGCTTCATTTACCACGCCATTGCGGCCGAGACGAGGCGCAAATGCGGCAAAATCTTGTTAGATGCGGCAGCCGCCTCCCGTATGCTGGCCACCCATCCATCCGGTGCCCGCGTCCATGACCACCCGATCGCAACGCCTGTCGCTGATCTTCTCTTGTCTGGGGCACACCTATATCCATTTCTTCACGGCCTTCTACTTCGTGATCGTGCTAGCCCTCGAGGGCGAGTGGGGGCTGCCCTATCACGAGCTCATCGAACTGTGGACGCTGGGCGCCCTGCTGGTCGGCCTGGGCGCGCTGCCGGCCGGCTGGCTCGGCGACCGCTGGAGCGCCGTCGGTATGATGGTCCTGTTCTTTCTGGGCATGGGGGTCGCGTCGATCTGGTGCGCCATGAGCGGCACCCCCGGGGGCCTGCTGATCGGGCTCGCGGGCATCGGTCTGTTTGCCTCGATCTATCATCCGGTGGGGATTGCCTGGCTGGTCAGGAACTCGGATGCGAGCCGCGGCAAGCTCTTGGGCATCAACGGCATCTTCGGCAGTATCGGCGTCGCGGCTGCCGGCGCCGTGGCCGGTGGATTGGTCGATGTCGCGGGCTGGCGCGCGGCGTTCTGGGTGCCGGGGCTGGTCTGCGCGGCGTCCGGCCTTGCCCTGCTGTACTGCGTCGCGCGCGGCTGGGTGCGGGACGGTGCCGGCACGGCGCCCGAACAGGCGCCGCAGACCGCCTCGGACATGATGCGGGTATTCGCCATCCTGCTGCTGACCATGTTCCTCGCGGCCATCATCTACCAGGCGACCCAGACGGCGCTGCCCAAGGTCTTCGCGCTGCGCCTCGGAAGCTTGGCCGGCGAGGGCGTCCTGGGCATCGGCGCGATGGTCGCGCTGGTCTATGGCGTGGCCGGCGTCGCCCAGGTCGCGGGCGGCCATCTCGCGGACAAATACCCGCTCAAGCCGGTTTATATCGGCGCCTACCTGTTGCAGGCGCCGCTCTTGTTCGTGGCGGCGGACATCGCCGGAATTCCGCTGGTGGCCGCTGCCTTGCTGATGGTGACCTTCAACGTGGCGGCGCTCCCCGCCGAGAACATGCTGCTTGCGCGATACGCCCCGCAGAAGCATCACGGCCTCGCCTTCGGGGCGAAATTCGTCCTGTATTTCGGCTCGGGCCCATTGGCGATCCTGCTGGTCGCCCGCGTCGCGGAGGCGACCGGCGGGTTTTTCTGGCTGTTCGCGGCCCTGGCCGGGGTGGCCACGCTGGGCGGCCTGGCAGCGGTCATGCTGCCGAAGGACCGCAGCCGGGCGATGGCGCCGAGCCCGGCGGAGTAGGGGCCGCGATGCAACTCGAGCGCCTCGATCATCTGGTTCTGACCGTCCGCGATCTCGAGGCGACCTGCGCCTTCTACAACCGCGTGCTGGGCATGCGGGTCGAGACCTTCGGCGATGGCCGGACCGCGCTGCATTTCGGGGAACAGAAGATCAACCTGCACCGGGCCGGTCAGGAGTTCGAGCCCAAGGCCGCCGAGCCGCTGCCGGGATCGGCCGATCTCTGTTTCGTCTTCGACGGACCGATCGAAGCCGTCGCCGCGCATCTCAAGGAGCACGGGATCGAGATCGAGGACGGCCCGGTCGACCGGACCGGCGCCCTGGGGCCGATGCGCTCGGTCTATCTGCGTGACCCGGACGGCAACCTGATCGAGATCGCCAGCTATCGGTGAGGGGCGTCGTCCTGCGGCACGCGCTCACGGGCCTGCAATTCCCTTTCCCGTCTCGCTTGGCCGTGTTCAATTGGCGTTTTCCATGGGGACAAATCGTCGGAGCGCAGTCTCATGGACCTCACCATCGTCATCGCCTTCCTCGCCATCATCCTGTTTCTTGCCTATGTGTCCTGGTCCGTCACGCAGACGCTGAAGGCTGTCGTGCGGCGTGTCGTCGCCGTGGAGGAACGGGTCTCCGACCTCGAGGATGAGCTGGCCAGGCACAGATGAGCCCTGTTCCCAGAGTGTCCGATGGTGCGTCGTCAGCGACGGGAAGTCCGCCAAACCCCGTGAGCCGGCTGTCCCCGACCTCGGTTGACTTGGGTCATCGCCGGCCCTTCGGGACCAGGTTAACACGCAAGACCATCCCGGCATGGCAGCCTGATCATGACCTCTTCCCCATCGACTGAGACCCGAAGCGAAGCGGTTGCGGCGTTTGACACGGCGGACGCCTTGCAGGATGCGGTCGATGAGCTCTTGAGCCGTGGCTTCGACCGGGCCGAGTTGAGCCTACTCGCCGGCGAAAATGTAGTGCTGGAGAAGCTCGGTCACCTATACGAGAAGGTGGACGAGCTGGAAGACGATCCCTCGGTGCCCCGCGCTGCCTACGTTTCCAAGGAATCGGTGGGAGACGCGGAAGGCGCCCTGGTCGGCGGGTTGGTCTACGTCGGCGCTGTCGCCGCAGCAGGCGCCATTGTGGCGAGCGGCGGCACGCTGGCCGGCGCCGTCGCCGCCGCGGCCCTGATGGGCGGTGCTGGCGGTCTGATAGGATCGGTCTTGGCCAATCTCGTCGGGGATCACCATGCCCGGCACCTGCAGGACCAGCTGGATCGCGGCGGCCTGTTGCTGTGGGTCAGGACCGTCGACTCAGATCATGAGCGTCGGGCAGCGGCCATCCTCTCGAAGCATTCCGGACGCGACGTGCACGTGCATGCGATCCCGTCCGCGTCCGCTTGACGGGGAGCCAGCCACCCCTGAAGACATCACACTGGCTCTCCGCCCTTGATGGCCAGCCCCTGCCGGATGTGCTCCGTTGACACGCCCAGGCCATAGGCGATCGCCGCCGCGAACGCCGCGTCTCTGATCACCTGATCCGCCGAGCCCTCGCGACCCGAGCCCAGCGCCGACAGAGGCAGGATCGGCGTGGCCTGCGCTTGGTCCCAAAGCGTGAGCGCGGGTCCGCCATCGGCATCGGCCAGAGCGACCGCGAGACCGCCGTCCGCGATATGACGGGCGACCAGGGCATGCGTCGGGTCACGGGCAACCCAGCAGAGACGCCGAGCCCCGCTATGCGGCGCCAGGCTGACGCTGGCCGGATCCTCGGCGTTCAGGACCGCGAGCGCACTGGCGGTCTCCAACACCAGGCCGAGCGCGGGCCGAGACTCCCCGTCGTCGGCCGCATCGATGACCGCCCCAACGGTGCTACGGTCGAAGGCCAGGCCGTCCCTCCGAATGCCGTCGACCGAAGTCTCCAGCACCCCGGCGGTGGTCAATGGATCGCTCAGAACCATGTTGGCGCCGATCACGCCCGCGAAGTCTCCCTGCGAGACTCGATCCTCGGCGATCTCGACGCCGTCGGCCGTGGCCAGGCCGACCGTGTGCCCCGCGCTCGCCAGAATGGCGGCGACCCGGCCCGCAATGCCCGTTGCGCCCCGTGTGCCCGTAATCGCCGCGGTGGGAATCCGGCCGTCATCCCCTGGCGGGAAGGACGCATCGACCACCATGCGCACGATATCGGCCACACCGGACCGCAGATGGGTATTGAGGCCAGGAGTCGGATTGATTTCGTTGATGGCGCCGCCGACCTCGCTCCAGGGCCTGGTGATGTCCGGGGTAAGGAAATCCACACCCGCAACGTCCAGCCCGATCAGGCGTGCCGCCCGCTCGGCCATTGCTCGATTTGCCGGATGCACCCGGTCGGTCACATCCTTCGCCATGGAGTCCGGTGCGATGCGCCACCACGGCCACAGCTTCACCATCTCGCCGGCTTCCGGGATGCTGTCGGGGCTATGGCCCTGCTGCGCCAAGTTCGAGATGACCTCCTGATCGATCTTGAGTCTGGTCAGAATGCTGTAATCCCGGTCGCCCCGACGCGGATCACGGTTCTCGATCTCGATCAACTCGCGCACCGAGGAGCGCCCATCACCGAACACGCGTGGCGCGATATCCTGCCCCGCGGCAACCATGCGGCCATGGATCACGGTCAGGCGGAAGTCATCACCCCTGATATGCTCTTCGACCAGGGCCTGACCGTATGCGCCGGCCTTTTCAAACGCCGCGCGAACGTCATCCTCGGTCCTCAGGCCGATGCTGACGCCCATCCCCATATCCTGGTAGTTCGGTTTGACCACGACGGGAAAGCCAATCTGGCGGGCCGCAGAGACCGCGGCGTCGGCGTCGGTCACCATGATCCGGCGCGGCACCGGGAGGCCGTTGGCGCCGAACAGGTCTCCGGCAAAGAGTTTGTTGCTCGCCAGCATCGTCGCGGCGTAGGTGGTCTCGTTCGTATAGTTGCGGCGAAAGCGCTTGCGCTTGTGCCCCTGTCCCAGATGCACGTAATCCTCGGTGGGGTGGAGGCGGTACCACGGAATGCCCCGCCGCTCGGCCTCCCAAACGGCGCGGCGAGTCGGCACGCTGAGCGTGTTTCTGCGCACCTCGTCCAAGAGCCGCGTGAGCATGCCGGCAAGGCGCTCGTCGCCTGTTTCGGTCTCGTCCGCCAGAGCAGCATTGACCAAAGCGACGGCGGCCTCACCGGCCAGCAGGCCGTTCGCCAAGTCGCGCTGTGCGTAAACGACATCAACGGTGCCGTCGTCCGCGCCGGGCAAGACATGAACAAAGCCGACCGCGTAGCCGAACTCCTGCTGCACGGCCAAGGCGGTCAGTCCCACGATCTCCGCGAGAGAGAGCTCCGGAGGCGATTCGGATCGGTCCGCGTCGTCTTCCCCCAGTCCAAACTGGTCCGCAATCGTCGTGGACAGCCTGGCGAGACGCGCGGCGACATGCGCCGACAGCGGTCCCGGCCTCGTGACGTCGACCGATCGCGCGTCGACCGTCATCTGGACGACCGGCTCCGCGGCGAACAGGCTTGCGCCGCGGTAGGCAATCTGGCGATGAATGATCAAGGTTCCGCCCTAAGCACTATTCGGCAACGGCGGGCGCGGCGACCCGGAGCCTATTCGGCCGCCTTCTGCGCACCACGCGATCCGGAGGTGGCGGCGGACCGGGCGAGCGACCGGTCGAGATCGGCGATGATGTCGTCCGCCGTCTCGATGCCGATCGACAGCCGAACCACCTCGGGACCGGCGCCCGCAGCCTCGCGCTGCTCGTCGCTGAGCTGGCGGTGGGTCGTCGAGGCGGGATGCAGGATCAGGCTGCGCGTGTCGCCCACATTGGCCAGGTGGGAAAGCAGCTCGCAGCCCTCGACCACGGCCACGCCCTGCTCATAGCCGCCCGTGACGCCGAAGGTGAAGACCGGGCCCACGCCCCGGGGCATGTATTTGTGCGCGAGCGCACGCTGGGGGCTCGACTCCAATCCGGCATAGGACACCCAGGACACGGCCGGATGGTCCTCCAGATAGGCCGCGACCTCCACGGCGTTGGCCACATGGCGCTCCATGCGCAAAGCCAGCGTCTCGATGCCGGTGATGATGTTGAAGGCGCTGGTCGGGGAGAGCGTGGGGCCGAGATCGCGCAGGGTGACCGCGCGCGCCTTCATGGTGAAGCCGAAATCCCCGAAGGTTTCGTAGAAGGTGAGGCCGTGATAGGCCGGGTCCGGCTGGGTCATGGCCGGGTACTTGTCGTTCTTGCCCCAGTCGACCAGACCCGACTCGATGACCACGCCGCCCATGGTGGTGCCGTGCCCGCCCAGGAACTTGGTCATCGAGTGGATGACGATGTCCGCACCCCAGTCGAAGGGCTGGCAGAGATAGGGCGAGGCCATGGTGTTGTCGACCATGAACACGATCCCGGCCTCGCGGGCGAGCGCCGCCAACGGCTCGAGATCGGCGACGACCCCGCCGGGGTTCGACAGGCTTTCGACGAAGATCGCCTTGCAGTTCGGTGTCATGGCCGCCTTCACCGCGTCCGGATCGCGCGGGTCGGCGAAGTGGCAGGTCAGGCCCAGCTTCTTGAAGCTATGGGTGAACTGGGTGACCGAGCCGCCATAGAGGTAGGGTGAGGCGACGAACTCGTCGCCCGGGTTCATGAGCGTGAAGAAGGCCAGCAGCTGGGCCGCGTGACCCGACGCGCAGGCCACCGCACCGCGGCCGTTCTCGAGGCTCGCGACCCGTTCCTCGAGGGCGGCGACCGTCGGATTGGTCAGGCGGGAGTAGATGTAGCCGAAGGTCTGCAGGTTGAAGAGCGAGGCGGCATGATCGACGTCGTCGAAGACGAAGGCGTTGGTCTGGTAGATCGGCATGTTGCGCGCGCCGGTCACCGGGTCCGGCGGCGTCCCGGCATGCACCGAGCGGGTCTCGAAGCCGAAACCCTTACGTTCGTCGGATGACTTTTTGTCGGTCATGCGATCAGCTTGCGCCGGCGGCTGGTGATGATGCCGGAGTTGATGCCGCCCCAGGACAGCTCGCCCGAGAGCCGCCCGAACTCGATCTTGACGCATCGGTCCATGATCACCGTGAGGCCGGCTGCCTCGGCCATTTCGGCCGCCTCTTCGTGGACGACGCCGAGCTGCATCCAGATGCAGCGGATGCCCTTCTCGTCCTTGAGCGCGATCGCTTCCTCGACGATCTCCGGCACCGCATCCGCCTTGCGGAAGATATCGACCAGCTGGAACTTGTCGGGGATGTCGGACAGGCGCGCATACACGGTCTCGCCCAAAACGCGCTTGCCCGCCGCCACCGGGTTGACCGGGATCACCCGATAGCCCTTGACCTGGAGATACTTCATGGCGAAGAAGCTCGGCCGGTTCCAGTTCGGGCTTGCGCCCACCATGGCGATGGTCCGGCAGCCCTTGAGGATGTCGAGCAGCGCCCCGTCGCTGTACTGACCGAACGCCATGACTTAGCGGTTCTTCCACTCGGGCCGGCGCTTTTCGAGGAAGGCGTCGATGCCCTCGGCCGCGTCGTCGCGCATCATGTCGCAGGCCATCACCTCCGCCGCGTAGCCATAGGCGTCGTCCAGGTCTTTCTCGAGCTGCTCGTAGAACATGCGCTTGCCGCTGCTGACCGTGACGCGGGACTTCTCGACGATCCTGCGGGCCAGCTCGGACACGGCCGCGTCCAGCTCGGCCGCCGGAACCACCCGATTGACCAAGCCGTAGGCCTGCGCCGTGCGGGCGTCGACGAACCGGCCGGTAAACAGCATCTCGAAGGCCTGCTTGCGGCCCAGGTTGCGGCTCAAGGCGACCGAGGGGGTGGAGCAGAACAGGCCGTTGTTGATTCCGTTGGTGGCGAAGCGCGCCTCTTCGGCGGCGATCGCCAGATCGCAGGTCGCCACCAGCTGGCAGCCGGCCGCGGTGGCCACGCCCTGGACCCGCGCGATCACCGGCTGGGGCAGGGCGACCAGCGTCATCATCATATGGCTGCACTGGTTGAACAGGCGCCGGTAGTAATCGACATCGGGCCGGGACCGCATCTCCTTGAGGTCGTGCCCGGCGCAGAACGCCTTGCCGGTCGCGCCGATTACCACGGCGCGCACCTCCTGGTCCCCAGCGATGCCGTCGAGGGCGGTCTGCAGATCGCTCAACAGCGCTTCGGACAGGGCATTGGACTGGCGCGGCCGGTTGAGCGTGAGATAGGCCACGCCGTTGCGGTCCTCCCGCAGGAGCACCGGCTCTGTGTTCAGGTCCTCGGCAACCGCCGTCATCTTGCGTCCTCCCAAACTCCAAGGCGCGCCATTCTATACCCCCGTCGAGGGGGCCGCCAGAGGCGGGACTTGGCCGCCCGGCCCCCTATGGCAAGACGATCCGGGCCTCCGGGCGATCCCTGTCGGCGACGCTCCAGGCGGTCTCGGCGCCGCAGACGCGGCCAAGCCGGTCGCAGAGCGCTGCCGTCGCCTGCTCGACCGCAGGAGCCGGTGCCAGGGATTGGACGTTGAGGACGACGCGCTCGGTGGCGCCGGTCACGGCGCTGCGCGCGTCTTGGTACCAGTTCCAGCGCCGACAGAGCACCTTGCCGGCAGCGTCCGCATAGACGACCTCGCCCTCCTTGGGCGGGTCCTCGGTCTCGCTGGCGTCGCCGAGGGCGACGAAACTGTCTCCCGGGCGGGCGTAGCGATAGGCGAGGGGGCCCGTCACCCGGTCCAGATCGTCGGCCCCCGCGGGCACCCGATACAGGGCCGAGACCGCGTTGTAGCAGTCGACCAGGCCGGTCACACGGGGAAGCCCACGGCCCTGCTGGACCGCCTTCAGGAGCCGCTCGACCGAGGACCGGTAGCTGGTCTTCTTGACGCCGAAGGCCTTGTAGGCCGCGCGCCAACCGCGCAGCGCCTCGACCTCGGCCAGGGGCGTCTCGCCTAGGGCCTCCGCCACCTGCGCCTCCGCTTGCCGCATCTCGGCCTCCAGCGCCGCGGGGTCGCTGGCCGCGACCGACGGGGCCCGCGCCAGCACGACGGCGACCCGGTAGTCCGGGAACCGCGGCAGGACCTCGGAGATATCCAGGGCGATCTCAAGGGTCATGTCCGGGGCGCCCCCAACGGCCGCCGAAGCCAATCTCAGAAGCTCAGGTGGCCTCGACGATCTGGGGCTCGCAGCGGACCGGGAAGTTCACCGAGTTCGCGACATAGCATTCCGCATGGGCGCGCTCATGCAGGGAGAGCGCCCGTTCCCGGTCGCTGCCGGGCGCAACGGTCACCATCGGCCGCAGCGTGACCTCGGTGAACCGGCCGTTGCGGGGCTCGGCCAGCATCACGCCTTCGGCCGCGTCCTCATAAGCCCGCACCTCGATCCCCTTGACGGCGCAGAGGTGCAGGTACCAGAGCATGTGGCAGGCCGAGAGCGCGGCAACCAAGAGGTCCTCGGGATTGTGCAGGGCCGGGTCGCCCCGGAAGGCCGGATCCGAGGAGCCACGGATCGGCGCCTTGCCCTCCATGTCGATACGGTACTCGCGGGAGAAACTGCGCACGTCCCGGGTGGGACCCTGCTCGGCCCCCGTCCAAACGAGTTTCGTTGCGTAGTGATGTTCCTGTCCGGCCATGACTCGCTCCTCAGATGTCCGCGAAGTTACCGTGGCGGCCCTTGCCGCTGCTGAACCGGCCCGCGCCGGCGATGCCCTCGTTCTGCAAGCAGCTCTGCCCGTTCCGCCACTCCCGCGTCAGCGCCTCGCGCACCGGGAGGCCATGCTGCAGATAGACCGAACGGCGGTCCGCGCGCACGCATTCGAAGGGGAAGCGGGCGATCTCCTGGGCCAGCGCTTCCGCCGCCTCACGCGACTGGCCGCTCGGTACGACCTTCTCGCAGGCGCCGATGCGCAGGCACTCGTCGGCGGGCACCTTGCGGCCGGTCATGATGATCTCGAGCGCCCGGCCCTGGCCCACGAGCCGGGGCAGCCGAACCGTGCCGCCGTCGACCAGCGGAATGCCCCAGCGGCGGCAATAGACGCCGAGATAGGCATCCTCTTCCATCACCCGGATGTCGCACCAAAGCGCCAGCTCCATGCCGCCGGCCACGGCCGGCCCCGCAACCGCGGCGATTACCGGCTTGTCGAGCGCGAGGCGACTGGGGCCCAGCGGGCCGCGCGGCATCTCGCCCTCGTCCGGAATATCGAGGCTCTCCTTGAGGCGTGCCAGCCCGTCCCCCTCGGCCAGCGAGGAGGCGAACTTCAAGTCCCAGCCGGCGCAGAAGGCGCCGCCTTCGCCCCATAGCACCGCGACCTTGGCATTCGGATCGGCCTCGAAGGCTTTGAACGCGTCGAACAACGCGTCGGCGCTCTCCGGATCCATGGCATTGCGCGCCTCGGGGCGGCTGTGAATGACGGTGGTGACGGGACCGTCGATGTCCACTCGCACGGTCATGTCCGTGTTCCCTCTATTGGTATGCGAATCAGTTGGTTAACTCTTCTTTCTCATGTGATGTCTATATTCCGACATCTCACAGCGGCGTGGCATGTGTGCCGTGACGGCCGCGATCCGACTTGTCGTAGAAGCGCTGCAGACGCTCTGTCACGTCCCGTCCGTCCGCCATCAACGTATAGCCCGCCAGCGCCTCGATCTTGAGCTGGTCGTCGAGCCGGCGCCCGATCATATCCAGAATGGTCCGCTTGGCCGAGCGCACCGAGGCCTGATCGTTGCGCAGGATGTAGCTTGCCGTCTGCTCGGCTTCCGCCATGAGCTGATCGTGCGGCACCACCTTGGAGACGAGATTGATCTGCTGCGCGCGCTGGGCGTCGATCGGCTCGGCCGTCAACAGCATCTCGAGCGCCACGGCAACGCCGCAGAAATTGACCAGCCGGGCGATGCCGCCGTCGCCGTGGTGGAAGCCGCGGCGCGCCTCGAACGAGCCGAACTTGGCCTGGTCGGAGGCAATGCGGATGTCGCAGGCCATGGCCAGCTCGAAGCCGCCGGCCAGGGACCAGCCGTTGACCGCGCCGATCACCGGTTTGTCGAGCCAGTGATAGCCGCGGGGCAAGCCGCCCAGGCCGAGCTTGATCCAGTCGGCGATCATCTGCGGCGTGGCGCCGACATATTCCGGGACGAACGCCTTGAGGTCCATGCCGGCGCAGAAGGCGTCGCCCGTGCCGGTGAGAATGGCCACGTCGAGGGCGTCGTCGTTCTGGAACGCCCCCCAGGCGTCGCAGAGCGCCAGATGAACCTCCTTGTTGATGGCGTTCTTGGCCTCGGGCCGGTTCAGCGTGACGTAGAAGATGCGGTCCTGTTTGCGGGTCTCGACGACGGCCATGGTGTCCTCCCTGCGCGTATGATGAACGGCGTTGACTGTGTTCGCACCTACTTTACCTTTACGTAAACGTAAAGCAAGTCCGCCGCGCTGGTTCACGGCTGAAAAGTTCTCACCCGTCAGCCCGAAACGCGCTCAGCCGTCGAAAATGGACGTCAGCCCTTGCTGACCAGCCGGTTCACGGTGGGGCTGATCAGGACCTCGTTGACGCAGACCCGCGCGGGCATGCGGGCCACATAGAGAATCGTCGCGGCCAGGTCCTCGGGCTGCAGCATGCGCGCCTTGTCCTCGGGCGTGGGCGGCACCGGCCGCTTGTCCAAAATGGGCGTAGACACTTCACCGGGACAGATCACGGAGGCGCGGATGCCGTTCTCGGACTCTTCCAGGTTGAGGCTGGCGCTCATGGCCAGGAGGCCGTGCTTGGCCGCGTTGTAGGCCGGTCCCGTGACGTAGCTGTCGTAGCGGCCGGCCCAGGACGCGATGTTGATGATCAATCCGTCCTTGCGGGCGCGCATGTCGGGCAGCACCGCGTCGACACAGTAATAGGCGCCGTTCAGGTCGATGGCGACGACCCGGTCCCAATCGGCGGGCGTCATCTCGGGCCAGTGGCGATTCGGGACGTTGATCCCGGCGCAGTTGACCAGGATGTCGATTCGGCCATGGCGCTCCCGGATCCGCTCGGCGGCCGCCTTGACAGCGGCGGCGTCGGCAATGTCCAGGGGCTCAACCTCGGCCCGGCCGCCAGCGCCGCCGATCTCCGCAGCCGTCTCTTCCAGGGGCTCCCGGCGGCGCCCCGTCAGCACGACCAGCGCGCCCGCCTTGGCCAGCGCCACGGCTCCGGCTTCGCCGATGCCGCTGCCTGCGCCGGTGATCCAAACGATCTTGTCGTCCAGCATGTGTATCCCCCCTGTCTTGCCGGTTCACACTTAGCGAAGCCCCGCGGCCGCGTCCACCGGCTTCCGGTCATGCCCTCGCCCGCACGAAGTCCCGGATACGCGGCACGATCTCGTCGCGCCAACGCGCGCCATGATAGGTGCCGAAATGGCCGACGCCCGGCTGCACATAGTGGGCGCGCCGGTCAGCCGGAATGCCGGCGCACAGGTCCTGGGCGGCCCGGGTCTGACCCGGGCCCGATACGTCGTCCTGATCGCCTTCGACCGTCATCAGCGCGGTACGCGAGATCGCCGCGGGCTGCACCGTCTGCCCGCGCCACCGCAGGCGGCCGCGCGGCAGGTCGTGGCCGCGAAACACGGCCTGGACGTTCTCCAGAAAGAACTCCGCCGTCAGGTCCATCATGGTCACATAGTGGGCGAAGAACGGGTGCCGGAGGGCATCCAGTCCGTCGTCAAGCGCGAGCTTGCGCGCAAGCTCCCGGCCGTCCGCGATGTGGCGGGCGAGATAGGCGAGCAGCCCCGCGAGCTGGACGACGCCGGGATAGATCCGCCGGCCCGCGCCCGGAGGACCGGCCGGCACGGTGACGATGACGTTCCGTTCGTACCAGTCCAGCGAGCGGCCAGCCAGGAGACGGTCGACCCGGGTGACGCCCACGCGCGGATCCACCGTACCGGCCATGAGGATCAGCGAGCGGGGCGTTGCCCGGTCGTCCATGGCGGCCAGCAACGCGGTGGCGGCGAGCGCCGGCACGGCCGATTGGCAGAGGCCCATGACGTGCGTCTCCGGGCCGAGATGCCGCAGGAAATCCATGACTGTGCCGATGTTGTCGGCAAGACCAAAGGGGCCGGCCTTTAGCGGGACCTGGCGCGCGTCGGCCCAGTCCGTGACGAAGACGTCGTGGTCGGGCAGGAGGGCCGCGACGGTGTCGCGCATCATCACCGCGAAATGGCCGGCCAGCGGGGCGACGAGGAGCATCCGGGGGTCGTTCCGCCGGCCCTCCCGCTCGAAGTGCAGCAGCGTGCAGAACGGCCGGTCCAGCACCGCCACCTCGCGCACCGCGGCCGGCGCGCCCGCGATCACCGTCTGGGCGATGCCGAAGGACGGCTTGCCGGCGCGCAGGACCGGCGTGCCGAGTAGCGCGGCGGTCAGGCCCGTGGCGGTGCCATAGGGATCGAAGGGACGGAACATGCTGCCCGCTAGGATAAGGGGTCCGGCCGCTCAGTGGCAGCGGCCGGCGAACCGGAGGCCGCCCGAACGAAATCCCTAGCCTGCGGCCGCGCCCGGCATCTCCGCCTGGGCGAAGGCCGGCAGCCGGAACTTGCGCCTATACGCGCCCGGCGTGATCCCGGTGATGCGCTTGAACAGGCGCCGGAAGAAGGCCGGATCCTCGTAGCCCACGGCCCAGCCGATCTCGTCGATCGGTGCGTCGGTCCGTTCGAGCCGCCGTTTCGCCTCCTCGACGCGCAGGTGCTGGACGTAGACGATGGGCGCCAGGCCGGTGGCCTTCGAAAAGCGGCGCTTGAAGCTGCGTTCGGCCAGCCCGGAGCGCCGCACCATCTCGTCCACCGGGGCCGCGACGCTGTGGTGATCGCCGAGCCACCGCTGGGCGTCCAGGATCGCGGCGTCGCCGTGATCGGTCGGCGCCTCGAAGGCGACATAGGGCGACTGGCCATCGGTGTGCCACTGCAACAGCAGGAACTTGGCGATTGCCTGGGCCGCGGTCGGCCCGACCTGCCGGGCCACCAGATAGAGCACCAGATCGTGCCACGAGGCCGAAGCGCCGGACATCACGAACTCCTGGCGCTCGCCGGTGGCCACCAGCACCTTGGCGAGGTTCAGCCGGACCTGCGGAAAGTTCTCCCGGAAGGTGCGGGCATAGGCCCAGTGGATGGTGGCGTCCCGGCCGTCCAGCAAACCGGTCTCGGCCAAGAGCAGCACACCCGAACAGGCCGAGCACAGGATCGCGCCCCGGTCGTGCATGGCCCGAAGCCAGTCGACCAGCGCCGAATAGCGGCCGGCGACCCATTCGCCGTCTTCGACCATGACCGAGGGGATGATGACGATGTCCGTGCGATCCACGTCGTCGATCGCCCGGTGCGGGGTGAGCGGGAGCCCGCTGGCAGTGGGCGTCTCGACCGGGGTCGGCGCGACGATCTCGGCACGGAACGCGGTTTCCGCCGGGATCGCCGCGTCGAAACTGCCCAACAGCGGGAAGCAGTTGAACACGTCGTAGATGCCGCTGATCGTCGAGACCAGCGCGTCCGGCATCGCCACCAGGCTCACATCGATGGGGCTCGCGGGTCTGGTCATAGCGCCCTCCCTGGCATGAATCGACCGGTTTTGGCGATTCTGGCTCTAACCGCGGGCGCATGCAACGGCCATTCTGTGCGGCACTCCCGAACGCTTGCGGACGGCGCTTTTCCATTGCCTCCCGAGCGACAACCAGGAAAGGCAAACCGATGACCAACCCAATCCGAACGATTCTGACGAGCGGCGCCGTCGCGGTCGTGCTCGTTGCCGCTGCTCTGCCGGCGATCGCGGCTGGCAAGAGCAAGACCAAGCACCTCTATGCGTCCCGCGACCAGGTCCGGGCCGCCTGCGAAGCGCAGGGCGGCTCGGGCTGGGGCTACAACGCCAACAGCGGCCGGTACGGCTGCATCTCGAACGATGGCTGGATCGAATGCGACTCCGACGGAGACTGCGCGGGCGGCCGCGCGGACCGGCGCCCGGCTGCATCCGGCGGATCCGCGGCCGGACAGACCCAGCCCGCCCAGGCGCAACAGTGACCTGCCGCAACACGCTGATGGAGGCTGAAATGGACGGAACCCCTTCACCGATCGACGAGCACAAGCTCAACCAGTTCCTCGAACGCGCCGTCGGCGACCTCTCGGCGGGCTATGGCGGCGTCATGGTGAGCCTCGGGCGCAAGCTCGGCCTTTACAAGGCGATGGCCGGCGCCGGGCCGGTCAATGCCCAGGAGGTCGCGAGGCGGGCCGGCTGCGCCGAGCGCTATGTGCGCGAGTGGCTCAACAGCCAGGCGGCCGGCGGCTATGTGCTGCATCACGCGGCGAGCGAGACCTACGAGCTCAGCCCCGAGCAGGCGACCGTCTTGGCGGACGACGAGAGCGCGGTGCATCTGCCGCCCGCCTGGGACGTGGTCGCGTCGATGTGGTTCGACGAGGACCAGGCGATCGCCGCCTTTCGCAGCGGGGCCGGGGTGCCCTGGGGCGATCACGACGAGCGGCTGTTCTGCGGCGTCGCCGCCTTCTATCGCAACGCCTATCGCGG